>ERZ802831.120-NODE-120-length-39526-cov-26.6278_pt1 | contig 39526 bp, 40 predicted proteins | sample MGYA00345655_ERZ802831 | MGnify/ENA primary metagenome ERZ802831 (study PRJEB30503, sample SAMEA104212376) | marine metagenome | biome: Westerlies Biome; feature: [SRF] surface water layer (ENVO:00010504) within the epipelagic zone...; material: water...
CCGATGGTCCTGTGGCTCCTCAGGCCTGGAACCAGTTCGAGCCCAGCTCCAAGGGTTTCGCTTGCGACTGGACCGACGCCTCCAAGGGCGAGAAGTACAAGCTCTGATGGCTCATTGAGGTCCTAACTGCTGAATGATTTCTGGAGGAATCCCTGCTGGGATTCCTCCTTATCTTTTGGTCTAATCGCTTAGTTAACCAATTTTCGTGCAACTGCTTTTTGAGAGCCTGTTCAACGGTGTAGCCATCGGCTCGGTGCTGCTGGTAGCTGCCCTCGGATTGGCGATCGTGTTTGGTTTGATGGGTGTGATCAATCTCGCGCATGGCGAGCTGATCATGCTTGGGGCTTACACCACTTATGTGGTTCAGCTGATCTTCAAGCTGCCTGTGTTTCAGCCTATTTACGACACCTATGTGCTGGTGGCGATTCCGCTGGCCTTCATCACAAGTGGCGTGGTGGGCATTCTTTTGGAACGCACCGTGATTCGCCGCCTCTACGGCAATCCTCTCGAAACACTGTTGGCAACCTGGGGCGTCAGCTTGATCCTGCAGCAGTTCGTGCGCAGTGTTCCACTGGCTCAGGCAGCTGGTGCGGTGCTTGCTCTGGTGCTTGGTTTTTCGTTGCCCTTGCTGCTTCCCAAGGCCCTGCTGCAAGGTTCCCGAGCTCGTTGGATGCGCGCCGGCAGCTGGGGTGTTTCGGCTCTTGTTGGTGTGGTGTTTGCCAATGGATTGGCATCTCAGGTCAGCCGGATCGCGCGTGCCACCTCTCGCAATGTGGATGTGACGGCACCCAAATGGATGCGCGGCGGGCTTGAGTTCGCCGATCTGACCTTCCCTGTGCCTCGTCTGGTGATCATCATGATCACGGTGGTGGCCGTTGTTGGCGTCACTTGGTTCCTCAACCGCAGCGTCTGGGGCATGCGCATTCGTGCCGTGACCCAGAACCGAGAGATGAGTGATTGCCTTGGTATCCCCACCGACACTGTCGACGTGCTCACCTTCGGTATCGGTTCGGGGTTGGCTGGCGTTGCTGGTGTGGCGGTGTCGTTGCTGGGTTCAGTTGGCCCGAATGTGGGGACGTCTTACATCGTTGGCTGCTTCATGGTGGTGGTGCTCGGCGGTGTGGGCAATCTGCTGGGCACGGTGCTCGCCTCTTTCGCCATCGGCTTGCTGACCGACCTCATTGGTGCAGGGCGGTTGCTTTCGATCTGGCCTGGTATGCCCGCCCCCCTGGAGGGAGTGGTGAAATTCTTCGCCACCACAAGCATGGCCCAAGTGATGGTCTTCGCTCTGATTGTGGTGTTCCTGCAGTTCCGTCCAGCGGGTCTGTTCCCTCAGAAGGGACGCATGGTGGAGGCCTGACGTCATGATCCAAGCCTTTCAACGCCGTCGCTGGTCCCTCGTTCTCGTGTGGGTTCTGATCGTTGCCGTGGTGGTGGCAGCACCAGCGGTGCTTCCTGTGTTTCGGCTCAATCTGTTAGGTCGTTTCCTTTCCCTGGCGATCGTGGCCCTCGGCATTGATCTGATCTGGGGTTTTACCGGATTGCTCAGCCTCGGTCAGGGCATCTTCTTCGCTCTTGGTGGCTATGGGGCGGCGATGTATCTCCAGCTCAATAGCTCTGCCAGTCATCCCAACGGCATCCCGGAGTTCTTCAGCCTTTACGGCGTGGATCGACTGCCCTTTTTCTGGGAACCCTTCTACAACCCTCTGTTCACGCTGATTGCCATCTGGCTGGTGCCGGCGTTGCTGGCTGCGCTGCTCGGCAACATGGTCTTCCGCAACCGCATCAAGGGGGTCTACTTCTCGATCCTCACCCAGGCGGCTTTGCTGGTGTTTTTCAATTTTTTCAATGGCCAGCAGAAGCTGATCAACGGCACCAACGGTCTCAAAACCGATGTGACCACGCTGTTCGGCCAGATGGTGGGTTCGCCCGAGATGCAGCGATGGTTCTTTTGGATCACTGCTGTGATCGTGATCCTGGCCTGGCTGTTTGTGCGCTGGTTGGTTCGTGGTCGCTTCGGCGATGTGTTGATCGCGATCCGTGATGACGAGCCGCGGCTTCGGTTCACTGGCTATAACCCCACCCTCTTCAAGACCATTGTGTTTGCGATCGCCGGGGGGCTTGCGGGTATCGGCGGTGCCCTCTTCACGGTGCAGTCGGGGATCGTTTCGCCCCAGTACATGGCGGTTCCCTTTTCGATCGAAATGGTGATCTGGGTTGCAGTAGGTGGTCGCGGCACGCTGGTCGGTGCCATTCTCGGCGCCGTCTCGATCATGTATGCCAAGAGTCTGGTGAGCGAGGCGATGCCTCAGAGCTGGCTGTTTATCCAGGGTGGACTATTCATTTTGGTGGTCACGGCTCTGCCGGAAGGGGTCATCGGTTGGTTCCGCACGGACGGCCCTCGCAACCTGCTGTCCCGCCTGGGTTTGGGTCGTCGAATTGCCACCTACCCCCAGTTGGAAATCGACGGTCAGGAGGAGGTGCAGCCATGAGTGCTCCCCTTTTGGAGTTACGCAAGATCACTGTCAGCTTTGACGGCTTTTTAGCCCTACGCGATCTCAATCTCAGTCTCCAGCCTGGTGAACTGAGGGCTGTGATTGGTCCCAATGGGGCTGGCAAAACCACCTTTTTGGATGTGATCTCCGGAAAGACGGCCCCTACTGAAGGCGAGGTGGTGTTCCAGGGTCGCTCACTTCTTGGTACTCAGGAGTACCGCATCGCTCGGCTCGGCATCGGTCGCAAATTTCAGAGTCCGCGTGTGTTCGAGAAGCTGAGTGTGGAAGAGAACCTGGCGCTGGCTGTCAGTCAGCCCAAGCAGCCATGGTCGCTGTTATTTGGTGGCTTGAATGCCACACAGCGCGATCAGGTGCATCATTTGATGGGCATCGTCAATTTGCAAAACCGGGCTCACTGGATGGCAGGAGCTCTCTCCCATGGTCAGAAACAGTGGCTGGAGATCGCGATGTTGGTGGGTCAGGATCCTGACCTTCTTCTCGTTGATGAGCCGGTGGCTGGTCTCACCGATGAGGAGACGGATCTCACCGCTGATCTACTCAAATCGTTGGCAGGAGATCACACCGTGCTGGTGATTGAGCACGACATGGAATTCATTCGCCGCTTGGAGAGCCAGGTAACGGTGTTGCATGAGGGTCATGTGCTCTGTGAGGGAACGATGGATCAGGTTCAGGTTGATTCTCGTGTGATTGAGGTGTATCTCGGAACAACGGAGCAGCAGAAATGATGACAGAACTTCTTGAAATCCATGGTCTGAACACCTATTACGGCGAAAGCCACATCCTTCGGGATGTTGACCTCACTGTGAAGGCTGGTGAGATGGTTTGCTTGATCGGTCGTAATGGTGTGGGCAAGACCACGCTGTTGAAGTCGTTAATCGGTCTCTTGCGGCCTCGTCGAGGTGAGATTGTCTTCAACGGTGATTGCCTCGACCGCCAAGCTCCTTACCAACGTGCCCGCGCTGGACTGGGGTACGTGCCACAAGGGCGAGAAATTATTCCTCAGCTGACGGTCGAGGACAATTTGTCGCTTGGGATGGAAGCGTTGCCCGGGGGGCTCAGGGGAAACCGGAGTATTGATCCGTTTGTTTATGACCTTTTCCCTGTCTTGAAGGAATTCCTGCCAAGAAAAGGAGGAGACCTCAGTGGCGGCCAGCAGCAACAATTAGCCATCGCCCGAGCCCTGCTCGGTAAACCTAAGTTGTTGTTGCTCGATGAACCAACCGAAGGTATTCAGCCCAATATTGTGCAGGATATTGAAGTTGCGGTACGCCGAATAATCGCTGAAACCGGCACTGGTGTTCTGCTGGTGGAGCAGCACCTGCATTTTGTCCGGCAAGCGGATCGCTATTACGCGATGCAGCGTGGAGGCATTGTGGCCAGTGGTCTAACCAGTGAATTAAGTCAGTCGGTGGTCGATCAATTTCTCAGTGTTTAATCCACTATCAAGTGATCGATCAGCATGCCCAGAGAGACGCGGTAGGAGACTCATCGGCTGATTTTTTATTTAATGCATAATCAGATACATCGGCGCGAATGTGAAGCATTTGTCCTTGTGTCGACATCCGCCAAATCTCAAGTCTGCTGTCGAGCGGTGCCTCGAACCAGAACAATTCTTTAGGCATTAAAACCTTTTCTCGATAGAATTGTCCTTCGCCAATGCACTTCAATATGACCATGCGGTCGGTGTCATTGTTGTACATGCATTCGATCATGGGCATCAAGAGGTTGGAGACAAGGATCGTATTTTTGAGCAGATAGAAGTGTTGGTTTGGCGACCGAACTTCATTTGCTTTAGCTTTTCTTCATGACTCATGCTTGCGCTCAGGCCGCAGTGCTGGTGGCTGAGCGGCGTTCAGCGGGGGAAGTCAAGGTGGGGCAATTGGGCCGACGTGGACGCCTTGCTCCCTGACTGCGCATGGTGGACGCTCGGTCGGCACGTCCTGCCAGGGCGAGGTCGGAGGCAAAGGACGGATTGCAACTCTGCAGCCTCGACCAGCTCGGCAGTTGATGGGCGATTGGCGATGCCATCAAAGACGTGAGGCCAGGCCTCAGGAGTTCGGAGAAGCGATGGACCGCCAGTTCTTCTCCATGTCGGTCGTAGGGCAACCGATTGATCGCTGAGTCGAGTCCGAACTGACGCACCCTGTCTTCGCCAACCCGTCGGTACAGCACTTCCAAGGTCGGCAGTTGATCCATGGACACCACGCATCCTTCGTGTTCCATCAGGCTGCGCAACACCGTGCAGAAGATTTCGCTGGCCATGCGTTGGAGTCCCTCATTTGGACGTTGACCCAGGCTCTTGTGCTTGTGGTCGAAAAGACCCAGGTCCACCTGGGCGATTCGGCTGGGTGCTACGTGTCGATACACCTCCGAGAGCAAGCCCATTTCCAGGCCCCAGTCCGATGGGATGCGCAGATTCATGGCGAGATCCCTTGTAAAAGCGAACTCCCCTGCCAGTGGGTAGCGAAATGTCTGGAGGTAACGGAGGTAGGGCAGTGGTCCGAAGATCTGCTCCAGGCTCGTCAGTAATGGGCCTACAAACAAACGGGTGGCTCGGCCCTGAAGGGCTTGGGTTTCCAGGGAAAGCCTGCTGTAGAAGGCTTTCACGTACGCCATTCCGTGGGATGGGTCGAGCAGGGGTCTGAGCATCCGTTCCGGATAGCCGGAGCCAAAGGTGCGAATGTCAGCGTCGAACAGGCCGATAACTTCAGCGTGCTGACAGGCAACGCCCAGGCCTTGCCATACCGCCCAACCCTTGCCGGGAGGACCAGTCAGATCGAGGCCATGCTGGTCCATCGACGTCAGGATCTCTTTCACGGCCGGACCGTTCGTCCAATGCACCTGCACTGGGAAAGGCATGTCGGCGAAAAACTCTTCTGCAGCCTTCACATCGGCTGCACTGTCCGCTGACAGTGCGATCACCAGATTGGAGAGTCCCGTGAGCGAGGAGAGTGTGTCGCGGATCAGGCGCAGAGCGGGTCTGCTGAATTCCTCCATCAGGCAGGGAATCAGCAGAGCGGTTGGTCTCTGCTGAAGCTCCTTGTTGAAGGCGATGGCATTGAGATTGCCCAGGCTGTAGTCGTGAACCGTGGCGATCAGGCTCTGCTGAAAATCCATGCGGTGTTCGATGCAACAACGGAAAGAAGGCCGCTGCTCCATACCTGAAGAATGTTCAGGTGAAACAGAATGCAGCTTCAGAGCGAGCGAACGCTGCGAAATCTGCTGTCAAGCCTTTACTCAAGCCATCCTTCCTGGGATCTCGAGGCGTTGTCGTCGCAATTGCTGCAGATTCTTAGCTCCGCATCAGGAAATGGCGATATCCCCACCAAAGGCAATCCCTGGACTGTCGACGATGTGGTGCTGATTACCTACGCCGACACTGTCGTTGAGGCCGATCAGCCGGCTTTGGTGAGCCTTCGCACTTTTATCAACAGCCAGCTCTCCGATTTCGCAGGGGTCATCCACGTCTTGCCGTTCCTGGAAGCCTCGAGTGATGGCGGATTCGCCGTGGCTAGTCACGACTGTCTGGAGTCCCGCCATGGTGATTGGAATGACCTGGCTGATCTTGCTGAGGGGCGCAAGTTGATGGCTGATCTGGTGTTGAACCATGTTTCGGCATCCCATCCCTGGGTGCGTCAGTTCTTGCGTGATCAGGAGCCGGGTCGGTCCTGCGTTCTGGAGGCGTCTCCTGATCCTTGTTGGGACAACGTCGTCCGTCCCCGCAGTTCTGCCCTTTTTACCAAGCTTCAAGGCCCCATCAGCATGCGTCAGGTCTGGACCACCTTTGGACCTGACCAGGTGGATGTGGATTGGAGCCATCCCGAGGTTTTGCTTGGATTCACCCGTTTGCTTGCCCGCATGGTGGCCCATGGGGTGAGATGGATCCGTCTTGATGCGGTGGGGTTTGTCTGGAAGGAACCAAACACCAGTTGCATTCACCAACCTCAAGCCCACCAGCTTGTGGAAATCTTGCGTCAGTTGCTGACCATCGCTTGCCCCGACGGAGTGGTGGTCACGGAGACCAATGTTCCCGAACAGGAGAATCTGTCGTATCTGCGCACAGGGCGAGAGGCCCATCTGGCCTACAACTTTCCCCTGCCACCGCTGCTGCTTGAGGCGGCTGTCAGCGGCTCCGCTGATTTGCTCAATCGCTGGTTATCGCGCTGGCCATCGCTGCCGGAGTCGACGTCGTTGCTCAATTTCACCGCCTGTCATGACGGCGTTGGGTTGAGACCTCTCGAGGGATTGATGCCGCCCTCACGCCTGATGGACCTCTTGATCGCGTGTGAGCAGCGCGGGGGCTTGGTGAGCCATCGCCGGTTGGCTGATGGTAACGAGGTCCCCTATGAGATCAACATCAGTTGGTGGAGTGCCATGGCGGATGGGGGCCTCGACCCCAGCTACTGGCAGCGGGAACGCTTCCTGCTGACGCAATTGATGGTTCTGGCTCTGCCCGGGGTGCCTGCGTTGTATCTGCCGGCTCTGCTCGCCACTGCCAATGATCTTGGTCGCTTCAGGCGCACGGGTCACCGACGTGATCTCAACCGACCCCAGTTCAAAAAATCCTCGGTGGAACGGCGTCTGCAGGATCCTGACAGTGATGCGGCAGCCGTTTTGGTTGCGCTCAAGCAGGCGATTGCGGTGCGGGCGACGCAGCCGGCGCTGCATCCGGATGGCCAACTTCAGGTGCTGACCCCGGACCGGGTGGATCGCGTTGTGCTGCATCGATCCCATGCGGGTCATGACCTTGTGGCGGTTCATAACGTCACATCGACCCGTCTCACCCTGGATCCCTTTGGCTTGCTGGATTTGGAGGACACAGACCCATGGGTCGATTGCCTCAGTGGTCGCACCCTTGAACCTTGCAGACGACATCTGCTGAACCCTTATGAAGTGCTTTGGCTGGTGAGGTCATGACGACGGGACTGGAGCGTCAGTGGTGGGTGGTTACCGACCTCGATGGCACGTTGATGGACCATCGCTACGACTGGGCGCCGGCTTTGGACACGATTCGTCTCCTTCAGCGTCGAGGAATTCCCGTCATCCCCTGCACAAGCAAAACCGCCGAAGAAGTCCGTCGTTTTCGTGAACAAACCGGTCTCAGGGATCCGTTCATCGTCGAGAACGGGGGAGCCATTCATGGTGAGAACGCCGATGGGAGCCTTTGGCAGCAGATGCTCGGTCCGACGTGGAAGGAGCTGCGCCCGCAGCTCTCGCAGTTGTCACGGGATTTAGGACAACCGCTGCAGGCGCTTGATGATCTCAGTGATCAGGAGGCTGATCGCTTGCTGGGCCTTGGCGGGGAGGCATTGCGACAGGCCCAGCGTCGGGCCTGCAGCGTGCCGTTCGTGTCTCCAGTGGATTCCGAGTCCCGCAGGCGTCTGCAACAGCTGGCGAAGGCCCGTCAGCTTGCGATTGTGCAGGGAAATCGCTTGGGCCATCTGCTGGGTGCTGACGTCAGCAAAGGCCGGGCCCTGGCGGTGCTGAAGCAGCGCCAGGGTGCATCTGAAGTCGCTGTTCTGGCTTTGGGAGATTCGCCCAATGACCTTCCTTTGCTGCATGCCGGCGACTGCTCGATCGTGGTGCCAGGGGTGGAGGGACCACACCCCGCTCTGCAAGACGGGCTGCACAACGGCTGCTTCCAGTTGGCACCAGCTCCCCATGCGCTGGGGTGGGCTGCAGCCGTTCAGCGCTGGCTTCCAGGACTTCTCGATGACCTGGATCAAGTGGATTGAGTGCTGCCGGTCGGTTCCGTCAGCGTGGTGATGGCATGGGGTGAGGCTTCCGTGAGCGCACTGTTCACCGCCAGTGGCATCACTGCCATGGCCAACCCTGCCAGCACGGTGAGGTGCCAGCCCATGGGCAATTCCAGGGGCTGGCCTGTGCTGAACAGTTCCATGTCGAGAATCAACAGACCGAGATACAGCGCCCACCACAATGCGCTTGTCAGCTCAATCGGTTGGCCTTTCCAGGCGTTGCTGAGGGCGTAGATCAGGCTGGGAACCGTAATCACCAGCACGGCTCCTTCCAAAGCCTCGCGCCCGCTCCAGCTCGTCGCCCAGGTGGCCATCACGAAGGCCATGCCGCTGAGCAGCCAGGGACAGGGAATCTGAAAGCGCCTGGGAGCATTGGGAAGTTGGCGGCGCAGGGCCAGCAGGCTCACCGGGCCCATGGCCAGGGCGATGATCAAAGTGGAGGTCAGAAAGCTGACCACTTTCTGCCAGCTCGGCGCCATCCATAGAAGGATCGTGCTGATTACCAGACTGCTGATCAGCGACCAGTGGGGGACCCCCCGACTGTTTATCCGCCCGAGAGCGCCTGGAAGCAGTCGGCACTCTCCCATCATCCAGCTCACCCGTGCGGAAATCCCCAGGTAGGCCATGCCTGTGGCACCGGGGGAGGCCACGGCATCGATGAGCAGCAGGGTGGCCACCCAGCCCAGGCCAAGACCTGTGGCCAGCGCCACGAGCGGCCCCCCATGGGCACTGAGGCTGAGACGGCTCCAACCCTGCTGCAAGGCCTCCGGCGGGACGCTGACGAGAAAGCCGAGCTGCAGTACGAGATAAATCAGCAGACACAGGCCAAGTCCGACCCCCATGGCCAGAGGGACATTGCGCTGGGGATTGCGCACTTCCCCGGCGAGGTCCATGGCGGTGCGGAAGCCCAGCAGGCTGAACAGGATGCCACCGCTGCCGATCGCATCCACCAGCGTGTCTTGCTGTCCTGGTGCAGGGATTTGAAGGTTGTCCCAGTGGCCTGCAATCAGCATCAGGCTGATGGATACCAGCAGGGGAACCACCAGCTTCCAAAGGGTGAGGCCATCAATCCAGCGCGCCAGTTGGCTGACGCCTGCAAGGTTGATCCAGGTAAACAGCACCAGCAGGGCCACCGCCACAAGCTGGCCGGCGCCAGTGAGGTACTGGGAGCTACCCACATCGCGGGTGAGCCAGGGGAGAACACTCGAGAGGTACTGGAGCAGGGCGAGCACTTCGATCGTGGGTAGCGATACGTAAGAGATCCAGGCACTCCATCCGCCGATGAAGCCGGATAAGCGACCGTGGCTGAGCAGGGGAAGCTGGGCCAGGGCCCCGGAGCTGTTCACCAGTGCGCCAAGTTCAGCGAACACCAGCGCCAGCAGAAAGGCCATGGCGCCGCCGATCACCCAGGCCAGCAGGCTTGCGGGGCCTGCGATCCGGGCGCAGAAGTAAGGAGCGAACAGCCAGCCTGAGCCGATGGTGCCGGTCACTACCGTGAGAATCAGGGATGTGACGCCCAGGTCGCGTTTAAGAGTCGCTGCCAAGGATCAGGATCTTTCGGTGGATCTGGGATGGGAGAAGGTTGGCAGATGCCATGGGATGGCGCATGGAACAACCGCGAAAGCACGTTTTCGTGTTTTTTGGGTAACGAATTTAACGCTATTGCGTAACGCTTAGGCCTTCAAGAGCCCTCGCCAGAGTTGTTCTGGATTCGAGCACGGTCGCAGTGCCTGTTCATTCAGCATCTGCAGGGGCCGACAGCTCAGGCTGTTGATCAGCAGAGCTTGATCCCCGGTTTGCAGGTCGGGGCCAAGGTGCGCTTCCACGGCCAGACCCACCTCCAGAGCCCGGGCCCGCATCACCCCGGGCAAGCAGCCGCTGCTCAGAGGTGGTGTGAGCCACTCCTCCTGCCGCCGCACGAGCAGGTTGGCGCTGTCGCCGCAGCAGAGCTCTCCGCTGGTGTTGCGCAGCAGGGCCAGTTCAGCCCCGTGCGTTTGGGCTTCGCGGCGGGCCTGAATCGCCTGGCCGTAGGCAAAGGTTTTGCAACGGCTCAACCGGCTGGAGGCGTTGCGTTGCTCTTCAACGCTGATCCAGGCTTGGGCAGGTGTGAAGCAGGGGTGATGGCGCTGCAGAGTGAGCCAGAAGCAGTGTGCGTTGCGATCGGGTTGGCCAGGGGACAGGCCAATGCCTCGGTTGGCTGCCTGGCCTCGGCTCCAGTTCAGCCGCAGGGTGCCGGCCCGGCCAGGCCTGTTGAGGTCTGCCTTGGCGATGCCCTCTTGAATCAGCGGCTGCAGCCAGGACTGGCTTGGTGGCGCTGCCATGCCCAGAAGGGCTGCGCCGTGCTGCCAGCGCAACAGATGAGCGCCTAGTAACTGGGCGTTCCCGTTGAGGATGAGCACGGTTTCGAACAGGCCGTCTGCGAGCTGCAATCCCCTGTCCGTTAAGGGGAGACCCAAGGTCTTGGCTTCGCGCCAGTGGCCGTTGATCCATCCCAGTACCGGAGCGCTCATGCCAGCGCCTCCAGCAGGGGCAGAAGTTTCCAGTCGAGTTCCTCGGCTTCCTCTGCAGGATCGGAGTCGGCCACGATCCCGCATCCCGCGTGCAGGCGGAGCTGGTGGTCCTTGCGCAGGAGGGAGCGAATCAGGATGTTGCTGTCGAAGCCGCCATCCCAGTCGATGTGCAGGATCGAGCCGCAGTAGGGGCCTCGACCCAGAGGCTCCAGCTCCTGCAGTCGCTGGCAGGCGCGCAGCTTGGGAGCGCCGGTGATCGAGCCCCCCGGCCAGCTGGCCTGCAGCAGATCCACCCAGGAGGTACCAGGACGCAAGTGGCCGGTCACCACTGAGGTGAGGTGATGCACTCGCGCATAGCTTTCAAGCCGCACCAGTTCCGGCACCTGAACGGATCCCGGTTCGCAGACGCGACCGAGATCGTTGCGCAGCAGATCCACGATCATCACGTTTTCGGCCCGGTCCTTGGCGCTGCACACCAGCTCCGCTGCGAGGGCATCGTCGATCAGGGGGTCGGCATGGCGTGGACGGGTGCCCTTGATCGGTCGGGTCTGCACAGCACCCTCCGGATTCACTTGCAGGAACCGCTCTGGGGAGGTGGAGAGCACCGCTTCGCCGGCGGCTGCTCCGCCGCCGATCAGCACACCGCTGAACGGGGCCGGGCAGCGCCGACGCAGGCGTCCATACAGGTCCAGGTTGCTGAGTGGGGCCTGCAGCTCAGTTGTGGCACAGCTGGTGAGATTCGCCTGGAATAGATCGCCGCTGGCGATCAGTTCCCGGATGCGAATCACGCCGGCCATGAAGGTGTTTCGATCGCTCTGGCGTTTCCAGGTGCAGCCCAGGGGATGTGGAGGGTCTTCAGGAACCGTGTCCTCGCCCAGGCTGCCCAGGAGGTTTTCCATTGCTGAGTAACGATCCGGGTCGACTCCTTCGAGAACAAGCTCTTCCGTACCGAGATCGAAGCGCAGGACAGGGTCATGGCGGGCAATCCAGAGGCTGGCCATGCGGTCCCTGCGCCAGGGGTTGCCGGGTTCCGTCCAGGCGGCAGCGTCAAAACTCAGCCAACCGGTCCAGTGTCCCGTCGTCAGCTCCCGCAGGGTGGTGAAGGGATTGCGGGCGTCGGCATCTCCAGGTAATCCGCGGCAACAGTGTTGCTCGACGGGGTCCACCGCAAGGGTGATGTTTCGCCCAAGGGCGCCGCCGTCGCCGTCGAGCCAGATCAGTCCCTGCTCACCGTGGCGTTGGGCGAGCGCTGCGGCGGCCCTGGCAGGATCAATCCAGCGCATTGGCCTGCGCAGCAGGGTCATCGTCTGGAGGGGCTGCAGAGGTCGTCCCGACCGGCCGCGCTGAGGGCTGCATCGCGGATGCGACAACTGTCGCAGCGACCACAGGGCACGGCACCGCCGCTGTAACAGCTCCAAGTGCTCTCAATCGGCACACCGAGGCGCAGGGCTTCTTCCACGATGCGTTGTTTGCTCCACTCCACCAAAGGAGCCCAGAGCCTGGGCCCCCGGCCTTCCCTGCCGACTTTGCTGCTGAGATTGGCCAGAGTCTGGAAGGCACGCAGATAGTCAGGCCTGCAATCCGGATAGCCGGAGTAATCCACGGCATTGATGCCCAACACCACCTGCTCGGCACCGCGGGCTTCCGCCAGACTCAGCCCGATGCTGATGAACACCGTGTTGCGACCAGGCACATAGGTGCTGGGAATCGCATCCTCTTGAACCCCGTCAGTGGGGAGGGATAGCGTGGTATCCGTGAGGGATGACCCTCCCCAGCTGGCCAGGTTCACGCTGATGGTGTGATGTTCGAGCAGGTTCAGGGCCAGGGCAATCTCCTTGGCGGCCTGTAGCTCCCGGCGGTGGCGCTGGCCGTAGTCGAACGACAGACCGATCACGCGGCAGCCGGCTGCTTTGGCCAGCGCGGCGGCGGTGGCGGAGTCAAGCCCTCCGGAGAGCAGGGCGATCGCAGTGGTATCGGTCATGCTGGACATTCTGTTGCCGCGCTGGTGTCGACGATGGCGTTCACTCAGTCCCTGAAGACGATTTCCGGCTGTGGAATCTGGGCCTCACTGCTCCTGGTCAGTGGTCTGGAACCTGCGTCAGCGATTCCTCGCCTGAACCTGAGCGGTTATCCCCAACCCGCACCAGGTCTGCAGCGCTGGGTGATTCAGCCATCCGGGCTGCTGCCGAAGAGCAGTGATCCGACAGTGTCCTCCCATCCGCTCGACTGGCGCATTCAATTGATTGTGGGTCAGGAGGTGACATTGGACTGCAACCAAAAGCAGCTGTCTGGCCCTGGGATGACCATGCGCATGCTGCCGCAGGCTTCGGGTAAGGCCCTGTTCGAAGTGAAGGCACCGTTAAGGGTGATCAGTACAAAAATGGCCTGCTCTCCTGAACAGCCGGTGAAACGCTCGTTCCTTTCCCTCGGCCGACAGCCCTACTTTGTGCCTTACAACCCATCTTGGCCGATTGTGGTGGATCTACCGAAGGGTGCAGAGTTGCGTTGGCGACTCTGGAAAGCGGAGACGTTGCAAAAAACAGCGATCAGCCTTTAAGTGATGACTGGCGTTGTCAAATTTGACGGAGCGAATCAGTTTTATTTTGGAAAGTTTGTAACAAGAGCTGGAGGTAGCTAACGCTGCGCAATTTGATATTGGCGGTTAAAGACATGCCCACTTGAAGGGGTAATTCTTTGCCGTCATTGAGTTTGAGTTGCTGACTGTCAAGCTTGATCGAAGCCGGGTAGGTATATTCCTGGCGCATCTGTTGAGGGTCAGGCGCAAGGGCGTCAGAACCTACAGATTTTACGGTTCCAGAAAGCACACCGAAATCTGTGGCGGGGAAAGAATCGATGCTGATATCTGCAGATTGACCAGGACGTACAAAACCTATCTTGCTACTGGGGATCTCAACATCGGCTTCCAGGGTGTTGAAGGGCACGATTTTCATTGCCACCTCCGAAGACATCGCCATGGAGACATAGCCTGGATTATTGAGTTTTAGATCAAACACAATGCCATCGGCTGGTGAGCGAAGGGTCTGGTTTTTATTGGTGACCCTCACATCGGTGAGATTTGCATTCAATTGAGCCCGCTCGCTGCGAAGTCCTGCCAGTTCTGCATTCAGTTGTTCAATTTGTTGGTCGATCAGGTTGATTTGACGACGACCATCTAATTCAAGCTTCGTGACTTCGCCCTTGATCTCCTCAACTCGGTTGCGCTGTTGGAGGTACTGGATGTCGGGGGTTGCTCCGATCTTTGCCAAACCTTCGAGGCGGTCGAGGATCTGTTTTTCAAGTTGGAGATTGGCGCGGGTGGTGCTCAATCCCTCTCGATTTAGATCGAGTGTTCGTTCCCTTTCCAGTAATTTGAGTTGAAACTGCTGTTCCTTTTGGATGATCTGGGAGGCTTTCTCTTCAACACCCTTGGTCAGTGATTTCAACTGTTCGGCTGTACTTTCCTGATCAAGGCGGATCAAAGCCTGTCCCTTTGTGACCCTTTGCCCGCCCTTGACGAGAATTTCCTCAACGATGCCACCGGGAGGGATGCGGACATCCTTCACGTTGCCTACGGGTTCAAGTTTTCCAGTTGCGATAACAACTTCTTCTGTTCTGGCGATGGCAAGCCAACCGATCCCGAGCACTGTGGTGCCAATGAGAGTCCAGGTGACTGATTTCATCCAAAAGCGGCTCTGCCGCAATACTGGTTCCTGATTGGAAACGTTTGTGACGCTGGTCTCGAGAGCGGAGCGGGCCTGCTGGATTAGCTTTCCACCTCGGTTTGACTGCTCCTGATCGTCAGGCTCTGGCAGGTTTTGAGGAGTCATCGTCATTTTAGTTGGAGTCCTGCTGGCGGTAGAGGGCGTAATAACGACCACGTTGATCCATTAATTCATCATGCGTTCCCTGTTCAACGACAGCACCCTGATGCATGACCACAATCAAATCTGCTCGGCGCACGGTGGTGAGTCGGTGAGTGATGAAAAAGACAGTACAGTCGTGTAGAGATTGAATGAGATTTTCGCAGACTTTTCTCTCTGTTTCGTAATCGAGAGCGCTTGTCGCCTCATCCATGACCAGGAGTTTGGGATTGGCCAGGAGGGTTCGTGCGATCGCAATACGTTGGCGCTGTCCGCCGCTGAGTGAGGCACCTCGTTCTCCTACCGGAGTGCTGTATCCGGCAGGTAGATCCATAATGAAGTCGTGGGCACAAGCCACCTGGGCGGCTAAAACAATTTGCTCACTCGTGGAATCTGGTTCCGTGAGTGCGATGTTTTCACTGACGCTGCCTGAGAACAAGAGTGGGTCCTGTGGCACGATGCCAATCTGGCGTCGTAGAGAATAAAGTTCTACTTTGTCGATGTCATAACCATCAATCAGAATGCGGCCTTCGCTTGGTTTGTACAAACGAGGGAGGAGTTTCATTAATGTGCTTTTACCACTTCCACTTTGTCCAACAATTCCAACGAAAGTTCCCTGTTTGATTTTTAGGGATACATTCGACAAAACCGGTGGAGTTCCAGGGGAGAAGCCGAACGTCAAATTGTCAAAATTGACAGCTCCTTCAATGGGGGGAAGAGGAACTTTAGCTTTATCTTGATCATCTGATTCCTGAGGAGTGTCGATAACATCAGCAAGACGTTCAAAGCTCACCCTCAGTTCCTGAATCGTTTGCCAGATGGATGAAAGCCTTAGCAGTGGCTGGGTCACATAGCCAGAAATAATTCTGAACGCAATCAGTTGACCCAGGGTCAAATCGCCTGAGAGAACAAGTGAGGCTCCAACCCACAAAACCAAAAGCTGTGAAATCTTTTGCAAGACCTGCGAAGTTTGGGTTAGCGCTGTTCCCGTAATTGTCTTTTCAAACGTTCTGTTAATGTATTGGCCATAGCGTTCCTGCCAAGTCCAACGGCTAATCATCTCGACGTTCTGACTCTTGACAGTCTGAATTCCGGTTAAAACCTCAACAAGATGACTTTGTGTGGAAGCATTTGCTTCCGCTGATTTTCGATATTGCCTTCGAAACAAAGGTGCTCCCAGCAATGTGAGTGCAACTTGAATAGGCAGTACTGCGAGTGCAATGAGGGTGAGAAGCCAGCTGTAAATCACCATCACGACGATATAGATCACCGAAAAGGCTGCATCTAATATCGTGGTGAGAGCTTGGCCGGTAAGGAAATTGCGGATTTTTTCGAGCTCACTGACACGTGAGCCCAGTTCTCCTACCGGACGACGATCGAAATAGCCGAGGGGAAGCCTCAGTAGGTGGTCGATCACTTCAGCACCCAATCGTTGGTCAATTCGGTTCGTGGTTTCAGCGAACAGATAAGTTTTGAGGCTTCCGAGAACGCCTTCCAGCAGGGTGACCGCAACAAGGGCGAAGCCCAAAACCTGCAGGGTGTCCAAACTTCTCTGGTTGATCACCTTGTCGATGATCACCTGAATCAGAAGCGGGTTGGCCAAGGTGAACAGCTGGACAACAAAGCTGGCTGCCAACACCTGGATGAGAACACCTCGGTAACGGTTCAGGGCTGGCCAGAACCACGAAGGGCCAAACGTTTCTTCCGGGGTCGTGCTCGTGCGATCGAGAAGCAGAAGATCAATTCCCTCCGGAAAAGAACTCTCGAGCTGATCAGGAGTGATTTCAAGAAATCCTTGGCTGGGTGAGGCCAATACGAGGCCTCGCTGATCACTACGAATGGCGATTGCGAAGGATTGGCCCCATGGGATCAGGGTCGGTGTTTGCAAGCGCACCCCCATTGAGGCGGCCACCTTGGCGCCTGCAACGTGTAGTCCAAGACTGGCAGCAATTTGCCCGCAAAGTCGCAGTGTTGGGGTTTGAGATCTTCGCACTTGATCACGAAGGACCCGCTCAATTGCATCGCGTCGGAACGGAAGCTTCATGAGCTTCGTGAGCATCTGGAAGCAAGCCAAAGTCTCCTCAAGAGGCCCTTCGCCAGCCACGAAAAAATCACGGCTTTGATCACCCTGTTGATTGAATCGACTCACCGGAGGGCTCAATGGCGCTTGCGGGATCAGATTTTGATCTGTGGCGTCACTGCTTGGTGCGCTAATCACCTCTGGTTCCAGCACTGCGGATGGTGCATGGACTTCGAAAATCTCTAAAGCCTCGTCAGGCAGGGCAATCAATCTCAGCGGAAAACCGTGAATATCTTTCGGCCAATCATGAATCGCATCGATGTCAGTAATTTCATCGCCGAGCTTGCCAAAACTTTCGTTTTCGGGACGGCTGGCAACAAAGAACCTCAGATTATTGTTAAAAGCGCTTTGGATGGTTGGGATGTCGTCGGCAATCAGGAGCTGAGCATCCTGTTTCAGTTCACTCAGCAAGCTCTTGGTTACATTGCAATGTTTTGGAGATCGGTTCGATAAAATGCGGAGTAGGTCAGCAAGTTCTGCATCCCAAAGCTTTTTTCTGCAGATGTCTGCAATGGCTTTGTCCTCATGAAGTAACGCCAGTAATTGGTCGTCGCTTAAAGACCTTGCGACAACTTCTGAGGAGGCGCGTACTGTTTCACAACCGGCACCACGCAATAGCGAAACAACTCCGATGAAGCTGCCCGTTTCAAGTCGGTTCAGGGTGCTAAGTCGACCTTCTTCTTCGCCGAGTAATCGAGCGTTACCACTTTCTATGAGTAAAACTTGTCCAGGAATAAAACGCCTTTCGCAAATAGGTTGACCTAATTCGTATCGTTGTTGCTTGCCAAGTTCAAAGAATTTCTGGCTTAGCGGGGCTTCGCCTTCAACAATTGTCGTATTAGATGTCATGGGTTCGTAGCCACCTCTGAATTATGCCGACTATTGAGGGACGACAGAATTAAATTTGTTTCGATGCTCATCCAATTCTGAAGGAGCTCCGTGGCCATGCGCTGTCGCATTGTCTTGTCAAAATTGGCTTCCTGACGTTCTTCCAAGCGAGTCACAATCCACCATTGCTCGATTGGTATCGGCTCAAGAACAACTCCTATCTTGGCTGTGCGAAGAACATTGCGCAACGCTGGATGTGCACGCATCAGACTGGCAGGCCCCACTTTGCCGCGATTGTTTTTTTCTGGACCCTCGCTGTACTGCTTTGCGAGACTCTCGAAATCGGCTTCACCTGCTTCAAGCTGTAAATAAAGCTCGTGTGCTAGTCCGGAGTCTTGAACCCGCAATAGGCTGTATGTCGCTTGGTCAAGTGACTCCTTGCGCTCTAGGAAACGCGTTTCTGCCTGGGAGTCAAACCAGTCAATGGCAAGTTGGGAGAGTTTTGAGGGCAGGCTTACTTGTTCTAAAAGCTCCTCTTTGCTTAAAGCGTGTTCTTCCAGCCAGGTTTTAAGTTCTTTTTCATCTCGCAAGCCTTCTTGCTGACAATGATTTTTAAGGCAGTTCATGATCAACTCATTCGGGAGGTTGATGTTTTTTGTGGCTTCTTTTATGAATAGCCTTTGAACTAAAGATTTCAGAAGATCACAGCGGCGGAGCAGTTCAATGCTGTCGGCACCTAGGACAGCAAGAGAGGCTTCGACTTCAGTCTTGAAATTATCCATCGCGTTTGCTTTTCTAAAATTGTCTGAATAGAGTATAATGAGTATATCGGTTTATGCTTTTCATAACTAATCGAGAAGCGGGGCTAGATCCAGGGCATAAGCCTGCTGTCCTTGAAGGCGTCGCAGCTCTACGTGCAGATGATCTGTACTTGCTGAGCCGCTGCGTCCAACCCGACCGATTTGCTCACCGGCATGCACCAGCTGCCCTGGTCTCGCATCCGCTGTTTGCAGATGGGCGTACACGGTCTGCCAGCCACGGCCGTGGTCGATCAGAACCGTCAGGCCATAGCCACTGATGGCCTGGGCTAGGAGCACCCGGCCGGAGAGCATGGCGAGTACGGGTGTGGCAGCTGGAGCGATCAGGTCATGTCCAACATGCATTCGCCAGCGCTTGCGCTGGTCTGAGTAGCGCCAGCCATAGGGCTGCACTTCTTTGGCGCGCTCGTCGAGTGGATACCGCAGTTGGAGCGTCTCCCCTGGGCGGAACGGCCTGTGAGAGGTGGGTAGCTGCCGTGGCCGCGAGGAACTGAGCAGCGCCAGGTTGGAGACTCCTGTGCGCTTCGGGACCCGTTGTGGGGGTTGCGGTTGTGCGTGCCCGCGGAGCCCCTGTCCGATGGCCAGCATCAGTGCCATGAGCAGCGCCAGGCGCATGGGGGCATCCGGTGTTGATGACCTGCCGGTTGTATCGGCTCAACGCACCCCAAGCCACTTGTGACTTTGCAGGCTGAGTCTCCAGCGGCCATCGCGGCGTGCAGCATCGAGCGCCAGCTGTTGCCCTTCGGCACTCTCCCATCCGGGTTGCAGCAGCCAGGTGGCCTGCGGTGCCTGTGCTGCCACCACGTCAGCGAAGAGCAGGTCGGCGGGTTCATGAACCACCACTTTCAGTTCATGGCAGCGCCTCAGCAGCTCTGCCCGGGGAGGCGCGTGTCGTTTCGGCGAAAGGGTGATCCAGTCGGGATCGCCACTGAGCGGGTCAACACCGCTGGTTTCCAGATGCAGGGGCAGACTGCGGAGAGAGCGCAGGGCCTGCGCAAGAGCGTCGAGGTTGTGATGCAGCGGTTCGCCGCCGGTGATCACCACAAAAGCCGCACCATTGCTGGCTGCAGCTGCTGCTTCTATTGCAAGGCTGTCGATGGGCCGCAACGGATGTGAATCGGCTGGCCAGGAGTGTTTGGTATCGCACCAGCTGCAGCCAACACGGCATCCCGCCAGGCGGATGAAGAAAGCACTGCGGCCGGCATGGAGACCTTCTCCCTGGAGTGAGTGGAAAGTCTCCACCACAGGGAGAGAGCCGGAGGCCGGTGGATCCTGGCTCACGCTGTGGTTCTGATTTCGCTGGGACTGTTGGGCAGTCGTTGTTGGGCGGCTTCGATCAAGCCACGGAACAGGGGATGGGGTTGGCCCGGCCGGGAGAGGAATTCAGGGTGGTATTGGCAAGCAGTGAAGAACGGATGCTCCGGCAGTTCGATCAGTTCCACTAGGCGGCCGTCGGGAGAGCTGCCGCTGATCCGATACCCCGATTCAAGAAAGAGATTGCGGTAGGCATTGTTGAACTCGTAGCGATGACGGTGCCGCTCATACACCACTTCATCGCCATAGAGCCGATCGGCCATGGAGCCCTCGGCGATCCGGCAGGGGTACACCCCAAGGCGCATGGTGCCGCCCAGATCCACCACGTCCTGTTGTTCAGGCAGGAGATGAATCACCGGATGACTGGTGCCGGGCTCCAGTTCGGCGCTGGTGGCATCCGGCAAACCAGCCAGGTTGCGGGCCCATTCGATCACCGCGCACTGCATGCCCAGGCACAACCCCAGGAACGGAATGCGTTGTTCCCTGGCCCAGCGGATGGCCGCCACCTTGCCATCTACGCCACGGTTGCCGAAGCCACCTGGCACTACCACGGCATCCATCCCATGCAGTAGTGCATTAGCGCCACGGTTTTCGATCTCTTCTGCGCAGACCCAGTGCAGATCGAGGGAGGCATCTTGGGCCAGGCAGGCATGACGCAGGGCCTCGACCACCGAGAGATAGGCGTCATTGAGCTGCACGTACTTGCCAACCAGCGCCACCTTTACGGCCGGACCGGGGTTGCGCATCTTGTGCACCAACTGCTGCCATGCGCTCATATCGCTCTCATGGTCGGTGAGATTGAGAACATCCAGTACTTCTCGGCACAGCCCCTGTTCTTCGAGGGTCTGGGGCACGGCATAGATGCTGTCGGCATCGAGTGAGGGGATCACGGCCCGTTCGTGCACGCCACAGAATCCGCCAATCTTGCGTTTGAGTTCAGCGTTAATCTCTCGGTCGCTTCGGCACACCAGCACGTCCGGCTGGATACCGATCGAGCGCAGCTCCTTCACGGAGTGCTGGGTGGGTTTGGTTTTCAGTTCACCGGAGGTGCCGATGTAAGGCAGCAATGTCACGTGGATGTAGGCCAGATCATGGCGACCCACATCGCCCCTGAATTCGCGGATGGCCTCGAGGAAGGGCAGGGATTCGATGTCGCCGACTGTGCCGCCGATTTCTGTGATCACCACATCCGCATTGCTGTTGGCGGCCACGCGGTGAATGCGATCGCGGATCTCACCTGTGATGTGTGGGATCACTTGAACAGTGCCGCCGTTGTAGTCGCCCCGGCGTTCTTTGTTGATCACCGATTGATAGATCGAGCCCGTGGTCACGCTGTTGAGGCGAGACATTGCCGTGTCGGTGAAGCGTTCGTAATGGCCGAGGTCAAGATCGGTCTCGGCACCGTCCTCGGTGACAAATACCTCACCGTGCTGATACGGGCTCATGGTGCCTGGATCAACATTCAGGTAAGGATCCAGTTTCAGGATCGACACGCTGTACCCGCGTGACTTCAGCAACCGCCCAAGGCTGGCGGCCACGATGCCTTTGCCGATGCTGGAGACCACTCCACCGGTGACGAAGACGAACTTGGCCATGACCCCTCGGGCGATTCTTCAATGTACCGAGCACCCCAAGGGGTGAGGACCCCTTCGATTCATCCCTCCAGCAGGCTGCGCAACATCCAGGCCGTTTTCTCGTGAATCTGAAGGCGCTGGGTGAGCAGGTCGGCCGTGGGTTCATCACTGGCAGCCTCAGCCACTGGGAACACGCTGCGGGCCGTGCGGGCCACCGCTTCGTGGCCAGCTACCAGCTCTCGCACCATGTCGAGCGCTGCCGGTTTCTGATCGGCTTCCTTGATCGATGCCAAGCCAGCCAGGGTGGATCCGCCATGGGGTGCAACCACGCCCAGCGCCCGGATCCGCTCGGCGATCACATCAAGAGCATTCCAGAGTTCGGTGTACTGCTCCATGAACATCAGGTGCAGGGTGTTGAACATGGGGCCTGTCACGTTCCAGTGGAAACCGTGGGTCTTGCCGTACAACACGTAGGTGTCCGCGAGCAAACGGCTGAGGCCTTCAGCGATCTCATTCCGTTGGGCTTCGGGAATACCGATGTCGATGGAGGGCGTGCTGGCCATGGTGTTACCGGTGATGTGGCGGTTCTAGCTCAGGAATCCAGCCCCTGGATGTAATCGCGCACCTTGGAGCGGCGCTGGGGTTGCCTCAGTTTGAGTAGGGCGCGTGTTTCGATCTGGCGCACTCGCTCCCGGGACAGGGCCATGGCCTCGCCGATCTCGGCAAGGGTGCGCGGTGTGTCGTCTTCGAGTCCAAAGCGACTGCGGATCACTTCGGCTTCCCGAGGGCTTAGTTCTTCCAGCAGATGTTCGAGATCATCGTGGAGTGAGTCCCGGGTGAGGGTCTGCTCTGGCGTCGCATGACCATCCTCCAGCAAGTCTCCGAGCTGGGTGTCCTGGTCTTTTCCCACGCGGGTTTCCAATGACACCGACCGCGGCACCCTGGCGAGGGTCTGACGCACGGTCTCCTCGCTGACCCCCAGCTCTTTGGCCAGGTCGCTCACGGATGCCAGACGCCCTTTCTCGCTGGCGATCTCCTGCTGCACGCGTTTGATCCGGTTCAGTTTTTCGGTGATGTGCACCGGCAGCCTGATCGTGCGGCTCTGGGTGGCGATCGCCCGGGTGATGCCTTGGCGAATCCACCAATAGGCGTAAGTGCTGAAGCGGAAACCGCGGGTGGGATCAAACTTCTCCACGGCCCTTTCCAGTCCAAGGGTGCCCTCCTGGACGAGATCCAGGAGCTCCATCCCACGCTGCTGGTATTTCTTGGCAACGGCCACCACAAGGCGCAGATTGGCTTGGATCATCCGGTCCCGGGCCCGGCGACCCTCGCGCAGTCGTTGTTGCAGTTCCTTGGTGTCCAGGCCACTTTCTTTAGCCCAGAGGGTGTAGCCCTCGTTCAGGAGTCGGTTGAGCTCACTGAGGGGTAGCTCCGCAGCCCGGGCCCATTCCTGGCGTGTTGGCCAGTGGCTGATGTGATTGGCCTCACGCTGCTGCAATTCCTCGAGATCCAGCAGCACCCGGATGGCTGCGATGCGCGTGCTGAGGTCACGCTCCTGCACAAGCAGTCGCTCCCGCTGCTGCACCTGGCGGGAGAGCGTCACTTCCTCTTCGCTGGTCAGGAGGTCAACGCGGCCGATGTCCTGGAGGTAGAGGCGCAATAAGTCGTTGCCGCCGCTCCAGCGGATCCGGGCCTTCCCCGTCGTTTGAGCCTTCTCAGACAATGAACCGGCACTTTCGGTATGAAGTCAGGTTCAGCTGTTTTGCTGACAAGTGCCCCGAACCGCCGGTTTCTGTTCGGGTTCTAGTCAGAGTCCCCTTCGGCTGGATCCACCCAGGTGCTGGCCACATGCAGTTCCTCCAGCTGTTTGTCGGCCACGCCCCCAGGGGCATTGGTCATCAGGCAGCGGGCCTGCTGGGTCTTGGGGAAGGCGATGGTGTCGCGGATTGATTCTTCCCCAGCCAGCAGCATCACCATGCGATCGATGCCGAAGGCCAGGCCACCATGGGGCGGGGCGCCCACATCGAGAGCATCCATCAGGAAGCCGAACTGCTCCTGAGCTTCTTCCAACGGCAGGCCAACAGTTTGCAAAACCTGGCGTTGCAAGGATGAGTCGTGGATGCGCAGGGAGCCACCGCCCAGCTCCAGGCCGTTGAGGACCAGGTCGTAAGCCTGGGCCCGGGCGGTGGGAAGGGTTGTCTCCCATTCCGTCTCGTTGCTGCCGAGATCCTCCTGGTTCGGTGCACAGAAGGGATGGTGCAGTGCTTCGTAGCGGTTCTCGTCGCTGTTGAACTCGAACATCGGGAAATCCACCACCCAGAGGAAGTTCCACTGGTCGTTGTCCCGGTCGGGTTTCACCATGCCCAGCTCCTTGGCCAGGTACTGGCGCACCCGGTCGAGGGCCTTGTTCACCGTGGCGGTGTCGCCGGCGCCGAACAGCAGAAGGGTGCCTGGTTCCGCCCCGGTGCGGCTGAGCAGCTCCTGCTTCTGCTCGTCGCTGAGATTGTCCTTGATGGCGCCGATGGTGTCGATCTCACCGCCGTCGCGCACGCGGATGAAGGCCAGGCCACCGGCTCCGGCCGCCTGGGCTTCGCTGAACACATCGCCGCCGGGCTTGATCCGCACGTTGGAGAGGGCGTCGTTGCCACCGGGAACAGCAATGCACTTCACCGAACCGCCGGATTTCACGGCGCCGCTGAACACCTTGAAGCCCATGTCCTTGACGATGTCGGACACGTTGGTGAGCTCCATGCCGTAGCGGGTGTCTGGGCGGTCAGTGCCGTAGCGCTCCATGGCGTCATGCCAGGTCATGCGCGGGAAGGGGCGGGGCAGCTCGACGCCCTTCACTGCTTTCCAGATCGAACAGATCAGAGATTCATTCAGCTGCAGGATCTGCTCTTGATCCATGAAGCTCATCTCGATGTCCAGCTGGGTAAATTCCGGCTGACGATCAGCACGCAGGTCTTCGTCGCGGAAACAGCGGGCCACCTGGTAGTAGCGCTCGATGCCGCCCACCATCAGCAGTTGCTTGAACAGCTGCGGCGACTGGGGCAGGGCAAACCATTCACCACCGCAGACGCGGCTGGGCAGCACGTAGTCGCGGGCGCCTTCGGGGGTGGAGCGGGTGAGAACCGGGGTCTCCACCTCAATGAAGTCTTCGTCTTCAAGGAAGCGACGGGCGGCCTGAATCGTCTGGGCCCGCAGGCGCAGGTTGTCGTTCATGCGCTTGCGGCGCAGATCCAGGTAGCGGTGGCGCAGCCGCAGCTCTTCGCGGGTGTTCTCCTCGTCGTGCACCGACACGGGGAAGGGCAGGTTGCCCTTCACGCTGTTGAGCACGGTGATGCCGCTGGCCAGCACTTCCACGGCACCGGTGGCCAGCTTGTCGTTCAGGGATTCGCCCGGCCGGGCCCGCACTTTCCCCTCAACCTGCAGCACGGTTTCGCTGCGCAGGTGCTCGGCCACGGCAAAGGCGTCAGCCCCCAGATCGGGATCCACCGTGATCTGCACCGTGCCGGAGCGATCCCGCAGGTCGATGAAGATCACGCCGCCATGGTCGCGGCGCCGGTCCACCCAGCCGCACAGTTGCACCTGCTGATCGATGTTCTGTTCGCGCAGGTCGCCGCAACCGTTGCTGCGCATGGGAGTTTCAGCCGAGGACAGGCGAGTTTCCCACAGCTCAGGACCGGCGGTAGAAGGGGCGTTTGACCACGCAGGCGGGTTGGGCTTTACCGCGGATTTCAACGCTGAGTTCCGTGCCGAGTTTGGCCAGGGCTGTGGGGACGTAAGCCAGCGCGATGGGCTCCTCCAGGGTTGGAGACCAGGTGCCGCTGGTCACCACACCGACGGTCTCGCCGTTGTGGAGCACGGGGTAGTCGTGACGGGCGATGGCGCGTCCCTGCAACTTGAGGCCCACGAGTCGTTTTGAGGGACCGGACTCTGCGGCTTGCTCCAGGGCCTGGCGACCGACGAAATCCACGGGCATCTCCAGATGCACCAGCCAGCCGAGCCCTGCTTCAAAAGGGGTGGTTTCGGCATTCATGTCCATGCCGTAAAGATGCATGGCAGCTTCGAGACGCAGGGTGTCCCGTGCGCCGAGGCCACAGGGGCTGACGCCGCGATCCAACAGAACCTGCCAGAGCTTTTGTCCGTCGTCGGCGGTCAGCAGCAACTCGGCACCGTCCTCACCGGTGTAGCCCGTGCGGCCCGTGAACACGGGATGGGCAAGACCTTTGAGGCTCAGGGTGCGATGCCCGAAGCGGGGCAAGCCGCTGAGGCTCTCGCCGGACAGCTCCTCCAGCAGAGGGATGGCCTGCGGGCCTTGCAGGGCCAGCAGTACGCCACCCGCCTTGAGGTCGCTCACCGTGAGGCCAGCCGGTTCCATTTGGTCACGGATCCAGGCGGTGTCCGCCTCAGCGCAGGCTGCATTGATCACCAGCACCAGGGCACCCCGTTCGGCATCAACGGCGCCGCAGTCGTAAACGATCAGGTCATCCCGAATGCCGCCGCGCTCGTTCAGCAGCACCGTGTAACAGGCTTCGCCGGGACCGATGCGATGCAGATCGCTTGGCACCAGCTTTTGCAGTGCATCTTTGGGATTGGGCCCCTCCAGCTGCAGCACTCCCATGTGGGAGATGTCAAACATTCCAACGTGCTCGCGCACGACTTTGTGCTCCTGGATCAGGCCGCTGAATTGCACCGGCATCTCCCAGCCAGCGAACGGCACCATGCGGCTTCCTGCTGTGATGCAGAGGTCATGGAGCGGGGTGCGGTGCAGATCCATGCCTGTTGAACGCTTGGAGGAAGGGTGCGCCGAATCCTATGGAGGCCTACGGAATTGCGTCGGAAGTGGAAGCAAAGCCGCAGATTGTGCTCTTTTGCTGGACCGCTTTCACAAGCGTCCCTAGTTTTGGCTCTCCTTCCGGTCGGTGCGATTCTGCCACCATCTTCCTGCCAGTCTTGCGCGCACTGCGCTGCGCCAACGACCCATCAAGGAGGTTGGTGCCGCTTGCGTCATCTGCCCGTGCATGCCGAGCTGGCCCGTCTGGTTTGGTGCCATCACTGGACGGCTCAACGGCCATCCCTGCCTGAGCTGGGGCCTGGAAAAGCTCACCTCCCCAGGGGCGATCGCCAACTTGACCTTGGAGCTTCTGTTGAGGGGGAGCTGTTTTCGGTGAATTCTTCTGGTTTGCTTTAAGGAAAGAATAATTGTCTTACTGGCAACATTCTCTTTCGCCTCTTCACTGGAAGATGACGAGTCATCTTTCACTGAGTCTGTTGCCAGCGACAACGACAATGCCGACTGCTGTGCAGCTGATTGCCGAGCATCGCAATCACGATCAGTTGATCCTGCCTACCGGTAGTGTCCTGCTCACTCGTGGTGCCCCTGCCAGGTCGATTTACGCGATTGAACGCGGTCTTGTTGAGTTATCGAGTGGGGGGCGCGATCGACTGCGTTACGGAGATGGTGAGATGTTTTTCTTTGAAGATCTCATCGGTGAGGCGCAGAGACACAGCCGAACCGCGACGGCCATCACGCCGATCCACGCTTTCTCGTTGGATCGCACCAGCTTTATGGAGCTGATCCATCAACACCCGACCCTGGTACTCACCCTGTTGGGCCGTCAGCACGCCAGGCTGAGGGAGCAGCGCATGGATGCGGCTCACTTTTATTGAGCCATCAGCAGCAGCAGGCTTCGGGTGACCTTGGCAGCGAGCACGCTGCTGATGCCGCTGGGATCCAGTTGAGGGGCCAGTTCAACAACATCCGCGCCCACCAGGTGGTGATGTTGCAACTCATTGATCAGAACAGCGAAATCAGCCCAGGTGAATCCCCCGGGTTCAGGTGTTCCGGTGCCTGGCATCACCGCAGGGTCGAACCAGTCGAGATCCACGGTGAGGTAGATCGGTCGTCCGCGCAGATCGCTGAGCTTTTGGCTCATCTGATGCAGTGGAATCAAGCGGCCACTGCGATGCAGTTCTGAGAATTCCTCGGCCGTTCCGCTGCGGATGGCGATCTGAAGAAGATCGCCGCTCGGCAGCACGTCCAAGCAGCGGCGCATGGCGCAGGCGTGGCTGTGGCTTGCGCCGAGCCAGGACTGCCTCAGGTCTGCATGGGCATCGAGTTGCACCAGCACCAGATCAGGATGGTCTTTGGCCACAGCGGCTACGGCGCCAGAGCTAATGGAGTGCTCTCCACCGAGCATCAGCGGTTTGAGGCCCAGGGCAAGAATTTCTGACGTTGCCCGTTTAACGGCCTCCACCACAGGCTCGGGTGCTCCGAAGGCGATGTTGAGTGTGCCGAGATCGGCGTAGTCCAGGGTGTCGAGGTCTCGATCGAGCTGCGGGCAGTACGTCTCCAGACCGGGGCTGACCTCGCGAATTGCTGCAGGGCCGAACCGGGTCCCAGGGCGGAACGATGTGGTTCCGTCATAGGGCACGCCGAATACACCGACCTGACAGCCGGATGGATCGCGGCGAGCGCCCATGAAGATCCCTCCGTCTTGGTCAAATAACTCCTCAGCTGCAAAGGTGTCCAATCCGTTTGTCTTCATGCGGAGAGCTCCCTCTCGATGCCGGCAGGGATGGCGTCAAAAGCGCCTTCTTGCCAGCGTGGACTCCAGATGTCACAGCCATCGCAGATCGCTGCGGCGCGTATGGGGTCGGGGTTGCGGTAGCGGGGACCGTCGCTGGCTGCGAAGGTCCAGCTCCACCAGCCGCTGGGATACATGGGAACCCAGCCATAGAGAGGGTCTGCGTAACCGAAGACCTCACGCAGCATCCGTACGGTTTCGATGTGAACGTCGCGGAACGCCTCCGGTGATTCGCTCTGGGTCGCGAACACTCCACCGGGCTTGAGAATGCGGCGGCAGTGCTGGAAGAAGCTGCGGTTGAACAACCCCTCGGCCGGCCCCGCAGGATCTGAACCATCCACCAGAACCACGTCGTAGCTGGCGTCTGAAGCCTGACTTACCCAGGCGATTCCGTCTCCCACGGTGAGCTGAAAGCGCGTGTCGCTCCAGCATCCCCCTCCGATGGCCCCCAGGTATTGCTGGCTGAGCTCCACGACCCGACCATCAATTTCAACAAGATCGACGTGCTTCACCTCCTTGTGACGCAGGCATTCACGAGCCGTTCCGCCATCGCCGCCGCCAATCACCAGGATCCGATCGATGGCGTTGGCCGCACAGAGGGCGGGATGGACCAGAGGCTCGTGATAGTGCCGTTCTTGATGTTCGGCTGTCATCCAACAGCCATCGAGTAAGAGCCCGTTTCCATAGCGATTGCTATGGATCACAGTGATGCGTTGGATGGTGCTCTGTTCGTCAACGATCACCTTGCCCAGGAGTCCGTAGCGCACCCCGTTGTGGTGTTCGTCGATCCAGTCGCATGCAGTCGAGGGGGCTTCGCTCATGATGTGGCGCCCAGGGTTTCCAGGTTCCAGCTAAGGGCACCACGGATTTGCCACCCCTGAGAGGTGGCCTCAGACTGATATCCACGACTCCGGCGGCGTCGTGGATGTCGCAAGGCAAGGAGGCGCGTTGTTTTGGTTCAGGAGCTGCGAATCAACGAACGCCTGGTGATTCCAGCTGCCGAGTTGCACTGGCGCTTCTCCCGCGCATCCGGCCCAGGAGGGCAGGGGGTGAACACCACCGACTCCAGGGTTGAGCTGCGGTTTGATGTGGAAGGCTCCCGGGTGCTGGGTCCTTTTCGCAAGGCGCGGTTGAAGGAGCAGCTGGCGTCGCGTCTGGAGGATGGCTGCCTCAGGGTTGTGGTCGCTGAGGAACGATCGCAGTGGCAAAACCGTCAGCGGGCGATGGCGCGTCTGGCGGATTGGTTGCGGGAAGGGCTGAAGCCACCTCCACCCCAGCGCCGTGCCACCCGTCCTGGGCGTGCAGCTGTAAAACGCAGGCTCGATGCCAAGGGCCGGCGCAGCGAGCTCAAGCGCCGCCGACAAGGGCGTCCATCCACAGACGACTGAGTAAATTCATCGATGGATTGCTTGGTTATGGCTTGGTTAAGGTGCACATGGCTAGAAGGTTTGGGTATGACGAATGCGAGCGATAGGCGACCGGTGGATGACATCCTTGATCTGCTGCTGATCGAGGAGAGAGCAAAGAGCTGCTCCACACGAGCTCAAGCGCGATTGCTGATCAAAGAGGCCGGTCAGGTCAAGCGTGCTCTTTGGGGTTCCCAAGCTGAATCCGTCAACCCGCATTTCTGATGCCATCGGGCATCAATGCGGCCTACTTTCCAGTTATTGGCCAGCCACAGTGTGCAGATCAGACGAGACACCATCGGCCTGACTGTGAATGGAAGCTTGATGCGTCTCTACGTCGCACAGCCCCAGCCTGAGGGTCGCTGGCCTGGTCTGCTGTTCTATTCCGATATCTTCAGCTTGGTGATCCGATCACGCGCTTGGCGGATCGCCTAGCGGGCTATGGCTACGTGGTGGCCGCTCCAGAGATCTTCCACCGCCGTGAACCGATCGGTGCGGTGATCAAGCCCGATGCCATGGGTCGGCTGCGGGGGAACAACAACGCCAGGAACACGCCCACTGCAGCTCAGGCCACCGCCTGCATCTATCCCACTGGACTCCAGGATGGTGTGCTGGGCTCAGACCGAGCCGATTCCCTTCAGAGCTCGACAGAGATCCAGGGGGCCTTGCTCACGATCTTCGGAAGCCTCGACCCCCATGTGCCAGAGCCAGCCCGCGAGTCGATCCTCGCCGAGCTCGCTGCAGTGCCTGGACTGCGGCAGAGATCCCGTCTTTACAAGGCGAATCACACCTTCATGCGTGATGACGGTGAACGCTGGGACCCCCAGTGTTCAGCCAGGCGTGGTGGGAAGTGATCGCCTTTCTCCAGAAGGAGCTGGGTTGAGTGTGATCAAGGCGACTGGGCGTTTTCAGCGCGGATTGCAGCTTTCGCTTGCTGCCACAGCTCCTCGAGCTCTTGAATGCTCCGGCCTTGCAGATCTCCTTTCAAAGCACTCTCAACCCGGGAGAAACGATCCAGGAAGCGGTGATTGGTTGCAGCCAGTCCTTCTTCGGGATCAAGGCCGCACCAGCGGGCCACATTCACCAGAGTGAACAGCACATCACCGAGCTCATCCTGGGCATGGCGGCGATCCCCCGAGGCGATGGCGTCCTTGAGCTCGTCGAGTTCCTCCTGCACCTTCCCCCACACGCCGTCCATGGCATCCCACTCGAAACCGGCCTTGGCGGCCTTGCGCGAGATGGTCATGGCAGCGGCCAGGGCCGGTTGCCCTCGCACTTTTCCGGCTAGTTGATCGCTCAGCGGGCTGGAGGATCGCTCCCCTCCCGTCTGTTCCGCCCGTTCCGCGGCCTTGATGGCCTCCCAGCTCAAACGCACGGCGTCACTGCTCTCCGCCGTGGCCTCGCCGAACACGTGGGGATGGCGGCGGATCAGTTTGTCGCTGATGGCTGTGGCGATTGCATTGAGATCGAAGCGGCCGTCTTCTTCACCGATCCGGGCGTGCAACACCACCTGCAGCAGCAGATCGCCCAGTTCCTCTTTCAGATGCCGGTCGTCGCCATGGCGAATTGCATCTGCCACCTCATGGGCTTCCTCCAGCACGTAGGGCACCAGGGAGGCATGGGTCTGCTCCAGGTCCCAGGGACATCCGTTCTCTGGATTCCGCAGGTGTGCCACCACGCGTTCGAGGCGGCGTAGGGGATCCTGATCACCAGGAACCGTGGCGTGCTGAGCCATGGAGCTGTCGGCGTCTGGCGCCACCCTCTCACCGACGCCGTCTGCGAGGCCAGCGTCGGGGCCATTCAGCGGGCAGAGGATCACCATCAAGGATCAGATGCAGCCAAACACTGGTTTCCAGCCCAAGGAGAACAGCGAGTAGTGGACTGGGATGTTGGCGCACCCATTGAAGAACCACCGGAAGTCCCTCGCTGGGTGTGGGGTACAACCAGCCAGGGAGGGCGGTCAGTCCGAACCAGACCACCATCGCAATGGTCATCAACCAGGTCAGTCGCAGTCCTGTGCCGATCAAAGGTCCATGGGAGAACAGTGACCGATGCGGGATCAGCGTTCGGTAGGGACGCCAGATCCAGCCCAGTGGTCCCCACCGCTTCAGGGCTCTCGAGCGGGTATCGAGATCGGGAGAGAGCCAGAGCCCTCCCCAGGCGAAGGCCGCGGCTGTGAGTACGCCCATCCCGAAGCCCAGCCAGAACCCCGAGAGCAGGCCAGCGGGCACACAGACCATCAGTGTGGCGCGGTCATGATCCCGACCCAAGGCCATCGCAGTCGTTCATCCGTGACCCAGCCTGCCGCGATCAGGCAGAATCTCAACGTCGGGCGATTAGCTCAGCGGTAGAGCACCTCCCTTACAAGGAGATTGTCGCTGGTTCGATCCCAGCATCGCCCACTCCGAGATCAACTGCAGTCACTGCGTTTTGGGCGAACGCCAAAACTGGTTTTGTTGTTTTGCCCATTGTTTTCCGCGCAAAAAAAACGCGCAAAGGCTGGATGCTCAAAAAAACCTGAGACCTTCACTACGACTGAGATCGGTGCAGCAGTGGTGCCAGGAGGGCTGGGGCATGAATCCGTGACACACGCATCAGTCAGGTTGTTTGTCCATCGGGAGGGGGATTTTCTTCTTTGTTTGGGAGTTATCCAAAGACCATTAACACCAAGATGAGTTTGTGAGGGGCATCCTTGTCGTTCGCGAGAAATCTCCATGCAGCGCACTCCTGACAAGACCAGAGAGGCACTGCTCAAGCTGTAGGCAATCAAAATTCTGCCATTTCTGACGTTGTGAAAGTTCTGTCGGGAGATGAATAGCGAGAACCACTCGCCCTGCTTTCCCTTGTCGGCTTCTTCTGCCGTGAGGATTGGCGTTATTCAGTCCACCATCAGCGCAATGAAAGCAGGTTTTCTTTTGCCCTTTGCTGAGGAGTACAAGAACGATCAGGAGAGATGCCGAGGACCCTTCAGGGTTCGGCTGCCCGCAAGCAATAAAAAGGCGGCAGGTGATGCCGCCTTCTAGAAGGTGCTAAAGAGTGGATTGGTGAGATCTTCTACCAGCATCACTCGGATACGTTTGATTCCTGATCTCACCGACTTAGAAAATCCAGAGTAGGCACATTGGATTGCCTCGTTATGCGCTCTGAATGCTTCCAGAACTACTGCATCGAGGTGGTCGAATGAATTTCGCCATTCCATCAATCAACTTTGAGGTTGATGATTTTATTCAACCACTGAATTGATCTCAAGTATAAAAGGAGCTGGAGGGAAAAATCAGGCGTTTATTTTGTGACGACTAGAATTGCAGATATAAAGTGTTTTTTTTAAAAAGTAGGTGTATTTCATAGCATATTATGGGCTGCCTGTGCAAGAGGCTGTAAAAAATTATACAGTGATTGAAATCGAGTTGCTGGTATAGTTGTTGATTAGTCTAATCAAAAACCAGACGGCTTACTTCGTGGAGAGTCTTTCGAGCATTCAATATGAAAACTTTGTTTTTGCTCGCAGGGGCATCTGGCAGTGGTAAAACAACTCTTCTTCGCAAATCATATTTGAATAGTTTGAGGATTTTTGGCGAAAAATACCACGAACTATTTTTGTTGACGAATCAAGACCGCAGTGGAAAGGAGTACAAAAAATATGAAGTTGCAAAAGGTAAGCATTCTTACTTCAAATCATATCACATACCCAGGCTGAGATTAGAGAAGTCTCTCCCGTCTTGCGTTCTCATTCATATAGATATTACTTTCGTCTTAAGGAAGCTCGTGATAACTCATTCTGAAAAAATGGATCCATGTCTTTTAAAGGGCAATCCATTGTTTTCTGCTAGGAGGCGTGAGGAGGACATTCTTAATAAAAAAAAGAATGATGTGCTTCTTAGAAATTATTTCAACGATTCTTTTTTTGGCAGATTCGATGCTGTCGTTGTCAACACATTATTTTGTGAATTTCGTCGTAATTGCCGGCAAATAATGAAAAGAAGTGATGAGATAATGGCCTTAGACCCCGACATTCGGGCTGCCAAGAAAGTTCATTCTGAGTGCTATAATTGCTGGCAGAGGAATCTTGATGTTCTTTCTACAAGTCATTGCTTTTCATCGAGAGTTGTTGGTAGGGATACTCTTCTAGTTGACGGATCTCCTGTAACGAAATCTTACTCAGAAATGCGATAAATTTCCTGCCGATTGCCAGTGTTTTTGTTGCTGTCTTGTGAGAAGTATGCAAAATCGCTGTGAGTTCTCCTCGTTGAACGTTATCTCGAGCACTCGCAAGCCTCTCCATCGCCATTGTGATCTCGGTAAGTCAATCTCTGATTGAGCACGATCTGCGCCCAACTCCAGGAGCCGATCTCGCTGCAGCGATACCTTTCACTTCTGGAGCCATCGCTGCCCCAAGATGACTGTGATGGCAGTGCTGTTTTACTACGTGATGCTTCTGTTGCAGATCCGACGGCTGCTCCCTTCTTGCTGTCAGGAATGACGACGAGGGATGCCTCATGTCGCGTGATTGTTCCTTAAAGGTTAATCAGTGGCCCTGCGGTTTTGGCGACGCGGCCTGTTTGTGCACACTTCTGAGCACAGTTTTTCAAGTTTCCCCGAGACTTGTTGCAGTGAAGTAAAAGTTAAGCTCCCTTACAAGGAGATTGTCGCTGGTTCGATCCCAATATCGCCTACTTCAATTCAGGGTTTGGCTGTGTGTTCAGCGCCGATCTCGGCAGCTGTGACAGAGGCCGAAAAATTCCAAGGTGTGGAAGATCACATCGAAATCCTTCGCTTCTGGGGCCTCAACGTGCAGACCATGGATCGGGCAGTGCTCAAGACGTTCGGTCTTGCCGCAGTCCACACAGGTGAGGTGATGATGATCTCGCTCCACTGGTGCATAGAGAGCTTCACCCGTGGGCAGATGACGACAGCGCACTTTCCCTTGCCGCTGCAGTTGGCGCAGGTTCCTGTACACCGTGGCCAGTCCCATCGCTCCAGGTTTGTCCTGGAGGCAGCGATAAAGCTGCTGGCCTGTCATTTCCTGCTCGGAGCGTTGCAGTGCCTCTAGCAGTTTCAGCTGGCGATCACGGCCAGCATTTCCACGTTCCATCGTCGTTGTGTTCACACTGCAGCGCTGTGATGCTCAGTCAGTGATTCACTCACTGTCCAGAGGCGCTGCCTCTGATGTTGATCCTTGGCGGCACGGGCCACCGGCTGTTGTTTGGGGGCACCGCGCATTCCGCCCAGTTGACCGGGGCCGTAGTGCTCACCGCCTCCGGCAGCGCTTGCCGTGGCGGCATAGAGCTGGGGCAGGGCTCCTTGAGCAGCGCTCTGGAAGAGAGGATCCATCAGTCGATAGGCCAGGGCTTCCTGCCAGGCTCCTGTAGCGGCTACCGACACCGGTTGCAGGTTGGTGCGAGCCAGTCCTGGGTGGGCTGCGAGGGATCGCACCGCACTTCCGGAGGCCTGCAGCCGCTGATTCAGTTCCAAGGCGAACATCACATTCGCGAGCTTGCTCTGGGAATAGGCCTTCCAGCGGTCGTAGCGCTGCTCTCCCTGGAGGTCGTCCCAGGCCATCGCTCCGAAATATTGGGCACCGGAGGTCACCGTGACAACCCGCGCCTGCGGGCGGTTGTTCATCAAGGGCAGCAGAGCTTGAGTTAGGGCGAAGTGACCCAGGTGATTCACCGCGAACTGCATTTCATGGCCCTGCTGGCTGAGCATGCGTGGAGGAGCCATCAGCCCGGCGTTGTTGATCAGAAGGTCCAGACGTCCATAACGGTCCGCCACGTCCCTCGCGCAACGCGCCACGCTGGTCAGATCCGAGAGATCCAGCTCAAAAAGATCCAACCCTGAACCGCCTGCCTCGAGCAGCAGGGCACGGGCTGCTTCACCCTTGCGAGCGCTGCGGCAGCCCATCAGCACGGTGCAGCCACGGCCGATTAGTGCCCGCGTGGTTTCCAACCCAAGGCCGCTGTTCGCTCCTGTGACCAGGGCGACCCGACCTTGCTGATCAGGCATGTCTTCGATGGTCCAACCCATGGAGTGGGAAAGTCAGCGTTGGGTTCAGTCTCGCTGGTTGGATCAGTCCTCGGGGAACAGCAGCCCTGCCAGTTCGTCCGCATCCACGTCGTAGACCCTTGCCAAAGAGGTTTCGATGGCACTGGTCACTTCACCGGGAAGAAAGCGCATCGCGTTCAGGGCATCTTCGGTGATCTCGTCCGTGAGGAGGGTGTCCTCGCTGTCCAGTTTTTCGTCGTTGATCACCGCCATCACCCAGCTCTGATAGGCGTACACCAGATCCGAGAATTCGAGTTCGGGATCGTTGAGATCCAGGGTCATTGTCAGGCTCAGCGCGCTGCACCAGTCTGACCTCCGGGGAGGAGGATGTCTTCAGCTGAGCATCAGGATGGGTTTACCGGATTCCGAACAGCTCCAGGGCACCCTGGTGGATTTCGCCTTTGGTGAGCTGATTCGACAGAACCGCGAGAGTTTTCAGCCGCTTTGGACGGTGGACAGCTGGGCCAAACTGATGATCTGGCTGGCTTTGAACTGCGGTCTGTCAGGTGACACCGAAAGCCTGGAGCATTTCGCCGTTGCTCTTGGCGAACGGATCACATCGCGGTTGCGGCGCACGTTTTTTGAACGGGAGCTGCCTGATCTTGAGCTTCAGGTTCTCGCGGATCCGGCTGAGCAGCAGGTGTTGCTTCTGTCCCAGGATCCGGGTGATCCCTCGGTTCTGGCCCCCGATCGCCTCCAGAGGGCACTCGAGAGAGTCTCTCTGATCCAAAAGGTGGTGCAGGATCAGGGGCGATGGCAGCAGCTGGAGGGGGTGGTGGCCATTCCCTGGGAGGACGACTGTGATTGAGCAGGCCCCCTTGATCGCTTCTTACCGCAATGCCGGCTTCGAGGCTGTCGCTGATGCCGTGATGGCCTTCTTTGATCGTCGTACGGACCTCCAACGACCAGGCATTGCCTTCGGCTCTGACGGCGATGCGGAACCCGCGAAGGTGAGCACAGACATCAGCCTCGTGGCCATCGATCGCACCGATGCCGAGGCCTTTGCCCTTGCAGAGGTGATTCTGCGTGGGGTCAGTGCCGCGCTTGTCCGCTACTTGGACGAACGGCCCCTCTTTCGGCAGGTGTGTCCGGATCAGGAGTTGTTCGTGATGCCCATCTTCAATCTGCAGCGTTATGCCCCTGGGGAGGGTTTCCGGCAGTGGCATTGCGACTGGACGATCAGCGATGAGGCCACCGAACCGGTGCACCGTGTTCTCGCCTGGATTCTTTATTGCGACACCGTGCCTGAGGCTGGTACCGAGTTTCATTGGCAGCACCATCACGAAGCCGCCGAGCGGGGCAAGTTGATTCTTTTCCCGGCTGGTCCCAGTCACATTCACCGGGGCCGTATCACCAAGATCCACAGCAAAACAATTGCAACGGGGTGGATCAATGCCGGGGCTTCTAAGGCCTTTCTCGCCCGTCTGTCTCGCTCATGAGCTGTCGATTCTTTTGAATCGTGTTCACCTGCTGTGGGAAAGGAATTTCGATACCTTCACGTTTGAACGCCGTCCAGATCGCCTGATTCACTTCGCTCACGATGGTGATGTTGGTCATGGGATCGGCGATCCAATAGCGCAGCGAGTATTCGATTGCCGATGCTCCATACGTCATCTGCAGGGCTCTTGGGGCGGGATTCTTCAACACCTTGGGAACATTCAGGGCAGTTTCCTCCAGCAGCTGCAACACCTGGCGTGGATCGTGCCGATAGGCGGCATGAATGCGAATCTCGCTCCGGCGTAGGCGGTCAGTGGCGGTGTAACTGGTGGCCTGAGCCGTGAAGAACATCTGATTGGGAATCAGGAGTTCCGCGTTGTCGCGATCGCGCCACAGCAGGGTGGCTCTGAGGCCAAGCTTTCGGACCTCACAGGGGTCGTTATCGACCATCAGCACTTCGCCTGGACGGACGGATCCTTCAAACAGGAGCCAGATGCCACTGATGAAGTTGGAAAAGACTTCCTTGATCCCGAAGCCCAGGCCGACGGAGAGTCCTCCAGCGATCGCTACCAGGGCAGTTCCATTCAGGCCGATGTGAAATCCCACAGCCGTGACTCCGATACCAACGATCACGTAGCGGATGATCAGTTCAATAGCCTTACGACTTCCCTCGGAATAGCCGAGTATTTTTTGCATCAACCAGGAAACACCAGCCGTGGGGGGACCTGTGCCCACGAGCAACAGATAGCTCACGAGTAGGGATGTGAACAATTTGCCCAAGGTGAGCGAAACGCCGAACACCTGGCCGAGTTCAATCACCGATAGATCTTTAATGCTGTCAAGCCGATTGATGAACATCAGCACCACGGTGGTGAGGTACAGAGGCTTGACCAGTCGACTCTGTAGTTCATGCACCCTCGGTGCAGGCATCAGTTGCTGGAGTAGACCATCCAGCAAGCTCAGAAAGTTCCACCCAAGCCAGCTCAAACCCAGGTAGCTCAGCAGCCCTGCATCCCAGCCCAGGCTCTTCGCCAAGGCACTGATCAGCCCCAGTCCAGCTGGGGCGATCAGGAGGCTCAGAGGCTTGGGAATCGTCTTCAGCCTGGGGTGTTGTCGCAGAAAGCGCCAAGCCATCACCAGCGCAATAATCAGCAGCAGTTGAAACACGATCGAGGCGCGCTGCAGATAACCCAGCCAACCGATGATTTCCCAGAACAGCTGATTCATGACTCCTGGCTCAGAATCGAAATGAGTTCATCGGTAGTGGTTTGAGGTTGGCTGACGCCAAACACGAGCGGAATCAGAAGATTTGTCATCGTCTCGGTGGTCGGTCCGTCTCCCTCGATGGCGGTCAGGTTGTCTCCCTGGATCTGTGAATCTTTCAGGGCCAACTCCAAAGCGGCTAGGTTTTTTGAACTTTTCGTGGCAATCATCACGTCAGGATTCACGGGCACGAATGACGTTGACAACAGCGAAAGATTTCTCTGTAAAAGTGGATTGGTAACGTAATCACTCAGGGCGATTGCGATTGAGCGTTGGTGTGCACTTGAGTCTTTGCCTAAGGCCAGAACACGAAGCAAATTCATGGGTGCTGCCGATCCGTTGGGTCCACTCGGCAACGGAGCAATGCCGAGGTCGTCGCCGAGTCGGTCTTTCAGACGAAAGAGCATGTCTGAGGTGCAGCTGATCCAATCCAGTTCTCGATTGCCAAGCAGTGTGGTCAGCTGACCTTGGTTTTCAAAAAAGGTGAGATTCCGTTGATTGCTGGCTTGTTGCAACCAGGTCAGCCAGCCGGTGATGCGATCGCGTTGGTCGGCTGATAAGGATTGGTTGCGGGCTGCAGCAGCGAGTGCTGGTAGAGCATTGAGACTCCCTGCCGTCCACAACACCTCATTCATGGCAACGGAAAGGCCTACGCGAGCGCCTGCAGCACCAACCTGAAGCAGTTCGTTCAAAGTCTGCGGTGGCGCTGCGATGGCCTGGGTGTTGAAGCAGGCGATCTGGGGATACAGCACCAAGGGCTGCCCTGCCAGTCGTCCATCTTGAAGGCGCACGTGTTTGAGAATGCCGGGGTCTGTCTGTTTGCTGCTGCGCTCGGTTTGTGGCAAGGGATCCGTGAGCCCCTCGCGAAGGAGTGCTTTCGCTTGCTGTGCATCAGTCAGGACTAGATCCGGTCCAAGATCTGCCTCACTGCGACTGCGCAGCTCAGCCATCAGCATCGAGCGCCGGTAAAGAGCCAGCTGCACCTGAACATTTGGGTACAGCTTCTGAAAATTGGAGACGATCAGATCGACCCGCTGTCTCGCGTCTTTCTGCGTGTCACTGCTGATGCGGTCGTCTTTGCCGATCACCATCGCCACGTACAGCATCACAGGCGTTGCCGTTGATAACGCGCTGCAACTACTCAGGGCCAGGGCAACGAGAAGCAGTCCTGCTGTGATCCGCAGGTTCACGATCAAGGGTCGAGATGCTGGCGCCATTCTGAGTTGGCCGTTCTCTTCTTTGCGAGCATGGCCCACGCATTGCACCGTTTCCGTGCCCGAACTGGCCAAGACCTACGACCCGGTTGGTACGGAAGCGCGTTGGCAACAGGCCTGGGACGACCAGGGAGCCTTCCATCCGGACCCCAAAGCGTCTGGTGAACCGTTTTCGGTGGTGATCCCGCCACCGAACGTCACCGGCAGCCTGCACATGGGCCATGCCTTCAACACGGCACTGATTGACACGATCGTGCGTTACCAGCGTTTGGCTGGAAAAAACGTGCTCTGCCTGCCTGGCACCGACCACGCCTCGAT
>ERZ802831.124-NODE-124-length-38984-cov-16.4825_pt1 | contig 38984 bp, 36 predicted proteins | sample MGYA00345655_ERZ802831 | MGnify/ENA primary metagenome ERZ802831 (study PRJEB30503, sample SAMEA104212376) | marine metagenome | biome: Westerlies Biome; feature: [SRF] surface water layer (ENVO:00010504) within the epipelagic zone...; material: water...
ATAACATCGACTGGATTTTTTTTAGTAGTCATAAAATAGTCGTTATGACTACGTGGATATAAATTTGTTCGATTTTACTGGGTCTGTGGGACGATTAGAGTTAAACATCAAAAGGTTGTGTGAAGACTAATATTGGGGGATACGAGATGGATATTTTTCGCGGCGGACTGTTTCTATTGTTAGTTGTAACTATGTTCGGATGCAGTTCGTCTGGAATTTCAGACTTATCTAAGAGAAGTTCGTCATCGGCTTCAGTGCAACCAGTCTACGAGGCAAGTAAGGCGTTCGCCGATATTCCAATCGCTACCAATGATTCTGTAGATATCAAAAAGTCGCTTCTACTAAATACTGGAGAGCAATGGATTGGTCGAGCGGTCATCAAGTCTTCACAAAATATAGAGGACGCATTCACCTACTATCAGGCTAACATGCCAGATAAAGGGTGGCGCGCTGTCACGAGTGTGCAGTCAGAAGTTTCAATTCTTACGTTTGAAAAAATGTCTAGATTCGCAGCTGTACAAATTCAGTCTGGCCTTGTCACTGTTACCGTTTCTCCGCGAGAAACTGAGGCAGATTAGGCTAGCGCCAGTTTAGGTCATTTAAGTAGGCCAGTCAGACGCATCAACAGAGTCAAGATCTGAGGGATAATCTTTCTTTGCCCACTTTGCAACGAACTCCCCGTCAGGATCATAGACAGATGCTTGCTTATCTAGATTAAATCTTCTGTGTCCCCTGGGGTCTGCGCCCACCCCAGCTAGGTACTGCCAATTACCCCAATTTGAGCCAACATCATAATCTATGAGTTGCGATTCCATATAACTCGCTCCATATCTCCAGTCTAAATTAAGCTCATGAACAAAACAGCTCGCGACTAACTGCCTGCCTCTATTAGACATATAACCCGTTTCGTTAAGTTGGTTCATAAATGCGTTAATGAGCGGAAAAGGAGTATTGCCCAGGCACCACTTCTTAAAACGTTCGGGATAAAAAGCGGTGTTAGGACGGCTATTGTTTATACCTCCAAATCTAAATATTTTTTCTTTAAATCGGTGAGCGTACCATTGGAAGTACTCACGCCAGAGTAGCTCAAAAAATATCCAGTAAGTTGAATCATTACTTTCGATATCTGACTCATATCTTCGAAGTCGAGAAATAACTCTCCGAACCGATAGGCTTCCATTCGCTAGCCAAGGCGAGAGCTTAGTTGAATAGGTCATCCCATCAAGGCCGTTTCGAGTTTTCTTGTAGCTACTGGCGTAATGTGAAGAAAAATATTTTTCTAAATGAATAGACGCCGCTATTTCACCGCCATGAAAATGGACTGATGTATTTCCTCTATGAAGACCAATTTTGGGATTTTCCCAGGCTCCAATATTTTCTGGTCTGGCCGGTAAAGAGGTAGGTGCTTTTAGAGGCTGAGTGATCGCTAGGTTCTCTACTTTTCTTCGAAATTTTGAAAAACTTGGTGGTAGCTCCTCTAAAGGAAAAGGAAGTTCAGCCTCTGAAAAGATTGTATGGCTTGTGTAAGCTTTAAAAACAATTGTCGGAAAACGCGCTTTTAATGAACGCCATTGCTGATATTCAAACCATCCTGAATTATGACTTCGGTAGATGTGTGTTATGCCGAAACTTTCTTCGAGCTGAGCAATTGTTTTGTCGAGCGGTGATTCCACCTCGATTAGTTGTTGACCAAGTTCTCCCAGACGTTCTCGCAAACTACCAAGGGACTCTTCCAAAAACTGCTTTCTAAGATTTGATAGCAGAGCAGGGGTCTTTGGAAGATATAAGCGAGAAGGTTGTATATGGCAGAATAGGCATAGCAAATGGTCTGCTTCAGAGCTAGCTGCCGATAAACCAGGGTTATCTTCTATACGCAGATCGTTCGAGAATATATATAGACCAACTTTTGCCATTTAAATTTCTCTAAGTAACTAAAGATGTATCAATTACGTCATCCGATTAGTCGTAGATTGCAAATTTACAAGACTGATTATGTGTTAAATACTATCTAATCTGACCCCTTTTAAATAACGTAAGGACAACATATGAAAAAAAACGAATTGTCTGATATACGTCCACTGCCCCCACTGATGTTAGTTCTGGGATATGCGGGGTTAGGTCCGTTTGTTCTTTTATCCGTAATGATGCTACACGCTGCTTTTGTAGGTCCTGGACTCCAAAGCTCCTCAGTTTTCGGACTGTATACCCCCTACCTCTTCATTTCTTACAGCGCGATTATCCTTAGTTTCCTATCAGGAACACTTTGGAGCAGAAATGGATATGCTCCAGAGTCGACTCAAAAAGAATTACTTCTTTTGGGTAGCAACTTTCTGGCTTTGATCGCTTGGCTAGCTCTTATTCTTGTCTACTTGTCCTCGGTTATGACGATGCTCGCTGTTTCGCTACTCATCGCTGGTTTTGCAAGTGTCCTTTTGATTGAGCGCTCGATGATGATAACCAATAAAAGTTATTGGAGGCTTCGCCTCTATCTAACGGGCACTGTGATAGCGACCCAACTATTAGTTTTGTTTCTGCTAATTGAGGATTTATAGAGCTCATGACCGAGTTAACGGTATTTTATGACGGCGGATGTCCCCTTTGTAAGATTGAGATAGACCACTTACGTAAATTTAATAATGAAAACAGAGTCAGTTTTGAAGACATAGGTCATCCTTCATTTTCAAGTCGTTTCCCCCTAATTAATGTTGAAAACGCTTCCAAGGTCCTGCACGGACAAACCTCAAATGGAGATATTATTTTGGCGCTTGATGTAACTTACCTAGCCTGGTCTCTTGTTGGGAAAAGACGTTGGGTTGCCGCCCTTCGTTGGCCTTTTATTCGGCCAACTGCAAATGTGATGTATCGATTTTTTGCAAGATATCGACATCAAATTTCTTTTTTAGTAACTGGCAAGCGGCGTTGTTCAAGTTGCGCTGATGGAGTTGAGCGAGAATGAAAAAGACAAACTGTGCATTGGTGCTTGGTGCGAGCGGAGGTATAGGGTCAGCAATGGTTTCAGAGTTTCTCGCTGACACATCTATTACTCACGTGTTTGCTGTCAGTCAAAAGGATCAGGCTGATAGTGGTAATGGGTTTTCTCAATTAGAAGATAAACTTACTTGGTTGACTTCCAACTACAGTGAATCATCAATGGAGGACGTGGCAGCAGTACTTGAGGTTCATGCTGGATCATTCAGCAGGGTATGCATATGTCACGGTCTTCTCCACTCTGAGAGCTTAATGCCTGAGAAGCGATTTGAAGACATAACTGAAACAAATTTACACCAAATTTTACAATGCAACACGATAGTTCCAGCGCTCTGGATGAAGATCTTGTTTAAACTTCTTAAAGGAAAAGAAGACTGTATTACTGCCGTACTTAGTGCACGGGTCGGTAGCATTGAAGATAATCACTTAGGTGGATGGTACAGCTATAGGGCTTCTAAGGCAGCGCTAAATATGATCCTTAAATCATTGGCCATTGAGTATGCGCGTCGTGCTAAAAATGTAAAAATCATTGCATTTCATCCAGGCACTACTGACACAGCGCTCTCTAAACCTTTTCAATCATCTGTTGCCTCGAGCAAGCTTTTTACACCAAAATTCGTAGCAGAAAAACTAACAGATATTATGGATAACGTATCTGTTGACGGCGAGCTCTCATTTTTAGATTGGGATGGGAAAGTGATAAGCTACTAGAGTAATCATTGGCGCTAATTATTTTGTCCCGATACTGAAACTTCACTTTCGGGCCAGTCATAAGCCTCCAGAGAAAACTATGGCCCTTGGTAAAAAATTATCCTGCGAAATTATAGATCTGGCTAATGATGGACGAGGCATTGGTCGTGTTAATGGAAAGGCTTATTTTATTGAGGGAGCTTTGCCAGGAGAGGAAGTACAATTTTCTGCAGTTAAAGAAAAGCGAAATTTTGGAGAGGGACGAATTTCAAAAGCTCTCATTCAATCTGATTATAGAAGGGACCCCAAATGCAAATATTTCTCACGGTGTGGCGGGTGCAGTTTGCAGCATTTAGATCACAATAATCAGATCACGATAAAAAATCGACAGTTATTATCAAGCTTAGCCCATGCAGGTTTCTCTCCATTGAGAACTTTGGATCCCCTTACTGGGTTAGGCTGGAAATATAGAAGACGAGCAAGACTAGCGGTTCAACGAAATAAAATTGGCCAATTCATAATTGGCTTTCGCCAATCGGGAAGTAAGCGTATTGAGGCGGTGGAAAAGTGCCTGGTTTTAGATGACTCTTTAGATCAAATTTTGTCGCATTTACCTATGATCTTGCAGGATGTTCCTCATTCTATAAAAATTATAGAGATAGAGTTAGTAGCCGCAGAAAATGCTTCAGCGGTAGCTATTACGGCGAGCAAACCACTTACTACCGATGTTGCGAATAGAATCATTAAAAATCTTTACATGATTCATGCCTCAATTCAGCTATGGTGGAGAGGTTTGAGCGAAAGTCATTTTAGCTGTTTGTCAGATGCCTCAGCATCTTTATTTTATTCTATTGATAATAGATTAAAAATCTACTTTGAACCTGGGCAATTCATTCAGGTGAATAGGGAAGTTAATGACCTAATGATAAAAAAAATGGTTCAACTGTTATCGTTGGAATCAAAGGGTACTATCGTTGATCTGTTTTGTGGTTCTGGGAACTTGTCCCTACCTCTGGCTCAATATTTTGATCATGTGATAGGTGTAGAGGGCGTAAGATCTTTAGTAAATAAAGCAATCGAGAATGCTCGTGATAACGTAGTCACTAACTGCAAATTTGTTGTTGCAGATCTTAGCAATGCTGACAGTCTGAATGGCATTACTGAAATGGTCGACCAGATCGATGTAATTGTTTTAGACCCGCCTAGAGATGGTGCTATGGCAATCATGCCGTGGGTTGCTAATGCCGGGGCGACAATGGTGCTGTATATTTCGTGCCATCCCTCGACGATGATAAGAGACGCAAAAATTCTCAAAAGCGCTGGCTACCGCATGTCTGATGTTGGCATTCTAGATATGTTTCCTCATACCGCTCATGTTGAGTCTATATCGCTGTTTGTAAGGTAGCAGGCATTGAAGTTTTTGAGTCTAAGAAGTCAGAATTTAAGCTGTATGAAATTAAGCATATGCGTTATGATTCGCGCCCTTGATCCAAACCTACTAAACCCCAGGAAAAATATTCACTATGTTTGATAAAGACCAAACAATCGCAAAAATTGATCCCGAATTATGGCAATCGATTCAGGCAGAGGATCTGCGTCAGGAGCAGCATATCGAGTTGATTGCTTCTGAAAACTATGCCAGCCCTGCTGTGATGGAAGCACAGGGAGGCAAAATGACGAACAAATATGCTGAGGGTTACTCTGGTAAGCGTTATTACGGAGGTTGTGATTTTGTGGATATTGCTGAAGATCTCGCGATAGAGCGATTGAAAGAACTCTATGGTGCTAATTTTGCCAATGTTCAGCCTCATTCTGGATCGCAGGCGAATAGTGCTGTCTTTTTGGGTCTCTTAAAAGGAGGAGACACGATCTTAGGAATGAGTCTTGCAGATGGAGGGCACCTCACTCATGGTGCAAAACCAAATTTTTCGGGCAAGCTATATAACCCTGTCCAGTATGGTTTAAATGCAGATTCAGGGTTGATTGATTATGATCAGGTTGAAGAATTAGCCATTGAGCATAAACCGGCAATGATAATTGCCGGGTTCTCAGCTTATTCTGGCGTTATGGATTGGGGTCGTTTTAGGGAGATAGCCGATAAAGTCGGCGCTTACCTTCTTGTCGATATGGCACATGTGTCTGGACTGGTAGCGGCTGGAGTTTATCCGAGCCCAGTTCCTCATGCTCATGTCGTTACGTCTACCACACACAAGACATTGCGCGGCCCTCGCGGCGGTATCATTTTAACAAATGATGAGCAGATCGCTAAAAAATGTAATTCGGCAGTTTTTCCTGGTAGCCAAGGTGGGCCGCTGTGCCACGTCATTGCGGCTAAAGCAGTCGCCTTTAAGGAAGCCCTAAGCCAAGATTTCATTGATTACCAGAAACAAGTGGTTTCCAACGCAAAGGCAATGGCTAACACATTTATGGAACGAGGTATTAAAATCGTATCTAACGGGACTGAAAATCATCTCATGTTAGTAAGCCTGATTGGCAAGGAATATACAGGAACTGATGCTGACAAAGCTATGGGTCAGGCCTTCATTACTGTTAACAAGAATGCTGTACCCAATGATCCGCGATCACCGTTTATTACTTCAGGACTTCGTGTTGGTACCCCAGCGATAACGACTCGAGGTTTTGGTATCGAAGAAACTGTGCAGCTCACGCATTGGATGTGCGACATTTTAGACAGCTTAGAAAATGGGAATTCGGAGGCTATCATTGCTGAAACGAAATCCAAGGTTTTAGAAATTTGTGGTCGCTTTCCAGTTTATAAATAAACCTTCGCCTTTTTACTGAGGACAATACATGCTAGGTCAGCACGAAGATATTCGCTTGGCAGGAACGTGTGTTTTACTCCGTGATGCTGATGATGGCTTGGAAATTCTGTTACTCAGGCGCAACGCTGAGCTTGCTTTTGCTGGAGGAGCTTGGGTGTTCCCAGGCGGAGCCGTTGACCAGAAAGAGATAGACTCATCATCTACTATTGAGGAGGCTACTAGAAAGGCTACGGTGAGAGAGGTTTTTGAAGAATGTGGGCTTGTAGCGAGTCAAGAAGATCTGGTTCACTTTTGTAATTGGACAACGCCCCTGGGAGAGAAGAGACGTTTTGCTACATGGTTTTTTGTGGCAAAGGTTGGAGATAAGCAGAGAGAAGTTATTATTGATGGTGGAGAGATTCATGAATATCGCTGGGTAGGTGCTCAAAAAGCTATAGATCTTCATCACTCTGGAGAGTTGCGTCTGATGCCCCCAACTTATTTATCAATAAAACTTATCAGTCAGTATGAGACTGCTGATGGTGCATGTGAAGCATTGCTGAATCGCGAGTCTTATTCTGTAACCCCACGCTTATGCTTAGAGGATGGGCAATGGGTCTGCTTGTATCCCGGTGACGCGGGTTTTGAAACAACTGACCTAAGCGCAGAGGGTCCTCTCCATAGATCGGTGATCAATTCTTCAGGGATGCAATATATCCACTCTGGTCAAGACGTGGGTGTGGCCGCGATGGATATTCCTTAGACAAGAGAAATCTCTGAACGATCATCCTTATGTTAAACTATTCACCCTGTATTAAAGAGCTCTATCATGCACTGCCCGTTTTGTAATGCTGATGATACGAAAGTTGTTGACTCAAGATTGGTCGCTGAAGGTGGCCAAGTAAGACGTCGTCGGGAGTGTGTTGTTTGTAGTGAGCGTTTTACCACTTATGAACTGGCTGAGCTCGTTATGCCTAGGGTCATTAAAAGTGATGGTACTCGAGAACCCTTCGATGAGGAAAAGCTGAGAGCTGGATTGCAAAGAGCACTCGAAAAGCGTCCAGTATCTATCGAGCAAATTGAGGTCTCTCTATCTCATATAAAACATTTTCTACAGGTCACTGGAGAGAGGGAGATTTCCTCCAGAATCATTGGTGAGGAGGTCATGCGACAACTTCAAGATTTGGATGAGGTTGCCTATATACGGTTCGCATCAGTCTACAGAAGTTTCCAAGATTTGAGTGAGTTCCAAGATGAATTGAACCGTTTAAGCAATACCAAGCCTATGTTAGTAGATAAAAAATGAAACTTGAACCTATTGATTATGAAATGATGGCAAGAGCGTTAAATCTTGCAACCAAGGGTATTTATACTTCTACTCCAAATCCCTCTGTGGGTTGTGTAATTACTCAAAATGGAAAAATAGTCGGAGAGGGTTACACCAAGCCAGCTGGCGGAAATCACGCTGAGATTGAGGCTCTCAGTAAATTATCTGATGCATCAGACTGCTGCGTTTACGTGACCCTAGAACCTTGTAGTCATTATGGTAAAACTGGGCCTTGTGGCATGGCCCTCATTGATGCTGGCGTATCAAGGGTCGTGGTCGCTTGTGAGGATCCCAATCCGCTGGTGTCCGGTAAGGGAATAAAAATGCTAGAGGAGGCGGGTATTGGAGTAGATGTCGGCTTGTTAGAAGATCAAGCTAGAGCGCTAAATCAAGGATTTATTAAGCGCTGTGAGCATGGGTTACCTTGGGTCACGATAAAGATGGCATCAAGTATAGATGGCAGAACTGCGATGGCGAGCGGTCAGAGTCAGTGGGTTACAACGCCTGATTCCAGAAAAGATGTGCAGAAATTGCGAGCAAAAAGTTGTGCAATTATTACTGGGATTGGAACTCAAATGATGGATGATCCGTCTTTAACAGTTCGAATCTCGGAACAAGAACTGGGTATTGCTGATAAATTGACTCAGCCTCTGAGAGTTGTGGTTGATAGCCGATTGTTAATGAAGCCAAGTGCGAGGATGCTAGACCAGGGCGGCAACACACTGGTAGCTACAATCGATGCTAAAGAACAGAGGGATAACTCAAATGCATTAATAGATGCTGGAGCAGAGATCATTTTTCTACCTGAAAGAGACGGCCATGTTGATCTACATGCTTTGCTGGCTGAGTTAGCTGCACGAAGCTGTAATAACGTGTTGGTGGAGGCAGGTGCTGGTTTGGCAGGGGCTTTCATAGCAGAGGGACTGATGGATGAGCTGGTGTGCTACTGGGCCCCAAAATTATTTGGCAGCGATGCCAGACCTATGTTTGATATTCCCATAAGTACAATTGATGCCCACTTGGCACTTTCAATTCAAGACGTGCGCCACATTGGAGAGGATTTACGTATAACAATGCGTCCAGATAAAGACTATTAATCATGACGAAAAGGTTTATTTGCACATTTATGATAACCCTGTATCTTGGCGGTCTTGGATTAGGAGAAGAGATAGTTTGGTTTTTTTTAGTTAGGTGAGAATGATATGTTTACAGGAATTATCAGTGCCATCGGTAAGGTAGATAAAAAAGAATCTGTAGGTGGAGATATTCGATTAACAATCGATGCAGGAAATTTGAATCTATCGGATGTTGGTCTGGGAGATAGTATTGCATGTAATGGGGCATGTCTCACCGCTGTGGAATTAACTCGAACAGGGTTTGTTGCTGATGTTTCGATAGAGACGATCAATCTCACAGATATAGGACAATGGCGATTGGGTCAGAGAATTAATTTAGAAAAGGCTATGCAAGCCACTGATCGCTTTGGTGGTCACATCGTTTCTGGTCATGTGGATGGTATCGGTGAAGTAATCTCGTTAGAGGAGGATGCAAGATCATGGCGCTTCAGACTTCGCGCTCCCAAAGATCTTGCAAAATATATAGCGCACAAGGGGTCCATTACTGTAGATGGAACAAGTCTAACGGTAAATAAGGTAGAGGGTTCAGAATTTGAGCTCAATATTGTGCCTCATACGATGCTGCATACTGTAATGGGTGACTACTCAGTGGGAACCAAGATCCATCTTGAGGTTGACATAGTCTCTCGATATTTAGAGAGACTCTTACTGGGTGAGAAGGCTGCAGATCTGTAGTTGGATTATTGGTGTGAGGCTTTTGAAAATAATTGGAATTTTAAATCATGATTGTTAATACGACACAAGAACTGATTGAGGATATACGTCAAGGTAAGATGATCATCCTCATGGATGATGAAGACAGAGAAAACGAGGGGGACCTAGTTATGGCGGCGCCAATGGTGCGACCGCAAGATATTAATTTTATGGCTACTTATGCCCGAGGACTCATCTGCCTAACTCTTAATCAGGAACGCTGTGCGCAATTGGACTTGGCGATGATGGTCAATAGTGACAATAATAACTCTAGTCATGGAACCCCTTTTACTCTCTCAATAGAGGCCGCTGAGGGGGTAACTACTGGAATTTCAGCTTCTGATCGCGCTAGGACTGTTCAGGCAGCAGTTGCAAGTAATGCACGACCTAAAGATATTGTGCAACCTGGACATATTTTCCCATTAAAATCACAAGCTGGTGGAGTGCTGAGTCGAGCAGGTCATACCGAGGCGGGATGTGATCTTGCAAAAATGGCAGGATATGAGCCAGCAGCGGTAATTGTCGAAATTATGAATGAAGACGGCACGATGGCTCGTCGAGATGACCTTGTTAAATTTGCTGAAAAACATCAATTAAAGATTGGCACCATCGCAGATCTCATCCATCACCGTTTGGTTACTGAGAAAACTATCCAGTGTATTAATGAACGCTCAGTGAAGACGCACTGCGGTAGTTTTATACTCAAAACCTACTTAGATAGTGCAAGAAATGAGAAACACTTCGCCCTAGTGATGGGGGATGTTAGTAATAATGAGCCTGCTTTGGTGAGAGTTCATGTCAATAGGTTGGCAAGGGATATATTGTCAGTAGAGTCATCGGGTGAATTTAAAGCTTGGTCATTTCATCGAGCGCTAGAGATGGTTGCGCAAGAGGGTCGAGGGGCAGTAGTGCTTCTCTATTACCCTGAGAGCGCAGAAGATATAGATAATGCGGTTGAGACGATACTTAATCCAGCACTGGTGACTAGGCAGTCGGCCAGTGATGTTGTATATCAAAAAGTCGGTACTGGGTCTCAAATTTTGATGGATTTAGGTATTCAAAAGATGCGTTTGATGAGTGCGCCCTTCAAATTTACAGCTATCTCAGGGTTTGATCTAGAAGTTGTCGAGTACGTCAACTGCGAGTAATTCCGTGTACTTCAATAAATGATAATTAATAAAGTAGAATTTAGGAAAGGATAGTCTAATGAGTGAGTTTAGACCTTCAGAAAAAATATTCGATATCGTGGAAGCTCGAGTAGCGGTCATTGCAGCTAGGTGGAACGGGGAAATCACAGATGGACTATTAAGCGGAGCGATTAAAGCTCTGACTCGCCACGGCATAGCTCAAAATAATATTGAGATATTTAGAGTCCCAGGTGCGTTTGAATTACCTCTGGCAAGTCAACGAGCTGCTCGCACTGGTAGATTTTCTGCCGTAATCTCTTTGGGTTGTGTCATTCGAGGAGATACACCCCACTTTGATTATGTCTGCTCTGAGACGACGCGCGGTATTGGACAAGTAAGTCTCAACGAAAATTTGCCAGTAGCTTTTGGCTTATTAACTACCGACAATCTGGAGCAGTCATTGGAGCGATCAGGAGACAATTCAGAAAATAAGGGCGAGGAAGCGGCACTCACCGCGCTTGAGATGCTCACAATGCTCCAAAAAATGGATGGTTCTTAGTATGACAAAAGCTAGGGAGCGTCAAAAAGCACGAAGAATGCTGGTTCAAGCGCTCTATTCTTGGGATCTTGGTGGTTCTGATCTTGAAAGTATTGAAGCTCAATTCCATGCTGATAACAATATGACTAAGGTTGATACCAACTTATTCCATGATGTTTTGTATGGAGTAGCAAAAAATCTTACCGAGGTAGATGGTACGTTTGAGCCATTTTTGGATCGCGAGAGCGACAGGCTTGATCCTGTGTCTCGAGCAGTATTGCGCGTAGCAACTTATGAAATGCTTTACAGTATTGATGTGCCGTATAAGGTAGTTATTAATGAGGGTATTAATCTCGCAAAGACTTATGGACCTACTGACGCCTATAAATATATTAATGGAATTTTAGATCAAGTAGCGACTATGCAACGCTCTTTTGAGGTTACAGCTAGTTAGCAAGTACCGTACCCAAATTCCTCTCAGTAAATTTTTTTAGCAACTCGCATGCTTGTTGTTCGATTGCACGAAGGTATCTGTCAAACAGGATAGAAAAATTTTGGATCAGACTTCATCAAATCATCAAACTGAATTCGATATCATAAGATCATATTTCAAAGATTTAACACATCAAAAGGGTGTGGAAAAGGGGATTGGTGATGATGCGGCGCTAGTCAAATTTAGTAGTGAGCATAATAATCATTTGGTTGTCGCAACCGATACTTTAATCGGAGGAGTTCATTTTCCGAATACCGCTGGAGCGTTCGATATTGCTCAAAGAGCTATGTGTGTAAATTTGAGTGATTTGGCAGCAATGGGTGCAGTTCCTCGTTGGTTTACACTAGGACTCAGCTTACCAATAAATTTAGCGCGGCCAGAATGGTTGGGTCAGTTTAGTGCAGGACTTAAGATTATAGCCGATCAATATGACTGCGCATTGATTGGTGGTGACACAACGCGTGGTCCTTTGAGTGTCAATATTACTATGTTGGGGGAGGTGCCTTTGCAGGAAGCTATGTGTCGTGATGGCGCCTCAATAGGAGATATTGTGTATGTCACAGGGTTCCTTGGAGACGGTGCGGCTGCTTTGAAGAATGAATTAGAAAAACCACAACCGAGTGATGTTTTCAGAAAGAGCGAGCGCTTATTTAATCGGTTCTATCGACCAACTCCTAGGATTAAAGAAGGATTAGAAATACGTTCTATAGCCACAGCGTGTATCGATATTTCTGATGGCCTAGTTGCAGATCTTGAGCATTTATGCCGATCTAGTAACACCTCCGCTAACGTGAGCATTGAAAATTTGCCTATTCATCCAGAGGTAAAAAAACATCACCCTGAGCAATATAGTGACTTCGCTCTGTTCGGTGGAGATGATTATGAGCTATGTTTCACGGTTCCTGAGTCGAAAAATCTTGTTATGGGGGAACTCATCAAATCAAGGTCTGTTAATGCCGTACCGATTGGAAAGATAATAAAGAGTAATGGATCCGGTTCTCGAGTTCTGTTAAATGGCAGAGTATGTAATTCAAAAAAAACGGGATTTAAACACTTTGAGTAATCGAACAAAGCCATCAGATCTTCTTAAGTCACCAATCTTATTTTTTGCATTCGGGATGGGTAGTGGATTGGCTCCAAAGGCTCCTGGCACAGCGGGTACATTGGTCGCTTTATTGATTTGGTTTTTTTTGGCAGATCTCTCACTTGAAATATATATGGTGATTGTAGCCATAGCAGCGATTTTCGGTATTTATCTGTGTGGTAGAGCAGCCAAGGATTTGGGAATACACGATCATCCTGGCATTGTTTGGGATGAGTTTGTTGGTTTCTGGATCGCTATGATTGGACTACCAGTAACTTGGAGCTCAATAATTGCTGGATTCTTTTTGTTTCGGATTTTTGATATTTTGAAGCCTTGGCCGATAGGCTGGATTGATAAAAATTTTCATGGTGGTCTGGGTATTATGTTAGATGATGTCGTTGCAGGTTTAGCAACGGCGATTGTAATCAGCGCTGTAAAGGCCTTCGTATGAATCTAATTACTTTGTTATTGAATCCAATTTGGCTAGTTGTATCGTCCTACTTCTCGCGAGATACCGTTTATAATTGTCAACGATCTAATGAATTAGGTCGTTTTATCTACAAAATAAAGGATATTTGTTGATGAAAAAAGTTGCTCCTTTCTTGATTGTGATTGGCGCTATTGTTATCGCGTTGATACTAAACCAGTTGAAGCCGGAACCGACTAAAGCCCCTCTTCCAGAAGCTGCTCTAGCGGTAAATACCGAAATTGTATTTAGTACGGATGTGGTTCTCGATGTAGAGAGTCAGGGTACTGTGAAAGCTCGAACCCAAACGCAGCTTGTCTCTGAAGTAACAGGCGTCGTGTTAGAAGTGTCGGATCAGTATGTGGTGGGTGGAGTATTTGATGCCGGTGATATATTAATGCGCTTAGATCCGACTGATTATGAAGTTACTCTGCAAAGAGCCCAAGCTCAATTGATAAGTCGACAAGCACTTCTTGAACTTGAGAAAGCTCGCGCAGCTCAGGCGAGTAAAGAGTGGGAAATGACAGGCCGACCTCGGAGTGAGGCGCCATTGCTCGCTATACGGCAGCCCTACCTTGCTGAAGCCGAAGCGAATATTCTTCAAGCTAAGGCCGAAGTAAAACAAGCGCAGCTAAAGCTTGATCGTACAACGATTCGAGCGCCTTATGATGGGATGGTTTCAGCGAAAAACGTAGACGTGGGGCAATATGTAACTGTTGGCTCCCGACTTGGTGAGACTTTTGCGATTGACTTTGCAGAGGTCCGGCTCCCTTTAACAGAGAAAGATTTGTCAAAAATGGAGCCACTTACGTTCCAAGGTATTCCGGTGAGTGATAACGTTATCCTGAAAGGGTCGGTAAATGGTACACAAGCTGTTTGGAATGCAAGGGCAGTCAGATCTGAGGGAGTTGTAAATACGACAAATCGATCCCAATACCTTGTCGCAAGGGTTTCTGATCCCTATGGATTGAAGCTCTCTAAGCAAATAAATTCGTCTCCTCTTCTCATAGGGACCTTCGTAAAAGCCAAACTTGAAGGAAGATTATTGAAAAATGTATTTAAGTTGCCTCGAAGTGGCCTGCTTCAGGGTTCAAAAGTAGCCACTGTTGATGATGCTCAGAGGTTGCGGATTAAAGCCGTGGAGATAAGTTTTGCTGATGATGATTACTACTATGTTACTGGACTAGAAGATGGTACTGAGATAGCTGTCAGCGCCATTGGTACGCCTATTGAAGGGCTTCAGCTGCAAGTAAAGCGCTCTTTAATCCAAAAAGGAGCTGAATAATGGATATGAGTACCAAGGGATTGATCAGCTGGTTTACCAGAAATCCAGTTGCGGCTAATCTTGTGATGATCCTAATCTTTTTTTCTGGCGCTCTATCGGTAGCCAATATCAGCAAGGAAATGTTTCCAAGATCAGAAAATAGAATGATTAGTATCGGTGCTTCCTATCCCGGAGCCGCCCCAGTGGAAGTGGAGAAGGGTGTGATACTTCCAATGGAGGCAGCGTTAGAGGGTCTAAAAGGTATAAAGGAAATAAATACGGCTGCAGATAGAGATTACGGAAGACTCTATCTTAGTATTGAGCCTAATGAGGATATTAATGAGTTGATGACTCAGGTTGAAAACCGAATCGATGGGATTATTAATTTACCAGAAGATTTGGAGAAGCCAACTGTACAAAAAATTGATAACAGAATGTTTGCTTTGGGCATTGTCGTCCACGGCAACATGACACAGTCAATGAAAAAAGAAATGGGCGATCAGGTACGTGACGAACTCTTGGCTCTTCCTGCTGTAAAAACTGTCGACGTATGGGGAGTTGGAGACTATGAAATTTCAATTGAAGTTCGTCAGGATCGACTCAGAGAATTAAATCTAACTCTGGGTGAAGTTGCTGCCGCTGTAAGAGCTTCATCTTTGGATTTGCCGGCAGGTATTATTCGTGCAGAAGCAGGAAATGTCTTGGTTCGAACAGAGGGTAAAGCCTACGAAGGGAAAGAATTTGAGGAAATTGTTCTGAGGAGTCAGAGTGATGGGACTCAGCTACTTCTGTCGGATGTTGCGACCGTGAGGGATGGATTTAGCGATGGTGTATCTGCTAATCGCTTCAATCGAAAAGAAGCTGTTGGCCTTGGTGTTTTCTCCTTAGAAGACCAAAATTTGCTCGATATTAGTGAGTCAGTCAATACTTATGTGGTCGAGAAGCAACAAACACTGCCTGACGGATTAGAGATCTCAATATTTAGTGATACGGCATTTTTCCTTAATGGTCGTCTGACCATGATGGCTGAGAATCTAATGATGGGAGGTATTCTTGTTGCCATTATGCTTGGTTTGTTTTTGAATCTTAAAGTTGCCTTCTGGGTAATGTTAGGTATTCCAGTCAGCTTCGCTGGCGCATTTTGGCTTATGCCTGTGGGCGATGTCACTGTCAATGTACTAAGTCTTTTTGCCTTTATCATGGTTCTGGGCATTGTTGTTGATGATGCCATTGTCATTGGGGAGAGTGTTTTTAGTGAGGTTAAAGCTGACTATAAATCAAAATTAGCCGCAGGACAGATTCCAAAGTCAGGGTATGTTGCATCTTCAGAGACAGTAATTTCTGGAGCAAAACGCGTCGCAACTCCGTCAACTATTGGGGTCCTAACCACAATGGCTGCCTTCCTACCTCTTTTATTTATAGGTGGAAGCTTTGATGGCGTATTGAGAGCCGTTGGAGTAGTTGTAATTTTATGCTTAATTTTTTCTCTGATTGAGTCTAAATTAATACTGCCTTCGCATTTGGTAGGGTTGAAGTTTGGACAGGAGCCCTCCGGTTATTTTTCTTCAATTGGGCGCTATCAGAGAAAGATTTCCAAAGGCTTGGAAAACTTTGTTGAGTTATATTATCAGCCTTGGGTAAGAAGGGCCTTGAGAAAGCGTTATGTAACCCTGTCAATATTTTTGGCGATGTTAATTATTACTCTGGGTCTGTTAAATAGTGGGTTAGCTCGTTATGAATTTTTCCCTGACATCCCAGGTGATGATGTTCGAGCTGATTTGATTATGCAGGATGGTTCATCGGCAGAGAGTATGTTGGAAACAGTTTCTTTTGTTGAGGATGCAATTTATGCTGTTGATGAAAGGTACAGAAAGGAAAATCCGTCTACTCAAGGGTTGCTACAAAACGTAAACTTCTGGGTTTCCAGCGATGTGCAGGCAAGCTTTCTTCTTAACCTTACAAGATCAGAGGATAGATCTTTAGTAGCGAATGAAATAATCGATTTATTGAGAGAAGAAATTGGTTTGTTACCAAATGTAAGAAGACTGAATTTTCTTAATAAGGGGCCCTCTGGTTCCAATATCAGTCTCTCGCTATCAGGTTCGAATCCTGATGAGTTGACAATCGCTAGTGCCGAGTTACAGCAGTATCTAGGGCAATTTGTCGGCGTTTATGATGTCTATAATTCTCAGGGTTCGGGTAGTAAAGAGGTATTGATTAGCCCCAAACCCTATGCGAGTCAGATAGGAATAAGACTTTCAGATATAGCCAACCAAGTTCGTCAGGCGTTTTATGGAGAAGAGGCTCAACGTATCCAGCGAGACTCAGATACTGTGAAGGTGATGGTTCGTTATCCATACGATGAGAGGCGCTCGATTTCGACTCTTGAAAATATGCATATTCGGGCACCTTCTGGAGAGGCTATCGCTATTGGGGATGTAGCAGATGTCTCCTTGGGCGTTGGAATAGCTGCAATTCAAAGATTGGATCGACAAAGAACTGTAACAGTAACTGCTGAAATTGAAGTTGATAAGATTCAAAGTGGTGATATTGAGGCAGATATCCAAAAGAATTTTGTTCCTCAACTCCTTGAAAAATATCCCTCCGTAAAGTTCAGATTGAGCGGAGGATCAGAAGAGAAAAACGAATACTACACCAAAATGGCCATTGGTGGCGTAGCTGCATTGTTCTTGATTTATACGCTGCTCGCTGTGCCTTTGCGCTCCTATATACAACCTATTGTAATAATGTCCGTTATCCCGTTTGGTTTTATTGGCGCTGTTATTGGACATATGATATTTGATGTTTCGGTTAACATATTGTCTGTGTTTGGTATCATTGCGCTGTCCGGGGTTGTGGTTAATGATAGTTTAATATTGGTTGAGTTTGCCAATAGAGAAAGAGCTAAAGGTCTTTCTTTTGAGGATGCGATCTTAAACGCAGGCAAAAAACGCTTCAGAGCTATTCTGCTGACAACTCTCACAACATTTGTGGGGCTGTTACCACTATTATTCGAAACCAGTATGCAGGCTCAATTTGTTATTCCGATGGCTATATCTTTGAGCTTTGGAATTCTGTTTGCTTCGGTCATTACTTTGGTGCTTATCCCTTGCTTGTATCTTGTCGTTGAGACAAATCATCAGTTTGTGAGTCGAATATTCCTATTATTGCTGTTGATTCCAACTAGTTATCTGCTCGTATTTTTAGGAATATTTACACTATTTTTTGCCAATATTGTTGCAGGTATAATGGTTCTAATGGGTTTGCTTATTTCCGCTGGAAGGGTACGGACTTATTTTACTGAACCTGAGGGTCCGGTATAGATTCCACAGCAGGGAATCCTGAGTGTTAAATTTCTGCATTGCTGTCATCTTGGCGGTACAATAAAACTTTTAAGCTTTCGATTATAGTTGGGGTTTCCGCCAGTGCTTCGTTTTATAGAGACGTCTAAGCTTCCTACCCGATGGGGGACGTTTGATATACACGGCTTTGAAGATCCCTTCAAAGGCAAGGAGCACATCGCGATTACCATGGGTAATTGTTCTTCGGATGAGCCTCTCCTGATGCGAATCCACTCAGAATGTTTAACAGGTGATGCCTTAGGCAGCATGAGGTGTGATTGTGGTGAACAACTGCAGGAGGCAATGAAACGTATTTCCGACTGTGGACGTGGAGCCATCCTTTATCTTCGCCAAGAGGGTCGAGGAATTGGCTTGGTCAATAAAATACGAGCCTACAACCTTCAGGATCAGGGAGCAGATACTGTTGAGGCGAATGAGAGACTTGGTTTTGGCGCAGATATGCGGGATTATTCTATGTGTGGCTCTATGTTGGAGCATCTTGGCGTCAAGAAGGTTGAGCTTATGACGAACAACCCCCGAAAGATAAAAGCAATGACTGAACTGGGCATTGAAGTTGTGGAACGTAAGCCGCTGATGACTAAAAGTAATCCTCATAATAGCCAATACCTCTCAACCAAGGCGGGGAAGCTTGGGCATCTTATAGAGGATAAAAACCATTGACCCTTGGTCTTTCTAAGCGACTCATTCCCTGCCTTGATGTAGATAAGGGTCGTGTCGTTAAGGGCGTTAATTTTGTTGATATAAGAGATGCTGGAGATCCTGTTGAAATAGCGCGCCGATATAATGAAGAGGGTGCTGATGAAATTACATTCCTAGATATTACTGCGAGTCATGAGGAAAGAGACACAACATTACACACGGTAGAGAGAATGGCGAGTGAGGTTTTCATTCCACTCACTGTAGGCGGTGGAGTGCGCCAAATTTCTGATATTAGGAATCTACTCAATGCCGGTGCGGATAAAGTAGCTATTAATTCGGCGGCGATTCTTAATCCAGACTTTGTTCAAGAAGCTGCTGACAGATTTGGTAGTCAATGCATTGTTGTTGCTATTGATGCCAAGCAGGTGGCTTGGGAGAAAAATTGTAAATGGGAAATATTCAGTCACGGGGGTCGAAAAGCTACTGGTTTGGATGCCATAGAGTGGGCAAAAAAAATGACCCGCCTTGGAGCAGGAGAAATTTTACTTACAAGCATGGATAGAGACGGGACTAAGAACGGATTTGATCTTGATCTTACTGCTTTAATATCAGGCTCAGTCCCGGTGCCAGTTATTGCCTCGGGAGGAGTAGGGACTTTGCAACATTTGGCTGATGGAATTGCTAAGGGAAAGGCGGATGCAGTGCTTGCTGCAAGTATCTTTCATTTTGGGCAATTTAGCCTCTCTGAGGCGAAAAAGTTTATGCTTGGGCAGGGCATAAATGTCAGATGTTAGTAATGCTAATTTTTCTCTTCAAATACAAAAAACCGCGTTGGGTGAACGCGGCTTTACGAGTGGTTAGCTAATGAGTTTCTACATTGGGTTTAGTCGAAGCCAGGGTTTCATTAGGAATCCAAATGGGCTGGATAACTTAATGGGCGCTTCGAGCGCAGATAGACAGATACACTCTCCATTCTGAGCACCCATAGGCTGATGTTCGTCACCTTCTTTCCTTAATATGAAATCTCCTTCCGAGTAAACTGAGCTTTCATCAGAGAAGCTTCCTTCTAGAACCACGGTGTATTCCTTACCGCTATGGCTATGCTTAGGAGTTTTTCCGCCCGCACAAATTTTATGTAACGCGACCTCGTAATCAGATTGCCCTGTTACTAGCTGTGCAACGTCGACAGATGAGGACATTTTCTTCCACTCTGGCACCACCTCTGCTTTGTTAAAAAGCTTAGCGACGGGTAATGGGAACCTGAGGTCCTCTTTATCAAACTTTATCTCTTGCTCTTCAGGCAATTCATCTATCTTGCTCATAACAGAATCAAAAAGATTAGAGTCGACTGTTTCGGGCTCACTCTGACTTAGAAGCTGAGACCCAATTTGATCTAGTCTAAGAACCTCATTACGACAATGTTCGCAGAAATGCAGGTGAGCTGCGACACAAATTGATTGCGCCGTCCCCAGAGTTCCTGCTGAAAACTCAACAAGCATGGCTGGGTCAGGGTGATGTTTTGGTATACTCATAATAATTCATCTCTAAACTCTGGAGCGACCAGAATTTGCATTTTCTGAAGTGCTAGGCGCACTCGTGATTTAACGGTGCCGAGCGGAAGTCCGAGTTCCTCAGACGCTTCGGCATGTGATTTTCCCTCTAAATAAACTTTCCTTAGAATTTCATCCTGCTCTGGCGGCAACTGCGCCAAAGATGCCTGTACTTTGTCTTCGCTACGCTTTTGGCGCAGAAGAGTGACTGGAGTCTCTTCATCAGGCTCATGCCAGAAGTCTTCATTTTCCAGAGGCAAGTGCTGCGTGTTACTTTTCCGACGGAGCATGTCTATCCTGCAGTTCCTTGCCACTGTATAAATCCATGTTGTAGCTGAGGCCTTTTCCGGATTATACCCTGCAGCCTTCTGCCAAACCTTGATCATAACCTCCTGAACAAGATCTTCGCTAAGCCCAGGAAACCACCCTTCATGACGGCTAGCTTGCGCAAAACTCTTTAAAAGAGGCGCAAAGTGCGCGAAAAGTTGTGCAAAGGATTTTCGACTTCGGTTTAACCCAACATCAACGAGGAGAAGAGACCATTGGTCTGAGCGCTTTTCGGAGTTCAATACTCCCATCTTCGCTGACGGCTTTGGTTTATTTTCGAAATTAGCGATTTTAGTTCCCAACATTTTTCAAATCTCCTATCTAACCAATTGTACGATCAAAATATTCCACTGGATCAGGGTAGATAAGATGGCGACTTCTTTGCAAGAACAGCAATTATACTCAGTAGTGTAAGATTACACTATAGATCTTTACTGCATGACATTGTTGGGTTTTTACTAACACAAATTTTTATGGGGGTTTTAGGTATTAAATTGCCGACTTCCCCTCAAGCACACTAATGGCTCAGTTCGAGTTACTGAGTAGTCTTTATCCAGTATTTCATCTACAAAATGCCATCGGGATACAGCTGACTCGTTGGATAAAATAACCTCTGCCCAACCTCTCCTTGAGGCATCAAAATAAGAGAGCTCTGGGCTACTATCTCTAAAAGCGTCTTCAATCACTTTTGGATTTATAGGAATATATGTTTCCAATCCAGGACTTGTGATTCCTGGTGTCCCTACTTCGATGCCAAAATGCGCTCCCGTTTCGTCCTTCAAATTGAAACTCCAAGCATTATGAGTATCTCCAGATAAAACGATAGGATTGGAGCGGACATCACTAAACATTTTTTGCACCTTGTTTCTGCAACTCGGATACCCATCCCAAGCATCGAGATTAAGGGGCATAGAATTATTTGCTAGTATTTTCCAATACTTAATTGTTTGTTGATCAATATCACCTTTATTAAGATCTTCAGAAGAAATTTTTGGAGTGATCACTCTACCCATCAAGACTTGTTGTCCCAAGATTTGCCAAGTAGCTCCTCTATTAACACTGGCCCTTGCTTGGTCACTTAGCCATTTTTCTTGATCCTCTCCAAGAATAGTACGATCTTTATCCCCTAGAATTTCTGATTCAAAAGCTCTCAAATCTGATTGATTGATCCACTCATCTGCTAGGCTCTTCGGCGATATCTTCTTCAAGGCATTATAATCAAGGCTGGATAGCGGTTTATCGGCACTATAATCAAACGGCAGTTTAAGTAATTCTCGAGATGACTGAGGCAGTGACTTAGCCTCTTCCCAGGTAATTTTTTTGATATTTGATGGGTCAGATTTGTCGAACCATTGCATCAACTGCGATATATCTTCATGGTAGTTGAGGCCTCGATCCCTGCCATGAAACCGAGTATCAAGCATGATCAAATCAGCTAAATCACCAATTTGAAAGCTCCGAAAGATAGGCCCCTGATTTCCTGTAGAGTTGGTTCGTATGGGCATCCATTCATGATAAGCCTGCCTCGCTGCTCGGATACGAGATAAAAAATCTCCCTCACCTTTATTATGATTTTCCGCTCCAGTCTTCCATGTATCGTTCGTTAATTCATGATCGTCCCAGACGCAAATAAAGGGATGCTGCTGGTGTACGGCCTGCAAATTTTTGTCATTGCGGTAGAGACCATAGCGAGTTCTGTAGTCGTCTAGGGTGAGTATTTCGTGAGTAGGTCTCACATGACGATTTAGACGGTCAAGTGCTTCCTGATTGGCGTATTCCCCATCTGGATACTCATATATGTAGTCTCCCAAATGGAGCACCAAATCAAGATCTTGAGAGGCCATGTCGCGATATGCATTAAAATAGCCTTGAGGAAAATTGGAACATGACGCCAATCCAATACGAAATTGGTTAACATCTCCTTTCGGTAATGTCTTCGTGATACCAATACAACTGGAGACATCCTCCGCCATAAAACGATAAAAATATTTATGAGAAGGCTTTAGTCCTTGAGCATCTACCTTAACTGTGAAGTCAGCAGACGGATCAGCAAATGCTCGTCCTTTTCTAACCACCTCAGTGAACTGATCATTGGTCGAGACTTCCCATTCCACCTTGACGCGGCGAGGCAATAGGTCTCCGGGGATGACTCGTGTCCATAAGATAACTCTATTTTGTAATGGATCACCACTTGCAACGCCATGACTAAAATGTACATTTTCTTTACCCTGTGCGGCATATCCTCGTAGCGCTATGCTCCCGATTGATGCCCCCAAGAGACCACCAAATTGTCTTCTAGTAACGCTCATTTTTCCCCTCATTGGGCATTAATAAAATTTATTATTTTTCTTGCTTTGCATGATCATACATTGGTTATTTTGCGTTAACATGACATTTTTTTACATGCTGAAGATCATCGTATGGGTAAGCAGAATTCCAGTGAAAAATTAACGGTCGGAATCGGAATTGATTTTGGAACCAGTAATAGCGCAGCTGCAATCTTTAATGGTGAAACCGTGACGATGATAAGTTTGAGTGAGGACTCCTCAATAATGCCATCTGCCAATTATGTTGATCAAGACTATCTAACAACGGTTGGTCAATCTGCAATAGAGGAATATATCAACGGTAATCGTGGTAGAACAGTGGAACTGAGTGCTGAGTATTTAGGCGAGGCACGCACCAGTGCGGGAAATAATGATGGTCCGGCGGGTGATGGGGATACAAATAAGATTTATGGACAGGCATTCAATGATGCAGGATTGCCCGGTCGTTTATTTAGGGGGACTAAAAGATTACTTGGCAGTAAACAAAATGATCGGATTCTAATTTTTAATCGACCATTTAGATTGGTCGCCTTGATTACTCCGATCCTAGTTAGCATTAAAGTAGCGTTGCAAAATCACTTCCAAATATCGTCAACATATGATGTTAATCATGCATGTATTGGACACCCAGTTCACTTTGAGGGATATCAGGAGGAGCGCAATAGAACTGCTATGGAGCGGTTGAGCGAGGCGTATCGGCACTCTGGGATAGAGCACCAGCGTTTTTGTCCAGAACCCACTGCAGCAGCCATAAGCTATCTAGATAGTTTGCCTCATATCCAAAATCAGAGAATCCTAACAGTGGACTTTGGAGGAGGAACCCTAGACTTTTGTATTTTGAATCGCACAGATAATAATTTTAATGTTGAAGCAACCCATGGAATTGCTCTTGGTGGTGATCGTATTGATCAATGTATCTTTAGAGAGCTTGTGTTCCCTTTACTGGGAAAAGGAGAGAGATGGCAAAGAATAGTAGATGGATTGCTGGTAGATACGCTATTTCCATTTGGTGATTTTGAGGATCTGCTCCTAAATTGGCCTGTTAGCTATATGTTGAATCAGAATAAATATTCGGCACCTGTCATTGAGAGAATGACTGATTCTGATGAGGGTGCGGTTAAATTCAGACGACTTTATGACCTAATTAAACAAAATTACAGCTATCAAGTATTTGAGGCAATCAGATCTTTTAAAGCTCAGCTCTCTGTTGATCTCTCAGCAGTACTGGATATTCCTGAGCTAGATATCAAAGTCGAATTGGAACGTTGGGAATTCGAAATGATGATTTCTGATCTACTTTTTGAGTTTGAGGAGGCGATAAGACATGTTCTTGGAATATCGGACTTAAACGCTAACGATATCGGTCTGGTAATACGGACTGGTGGATCATCCCTAATTCCTGCGGTGAAGGATATTCTGGACAATCAGTTTAAAGGGAAGGTTGTTGAGCATGATCCGTTTACGAGTGTTGCTGCGGGTCTAGCTATGGCAGATTATTATGGTTACGACCAACTTTGATTGTTGATTCAATCTATTTACCAAATCTACGGTCCCGCTGTTGCCACACTCTTATCGCTCGTAAAAAGTCTATTTTCCTGAAGGCGGGCCAAAAAACTTCAGTAAAATATAATTCCGAATAAGCACTTTGCCAAAGTAAAAATCCAGACAGTCGCTCCTCGCCAGAGGTCCTGATTATCAAATCTGGGTCTGGCATCCCTTCGGTGTATAAGTGCTTGGATAGAAGATCTTCATCAATGTGTTCAATGTTTATCTCATCATTTTTAATTTGATAACCGATTTTTTTAACGGCATCAACTATCTCGGCACGTCCTCCATATCCAATAGCAATATTAAGTTGAAAATTTTCATTCGATTTAGTCATCGATTCAACTTTTTTAATTTCTTCTTGCAACTGATCGGAGAGACCATCTCGCCTTCCAATAACTTTTACTCGAACGTTTTCCCGGTTAATAAGCGGGTCAGTTTGAAGTGTTTTGAATTTGCTGAGAAAAATACTCATTAATTCTTCGACTTCATCATCGCTCCGGTTAAAATTCTCTGTGGAAAAACCATATAACGTTACAATCTTTATATCTAAATCTAAACACCATCTTAAGAAGCGTTCCACCTTGTCGGATCCGGCAGCATGACCAGCTTTTAGTGTTGCTAAGCCCTTTGCCAGTGCGAAGCGGCGATTCCCATCTAAAATTAGCCCGACATGCAGAGGATGCCTACTACTTGATAGCTGACGCCTGAGGAATTTTTCGTAAAGGCTGTAAAGAAAAGAGGGGACAGGTATCACAGTTATCTCAAAAAATTTCTATCTATCAAGGATGAAGGACCCCAAGTTAAGTGCTGCTGCAGAAAAATATACTAAGTTTCTGGATAAATAAATTCTATCACTTCTATTGCCAGCTAAACGCGATTGAGATTAATTATTTCCCTTAATTGCAAAGAATAATCCAATTGCCATTAAAAATATTTGTTCACTGGTAAATAGCTTTGTTGTAATAAACCAATCGGCATGGGCAATATAAAACGCTCCAATCATAATGACAACGACAGCACCACCGGCAAGCCGGGTAATCAAATGTCCTAATTGAGAGCTTAAGAGACCTCCAATAATTATAGCAATGCCAGCGCCTGTTTCTCCGAGGGCTACAAGACTACTCACTAATTCAGGTGCTGGCATACCCATACTACCGAACCAGCCAGACATTCTCTCTGGAGGAAGTGGGAACTTTCCATAGCCATGTATGAAGAAAGAGACACCAAGCGTTAATCTTAGTAGCCAAGGTGCTAGAGGAGTGAGGGGCTTCGCTAGAGAGTCTAAGGTAGCGTTCAACTTTGTCATGACAACGGCCTCTTTATCAGTGATGCCTGGTCCGGCAATTAATTTTTATCCAATTTTTTATCAACCTTCTCTAAGTTTAGTCTATTTCATTGAGTTTATGGAGAAATATCTGAATCATGGATAAAGCGATCTAAGAACTGCAAGCGCGGGAAAATTTTGAGCAGATTAATTCTTGAAAATCGGTATAATGAAACCCTGCGTAAACAACACTAAATAAGCTTCGGGCAAGCTATCTTGAAAACAGAATTTCTTGGAAAATCCCTATCTGGCCCATATACGGTGCCCTCTGGAATTGTTACCACTGCAACTTCAATTATTCAGGCGTTTTTTGACACTATGCCGCACGTTGGTGTCATTACAACAAAAAGCGTTGGGCCCTCAATCAGAGCTGGAAATCGAGAACCAGTCTACAGTCAATATGCCCCAGGCTGCTTTGTTAATGCGGTTGGTTTGACTAACCCAGGTGCAGACGCCGCAGCAGAATTATTATCGACCCTCACAATTCCGAAGGATAAATTTTTATTGGTTTCAATCTTTGGTGGGAGTATCGATGAGTTTGTGCAAGTGGCAGAAATTATGGCGCCTGTTGCTGATGGTCTCGAGCTTAATTTATCTTGCCCGCATGCAAAAGGTTACGGTATGGCGATGGGCCAAGACCCCGAGATGGTAAAACAAATCACTGCAGCTGTTAAAGCTGCGGTGGATGTACCAATAGTGCCAAAGTTGACACCAAATACACCAAATATTGGTGATATTGCGGTTGCAGCTGCGGCAGGGGGAGCTGATGCAATCTGTGCCATAAACACGGTAGGGCCCGGATATACCTCTGCTTATGGACAACCAGTTCTCAGCAATGGTGCAGGCGGAATGTCAGGTAAGGGAGTCTTGCCTGTTGCTTTGAAATGCGTCCGTGAAATTGCAGCTGTCACTGACCTGCCGATCATCGGTTGTGGGGGAGCAAGCAGCGCGGCAGATGTCAGAGAATTTTTTAATGCCGGTTCATCTATTATTGGGATAGGGTCCGCTCTTACTGGTATGACGACTAAAGAAATTAGTTCCTATTTTGATCAGCTTGATTCGGATATTAATTTCAACAGTAATAAAGCGGAAAGCCATGTCAGATATGATATTGATATGGACTTTAAGCCAGTTATTCTCACTGAAAATAAAAGGGTCTGCGAAGATATATGTGTTTTAACTTTCGACAGGAAAATTAACATTCAGGCGGGCGAGTTTATATTCCTATGGATTCCAGGAGTCGGAGAAAAACCTTTTTCAGCCTTATCGGATGATCCATTTCAGTTGGCAGTTATTGATGTGGGAATTTTTACTCACGAACTCATGATGCTAGAAGTTGGGAGTGAGGTTTATGTTCGAGGGCCTCATGGAATACCTGTTAGTCCAAATGAAGGTGCTAAAATCATGGCAGTCGCTGGTGGTACGGGACTGGCGGCCGTATATCAGTTGGCTAGAGATTTCGGTAATGCAGAAATCTTTACTGGCGCTCGTACTTCAGAGCGTCTCTATTACTTAGAGGAGTGCCAAAAGGTAGCAGATGTTCATATAGCTACTGATGATGGTAGCCAGGGCTTTAAGGGAGTTGTTACCGAGCTGCTGCGGCAAAGATTGAAAGAAATGAGTTCACAAGAATTAGGGAATCTAGTTTTTTATAATTGTGGACCTGCTGCTATGGTGCACGCAGCAGCGAAGGTCCAACGTGAATTTTGCAGTGATGACCAAATTTTCAGTGCTATTGATTATCTTACGAAGTGTGGAGTGGGAATCTGCGGGGCCTGCGCCGCGCCTGATGGGCAGCGTATTTGTGTTGATGGACCGTTTCTCCAAGGGTTGCCAGGATAACGTGACCAATTTCCTGCAAATCCTATTGTTTCTCTAGAAGGTAATTATAGAAACTTCAGTCAAAAGTGAATACCACAATCTTGTGATTTTTAATCGGGTAATCATGAAACTCTGCGATGGGAACTTTAACGAATTTTGGTTTGTTAAGAGAGAAAAATTTAGGTTTAAAAATGTGGGCATAGCCATAACCTTGGCTCAATAAAAACGTTAGTATGCTTGAAGCCTTTGATCTATCTCTTTTTACATGCAGTTCAAGAGCTAGAATGGGTTGATGCCTTTGCAATGTTTCTGACGCTCCTTCAAGAGCTTTGAGTTCGTATCCTCCAGCCGCCATTTTTATGAAACTTATAGGTTTGGGAGCTGCACTCAATAGGTATTCATCTAGGGCCATCAGTGAAAATTTTTCATTGGCATTGTCCTCACTTGTGAGCCTTGCACCACCAAAATTCAAATTATCCACTTTGGCAGGGATATCTCCTGTTTCATCACTTAGGCCAATATTCACAGCGGTAACATTGCTAGTAAGGCCGGCATTAATAGCTAAAAGTTGACAGATTTTTGGATTAGGTTCGAAGCTGATGACCTCTTCAAAAAGACTGGAGAAAAACAGCGCATGATTACCAATATTGCCACCAACATCTAAGCAGGTGTCTCGGCCATATGGTTCTGATAATAAAAATGACTTTAGGGCCAATAGTTCATTTTTCTCATGTAGGCCATCAATCATTATTTTGCGAGAGATTGAATCATGCGCGAAACAAACCACTTGAGGATGGTTGTGAATGCTTTTTTTGGCAGCGCGCTCTAAACCAAATTTTAGAATCTGCCGCAGAATAATATTCATATTAGAATTCATTGTTTTAGCGGAGTATACACAAGTTGCAGCTAACTCAATATCTACTTTTCTTTTGTCATAATGTAGAATAGAGCATAGCAAAGGAGACAGATTATGAATCTATTCTTCCTCTGTAATCGTCTCGATTCCTTTTGCCCTATTTATTTTATTTTAGGTGATTTAGAAAACCTATGGCATACGCGGTTAAAGAAATTTTTTATTCACTTCAGGGGGAGGGTGCTCATGCTGGGCGCCCAGCTATTTTCTGTCGTTTCGCAGGTTGTAACCTCTGGAGCGGGAAAGAGAAGCATCGAGCTGATGCTATATGCTCGTTCTGCGATACCGATTTTGTTGGAACAGATGGTGAAGGTGGTGGTAACTTCGAGAGTGCTGAAATTTTGGCAAAAGAAATCAAGTCGTTTTGGCCGGAGAGCCTCTCTGACTCCGTAAGGCCATACGTCATTTGTACCGGGGGTGAACCCCTTCTCCAATTGAATGATGAATTAATCAATGCCTTTCATTCAGAGGATATGGAAGTTGCTATCGAGACAAACGGTACACTTCCTGTCCCAGAAGGAGTGGATTGGGTGTGCGTAAGTCCAAAATCAGGTTCGAAGGTTATTGTGCATTCTGGTAATGAAATTAAGTTAGTCTTTCCGCAGGTTGGTCATCAACCCGCAGATTTTATTAACCGCCAATTTGATTATTTCTTTTTACAGCCAATGTTTGAGGAAGGTCAAAATACGAATATTGAACAAACTGTTAAATATTGTCTTGATCATCCAAGGTGGAGCTTAAGCCTCCAGACCCACAAGCTGTTAGGCTTGCAGTAGAGAAAATTTTTTTAGAATTGTAAGGCTATCGCAGCAGTGCCTACGGCGAAGCAGTAGTAGGAGAAGTACTTTAATTGAGCATTGCGAACCAACTTAATCATCCATTGGCAGGCAAAAAGCCCTGTGATAAATGCTGCTAAAAAGCCAGCCGTTAAAATACTAATTTGATCATCATTTATATGTAAGTTACCGTCGAACATATCTTTGGCAATCTTTCCCAGTATAAGCGGGACTACCATTAAGAATGAAAAGCGTGCCGCGTTGTTGCGATCAATGCCTAGGATTACCGATGTCGAAATTGTTGCGCCTGAGCGAGAGATTCCTGGCAGTATTGCAATAGCCTGAGCAATTCCGATAATAACGGCATCTTTTGAAGTTACCTCTTTACTTGTACTTTTTGATTTATCTGCAATGATAAGTAAAATTCCGGTAATCCAGAGCATTATTCCCACCAAAAGAATTTGCTGAGTGAAGAGAGCTTCAATTTGTTTTGAAAAAAGAACGCCAACCGCCGCCGCAGGGATCATACTTATGAGAATTTTCACCGAGAATTTAAATTCATCATTATTTCTTCGAAGCATCAGACCTTTGGCGATATCACTAACTTCGGAGCGATACACGACTAAAGTTGCAAGAGCTGTTGCGAAATGAACAACTATAGTGAACATCATGCTTTCCTGAGGAATACTGGTGTCACCCAGTAAGGCTTTGCCAAGCTCGAGATGACCACTGCTACTGACAGGTAGGAACTCAGTCAGCCCTTGAACGATCCCGAGGATTATGGCCTCAAAAAATGACAAATAGATACCCCCGAAATTTGGAAATTAGTCAAATGACCCAATTTGGCATGCAAACAGACGTTATTTATCGTAGCTCCAAGTTTTATTCATACCTGAGAGCATCAATTGGATCGAGCTTTGCAGCTTTAGCCGCAGGTACGATACCAAAAATCAGGCCAATACCGGCACTAAATCCGAATGCTAGCAAAACTGCCCAGAAAGGAACGGAGGCCGCTGGTAAATCAGTAATATCACTAATGAGGGTTCCTGCACCAAAGCCGAGCAACAGGCCAATTAAACCACCTAGCATGCAAAGAAATACTGCTTCAATTAAAAATTGCAAAAGTATATCAAAACGAGTTGCGCCTAAAGCCTTCTGGATACCGATTTCACGAGTTCTTTCGGTAACTGATACAAGCATTATATTCATAATGCCGATTCCACCCACAAGAAGAGAAATACTTACAATCCCGGCTAATACGAGAGTTGTACTTCCAATAATTGAATCGAAGGTCTCCAGCATTTGGTCAGCGGAGCTAATTTCAAAGTCATTTGCATCTCCCGGGTTAAGATTATGAGCTCGTCGCAACACGCGAGTAATATTCTGCTTAACCTGGGGCAGTTGCTCTGTAGTATCTACCGCAAGACTGATTTGGATATTCGCCCACCATTGGCCGCTACCCATTAGGGACTGGGCGGTACTGAATGGAATCACCGCAAAGTCATCTTGGTCAAACCCAAAAAGTTTACCCTTCTGTTCAGCGACACAAATAACCTTAAACCACTCTCCAGCTATCCCAATATACTGACCAACAGGACTACCTTTTATATCCAATTTTTTGACTAGGGATGGACCTAATAAGGCTACTCTTCGCCGACTATTATCATCTGTGGGATTAAAGAATCTCCCATCTTCACAGTAAACTGCGTTGAGCTTTTGATATGAGGATGAGGTCCCAAACACTCGAGTGGAAATTGATTGATCGCGATATGTTACACCGTTATATGATCCTCTTACTTGAAGGTTTGGAGTTACATGACTTACCCCTGGAATCTGGTACTTAAGTTTTAAGTAGTCCTCGTACGTCAGCCTCGCCCACTTGCCTTGAAGACGAGATTTAGGAGGCGTATACGCGTCTATATTAACCACATTGGTACCAATATCATCAAATTGAGCACTAATACTGGCACTGAAACCCTGAACTACTGACACAACGGCAATGACTGAAGCTACACCAATAATGATACCTAGCGTTGTTAAAAAGCTTCGAAATCGATGAGCGAAAACAGACTGGGCGGCTGACCGGGTACTCTCCATCACTTTGAATCGTACGTTAGACATGGGATACCTCATCTGTTTTTTGCTTCACGATACTGATGGGATTATTTTTGTCTGAAATAAGGTGTCCATCTTTGAGTGTTATGACACGATGACATCGATCCGCAATTTCTTTTTCATGAGTCACGATAATAAGCGTTTGTCCTTCCTCATGAAGTCGATCAAACAATGCCATAATTTCAATCGTTGTCGCAGAATCTAAATTACCAGTGGGCTCGTCTGCGAGGAGAATAGAGGGCTTTGTCACCAGAGCTCTTGCGATGGCAACACGTTGTCTCTGGCCGCCTGAAAGTTGATTAGGAACGTGGTGCATTCGATCTGTCAGGCCAACCATTTGCAATGCTTCCTCAGCCATTTCCTTTCGCTGACTTTTTGCTAATCCTTGATAAACAAGTGGCTGCATTACGTTCTGCAGGGCAGTGGCTCTTGGCAGAAGATTAAAATTTTGAAAGATGAATCCAATTTCTCGATTCCTAATTTCGGCCAGTCGATTTTCATCCAGCGTTGCAACGTTTGTATTTTTAAGTGTGTATTGACCGGATGTTGGATAGTCAAGGCAACCTAGCAGATTCATCAGTGTGGATTTACCTGATCCAGAGGAACCTACAATCGCCAAATAATCATTTAAACGGATATCTAGGTCGATCCCATCTAGAGCGTAAAATCCACCTTCACCCATCATGTAGCGTTTGGCAATCTTTCTCAGCTCAATTATTGTTGGCTTGGACATTAACCCGCTTTTCCTTTCCTGATAGAGACTGTATCTCCATCATTGAGTTTGTTGAGCAATCTGGCTGGACCAATAACCACAACATCGCCTTCATCTATACCCTCGGTGATTCCTTGCAGTTCATCATTGGATATCCCAAGCTTAACCTCGCGCTTTGAGGCTATTCCATCGACTACAACAAAGACATGACTTGTCATTTTGAGATTATCTCGGGCACCAAATCTGACGCCTCTTGAACCTCCTCTTACCCTCACCTCTGATTCGTCTGTCTCCACTTCGTCATAAACAACAGACTGCATTGGAATGGCAATGGTGTCGCCCTTAACTTTTGTAAAGATTTCGGCACGACAGCTCATTCCAGGACGTACATCGATGGACTCGTCATTTTCCAATAATATTTTCACTGTAAAACTAAGCCCATCTCTACTACTTGCTCTCTTGGCTGATGTTGCGATAGATGTAACATGCCCCTTTAGAGGGTCATCAGGGAAAGCTACCGCAAAGACATCGACATTTTGATCCAATCGGATGTTGGCAATGTCAGCCTCATCGACTTCAACCTCAACTAAAATAGAGGCAGGATCAGCGATAGTGATTAGATTAGAACCAGCAATATTAGTTGTGCCGCTTATTGCTGTCTCACCAATTTTTATATCGACTGATGTTGCGATGCCATCAATGGGCGATCGAAATATGGTTTTTTCTAATCGTTCAAGTGACTTGTCCAGAGTTGCTTGGGCTTGAGTGAGACCTTCCTCTCGTGAACGCAAATCTATCTTTGCTAGATCGTGTTGATTATCAATGAGTTCAAATGCATCTTGTCCGATCATTTTTCGTTCAAAAAGATTTTTATTGCGCAGCCACTTTGCATGAGTATTTTCTAATTGTTTTTTCTGACGCTCTATCGCAATAGTTTGTATTCTTACATAGGCTTGCTGCTGCTCTACATCAGCACTAAAACTCCTTTGATCAAGCACCATAAGTACTTGGTTTTTCTTTACAGAATTTCCCTCTTCAATGAATAGCTCATTTACCTGACCGATGACCTCTGAACGCAGTTGAACTTGATCTTTATAGATAAGGGTGCCTGAGGCAAGGATAGATGTTTTAATTTCCTCAATCTTTGCCACCTCGGTCCTCACAAAAACTTCAGAGGAATTCTTTGATTGGTTGAAATAGAAAACTGTTGCGATAACAATTAAAAAAATACCGAGTAAGAGTTTCTTTTTCATTCTTTAATTGTTCCTCATGCAAGAGAGATACTTCATCTCTCAGTGATTATATTTAAGACCATAGGGTAGATATTATTTAAATTGATTCTCGTGACCTACAATCCCTTGTCCAGACGAAATAGCTATTCCTTGTTACTTTCGTCTTACTTTAGTTTTCATGCTAGAGAGATTAGTTCGCGAAGTCAAAGCTTGAATTTTCGAACATCAACGTCATTGGACTCAAACGGTTTACTTGTTTCAGAAATTTTATGCTTAAAGTTCGTCTAGAAGCACAAAAACTGAAAAAACTCGACCAAGAAGGAGATTGTTGCGATTAAAACAGGCTTAAAGTTAGTACAGCTATTGCATCAATCTGTTGACCAACATATCCTCCATTGCGAGTTAAAAACATCAATAAAATTTTTTAATATTGGGGCGTACCGATGGCAGGTTCAAATTCGAATGACACAGAAACAACTGTAGTTGGGGGTCAACCTCAAGAGACACAAACCTTCGCATTTGTAGCGATGACATGTCTATTCTTCTTTTGGGGTTTCATTACAGTTCTTAATGATATTTTGATTCCATTTCTAAAGGAGTCTTTTGAGCTAAATTACACTCAGGCGATGTTAGTGCAGTTTTGTTTTTTTGGCGCATACTTCATTGTATCCCCGTTCGCGGGTAAATTAATTGACCGAGTGGGTTTTCAGACTGGAATAGTCGTCGGACTTGTCATTACTGCGCTGGGGTGCATACTTTTTTATCCCGCTGCGGATTTGAATGGCTATGCTTTATTTCTTGCTGCCTTGTTTGTGTTGGGCGGAGGCATTACAGTTCTTCAGGTTGCTGCGAATCCCTATGTTGCGGCATTAGGCCCTGAGAAAACTGCGGCGAGTCGCCTTAACTTAGCGCAGGCTGCTAATTCGCTCGGCACAACGATTGGGCCTGTCATTGGTTCTATCCTGATTCTCGGAGCGGTTGCTGCAGACTCTTCTGCTGTCCAAATACCGTATCTTGGAATGGGACTAGTTCTTTTGGTTGCTGCGGCTGTATTTAAGACGATCAGTCTCCCAAAACTTGCCCATGTCGAGTCAGAGGATTCCGCAGCAGAGAACAGTTTAAAGATCCATATCCTCGTGTCTGTAGCTGTAGTTGCGGCTATGGCTTTTGATCAATATATGGCGGCCGGCGTTATTGTTATCATTGCATTCGCATATAATCTGTTTGGGCTGTCACAACACCGATCGATGGTTCTGGGTGCACTTGCAATTTTTCTCTATGTCGGAGGAGAGGTCGCTATTGGAAGCTTCCTGGTCAACTACCTAGCTGAAAGTAAGATTGCTGGAATGGAAATCGCAGAAGCTGGTGAAATGGTTGGCTACTATTGGGGTGCGGCAATGATAGGCAGGTTAGTGGGCGCACTCCTAATGAATTATATTGCCTCTACTAAATATCTGGCTGCTAACGCTGCCATCGCTATATTGATGATAATTGTGAGCATGAACTCTTCTGGTGATGTAGCTATGTGGTCAATACTTGCCGTAGGGTTCTTCAATTCTATTATGTTCCCGACAATTTTCACCCTTGCAGTCAAGGGGCTAGGATCCATGACTAGTAAGGGCTCTGGTCTAGTTTGTCAGGGGATAGTAGGAGGCGCGCTGATTCCGGTTATACAAGGTGTTGCGGCTGATAGCGTTGGTATTCAGTTGAGTTTTGTTGTTCCTATGCTTTGCTACATATACATAGGTTGGTACGCCTTGAGGGGCGCTGATCAGTCGTAAAAGTAAAATTAGAATTAAGAGAGCTCTTAAATGGCAGTCTTGAGAATTCCAAGGCTGCCATTTTTTGCTTTATAGGCACTGTCAAATGAAGAAGCTAGCGGTTTTATTTTACTTCTTATTAACGATTGGCTGTGGTGGCGGCACCTCGAGTGTGCCTCCCCAAAATGTGTTACCTCCTCCTTCATCAACACCTAATAATCTAGATATTCCGCTTTCTGAGGTTAAGACTATTGCTCAGTCAATAGATGGCCAGATGATTAATCGTCCCTATCTCGTGCGCTATCCTGAGGATGCCACAAAGAATAGCTACCCAGTAATTTTCTTTTTCCATGGCGCAGGGGGTAATGGCGAGGGTTTGTTGAATGGGAGCTACTTGATCTCAACATTAATTGATGAGGAAAAGTTTATTGGGATTTTTCCAGATGGCTACCAGAATCGATGGAATGTAAGTTCTGAGACTAATGCGGATGACGTGGAATTTGTCCGCTTGATTTTTAGTGAGCTTAATAACTCTGAGATATTTAATACAGATAAGATTTACGGAATTGGAATTTCAAATGGAGCCGGTATTGCCAACAAAATAGCTAAGGAGACAACTATTTTTCAGGGGATTGCTCCGATAATAAGTCAGCAAACAGTGCAGGTGGGGGAAATAACTCCCTCTCAATCGGTGTCAGTATTTCAAATTAATGGCACTGAAGACGAGTTGGTGCCGTTAGCTGGCGGTGATGGAGTTGCCGGCAATATCTTCATGTCCGCACAGGCAAGTGCTGAAAACTGGGCACTAAACGCTGGATGCAATATGACGCCAAACATGGCCATGTTGGTATGGGGTGAATACTCAGTACGGCAATATGAATTTGACTCATGTCTGGATGATCGTAAGGTAAGGTACTTCATAGTTGAAGGAGCCGGTCACACGGCTAACTTTGGTGAAGATGTTGATTTATATGGATTGGTATGGCAGTTTTTTAATTCCACTGATGCCAGTCAACCTGGCAGAAACTTCAAAATTCTAGCACTTGGTGATAGCTATACCTCTGGTGAGAGCGTGTGCAGGACCTGCAGTTTTCCTGAGCAGTTAAAGGAGCGACTAATATCAGAATTTTCCAGCCAAGATGTGTTTGAGCTGGAAGTTGTAGCTCAGAATGGTTGGACTACCACTGATCTGAAAAGTGCAATCGAGGAGAAGAACCTTCCGGATGATTTTGATTTAGTCACCCTATTGATTGGTGTTAATAATCAATTTCAAAATCGGCCTTTCAGTTTATATGAGACTGAATTTGAGGAGCTGGTCAATTCTGCAATATCTTTTGGTGAGGGCGATGCGGAAAGTGTGATTATTTTATCAATGCCTGATTATTCGTATACACCATTTGGACAGAATTTTAATACACCGACAATAAGATCCGAAATAACGGCTTATAATGAATTTAGTCAGGAGTATTGCGAATCAAATCAACTATCTTATATCTACATCACCGATATCACCGATCAGGGATTAGACAATGCCTTTCTTGTCGCCTCTGATGGATTGCATCCATCAACACTTGCCTACAGCCAGTTTGTAGACAGACTAATGCCTCTGGCACTTACAAAGCTTGATAGATGAGTCTGTCGATATGAGCCTTAAATGCTAATCAAAATTTATAATGGAAATGTGGGGATCGCCTAAAGAATGAGTTAACAGTAATATTAGCTCATCCCTCCCATCACTATTTAAATCTTCAATAATGAATCCATCTCTACTTTTGGGTAACTCAAGTTTCAACCTGATGGCTTTTTTTGAAAACAACTGTGAACTCTTCTCAGCCAGATAAACAAGTAGCGTATCTGTTCCTCGTTGGACCAAGAGATCTTTCAAGCCATCCCCATTGATATCTGCACTCAAGACAGCTGGAACAAATAGCTCACCGTTACTGAAGTCGAAACTTACTGACACCGATTTGGATATACTTGGTCGATCTTCAAATACCTGTCCCGCCATTTTATATATGGATACATCAGTGGATACAGAGCGTGTTAGTAGCGCCTTGATAATAGTCCCAATTCCTACATCCACAGAGGTAATAACAAACTCTTGCTTGCCATCACCGGTTAGGTCAGAGTAGTCATTACTAAGCTGATAACCTCTCGTTTTTATCGTAGAGGAGGCAGCTGATTCAAAGCCTAGTAATCCATTATTATCATTGATCCCTCTGTATATTTCGTACTGAGATTCCCAGCCAAAGATTCCCTCAGCTTTGATATTTTTTAAAATAAGATCCTTGAGTCCATCGCCATCGACGTCCTCGACGCCATCTAGGAGCCTGGACGTCCCCTCGCGGTTATCCGCGTTTTCTCCTAGATCGATTTGAAAGTAGTCCCCAAGGACATCATTTTGCTTGGGATCAAGGGCTATTGGATCCTCATTAAATGAGCCATCTATCTTTTGTAAATAAACTGAGAATTTGCCATTAATCCAAAACGCCAGATCAGACATTCCATCAATATTGTAGTCAATCAAAAAAGGAGAATTGGACCTATACCCTACATATTCGACGTTGTCTCTGTAACTCATTCTCGGGCGGGGGCCAATGGTTTGGAGTGATTTAAACTCTCCATTCTTTGATACAGCTACTTCCCATCCCGAAAAACTGGGCATTAGGAAGTCATCATAACCATCTTCATTGAGATCCAGAAACATCTGTGTTTTAGGTGATGAGGTCCAGTTTCGGCCAACAAACATTGAGGAGCTGCTGAGTAAGTATTCAAACATACCGGACTCAATATTCAGTCGCATTATTTTTCCATCTTGGAGTCCTGCCAAGGATTTATTTTCTGAGGTTCCTATCACATCAACCAGATCCATGGAGGAGGGAAGTGCTTTGCTTAGCTCTAGAAACCAAGACTCATCGCGTTTGGTAAATATTTTTACATTGCGCTCTGGCTCATCTTGTAAATTAAGCAGCTGGCTTTCGCGCTCATCAATGCTCGGAGTTTCGATAATAAGCAGTTTGTCACTATTATATTTTTCGCCATTCAAAGAGACCACGTCGATGCTGTGCTTTGAGCTCACAGGTATCGTTTTAACAGTAAATTCTAGATTTAATGCGGCAGTTGAAAAGCTCAGTAGAGCTAGTAGCCAGGTTGTCTTAAAAAAGAAAAGTTTTATTTTTTCGTGCATCTTAGTACTCTATTTGAGGAAGTTTTTCTTTAGTTTAGAGGCCTGTATAAACTCTAAAATTTTGATTCACCGCACCATCGAATTCTGTAAAAATATCTGCCGAACCGCAATAGAAGTATTTTTAATGATAACTTGATAAATTTTTACGACAAAAGCTTACTTTAGGGTTTTGCTTTTATCATGTGCTTTTTGCAAAAAAAGTGCTAAAGTTGGCGGTCGAAACGCATAAAACAATAAATTTTGGGATCATCTAATCATGCTTAAGTCTTTTTCTAAGTTCGCTACTCGTTTCGCCTCAGTTGTTCTGGCGACGTCTCTACTTTCTGGCTTCGCCTCGGCGCAGGTTCAGACAGTTTCCGGCACATTGTCAGTTGCAGAGTTGTCTGCGGGCCAATCTACGACGCTCACAGTTAGTTACTCGGCGACAGACGCAGCTGGAGAAGCTGCCGCAACAACAGGATTGGGTTTAAGGCTTCACTATGATAGCTCGGTAATTCAAATGGATGCTTACACAGAGAGGCTTTTCACAGGATCTCAGCCTTTCCAGTTTAAAGACGACACCACAGATTTAGATGGCGATCCAAATACAGATAAATATTATTTAACTTCGTGGGCTGACACTAGCGGTGCCGGTTGGCCTGTCGATGGGAATACGGGAAACCCCTTGGAGCAACCACTTACTCTATACGTAGTGCCCCTAACAGCTCTTAGTGGGTACAATGGAACCACTCTTAATTTTACAGTTTCATCAAGTGCAGCAGGGTACCAATTTTCCTCCGAAAGTGTGGCAGTGCTTAAGATTCCAGGTACTGTTTCGACCCTA
>ERZ802831.125-NODE-125-length-38865-cov-20.3557_pt1 | contig 38865 bp, 32 predicted proteins | sample MGYA00345655_ERZ802831 | MGnify/ENA primary metagenome ERZ802831 (study PRJEB30503, sample SAMEA104212376) | marine metagenome | biome: Westerlies Biome; feature: [SRF] surface water layer (ENVO:00010504) within the epipelagic zone...; material: water...
ACACGATTCGCGGCCAGTCGGGAGCCACCCTCACGTCGGTCACCGCCAGTTTAGAGAAGCTGCTCGATCAAGCCCAGAAATCCAATCTGATCCCTGAACTGGTGAAATCCACGAAGCAGTTCGGGACGACCAGCCAGGACGCTTCCAAATTCCTCGACACCGCCGATGAGGCGGCCCAGAACGTGGATGCACTTGTGCAGCAACTTCGTGATGAGGTTGCCCGTGCTCAGCCCACGATCGACAACCTCAACCGGGCCACAGCCGAAGCTGCTTCAGCAGCGGCCAGCATCAATAACCTCGCCAAGGCGTTTGATAACCCTGAAACGGTCAGTGAGCTCAAGCAGACCGTGACCAACGCCAAGCAGCTCACGGCCCGCATTGATGCCGTGGGTGGAGACATTGAACAGCTCACAAAGGATCCTCAGTTCATGCAAGGCCTCCGCAGCGTGATGATCGGCCTCGGCGCCTTCTTCGATGAGGTCTATCCAGCCAGGACGGGCACCTCGAACTAACGGATCAGGGTCAGGTCACGGCATTGATGGCCTCCATGGCCACCGCTGCGATCGCTTGATCACTGGCTTTCGGCAGTTGGACGTATTTACCCCCAGCCGCTTCCGCCAGATCCTTGCCCATGCCGCTGCCGATGAATTTGCGCTCGGTGTCGATCACCAGCAGCTTGAGACCGAGCATTCGGTAACGGCTGGCCACATCGAGCACTTCCTGCTTGAGATCAGGCTTCTCGTCACCTTCAAGCTCCGGCTGGCCCAGAGAGGTGCTGAGGGGAACGTTGCCGCGCCCGTCAGTGATCGCCACCACCACCACCTGCCCGAGATCGCCCGTGGCCAGGGCATTGGCGCCGACGCGGGCCGCCTGGGTGAGGCCGTGGGCTAGCGGTGAACCACCGCCGCAGGGCATCGATTCCAGGCGCCGGCGGGCGGCTGTGATCGAGCGGGTGGGCGGCAGTAGCACTTCGGCCTGATCGCCGCGAAAGGGAATCAGGGCCACTTCATCGCGGTTTTCATAGGCTTCCGTGAGCAGACGGATCACGGCACCTTTGGCGCTCTGCATCCGGTTCAGAGCCATGGATCCGCTGGCATCTACCAGGAAGATCACCAAGGCTCCTGCTTGTCGCTGCAGCAGCTTGGCGCGCAGATCTGCCTCTTCCACAATCACGGTGCGATCCGGTTGGCGTGCCCGGCGTGCTTTTTGGTAGGGAGCAGCCGCTCGAAGCGTGGCATCGACGGCGATGCGCCGGACGGGACCGCGGGGGAGCATCGGTTTCACATAACGGCCACGGCTGTCACTGAGCACCACCGAACGGCTGCCACTGTTGCCGCTCTTGCTCTTGGCGGCATTGAACAGCAGCAGGTCGGGATCGATCGCAACCGCCTCGGGATCCAGCATGAACTCTTCCGGCACTGATGGAGGTGCCTCGTCCTGCTCCGAGTCCTCGTCGTCGTCGTTGTTGTCGTCGTCGCTGTCGTCGCTGCTGTCTTCTGGCGGATCGTTTTCGTCCTCGCCGGACCCCTCGGGTGGGGGAGGCGTGTCGTCGTTGGTCTGTTCACCGGAGTCCGGTGGCGGCGGGGTTTGATCGTCTGGTTGCTCGGGCGGTGGCGGTGGCTCCATCTGCTGATCCGGTGGTGGCAGCTGGGAGGCGCGTGGCGCAATCACCAGGGCCACAGCCACCTGCAGGTCGTCGGCTTCGACCTGATCGCGGCCACTGAGGGCCGCATGGGCCTTGGCCACGCGCACGGCATACAGCTCGGAGCGATGCCCTTCGACCCCACCGCGGATGGCTTCGGTGACCAGGTATTCGACCTGCTCGCGGCTGATCTGCACATCCGGGAGCCATTGCCGAGCCAGCAGCAGCTGGGTCGCCAGAGCGTCTGTTTCCTCTTTCCAACGCTCCGCGAAGCTGCGGCTGCACTGGCCATGACTGAGTACCGCGTTGGTGATTTCAACTCGCTGCTCGGTGCTCACCAACTGGTTGGCGGAGAGGGCGATTGCAAATCGGTCCAGTAGGTGATCACGAACGTTCCCTTCCTCTGGGTTGTACGTGGCAATCAACAGAGGCCGGCAGGGGTGGCGGAGGCTCAGGCCTTCGCGTTCCACCTGGTTCTCGCCGGCTCCCACTGCGGCCAAGAGGAGATTGACGATGCCGTCATCCAAAAGGTTCAGTTCGTCCACATACAGCACTCCCCTGTGGGCCTCGGCCAGAAGGCCAGGTTGAAACACAGGGCTGCCAGAGCTGAGAGAGGCGGTCACGTCCACGGCACCCACGAGGCGATCCTCCGTGATGCCGAGAGGAACTTGAACGAACGGCGCCGGAATCACCCGTGAGGGTGGCTCAGTGCTCAGCTGCTCCCGGGTTGCTGCGTCCCATTCCTCCGCACGGCTGGGATCGAGGTTGCGCCCCGGGCCTGAGGCCAGTCCTGCCGCTTCTGGATCCAGCACGTCGATCGGAGGCAGGAGCGCATGCAGTCCCCGCGCCAGCACTGACTTGCCGGTGCCACGCCCCCCAGCGATGATCACGCCGCCCAGTCCTGGGTCCACGGCTGCCAGGAGCAAGGCGAGTTTGAGGGTGCCATGACCGGTGATGGCAGCCAGGGGAAAGGCGCGGCTGGCCTGATCGTCCTTCACCGCCACACTGCTTGCCACCATGAATGAGTTCAGCCCGTTCGTGAACTCCAGTCTCGCTGATGCCTGACATCGATCACGCACTTGTCGCTGTTGCACTTGGGGCCAATCGACCCAGTGCCGTGGGTTCGCCTCGAGAAACATTGGTGGCCGTTCAGCCGCTGTTAGAGGCTGAGCTTCGGCACTGGGGGAATCACGATTTGAGTTTTCGCTGGTCTGCCCTGCATGACACTGATCCTTTTGGCGGACCGCCTGGTCAGTCCCGTTACTGCAATGCGGTTCTTTTAGTGAAGGGACTCAACATGCGACCCACTGAAACGGCAGCTCTTGACCTCTTAGATCGCCTTCATCGTCTTGAGAATCGCTTTGGCAGGGATAGATCCAGCGAGGAACGTTGGGGCCCTCGCTCTTTGGATCTAGATTTTTTGTTTTGGGGTGAAATGAGGCTGAATCATGCTCGTCTTGTGTTGCCTCACCCTCGGCTTCACTTGCGTGCATTTGTTCTGGCACCCCTGCTGCAGGTTTTTCAATGAAGATCATTGCAAAATCGCTTATTTTCTCACTGAGTTAATGTAATGTCTAATTTTTTAACGTGCTCAATAATGTAAGTAAGCATGAATGATCTTGCTCTTCTTGAACAAGCCTATTTAAGTTTCAAGCGCCATGACTTTGAATCGGCATTGAGGCATTACCGGTCCTTGGCTGAGGCTGGGCGCTGCAATCAGAAAACATTGGATTTTTTCATTCGTTTATGTGAGGAACAATTAAATCAAGTTGATCATGTGCGTGGAAGCCCTTCCCTCCAGGTTGTTTCGTCAGGAAGTGAGTATCGATTGAAAGAGGTTGAGCGTATAAGGGCAAGTGCAATTTTTGATGAACGTTTCTACTCGAATTTGTATGGGCATAAGATCTCGTCGGGGATGTCCGCTCTCGAAGATTTTTGCTCTCGTGGCTGGAGAGCTCGTCGTGATCCGAATCCATTTTTTTCAGTCGCTCGCTATTTGCAGAAGGAAGAAAGTGTTGATCTATCGGGTAATCTTGTTAATCCATTGATCAATTACCTCGATAGTCAGTATGATTTAAAAAAGGCAAAGCATGCTGGTATTTTTGATTATTTTGAATATATCAATCACCCTCTGACAAGCCTTTGTTTTCCTTGCAAGACTGATGATCCAGAGAGTCTTGGGCATCCTTTAAAGATTCTCGTCGTCATTCATGCTTACTATCCGGAGAGTTTGGCGACAATTTTTCCTTCTTTGAGGCATATGCCTTGCCGCTTTGATCTTGTTGTCACTGTTTGCTCTTGCGGTGATAAGGAAGTGGTAAAGGAGTATCTGGAAAAAGTTGATTTGCCGATTGATGTACTTGATATTAAGGTTTTGACCAATCTTGGTCGGGATCTATTGCCTTTTGTGCAGGTTATCAAGGGCTTAAGGCTTCAAAACAAAGCATATGATTTTGTTCTTAAATTACATACTAAGCGATCTGTTGCGTCCGGTAAAGGTAAAGAGTTTGGCGGAAAGTGGCTTGAAGGTAGTTTGTCTAATTTGTTGGGCTCGCCTGAGAACGTTAAATATATTTTATTGGAATTACTGCAGACGACTAACTGCGCTCTGGTGTCACCATTGATATCGCTTGACGTATTTCGATTTTGTAAATGGAAGAATAATCTTGCGCCGATATCTCATCTTTTAGATCGATTTGGTGTTAGAGAAAGCCCTGAAGATTTTATTTGTTTCCCGGCTGGCTCTATGTTTTGGGTTGATTTTAAAGCGGCTGTCTTGATTGCATCGTGTTTTGAAGAGTCACGAGTGCCTCCTGAGCCTTTGCCGAGTAATGGTAGTTATTTGCACGCTTTCGAAAGGCTTGTTCCTTATATCCTTGAGTCCACTCAGAAAAGAATGCAATCCCATTGCAATCTTGACCTAGATCAACTAAGTCCGATCAACTTTAGTTCTTTGATTTCCTTTGAAAAGTTCGAAGAATGGATGACTAGTTCCATTCACCGGTTGGTTCAGTTGATGGCGACAGGCGGTTTCACTCGGAAGTTGCGTTTTACTGCGTATAAAAATTCATCTATCTCTTGTGTCGTGGTTGGTGGCGATCTTGAAAAAATCATGGCGACACTGATTTCGCTCTACTTTTCGAGATCGCTTATCGATTGTCACATTGTGGTTTACTCCTCCTCGCTTACGTCTTGGGAAATTGAGGATTTGATGCATTTATTCCCTGGAATATCTTGTCAAAAAGAGATTTCAAGTGCTGATCCAGGAGGATGTTTTCTGGGCTTTTTGTCTCAATTGATGTCCGGTGGGGCTATGATTCTTCAGGCCGGTAAAATTGTCAATCCTGTTCAGTTCGGCCATATGCTTGCGCGCTTTTTTGAGGATAAGAGCCGGCTTTGTTCACTTCAATCCGATGATCGGAAGCGTGCAAATAGTGGATTTCCTATTCTGTTAGGTCGCTCCAGATTGTTCATAGAGCTATTGCAAAAGTTTAGCCTCGAAGGGGCTCAAGATTCCGACTTGATCAGTCTCTTGCGTCAATGCTCTTATCATGCTCAAAAAGTGCGATCTGATGTATTTTGAAGTCGATTGTCCTACGAGCATGCCGTTGCATGAAGGTCTGTCTCTAACGAGCAATGTGGCCTTGGATGGCAGTGCCTCCATAAGAAGCGGGGCTCGCTCATTTCACGATCCCAGTCATTACTCCAAAACAAGGAATGCATGAATCTGGGCAGGCCGATCAGTGCAGATTGGCAGCCAAAGCCGATCAAAGTTTTCATGATGAGTAGCCATCATCGTTCACGGGGATCAGAGCCTCTGAGAATTTCTTGAGTCATTCCAGCGCTATTTGCAGTCGCCCGATCAGTTGGAACAGCTCAGACTCTTTCGTCTGGTTCTCGGTCTTGATGTTGCTTTTCATGCTCTTGGTGAAGAGCTCCAGTTGCACGATCCAACAGCTGCTTCTTCCCCTGAGTCACTTGAAGTGCGTGGTAAGCGGCAATCTCTTGGATCATTGTGCGTCCGCGGAATGATGGAATTTGTGTAGAACTACGGTCTACCCGGATCCTTGGCTTGCTTTTACTTTTGATCATCCAGCCACCTTTTAAGGCAAAACAACTGGCCTGAAATGATTTTCATGGATGTTGCGCCATAGGTAATCACTCGGTTGTCTCACCCGCCATGCTGGTATCCCTTCTTCCCTAACTCCATGGCACCGCTGCCAGCCCCCGAGCCCTTCGAGATGCTGGAAACCATCGAGGTAATGCAGGCGCGCAAGATCCGGTTCGAGCGCAATCGCATCAAGCTGCCCATGGGCGTGGAGGGCACGTTTGGGCTGATCCGGCATCCGGGCGCATCCCTGGCGGTGCCGATCACCGATGCGGGCCGGGTCGTGCTCCTGCGTCAATACCGATTCGCCGTTCAGGCCCGCCTGCTGGAATTTCCTGCCGGCACCCTCGAGGATGGCGAGGATCCCCTGGAGTCGATGCAACGCGAACTTGGAGAGGAAGCCGGCTACAGCGCTGCTCGCTGGGATTCCCTGGGTCCAATGTTGCCCTGCCCGGGCTATTCCGATGAGGTCATTCACTGTTTCCTGGCCCGGCAGCTCACCCCATTGCTGAACCCGCCGGCAGGGGATGCGGATGAGGATTTGGAGGTGTTGGAGATGACCCCGGCTGAGCTCGACGCGGCCCTGGCCTCCGGTGAGGAATGGCTCGATGGCAAGAGTGTTACAGCCTGGTTCCGTGCCAAACAACTTCTGGATCTGTGATGGCGTCTGCACGCACCCTTTTCTGGCACCGGCGTGATCTGCGACTGGCTGACAACACTGGCCTTCAGGCTGCTGTTGCTCTCGGTCCTGCCGTGACCGGGGTTTACGTCCTCGACCCGGCCATCATCACGCCACCTCCGCAGTTGCCGCCCATGGCCCCGGCACGGCTGTGGTTTTTGGTGGAGAGCCTGATCGAACTCCAGGAGCGCTGGCGCGAGGTGGGAAGTCGCCTGCTGGTGTTGCAGGGTGATCCGCTCACGTTGCTTCCCCAGCTGGCTGCGCTCCTGGACAGTTCCACCGTGGTGTGGAGCCGGGATGTGGAGCCTTACGCCCGCGAGCGTGACCGCGGAGTGGCGAAGGCTCTGCAGGCCGATGGACGCCAAGTGCTTGTGGATTGGGATCAGCTGTTGGTGGCTCCGGAGCTGCTGAAAACCGGCAATGGCGATCCCTATCGCGTCTATGGCCCCTTCCTGCGCAACTGGCGTGGGCAGGTGGAACGCCTGCGTCCCAGCACTGTGGCTGCGCCCACAGACCTCCAGGATCTGACAGCGGAGCAGCAGCAGGCGATCCGCTCCACGGAGACGGCGCTTGGCCGCCTGTGGGCGGATGGGCAGCAGGCTTTGCAGCGTCTGCAAACGGAGCATGGATTCGCCGGTATGGATCTCTGTCCTTGCCGTCCAGGTGAAGCGGCCGCTGTCGATCAGCTGGCCGTCTTCGCGGATGGTCCTCTGCTGGGTTACGAGCCCGATCGCAATTTCCCTGGCACCGCTGGCACCTCTGGTCTGAGTGCTGCACTCAGTGTGGGCACGCTGAGTCCGAGGCAGGCCTGGTGCGCGGCTCAGGCCGCTAAGGATCTGGCCCGTAGTGATGAACAGCGTCAAGCCATCGCCGTGTGGGAACAGGAGCTCGCCTGGCGTGAGTTCTACCAGCAGGCCCTGTTCCATTTCCCCGAGCTGGCCGATGGTCCTTACAGGGAACAGTGGCGCCGATTCCCCTGGGAGAACAACGAGGACTGGTTCGACTTCTGGAAGGACGGCCAGACTGGGATGCCGATCATTGACGCGGCCATGCGCCAGCTCCAGCAGAGCGGCTGGATGCACAACCGCTGTCGCATGATCGTGGCCTCATTCCTGGTGAAGGACCTGATCTGTGACTGGCGCTGGGGTGAACGGGCCTTCATGGAGCTGGAAGTGGATGGCGATCTGGCTGCCAATAACGGCGGCTGGCAGTGGAGTGCCAGCAGTGGCATGGATCCCAAGCCCCTGCGCATCTTCAATCCCGCCACCCAAGCGTCCAAATTCGATGCCGATGGGGACTACATCCGCCGCTGGGTTCCAGAGCTGCGGCATGTGTCCACAAAAGATTTGCTCAGTGGTGAGATCGGTGCTCTGGAGCGCAGGGGTTACCCGGAACCACTGGTGAATCACAAGATTCAGCAGGCCAAATTCAAAGTGCTCTACGCCACCATCAAAGCCTGAAGCATCAGGCAGAGATCAGGCTGCGACGCCGCAGGACTGGCCTGCATTGAAGCCGCGTTGATTCAGCAAGCTTTTGAGCACGGTGATCACCCGGTCTTGTTGTTCCAGACTGAGTTCGGGGAAAATCGGCAGGCTGAGCACCTCACTGCAGAGTTGTTCCGTGACCGGTAAAGACCCAGGAGCCAGATTCAGATCGCCGTAAGCAGGTTGGCGATGAATAGGGATCGGGTAGTAGATGATCGTGTTCACGCCCTGTTGCTGAAGACTTTGCTTCAGCCAGTCGCGGCAGCGGCTGGCTGGCAGTCCATGCTCACTGCGCACCTCCGGGCAGCTGCCGCCGCAGAGTTCCTGCCCGCTTGCGCAGGGATGTACGCGGATCACGAATTGATTCCAGCCATGGCCACCATGGGCGTCTGGTTCCGGAAGCTGCAAACCAGGAAGATTATCGAGGGCTTCGCAGTAGCGGGCTGCAATGGCACCACGGCGCTCCACCCAGCGACTGAGATGGGGCAGCTTCACGTTGAGCACAGCCGCCTGGAGGGCATCGAGCCTGCTGTTGTAACCGAGCTCGGTATGCAAGTAGCGTCGCGGCATGCCGTGCACGGCCAGTTCGCGCATCCGCTGAGCCAGCTCAGGGCTTTGGCAACACACAGCACCGCCATCGCCTGCTGCACCGAGGTTCTTGGTGGGGAAGAAACTGAAGCAACCCACATCCCCCCAGCTGCCCACGCCCCGTCCGTCCCAATGGGCACCGGTGGCCTGAGCGCAGTCTTCAATCACCCGCAAGCCATGGCGTTCGGCGATGGCCATCAGTCGCGTCATGTCCACGGGCCTGCCGAACAGATGCACCGGGAGCAGCACGCGGGTTCTGGGGGTGATCGCCGCTTCGATGCGGCTTAGGTCGATCAGATAGGTCGACGGGTCCACGTCCACGAAGACCGGCGTGGCACCCACGGCACTGATCGCTTCCGCTGTAGCAAAAAAACTGAAGGATGCGGTGATGACTTCATCGCCGCTGCCGATACCCAGGCCGCGCAAGGCCAGGACAAGGGCATCCGTACCGCTGTTGCAGCCCACGGCATGGGCTGACCCGACAGCCTCTGCGAAGGAGCGCTCGAACGCCTGGATCTCGGAACCGCCGATGTACTGACCGCTGTGCAGCACCCGAAGCGCTGCGTCATCGAGTTCCTGCCCGAGATCCGCGAGCTGTTGGCTGAGACTGAAGGGTGGCACCTGCATGGGGGGCACCTTAAGCCGGGCCCCCGAACCACGGCGGTTCTTGTCCGGGATGCCATTTGATGTTGCAGCCGATCGAGGGGTTTTGTTGGCTCCGCAACGGCTGCCCAGCAAGGACGGCATCCATGGCCTGCCTTAGATCACGGCCATCAAGTTCTGCCGGGTTCCCCGGCCGACTGTCATCCAGCTGCCCTCGGTAGCGCAAAGTCTGCGTTCCGCTTGAACCCGGTGCGAACAGATAAAACTCCGGCGTACACGCGCCGCGGAGAGCTATCGCCAGGTTCTGCTGCTCATCGAACAGATAAGGAAACGACCAGCCCATGCGTTCGGCTTGCTGGCGAAGGCCCTCAGGTCCGTCCTGGGGATGGGTGATCACGCTGTTGCTCGAAACGGCGAGCAGCGAGATGCTCTGGCCATAGTCGTGTTCCAGGCGGCTCAGTTCCGGTTCCACGTGCTTCACAAATGGGCAGTGGGAACAGATCAGCATCACCAGAACTGGACGAACAGGCAGATCGTCGCGTCCAAGGGTTCCGCCAGGGGATTGTTGCGCCAGCTCGCCGCACACCACCGGCAGATGGAATTCAGGGAGTGGATGCCCTAAGGGAAGCATCGTGGATGGCGTGAGCACCATGCGACCAACCAGGAACCTGCACTGTCGTTGATCTTGGTTCAGAATCCTGCTCTGAGGTGGAGAAGCGTTGGTGCGCTGGGTTCAGACTGCTTTTGCAGGCCTTGCAGTCATGGGTTTCACACTGGCGGGCTGTGCTTCATCACCTGAGTCGTCCTGGGCGGTGTTTCCCCTGCAGCGACGGGTACCCCATGACGGACTGGCTGTGGTCAGTCAGCCCGATGGATTCGGTCTTCACTTGTTCTTGGAAACGGATACCCGTGATCCGGCGGTCTGCAAACCTCGCTGGTTTGTGGATGCCGCACGCCTTTTCAACGGAAACGGAACAGCACCCTTCAGTGCCGGTCTGGCTCCGCGTTCGGAGTTTTTTGAGGCTGTTCAACGGGATTCGGTTTTGACGGCCCTTCAAGACGAGTTGAAGGCTTTATGTGCAGATCGGGCGCCGAAGGCCCGCTGGCAGTGGGTTCAACCGCCGACCAAGGCCTCGGAGGTCGTGCCTGTTGCTCTTCCTGCACTGGAGCAGGAAGACTTGCTCACCGATCCCGCTGAGGAGCTCAAGCGTGAAGAGGCGTTGTTGAACCCGAGCCAATGAAGCCGAGTGACCTCGGCGCTAGAACCCTTCCCAGACCACCGGTTCTGCTTCACGCCAGTAACGGCTGAAGCGGCCTAGGCGCGGTGGCCGCGGCAGGTTCACGAAGGGCTCCGGTTCAAGTCGTTCCAAGGGGTATTGGCTCTCAACCCGTGCTGCGATTCCCGCCAGACGCGGATCCACTGGCACGCTGGTGACGACTCCATCGGCCTGATGCCGCTGGGCAAAACTGATCACCTCGGCCGCCACATCTCCTTTGCGCAGGGTCACGGCACACTCGAGGGCGCTCTCGTAGAGAAAGCCAAGGCGTTTGCGGCTGATGCCGGCGTTCTCGATCCACTGCGTGTCGAATACGAACAGTGCAGGGGCGTCAGGCCATGCGAGCCGGGCAGGGTTGTGGGGGCCAAGGGCTTCCTCGTGGATCCAGAGGATCGGGTGTTGGAACGGCATGGGGTGTGGGGGTTTCGGAATCGGAGGCTCAGCGCTTCGGTCTGGCGAAGGCGGCGCTGGCACTGCCTCGGGTGTTTCCGTTTCTGCGCCGGCTGGGCACATCCCGGATCGCCGGCTGGGGCGCGAACAGCTGCGACTCCAGCTGGTCGTAACTTCCCTCAAACGGGCAGGTGTCTGCGCTTGGGCAGCTCTTGCAATACCTCCCGTCGCTGTAGCGCTCCAGGTTGCCGCGGTTGAAGACGTACGGCTTGTGACTGAAGCAGCTGGCAACCCATTGCCAGCTGAGGTGGTTGCTGGCGGGATCGCCGTCAAGCAGGTGCTCCAGGAACCAGTCGGCTCCTGCTTTCCAATGCACCCTGCGCCAGTGCACCAGATACGCCGCCATCCACATCCGTGCGTGGTTGTGGAGCCAGCCACTGCTCACCAGCTCCTCGCTGAATCCATCCATACAGGCCAGCCCCGTGCGGCCTTCACGCACGTCGTCGGGAAGCTCTCGGCTGTAACTGGAGGGATCGTGGCCGGTCTTCAGCTCCTCTTGGCTCTCATGGATGCCATCGCCGAGATCGCCCCACATCCGCTGCCAGAAATCACGCCAGCCCAGTTCATTGATCAGCTTGCTGCCGTCGTCTCTGCCCTGGCCGCGATCCCGCAATTGGGCAAAGACCGCTTCCCTGATCTCCGCCAAGGTGAGAACGCCGTGTCGGATCCATGGGGATAAGCGTGTGACGGCCCCCTTGAGATGGTTGCGGCTGCGGCCGTAACGCTTCGCCTCCATCCGCTGAAGCTGGCTTTCAGCCGCTTGTCGGCCGCCTTGAATGCCACTGAGTGGCCCTTGGGCGGAGGGGAATTCGTTGGCAAGCCGTCGATCGAGTGCGTCGCGATCCGGTAGGTCTCGAGGCAGATCCCCTGGCTGTTCAGGCCAGGACAGGGGTGTGATGGGGGGTAAGGGCAGCACCACGGGATCACAGGAACGCCGCCATCCTGTCGATCGCAGGAGATAACTGCGACTGGCTTCTCAGGGCAGGGGTGCGAGATAGGAGAGAATCCCATCAGTGTTCAATATCAGCCGGTCCGATGCTTCTCGATCTCACGGGCAAGAAGATTCTCGTTACCGGCATTGCCAACAACCGATCGATCGCCTGGGGCATTGCCCAGCAGCTCAAAGCCGCAGGGGCTGAGCTGGGTATCACCTATCTCCCAGACGAGAAGGGTCGCTTCGAGTCAAAGGTGCGTGAGCTCACCGCACCCCTGGAGCCCTCGCTATTTCTCCCTTTGAACGTGCAGGATTCGGCTCAGATGGAGGCCGTGTTCAGCGAGATCAAGAGCCAGTGGGGTGTCCTCGACGGACTGGTGCATTGTCTGGCCTTCGCTGGCAAAGAGGAGCTGGTGGGCGATTACAGCGCCACCACGGCCGAAGGCTTTGCCCGTGCTCTCGAGATCAGTGCCTATTCCCTGGCTCCGCTTTGCCGTCATGCCAAGCCCCTGTTCAGTGAAAAGGCGGGGGTCGTGACCCTCACCTACCTGGGCGCTGAGCGCGCGATTCCCAATTACAACGTGATGGGCGTGGCCAAGGCGGCTCTTGAAGCTTCCGTGCGCTACCTCTCTGCCGAACTCGGCCCCGAGAAGCAGGTGCGCGTGAATGCCATCAGTGCCGGTCCGATCCGCACCCTGGCTAGTTCGGCCATCGGCGGAATCCTGGACATGATCCACAACGTGGAGGAAAAAGCTCCTCTGCGCCGGACGGTCACGCAGACCGAGGTGGGCAACACGGCCGCTTTCCTGCTCAGCGAGCTTTCCAGCGGGATCTCGGGGCAAACGCTTTATGTGGATGCCGGGTACTGCATCAACGGCATGTGAGCCGGCATGATCAGCGCATGCGTCCCCGATCCTGAGGCCGATGAGCATGCGTAGTGGTGAAATCCACCGGGTCACCGGAGAAACCGATGTGCAGGTGCGCCTGAACCTCGATGGCAGTGGTCAGTGCCAGGCCAGCACCGGTGTGCCGTTTCTTGATCACATGCTTCATCAGATCAGCAGCCACGGCCTGATCGATCTGGTGATCAGCGCGCAAGGGGATACGCACATCGATGATCACCACACCAATGAAGATGTGGGCATCGCCGTTGGCCAGGCCCTCGCTCAGGCCCTCGGCGATCGCCGCGGCATTCATCGCTTCGGCCATTTCCTCGCGCCTCTCGACGAGGCCTTGGTGCAGGTGGCGTTGGATTGCTCAGGCCGTCCGCACCTGAGTTACAGCCTCAGCATTCCCAGCCAGAAGATCGGCACCTACGACACTGAGCTGGTGAAGGAGTTTTTCGTGGCTGTGGTGAATAACAGCGGACTCACCTTGCACATCCGCCAACTCGATGGTGCCAATTCTCACCACATCGTGGAGGCTTGTTTCAAGGCCTTCGCCCGGGCTTTGCGCCAGGCCACGGAGATCGACCCACGCCGGGCCAATGCGGTGCCAAGCAGCAAGGGGGTGCTGGAGCAAGCTGGATTGAACTGAAGCGCGCGCTTCACAGTCCGTTACGAGAAGATGGGGTCAACTGCTCCATCTTCTGTGACCGTCGCTCCTGCCGTTGACCGTTTCGAGCGGTCGGAATGGGCTAGTGCCTTTCGCAATGTGGAGCAGGAGCTCACCGATGTGTCCCTGACCCCGGTGCGCGGCACCATCCCTCCCGACTTGGTGGGAACTCTGTACCGCAACGGTCCCGGTCGACTCGAGCGCAACGGTCAGCGGGTGCATCATCCCTTTGACGGCGATGGGATGATCACGGCTCTGCGCTTTCAGGAAGGTGCTGTTGCCCTGAGCAATCGCTTTGTGCGAACGGCCGGTTGGCAGGAAGAGGAAGCTGCAGGGAAGGTGCTGTATCGCGGTGTGTTCGGCAGCCAGAAGCCTGGTGGGCCTCTAGCGAATGCATTTGATCTCCGCCTGAAGAACATCGCCAACACCGGGGTGGTGCAGCTGGGCGATCAGTTACTGGCGCTCTGGGAAGCGGCGGAACCGCACGCGTTGGATCCCCGCACCCTTGAAACCCATGGCATCAGCCTTCTGGGAGGTGTGCTCAAAAAAGGTGAGGCCTTCAGTGCGCATCCTCGTTTTGATCCTGGCCATCACGACCGTCCACGCATGGTGACCTTTGGGGTGAAAACCGGGCCGCGCAGCACCATCCGCTTGATGGAGTTCGCCACTGAAACCGATCCTGCTGCAGGCATTAAGGCCGGCGATCTTCTCTGTGAACGTAAAGACAGCTTCAACGGCTTCGCATTTCTGCACGATTTCGCGATCACACCCAACTGGGCGGTGTTTCTTCAAAACGCCATCGCGTTCAACCCGCTGCCATTCGTGCTTGGTCAGAAAGGTGCGGCTCAGTGCCTGCAGTCAAAACCTGATGGTCAGGCGAAGTTCTGGTTGATCCCCCGCGACAGTGGTGCCTTCGCCGGTCAGTCGCCTCGCATTGTGGATGCCCCGGACGGCTTTGTGTTCCATCACCTCAATGCCTGGGAAGAGGATGGTGATGTGGTGGTGGAAAGCATTTACTACAGCGACTTTCCCTCTGTCGGTCCGGAGATGGACTTCGCCGCGGTGGATTTCGATCTGATTCCAGAGGGTTTGCTGGAGCAATGCCGCATCAGCTTGGAGAGTGGCCGGGTGCAAACCACTCGCTTGAGTGAACGCTGCTGCGAATTCGCCATGGTGAATCCCGAAAAGGAGGGCCTGCCATGCCGCTACGCCTGGATGGCCGCGGCTGCCCGGGAGCAGGGCAATGACCCCCTGCAGGTGATCAAGAAGCTGGATCTCAGCAGTGGAGAGCGATGGATCTGGAGTGCCGCACCCCATGGCTTCGTCAGCGAACCACTGATGGTTCCCCGCCCCGGTGCAACGGCTGAGGATGAAGGCTGGGTTCTCGAGCTGGTCTGGAACGGTGACCGGGAAGGCTCTGATCTTGTGATTCTCGATGCGTCTGATCTGCGAGAGATCGCTGTGGTTGAGTTGCCTCTGGCGATCCCTCATGGTCTGCATGGGAGTTGGCAGCCGGCCTGCTCTTAAGTCATGCTTGCTGCCCTGATTGGCAGCAATGCTCCCTAACGTCCTCGAGCGGCTTTCGCTCTTGCGTACAGCTCGCTGTCGACCATGGTTTTGCCATCGGACGCAGCCATCTTTTCGATGCTTTTGCGAACGACAGGCCGAATGAAGAAAGGAACCTCTTTCAGGGTTTGTTCGGCATCAAGACTCCATTCCATCGTGGTAACTGGGGTGTAGTTCATTGAGACAGACATGTCTCAACATCAAGCTGGGAGAGTGGTGCTCTTGAAGGAATGAGCTGCTCCAGGTCTGCGTATTTGGTGTCTTGTGCATCGTTTTCCGAATAAATCTGTTGCTTCGTTGTCTCTTGGTCTCTAGGTGTGAGCTTAGAAAGCTTCCTAAGGGCGGTGCACTATTGCCTTTTGTCCGAAATACGAGTTCCTCTCAATTTTTGTGTGAATAGCGTTGTTTTGTTCGCTTGATGCTCAGCGTGCGATTCCTATTCCACCATCTGCTTGGGAGCAAAATGAGATTCTCGTAATGGCACTTAGTTCACTGGATCAGCAGCGCCTGTTTACTCGCAACAGTCTGGTTGAACGGATAAACACTGATGATGTTGCATTGGAAGCATATTTTTTATATAAAAATCCGCCTGCATCGCAGTTGGTTGCGGGCGATATGGAAACAAGTAAGTTCGATGGAGGCGCACGATGTGATGCCTTTTCAATTCCCTTTATGGATGAGAGAGTTGGTTTTAGATGGTGTCACTTGGTAGGCGATGGTTTAAGTGTTGGCGAGCAATTTCTCGAAAAAAGAGAAGCTATTGGAAGTTCAATAAATCATTTGGAGTGGGCGGACTTTCGTTGCCTGGATTGTAATCCTCAAGCGGTTATTCTCTCAAGAAGTGAGTTGAGTGATTTCGTTTCTTGGGTTAAGCTTTCATTGGAGATCGCTGATCAGTCAGCGCATGGGCAGTCTTCAAGTGCACTTTTCTATCAATGTCTTTCTACAGCTCTCTATAGCGGTTGGGAGTTTTTCGGCGGCGCACCTGAAGCTTCTACGCTTAGAATTAAGCAAAAGAAAACTTTTATTCAACGGCTTGAAGAGTTGTCTTTGGGTGAGTGCTTTTTTGATGCTTTCAGGGAATTTTATGCAGGCCTGCCATACAAGAGCCAGTTTGATCTGAGTGTGAATCTTCGCCAGGCAGTGATGAATATTGCGGTGTTTAATTTGTTGGCAAGCAGCAGTGCACTTGCATTGGCAGAGAACGAATTGCCATCTGCAATTGTCTCGAAGATGAATCGACTGCTTCAGCGGAATCTTCTGGTATTGAAGTCGAGCTCTGGGGACAGTCTTCTTCTTGAGGTGGCAACATTTGTCGCAGCTATCGTCTCCCAAGGGATTATTGTTATTGCGAATGATCAGTCAGGATCTCAGCTTTTTTTAGATCAAGTGAAATCGCAGTGTATCTCTGCATTTGAATCAGGCAAAGTTCGAGGGAATTTAGATGCCCACAGGACTCCATTGTCCGATCCTCCGATGAACTCATTGATTCCTCATTTCAAGGCACTTGAAGAAATGATGGACCAAATGACATTGTGTTCTTGTGGAGTGCCTCACAATGAATCTCTTTTGTTGGAGAGTCAACCTCAGGAATGGCAGGGAGTCGTGACTTCTTACAACCGACTTGCGGAACGCATTCAGCATGCATGGACACAGCAACAGCTCTTTATGCGATCAGTGAGTCACGAGCTGATGACACCGTTGGCATTGATCAGTGCGACAGCCCATCGTCTTGGAGATCGTCTGAAGGACGTACCTGACTCAGACCTTCAACTGATGCATTTGTTGGAAAACGAAGCGTGTAAAGCCGACCGACTCGTTCGCGATCTGACTGATTTGTCGTTGTGTGAATCTGGTCGATTGACTTTGTCTTTGGAGAAAATTTCTGCATTTGATGTGTTGCAACAGATGTTCAGACAGCTTGAATTACTCCCCTGGGGCTCCAGAGTTCAGCATGATCAACTTCAGGATTTAGAACAATTTAAAGACTTGTCATTGCTAATTAATCTTGAACGTTTGATTCAGTGTCTCATTAATGTACTTGAAAATGCTGCAAAGTATTCGCCTGAAGCATCGCCGATTTATTTGAGCCAGGGCACATCTTCGGAATGCTTCTTTTGTGAGATTAAGGATCATGGCCCTGGGATCTCAATCGAGGACCAAGCCAATATCTTCAAACCTTTTTTCCGCGGAATGCAGCACAATCAATCTGTACCTGGCTCTGGGGTCGGTTTGGCACTGGTTTCACAGCTCGTGGATCTGATGAACGGTCGGATTGCTGTGGCTGATTCGAGTGCGTTGGGAACAGTGATCAGATTGGAGTTTTCAGTTGTTCGCTGATTGTTAATTCAGCACGCACACCGTCTGAATCCCTTGACTGTTGGCTTGTGGCTCTGCGTTGATCAGTGAGCTTCACGCTGCTCTCTGCTATGAAGGATTTTCTGTTGTTGGGTCAGGCTCTATTGAACAGGTCATAGTCCCTGTTCAGTTGAGTACTGCGAACTCTTCCTGGTGCTATCGCCTCACGAGCTGTTCTGCTCGTGAGGTTTGTTGCGATTGAGCAAGGCCTGGTTGCGTTGACCTCTCCGAGGTTCGTTGACAGACGGGTGTCGCGTTGCGCCAGAGATGGTGAGCTAGAAGAGATGGATACTGATGCGTCAATGCTCTGAGAAAGCAGATGACATGCGTTTACTTGAAATGTAAACACGTTTACAAGCTTTGGTTTTCAGGCGCAGAGAAGTAGTCGTTGTGCAGTCTTTTTCTTGTCGATGTCGGTGTGGCGCACCGGGATTCATATGGTTGAACTGTAGGTGCCACTCTTGGGCTTACAAATAATGCAACCCTTTTCTCATTGAGGTAAAACTAGTGGCTCAAAACAAGCAGTCTAAAGACTTTCAAAACAATTCAAAGAAATTTATTGAAGAAGAATTTAAAGCAGAGTTTGGCACCGACATCAGTGGAGTTGAGATTAATCGAACGACAGAGCTGAAGCAAGACTTCGCTCTCGGCAAGGCAGATCTTTCGATGCTGCTGGACAAGTTCATGATGGACGATGTCCGCATTGTCGAGGTAGATGATGGCGGCTCACCGTTTGAGAGAATCTCCTCTGTTAATAATTACCCCGGAAGGGGTAGTCGTTCTCAAGGAACGATTGATAAAGCAGTGGCTCAGCTTGGAGAGGATAATTCTCCTACAGCCGTTGAAGGATATATTCAGAGTTTTGGTCCGGACGGAAGACCTTTCCCTAATTCTCGTCAAGTCAGCAACACGATTTCTGACCAGGGTGAGTGGTTCATGCCGGAAGAGGCCGGTTATAACAATCTCTTTATGGGCACTGGTCAATACATTGACCATGGCTTGGACCTGATTCCTAAACAGTCAGGTGAAGATGCAGATAAGATGACCGTTTTCCTGCCAAAGCAGGATCCTTTGCGAAATAAATCATTTGACTTTAATGGCCAGCCCGTCACGACGCTCCAACTTCTGAATGCAGCCGAACCTATTGAAGGAACTGATGCGCCTGGTGAAGGGGAATTCCAGAATGTCAAGACGCCTTTCTTTGACCAAGATCAATCCTATGGAGCAAATATTGAAATAAATAGCTATCTGCGTGAAAAAGATGCCGATGGTAATTACACTGCAAGACTCCTTAATTCATACTGGTCAGCGACGAGTGATTTACGCTTTTTCAGAGAGTACACAGGGGATGTTGCTTCTATCCCTAGCTTTTACGATGTCATCATCAATTCAGCCCAACGCTTGGGGTATGCATCACAGTCAGAGCTAAAGAATCTCGTTGATAGTCTGCTTGATAGCCGCTCTCTTTATTTCTCTGATCAAGTGGTCCGTGAGTGGGATCGCCAAGTTCGTGGTCAGGAATTGGGAAATAAAGTCACTGGAGATCCGCGGGTTGATGTCATTACTCTCAATATTGCAGGTAAAGACAAAACTTTTTCAGTGATGGAGGAGTTAGGGAACCTTCGAGCACAGCGTTCTCAATTTTTTGCTCAATTATCAGCAGGATCGAGCAACGGTACCGATTTTGAGCAAGTCTTTTCGATGCTGATTGGTGATGCAAGCCCCCTTGCGAATTACAGTGCTTTGTCAGCGCTCGGCCATAAAATTTCGGGTGATGCACGGACCAATGAGAATTCACAACTCATGGCCATCACAGAAGTCTTTTTGCGCAATCACAATCATCTTGTAGATCGTATTGAAGACCAATTGGCTCAAGTTTCTGCAGAGTATGATTCGCTTGAGCAGGTAAGGCAAGAAGCACCTGGTTTAGAGCATATTGTCGCTTTGGCAAAGGGTTGGGATATTGAGCATGCCAATGCAGAGGGGCAGACACTGACGCTTGACGCCGCTCAAGCGGTGTTCGCAATGGCGCGTACTGTTAATAATGCTGGGTATCAGCGCATGATCGCTGATCAATATTTAGTGCATGCAACGGGTGGTATTCCTTTTGGTATTTCTGAGGCTCAGGATCGGGATCTGATGCCTGACACAGACCGGTTAATGCGACAAGAAATCATTCTCAATGAGCACGGATTTAACGGTGTTCATCCTGAGGTCAATCCTAATATTTCGACTGAGTTTGCCGGCGCTGCATTCCGTTATGGACATTCACAAATTTATTCTGAACTGAATGGAGCCAAGATTGAGGAATTGGAGGAATTGATTCGTGTCACGGAACTGATTGAAAAGCCTCTAATTGACGCTTTTATTAATCCAGCTCTTTACGGTGAGCTTGGTGGGGCAGAGGGAATTATCGCTGCCAATGTTCATGAGCGTTCCCAGGCTGTCGATACTCTGGTTGTCGATGCAGTTCGGAATATGCTTGTTGGACAGCCTAATGATTTGCTGGCCTTTAATGTTGAGCGGGCGAATGACATGGGTTTGCCGACACTCCAAGAATTTCGTCGGTCGGTCAGCGAGTTGTTCTTAGAGACTGGTATTGGTAACGAACTCCAGTCTGGGGCTTCTGATGTTTCAGCTGGTATTTTTGCGCCTGGCTCGGAGCGTAATGAGTTTCTTCGGCGAATGACGCCTTACGCGAATTGGGAGCATTTTTCTAAGAATCTCCGTGATCCCGATCTTGTATTCGATTTCATGGCCCTGTATGGAGGTCCTGATGCCGCCCTGGATAATAGTATTGGTTTAGATAATGTTTCGCTCTACGTGGGTGGACTTGCTGAGAAGCAAGTGAAAACCCCAACTGGTGAAGGGCTCATGCACAGCCTGATGGGGAATACATTTACATTCTTGCTGATTGATAGTTTTGATCGAGCACAAGATAGAGATGAAGAATATTACAAAATCAGTATTCCGGGCTCAGAGACATTGAGGCAACTGGGTCACCAGACCTGGACTGCAATGATTCAAACGGCACTGGGGGATGGAGCTCAATATGTCCATCAAGATACGTTCCGTGTTGCAAAGATCGATACCCTCGCTGATGGCACGAAGGATTTCGCTGCAGTGAATGAGCGTGATTGGGATGGCAATGCGTTTAATCGCATTATCGCAGGCAATGAACTGAATAATGTTATTCAGGGCAGTAGCGGAGCAGCGAAGAAAGGATTTGAGACGCGTGTAGCATCTGATGATATTCGTGGTGGTGCTGGTGATGACATTATCAATGCCCTTGGTGGTGAAGATTGGGTTTACGGCCAAGACGGTGCAGATCAACTTCGGGGAGGAGATGATCTCGACTTGGATCATATCTTTGGTGGTAATGATAATGACACTCTTTATGGACAAACCGAGGACGCTCTGTTTGGTGAGAACAATGATGACTACCTGCTTCGCCTCAGCGGTTCTGGTCTCCATGATGCTGGCCTAGGCCATGATCTAGTTCTTGCAGGTGATCTGTTCGACGTTGTCTTTGGTGACTCTGGGGCTGCAGATGCCCTTAACGTGGAGGGCAATGACATTCTCTTTGGTGGGGCTGGGCCGGATGAGGTTGCCGGTGGTGGTGGTGACGACATCGTCGTTGGTGATGGTTCAGGCGGTCCTGGTGAAGAGTTTGGAGACATTCTCTTTGGCGATGGTGCGGCTCCTACCTTCAATGCCGAGATGCTTGCTCGTGCCTGGGAAAACCGTAATCGAAGAGGCAAAATTGTTAAGACCCTTCTGCCTCTCAAGACTGAAATTGGATATGGCGTTCTCGTTGGCGGAATCAATCCTTTAACTGGTGAGGCTTTCACTTCAGAACAGATCACTGCTTTCCGCGAATATATCGAAGGTACGCGTAAGATTGTTGATCCTGATGATCCTGGTGAGCGCGGTCCAAGACCAACGATGGTGGTGATGCCTTATGTCGGTCCAACTGGTAACGACACGATTTACGCCGGTAAGCATCATGACATTGAAGCTCTTCTCTCTAATCAAGTTGATGCTGAGGAATTAACAGCTTGGATGGAGCGTAACGGCTATATCGACGTTGCAGTAGAGGAACCACCCGTTGCTGAAGTGGTAGAACCGCTTGTAGAAGATCCGAGGCTTCCGACTGATCTTATCTTTGCAGATGGAGGCGATGACACTATTTATACCGACGGTTCTGACTCAACTTATGTCTTTGGTGGTCCTGGGTACGACACCTTAGTGGCTGAAGTTTCACCTCAAGATGGTGTTCAAAGTGTTGCTGTTGATCTTTCATCTCTGAATCCATGGGGTGCAGAGGGTGTGGCCACTAGAGACGCTCTCGAAACTCTTGATCAATTCTTTGGCATTGAGCATGTCGTTTTGGATAAGGCGGCATACAAGCAGTTTGGAGCAAATTCATTTGTATTTAATACACCGGAGTCTGGTCTCAAGGTTGAATTTCAACCTGATGAAAGACATAGTGTGCTGTTAACGGCTGCTGATGAAGTTTCTCAGTCTTTGAAGGTGTCCAATGCCAATGATTTTGATTTTACCCGCGATAACGGAGACAACACCGCAGTTTTAAAGCTTGGTGGTGAAGTTGGCAAATACTCGATTGATTTTGATGGACAGGCCTTGAATGTTAAATGGCGCAGCTCAGGTGTTAAGTCATTCCAAGGCATTGATAAAGTCGTTTATCAAAGCAATGGTGTTGTTGAACAAGTTCAACTCGCTGACATGACGCTTGAAGTCGATGGTCATTTTGATCTAGGCACCGAGCTGATGGACGGTGGATTCTCGAACTTGGTTCGAGCCGGCTCGACCATTACTCAAACGAATTCTTGGTCGAATATTGCTGGATTTAAAGTGAAAGACCTGTCGCTCGAGAATTTTAGTAGTGATATCGCGCAGGTTTCTGCTGTGTTCGCTAATGGTGAAACTTTCTTAGAGACGCTTCCGGTCGATCGCTCTGTTGAAGTAACAGCAACGTTTAAGGTCAACGATGATGCAGTTGGTGAAATATTAAGCACTTCTGGTGATGCTGGTGCCGGCTATGAACTTACCACGAAGTCTTGGAATAGCTTGGATACTCGAGATATCAGTAATCTGCATGTTAGGCATTTGGTGACTTTCCAGGGTGATCTTAATCTGGATGGTCGTGTTAATAATAAAGATTTTGACTTCCTGGAGAATGCAATCAATGCCGGTACTAATCCGTCCCAAGCTGATGCCAACTTTGACGGCATTGTGAATGTCAATGATTTCGCGATCATTGAGCAAGACATGTTGATTCCACGTCGTGTACGTAACCAAGCCTTCTCTGATCTTTTCCCAGAGGGAAATCTCGATGTCGCCGATGTCGAATTCTTGTTCGTGCAAGAACCACTCATTTGGGATAGCACCGCTTTCACGGAGCAATTGGGTGTGAATACACCTGATTTGATTAATGGAGGTTTGTTCACTCCATCTGGCGTTGAAGAATTCTCCCCTAATGCTGACAGTAATGTCCTGGTATGATGTCAATTATTAAGATGGTTGTTTTCCTCTACAACGGCAAAATATTCTCAACCGAATCTCTTTGGCCCGTTGTAATCGACTGATGTTCTAGTCTTATCATTTTGAATTCAGCCCCAGAGTAAGTTCTGGGGCTTTTTTTATGGACTGACATCCACTATCGCATGGTAATTTGGAAGGCCATTGCCTTCACTGTATTGAGGCGTGGACGATCTGCATTCATCCGTGTTTGATTCTTCAGGCATAGCAAAGGTATTGTTTTTGTCTGAGTCTTGTTCTCATCTCTTTGAACCATTGGTGATTCATCGAATTGTTCTGAATGGCCATCGAATCTCTGTTCACACATCACTTAATACTGCTTTCAGTCAAATTTCTTCAGATCCTTAATCCATTTGTAGCGTGCAAAACTCTCCGTGATGAAGTCCGTCTTGTCGCTCGTGAGTCTTCGTTCATTCCTTTTTTGCTGAGGCCTCTTGCCACCTCTGGTCATAAGTTACTTTTTTGCTAGTCGTTGTCCATCCATCAAGCCTTGCAATCCTAGTGGGGTGGTCATTGTTGCTGCCACAAGAAATCTTTTGCTTTGACGTTGTTCTTTAGAATTTGTGTCCCCGATGGGTCGTCAACATAGCAGTGAACGAGACATTGCCTCTATTTTGATTTTAGCTTCAATTTAGGTTGGCTTGAGATGCCTCTCAATACTTTTCTTCCGTCACCAACGGGCAGGTCACGTTTGTGAGCCGTTGCTTTTCAAATTTCAATGAATTCTTCAAGGGCATTGATGAGTGATTGATACTCATATCAACGCATCGGGATAAATTCCGAGGTCTTTTTGTCTCTGCTTGCTTTAATCAGTGGCCTGGTTTGTAATTTGTTTTATGTTGTAATATCCAGCATTGTTTTAATCCTCATACTTGATGAGTAGGCCAGTCTGATATCCTTGTTCGTTGTTCTGTCTTAACCAGGAGAGTTTTTAAATTTTTTTGATTGCATTTGTTTTCTTGTGCTCTCATTTGATTTCTTGTATGGCTTGGGTATCACTTGTGAAGTGGTAGCCTTCGTGTCGTTTTGACGTGATATAAGTCTCATTTGGATCCAGAAGTGTTATTTTCTTTTTTAATTTCGAAATTCTTACGTCAATAGTCCTGCTATTGCTGCTTTCTGTTTCCGTTAATGATGCTAGTCTTTGCCTGCTAATTGTCACTCCTTTGTTCTCGCAAAGTAGCAGAAGTAGGTTTACTTCTCCCTTGGTGAGCGACACGTGCTGCCCACTTTTGCTTTCTAAGTTTTTTGTTTCTGGGTAAAATTGTAAGTTGCAAATTGTATATTTTGCATTATTGTCCGTTTTTGCCGGAGTCGTGTGTGACCTGTTGGTTAATTTCGCGGCTCTTCTGGCTCTTGATACAAACTCTCTTTTATTCAATGGTGAATGCAGATAATCATCGGCTCCTTCTTCCAGTGCTATGATGCAGTTTTCTGCTTGTAGTATCTTGCCAATGCATAGTATTGGAAACGTTGTTCCCTTTTTTCTGAGCTCTCTAATAAGCTGATTTCCGAATGTAGACATTGTGTCACTACACAGGATAAGAATGTCTGGTGATAGCTGACTAGCTAAAGACTCAAAGTAATCGAGTGATTGGATGGTTACAAGCGGCCATTGCTCCTGTTTTAAGGCGTTGATTACTTGGCTTCTTTCTTCTCTGTCTCTTCCAAATATCCAGGCTTTAAATGTGCTTTTTTGCTGACTGAGGCTGTTTTTGTTTGTTAAATTGAGATCTTCTTTGTAATATGACATGATGGCTACCCTCGTTTTTGTGTCTTAATTGGGACTTTGTTTGCCAGAAGACTAGTTTGCTTCGTTTTTGCCTGCTTTTATTGCCTTTGATTGCATCAGGGTCTGCTATCTATCTGCTTACAACTTAGTTGACAAGGATGATTTGAGCCTTGTGTGCGTATCATGTGCCTTATTGGCACATTGCTTTGCGCATCCGTCATAGTATTTTGCCAATTGTCTTTTCCGGTGTGTCGTTCAATAGGTATATTCACTGATCTTTGGTGGGTTCAACAACCCTGGGGCTCGGTCATTTTTTGCTTTCGCTCAGTGGTTTTCAGTACATTTATCGATGGCTATAGCTTGTGTGTTTTGCTTAACTCTCTTGTGCTGAACGTTTTCGCAAGTGTGATTTAAACGACTATTGGTTAGCGCTGATGCCTGTTTCTATGTGCATTGATCAAGATCCGTATTGTTGTTTGATTTTACCGCTCTGTAATGGTGGAATTGTTGGTGCATTCTGTTTTGCGTAATAATTCGGTGGTTTTTGTGAAGCCGCGTTGTGGCTCGATCTTTATTTTTTGCTCATAGTGTTGTTGTTGAAGGACTTTAAGGTTGCCTCTATGATTAATTGTTGGTGAACCTAGGTCTTTATTCTTATGGAACTAGAGGTTTGTTCTCGTCTGTCTTCCTGGTATGCCAGCCATAATGCTCGAGCGATTGCTCCTGAATCGTGTGATACGCCACCTTTTATTGAGGGTTTTCATTATGAGGGTACTGATCTTTGCGTGACTCGTCTCGAATTGCAGGCAATTGACAAGTTTTATTTTCGTAATCCAGAGTCTAGTTTCTGTTTTTTCATTCCAGAATTTGGTCAGTTTCGGGGTATGGTTGCTGAGCGATCAATCTGTATGACTCCTCAGCGCCTCGCTTTTGTGATGTTGCCGGGAGAGTCGGCCAAATTAGTTCCCAGTGCTGAATATGTAAGGCTTCTGCAAGTTAGTATCGGCGTTGAATTCTTGTTAAAAGAGGCTTCCATGCATGGAAGTCCATTTGTGAGTTTGATGTCCTTGAATGAATTAATCCCTGGTCACGAGCAATTAATACTCGCCTGTGCGCTGCATCTTTTTAAGTTCTCGTTAGCATCTGATATTTCCCCCGAAAGGGTTCTTCAGCCTTTAGAGGCATCCATTATTTCTCTACTTGCTGCTCTGCTTGGCTCTAGCTCCGAGGTTCTTCAGCCAGTTGAGTCTGATACGACTTCTCATTCTTCCTATGTTCAGATGGCGTTGACATATATGGAAGATAATCTTGCGAAAGAAATTTGTCTTTCTGATTTGTGCAAGGTTTGTTGTGTGTCCTCTCGTACGTTGCAAGTTGCATTCAAAACTGTCATGAACCGCACTCCATTGCAGGTTTTGCATGAATTACGTCTAACGCAATTGCGAGGTTTGTTGCTTCAAGGTTTAGAGGTTGGTCGAGCTTGCGAAAGTGTTGGCCTTTTGCATAGTGGCAGGATTTCGGCCAATTATAAGCGTATGTTTGGTGAATTGCCGCGCCACACGCGTAGTCATCGTGTTCGTATCATGGAACCGGTTGGTTTGCTGTGAATTTCCTTTCAATGTTTTTTGATTGTACTCGTAATGTTTTTTCGGTGATGTGGTAGTGACGATGTCTTCGATTTTGCCTATTGATTGCGAGGGCCTTTCGGTCGTCATCCTTGATGATGATCCTAGGATTCGAGCATTATTAAAAGCTCAGCTCAGCGATTTCAATGTCACCGCGGGTTTTTTTGACAATGCTTTTGATTTGTTGCGAGACTTTGAACGCTATGAGCCTTCTTGCATTTTTTTAGACTTAATTCTCCCGCAGATGACAGGCATTGAATGTATTAGTAGTTTGCGTGATAAAGGGTATGCGAAGCCAGCATTTATTTTTTCAGCGCTCTACGATTCAACGCTACGAGAGCAGTCTCTTCGTGCTGGTGCAGATGATTTCTTTTTAAAAGCTGATTTTTTCAAGGATCTTGGCTCCATTCTGATGCGCGTGAGAGAGCATCATTGATGCTTGCTCTTGATGCTTTTTGAGTTCATCTTTCGCACGAGTTTGTTGGTTCTTTGCGTTCGTTTTCGACCATCTTTGATGACTTTTTTATGGTCGATGTCAGCTTGTATTGCATTTGGCTGATGAATCCTTGTTCAATGCGTTCTCCATGGTTTTTATGGCATCAGTTTTACTGCCATGAGTTTGGCTTGGGCCTAGTCGAGATTTCTTGCCTCGTGATAGTTGCGTACTTGTTTAATCCTGTTGCTCTCGATGCCTTGGGTCGTCGTTTCCCATGTTGCTCGCCATCCTTCACCGGCTGAACTCGCATGGCTTTCATTTCAACTGCTGTGATTCCCGATGCTCAGATGGATTCTGAGATAACTGAACAGTGACACGTCACCTTGCAGTCACTAGCTCATGGCTCCCATTGATTTAGACAGCACTAAGGCTTTGTGTTCGCTCTTCGCCATGTGTTCCTGGAGATCCACGGTCTCTCTGCTTGCCGTCCCATTGACAATGCTGCTGTATCCCTCGGTTTCATCAGCTGCTTGGGCTGAGGTGCGTGGACCTCGTTGCAGTGGCACTGTGTTGCAGCTGAGTGTGCAGGAGCAAGGCGACACGCGCACCGACCGTTTTCGTTTCACGCTGCGTCTGGAGGCTGAAGCATCCAGCACTGCTGCTGCCCTCGAGCAGCTCAATGGTCGGCTCGCCCGTGTGCGCACTGATCTCACGCCTTTGGCGCTGGGTGGTCTGGACGTGTCTGCACCCAGCACATTCCCCATCAATCGTTCGCAGTCGTCTGATCGCTACCGGGCGTCCACAACCATCCGAGGCTCGGTCAGTCGCAGCAATTACGACACGGTGATTCAGCGGGCCGGTCGCCTGCCAGGGGTTCGCCTCCAGGGCATGACGTCCCTGGCTTCAGCGCAGGGCCAGACAGATCTGGAAGAGCGCCTGCTCAAGCGGGCCTTGGATCGTGGTCAGTCGCAGGCGGCGAGCACGGCTTCAGCCCTGGGGCTGTCCCAGGTGAAGCTGTTGCGCATTGATCAGCGCAGCCAGCCCGCACCCCGTGAGCTGGCGATGGCGGCAACCGCCGCTCCCCGCTTCAGGCCTGGGGAGGCCCCACTCCCCACAAGGACTCTGATGCTCACCCTCGATTACTGCCTCTCATAACCCGCATCCGGCTGGTTTGGGTGGAGACCCGTCGTCGGTATCACTCCAGTTCTTTCGGATCTGACTTTCTTTTCAGTTCAACAGACCTGGCTCTGAATTTGGAGGTATCGGCCTCTCCCTTACAGACGCTGCTGACGTTCTTGCTCAGGTCAAATTTGAACTTGCTGACGCTGCTTCCACTCCCTCCATGCCAGCCGTGGCGCTGTCCAGAGAGTGATCAGCACGAGAGGAGTGACTGGAACGGCGGAGATCACAATGAAGGCCTGGAGGGCATTGATCGAAGTGCTGTCCCCCAGGCTGGTACCGATGCGCAGCAGCACCAGGGTGAGGCTGCCAATCATTAGTGCCCAGAACAGCCGCAGCAGTGCAGGTGGCTTGCGTTGGGCACTCACCACCATGGCGGCGGCGTAGCTCATCGAGTCGGCGCTGGTGGCCATGAACAGCACCACCAGGATCAGGCCCACAGGAATCAGCAGCCAGGGGAGTGGCAGCTGGCCAAGGATGGCGAGCAGAGCGCCAGCTTCGCCGCTGGCAGCCAGTGGTCCAGTGATGGCTCCCGGATTGCTCAGCTCCAGTTGCATGCCTGTGCCCCCAAGCAGCGTGAACCAGAGATTGGTCACGATCGGGCAGAGGATCGCGACCGCCAGCACCAGTTCCCGAAGGGTTCTTCCCCGGCTGACGCCAGCGGTGAACAGCCCCATCAAAGGGGCGTAGCCCAGAAACCAGCCCCAGTAGAACACCGTCCAGCCATTCACCCAGTTGTCGGGCCCACGGTTGGCAGCCAGGGCCATCGGCACCAGGTTTCTCACGTACAGCGTGAAGGAACTGGCGAAGTGCTGAATCAGCCAAAGACCTGGTCCCAACAGAAGCAAAGCCGCGGCTAGGCCGAGCGTGAGCCAAACGTTCACTTCCGACAGCCATTTGATGCCCCGTTGAATTCCGCTCACCGTGGAGGTGGCAAACACCGCGGTAAGAAGTATCACCACTAGCGATTGCAGGCCTGCACTGTCGCTGAGGCCCGGAAGCATGCCCGCGGCGTTGCTCAGCTGCAGGGAAAGAAAACCGAGGGGCCCAACCGTGCCGGCAATGGCAGCCACCACAGAGAGTCCGTCGGCGAGGTCTCCAAGCGGGCCTTCAACCCACCGATGGGGAAGCAGTCCCACCAGAAGAGTGCGCGGCCGCAGGGATTCACCGCGTTGTTCCTGGATCGAAAGTGTGATCGTGACCGTAGTGGCGACCAGTGCCCAAGCCAGGAATCCCCAGTGCAGGAAGCTGACGGCCAAGGAGGGATCGACAGCTGCGGCTGTGGAGCCTTCAACGTTGCTGAAGTAGGGCGCCGGCGTGCGGAAGTGGAACAGTGGTTCGGCCGCTGACCAGAACACACCTCCACCGGCCAGCAGCGTGCAGATCAGCACGGCGCACCAGTCGAAGAATTTCAGGCTTGGTTTGGCATCAACGCCTCCCAAGCGCAGGCGTCCCACTGGGCTGATTGCCATCACCACGGCGATCACGAAGAGCACCAGCACCATCCATTGCCAAAGGCTGCCCAGGGAGTCGCTAACGATTGCTCTGCCCGAGCTGGTGAACTCCTGGGCCAGTTTCAGGTTGACGGCCGCCAGCACCAGAAAGGCCAGCAGTGGGCCTGCTCCGATCCAGAGGGGTGGGCGACGCCACCAGGGACTTGGTGTACTTGAACCGTCGTCGAGATTGGTTGGATCGCTCACGGACAATGCTGAATCGAAGAACTGGCGGGTTGCGCTTCAGGCGCGCACGGCTTCGCGCTGGTGACTCCAGCAGGAGAGATCCACGGCTGGGGATTCTCCGCAGGCCAGTCGGGCAAGGGAATCCCCAACCAGAGGGGCGAACTTGAAGGCTTGGCCGGAGCCTCCGGCGAACAGGCTGAGCTTCGGCGAGAGGCGATCGAGAACGAAGTTCACATCGCTCGCCATGGAGTAAGGACTCATCACCGTCTCCACCCGTTCCTGTACACCGTCGAGTTCGTTGAATAGGAAGCTGTCGAGTAGTTCGACCAGTCGAGCCGGCGGTTCACTGCACATGGCATTGGGTTCGGCGACGCGCAGCTCTTTTGGAGCCCAGTCGATACCGGCCTTGATCCGCGGACGTCCATCCGCGGTGCGGCTGAGGACAGGGAATCCGTAGTACAGGCCACCATCGTCGCCGCGTTCCCGTTGGAAGCAGAACCATTGCGGGTAGCGATCCGCCAGGGACGGATCAACGGTGTAGTGCGCCCACAACATTGGCCAGATCTCGAGCTTGGGTGAAAGCCCGAGCGGAGCCAGCAACAGATCACTCCAGATGCCGCATGCCACCACCACCTGATCGGCGGCGATGTGATGACCGTCGGCCAGAGTCACGCCGCCGCCGTCGGCATCAATCTCCTTGACCGGAGTTCCCTCCAGCAGGCGATGCCCCGCCTGTTCCACTGTGCGTCGCCAGTGGGCGATCACCTTGTCGCTGCGCACGGCCCCGGCGGTGGGTTCGAACAGACCGGTGAAGTTTGGTCTGGGTTTGAGCGGAAAGCGTTCGGCGATCTCCTTCGCGCTCAGAGCCTCATAGGGAATGTTCTGTTCATCCATCACCCGTCGGGCGCCAGGGATGGACCCCTCGATGGTTTCTTCATCCCAGCTTTCGCCGTAAAACAGCAACCCGTGGGTTTCCCTCAGGCGCTCTCCGGCGTGCAGCTCTTCTTCCCGCCAGAGCCGATTGGCTTCCTGGGCCAGACGGCAGAGCACCGGGTCGGAATACATCTCCCGGAACATCCTGGTTTCACCGAAGCTGCTGGCCCGTGCATGGGCCAGGGTCTTCGCTTCCAGAAGCACCACATCACGCACTCCTCGCCGTGCCAGAGCTGCTGCACAGCTCAGGCCGGCCATGCCGCCACCGACGATTACGACCTCGGCCTTGACAGGCATTGGTGGCTGGCTCATGCCGCGTCTCCGAAGCTCAGGCCGATCGGATCATGTTCACGTTCTGCGGCCACTTCCACGAGGGCAGCCCCCACCGACAAGCCCTGATCACGCTGATTGAGATAGTTGGTTGCGCGTTGGTGCACTTCCTGGCGAACGAAGGCATAGACATCGTTTGCACCCGCTCCTTCCCAGGCGTCCGGTGAAAAGCGTTCGATTGAATCAGCAATCACCGCACCGGCATTCACCAGCGGGTCGGGAAGCACCCGAATGCCGCGACGGCGCAGCTCGTCCGCGAGCTGGGGGTGCTGGAAGGGGGCATTGGCGGCTGGTACCACTGCAGCAACCTTGAGGGCGGACGCCATCTCTGCGTTGATCAACCCGGAAATGGAGCAGGGGATCAGCAGATCCACCTTGATCTCCCACCAAGGGCAATCACTGGGCAGGGGAGTGGCTCCGGGAAAACTCGCCCGCGCCCGGTCAAGATCGGCGGTGAACACGGTCCAGCCGTGTTGGACCAGCACGCGAGCCACAGTGCCTCCCACGGCGCCGCAGCCATGCACGAGAGCGCGGCCAGGGGTTGCTTGGCTGAGCTCGGCCTCCAGCACGGCTTCAACGGCGCCCAAGGTGCCGTGGGCCGTGGCCGCACTGGCGTCGACCGGGCTTCCCACAGCGGCCAGCACATGGGGGGTGAGCGCCGTCAGACGCTCCATGTCTTCCAGGCTGGTGTTCAGATCACAGCCGGTGATCATGGCGCCATCGAGGGATTCGAGCAGGCTGGCAGTGACTTGGATCAACTCGTCTTTCACAGCGGCCGGCTCAGTGGCCCGCGCCACGATCTTGCCCCCGGCGAACCCTGTTCCGTAGAGGTCATGCTTGTGGGTCATCAGTCCTGCCAGACGTTCACCGTCGGCGATGCACGCTGCGTCGCTTGGATAGTTGAGCAAGCGCAGTCCGCCATTGGCGGGGCGCGCGGAGTCGGTGTCCTCTGCGACGACAAACACCGACAGGTGATCGGAGACATGCTCAGCGAGCACCGATACGGTCGGCTTAGTGCGGGTGGTGGTTGTCATCAGGCCACTTTCTCCATCATCTGGTGGTGTTCGACGTAATCAAGGCTCCATTCACTCGGAGCATCGGCGATTCGTTGCTGGAGGCGCTCATAGACCAGGTCCGCGGCCTTGTCGCCAGCGGCACTGGCGAAGCTGTGTCGACTCCAGCTGCGGATCGTGGCCATCAGGCCCGCCGCGAAGGTGGCCGTGTCGCCATCCTCGTTCCAGCGCCTGCGGTAAGGGCACTTCACATACACCGTGCGCTCATCCACCAGACGCAGGCCGTTGCGGTAGGGCGCTGAGGATTCATCCTTCAGCGGCGCCATGAATTCGTCAGGGGACTTGTAGAAGTTGAGCACCGTGCCGCTGCGGTACTGCTCCTCATTGATCACTCCCTCGTCGGCCAACCCACGCCAGATCTGATGCAACTGGTCGTGCACATTGCGAGTCTCCCCGCCGTTGTGTCCGAGATAGCGGCCTTCATGGTCCCGTGACAGGTTCACAGTCAGCAGACGACCACCCACGATCAGCTCACGGCTGCGCAGTTCGAGCACGTAGGTCCAGTCCTTGAGGGCCTGGCTTGTAAACCGCTGCAGAGCGTCGGCGTCGGCCGAGGCCAGCACGTGCGTATGGGTATCGAGCGGTCCGGGCGACTGGCTCAGCCAATGCATGGCTGTCGCAGAAAAGCCGAAGCTGATGGTGTTCGGGCCGACAGAGGGCTCGTAAAAACTGCGGGCACTCACCAGAACCGTGGGCTTGGGCTCCCTGGGAATCTGCAAAGCCAGGTTTTCGGCCAGGGCCACGTTGTCGTTGCTGGGCAGGTCGTTGCCGATCAGCGTGAGGTGAGCCTGCGGCTGATTGGCGTGCAGGCGATCGAGGATCTGGTTCCAGAGCCCTACGGCGGTGCCTCCATCGGCTGCTCCGTAATCGATCAGCACGTGGCTGTCAGATACAGGAAGTTGATCCACACAAGTCAGGGCCCAGTCCGAGGCGGCTTCGATGCAGAGGAGAGCGCCTTCGGTCTGCGCGCTGTAACCCGTGGTCATGGCAATGGCCATGGACCTCGTCAGCGACAGCGTTCACGGTACAGGACACTTCTGTCAGGACTTCGTGACATAGGTCACCCCGGTGGCCTCAGGCCTTGAAGAGGAGTTGCCGGAGCTGGGGTTCCAGCAGGGCGAAGGCCCGGCCCCGGTGGCCGTGCGCTTTCTTCTCGGGTGTGGACATTTCGGCGAAGGTGCTTGCGGTGCCATCCACCTCGAAGATCGGGTCATACCCGAAGCCCCCCTCGCCTCTGGGGCTTCGCGTGATCTGTCCTTCGCAGCGCCCCTGCACCTCAAGCAGCACACCATCGCCAGGTGCCGCCAGACATAAGGCGGCACAAAAATGCGCGCTTCGGTCGTCGTGATCTTGTAGGGCCTCGAGCAGTCGGCTGATGCGTTGCGGGTCAGTTGGGGCATAGCGGGCGGAATGCACCCCAGGGGCTCCGTTGAGAGCGTCAACGCTCAAGCCAGAGTCGTCGGCGAGGGCCCAGGAATCGGTCGCGTTGGCGACGGCTAAGGCTTTTAAGCGGGCATTGGCCGCGAATGTCTGACCCGTTTCCTCCACCTCCAGCCCTTCTGGTTGGGCGGTGATCCGAAGCGGAAGACTGCTCAGAAGGTGTTCGAACTCACGGATCTTGCCGCGATTGCCACTGGCGATCACCAACGTTCGCGGGGACGGACTCATGCTGCCTCCGCGAAGCTGCGGGCCCAGGCGAGCACTTCGGCTACACGCCCAGCGTCCGGCGCCTCGCAGTAGAGGCGCAACAGCGGTTCGGTTCCAGAGAAACGGAGCATCAGCCAATGGCTTGGGCCAAGTCGCAGTTTCACGCCATCGGTGGTGATCACCTCCTGAACGGCAACACCAGCCACCGTCTGCGGTGGCTGTTCCCCAAGCAGTGCCTCGAGGCGGCGGCGCGAGTCCATGTCGGGCAGGCGCAGGTCGAGGCGGTCGTAATGGCTAGCCCCTCCGCAGCGATCCCGCAACGCCGCGAGGCGTTTCCCCAAAGGCTGGCCGCCCGCCACAAGAGCCTCAAGAACCAACATCGCTGCGAACAGGGCGTCCCGTTCCGGTAAGTGCATGCCGAAGCCGACGCCGCCGGATTCCTCGCCGCCGATGAGTACCTCTCCGCTCAGCATCTCGGCAGCGATGTATTTGAAGCCAACGGGCAGTTCGAGCACGGTTCGACCGAGATCCTCGGCAACCAGCCGCATCAGATCAGAGCCGCTCACGGTCTTCACAACAGCGCCAGGTAGTTGTTTCGACCCTGCTAGATGGTCGATCAGAAGCGGCATTAACTGCTGGGTGCTGCAGAAACAACCGGTTTCATCAACCGCTGCGATCCGGTCGCCATCGCCATCAAACACCAGGCCCACAGCTGGATGGCCAGATTGCATGGAGGCCTGTACGGCGGCGATCAGCTCTTTCAGGTGAGGGGCCAGAGGTTCCGGCGGGCATCCCCCGAAGAGAGGATCGCGGAGGCTACGGATCTCGGAAACGATCCCGTTGGCCTCGGCACCCAGGAGCTCCTGCACACAGCCTGCGGCGGAGCCATGCATCGGATCTACGATCACTTTCAGGCCCATGGAGTTCAGGCCCTGGGTGATGGCGCTCAAATCGAGCTTGTTGCGCAGCCCTTGGAGATGCTCGTTCCGAGCATCAAACCGTGGCAGGTCACCAGGAATAGGAACAGTGATTCCACCGGCGGCCAGGCGCTGTTCCACTGCAGCCGTGAAATCACCCTCCACGGAGCCGCCGAAGGGCCCTTTGATCTTGAGACCCAACCATTCCGGTGGGTTGTGACTGGCGGTGATCACGAGGGCTCCAAGGGCCTGGCGCTGGACCACAGCCCAGCTGCAGGCGGGCGTGGGCACCGCTGTGCTTGTCAGCAATGGATCCAGCCCAGCGCCGCGTACTGCGGCGGCGATCGCCTCGGCCAGCTCCGGTGCCAGAAAACGTCGGTCATAACCGATCACCACCGTTCGGCTTTTGTGGTCCTCAGGCGCCTGATAGGCCAGTTCCCGAGCAGCTGCAGCTGCCACCTGCAGGAGCCGTTCCACGGTGATGTCCACCCCAAGAATTCCGCGCCATCCATCAGTTCCAAAACGGATCGGTGCTGCAGTTAAAGGAAGAGGAGCCGACGCCATAGGAAGCCTGCGATGCATTGGATCTAGCAGCTGGCCGCCGTAACGTCGGCCCATGGGTGACACCCCCTCTGCTGACAAGCCGCTTACAGATCGTCTGCTGCGCAGCTGGACGCGCTGTCGGCGTCGCGCCTGGCTCGATCGCCATGGCGACGACCGGCAGCGGCTCTACACAGCCCACCGAACCCTCCAGCTCGACGATCAGCAGCGCAGTTTTGTGGCTCTCTTGACCAAGAAGCCTGGCCATGGACTGCAGGCCTGTGCGCAGGGTGAGGCCGGTGTGGTGGGGTTGCGGCTTCGCTCTACCACCCGGGATGGTCTGGCTGTTGAGGCTCATCCCGCTCTGCTTCAACGTCGAGCGGGCTCCAGTCGTTGGGGATCTTTTGTCTACCGACCTGTGCTGGCACGGCAGGGGCGACGGCTGACGCGCGAACACAGACTGCAGCTGGCCTTGGCCGGGCGTCTTCTCGAACGGTTGCAGCAAGCACCTGTCCCCGATGGCCTTGCCTTGGCTGGATCCGGTCGTCGCCTTGAGCGGGAAACAGTGCCGCTCGGTGGTGGACTCCAGCATCAGCTGGATGAGTCCCTGTCCAAGCTTGCGACGGATCTGAGTCGCCCCACTCCGCCGGCTCTGGCGGCGGACCGACGCAAATGCACGTTGTGCTCATGGCGTGGCGTGTGCAATGCCGACGCCGCCCGTGAAGGCCATCTCAGTGAAGTGAGCGGCATCGGTGCCAAACGCCGGGAGATGCTGATGGAGATTGGCATTGAAGGCCTGGCGGCTCTGGCCGACGCCGATCCGGAGCGACTGGCGCTGCAGCTCGAGCGATTTGGTGAGCAGCACGGTGCTGTGGCGGCACCTCTGGTGGCGCAGGCAAGGGCCCAACGCGATGGATGTGCTGAGCCACTGGCTGCACCACCAGTCCTTCCGGAACTGGCTGAAGCGCCTGGGGTTCTTTTGTATGACATCGAATCCGATCCTGATGCCCGCGACGATTTCCTCCATGGATTCGTGCGCTTGCCAAGAGGACTGGATGGTCGCTGGGATCCCTCGCTGGCGACTTATCACCCTTTGCTGGCGCTGCAGGAGCACGGGGAGGGGGCCTGTTGGACGCGTCTCCAACGGATGCTGCGGCTTTACCCCGATTGGCCCGTGCTCCATTACGGAGAAACCGAATCCCTAGCGCTGCGTCGCATGGCCCAGCGTCAGGGGATCGGGGATGGGGACCTGATGGCGTTGCGACGTCGGCTGGTGGATGTTCACGAGAGATTGCGCCGTCATTGGCGCCTGCCGCTGAACAGCTACGGGCTCAAGACCGTGGCGGATTGGCTTGGCTTCCGTTGGGGACAGACAGGCGTGGATGGAGCCCGGGCACTGCTTTGGTGGCGGCAGTGGCGGGGAACCGGCCCGGGGGACCGGGGCCACGTGCAGGCTCTGCGCTGGATTTTTGCCTACAACCGGGATGACGGTATGGCGACCTGGGCGGTGGCCGCCTGGTTGTTGGCGCAAGACGAAACGGAGCGGAAGGCTTAACGCCCGCTTGGTGGATCTTGAAAGGCTCCGGGGCGCTGCAGCGTCAAGGTCAGTGGATGGGGTCGGGACTCCGTGGTTTCGCTCTGCAGTTCCTCAGCCTCGAGCGCTTGTCGTCGGATCAGGGCCAGCCCACACTGGGGTTCACACGCGTTGGGATGAGCAACGCTGGTGATGCGTCCGGCTCGTTCACCGTTCAGGGTCAGCCCATCCCCTGGCTTGAGCTCTGCAGCCACTGGATCTGCGCATTGCCAGGAGCGCAACTGCTGTTTCACCGCACCGCGAGATCCCAGTTTGGCCAGGGTCTCTTGGCCCAAATAGCACCCCTTCTCGAGGTTCACCCACCCCGCCAGGCCCAGCTCAAAAGGATTGGTGTCGCCATTGATCTCTTCGGCGCCGAGGGGCCAGCCCTGCCGAAGCCGCCAGCGCTCCAGGTCGGCCGCGGCGCACGCTTGCGTTCGATCCCATGGCGGAGGAGGGACGGCGTCGTCATCCAGCCACAGCACGGTCTCCGGGCCTGGTGCTTGATCGCTACTCAAGTGCTGCAGGCGCCTTTGCTGTCGCGCTGGACCGAGCCTGACGCGGTCCGCTGGGAAGATCACACGATCCAGGCCTTTGGCCAGATGGTCAGAGTTTCCGTTGAGCACAAGCACGTCGGCGCCTTGATCGTCGAGGCGCAGCTCCAGCAGCGCCTGCACCCGGCCCGTGGCATTGAGCCAGCACGCCTGAAGCAACTGCCCTAAGGCTGCGCCGTCCACCCTGGCGCTTGTCTGGCCATGCAGGAATCCCGCGCAGCCCGAACCCTCGAGTCGGATGACATCAAAGTGTGCGTCCCAGAGGAGGGCTTGTGATTTCGATCCATCCATCGTCAAGCCGTCAGCTCCTTGGCGCGGGTTGCCACCTGGTGCAGTTTGAACAGGCTGACCAGCTCGAGATCGGTCGCGGCCATCGCGGCGCTGCCCCCTTCCTCACGATCCACGATCGTCACAACCCGACTCACGTTGTACCCCGCCTCACGCAGTTGCTGCACGGCTTTGATCGATGAGCCACCGGTGGTGACGACATCTTCCAGCACCGTGACGCGGGCGCCTGGCTCGGGCAGAGGCCCCTCTAGCCAGGCGCCAGTGCCATGGCCCTTTGCCTGTTTGCGCACGATCAGGGCATCGAGTGCACGACCTTGCTGCGCGGCTGCCATCGCCACACCGCTCACCAGGGGATCAGCACCGAGGGTGAGTCCCCCCACTGCAACGGCCTCTATGTCCACCAGCGCGAGCATCGCTGGACTCAGCAGGGCCAGGCCGCTGCCACTGAGAGCGACGGGCTTGCAGTTCACGTAATGGTCGCTGCTGCGGCCGGAGGCCAAGGTGAAGTGTCCAAACCGATAGGCCTCCCGCGCCAGGCGGTCGAGAAGAACATCGCGATCCATGGATGGGTCGGAACGATCGGTCATGGGGGGCTGGTGCACGGCGAATCCTCTGCCTAGTTTGCGCGCAGAGTTGCCTCCGTTCCGTGGCCAGGCGTCGCCCCAGCCCCTTGCTTCTGTTCATTCCTCTGGCCCTGTGTCCCAAAGGAATGGCCAGACCCATGGTCTGCACCACAACGTTGGAGGCACCTGCAGGGATCTCGGCTTCGGCTGAGGCCGTCGCCCAGCAGCCTGTGGAGGTGACTCGATGTGCCCCTGTGGAGGCCACCGAAGCCCTGGTGGAGCGTCGTTTCTACACATGGACGTCGTCTTATGCCCGAGGGGTCGACCTCCTACACCAGGTCACCGATTTGTTCGGAATCGCGCTAGCTGGGTCCGATGGCCAGCGATTGATGGGCCTGGGGTTCCCTGATCAGACCATCATCTGGGATGGATCTGCACTGCAGAACACCACCCGAATCCTGCTTGAAGAGCAGAGCGCACCGATTCCCTGGCGCACGGTTGATTTATCCAATGGATTTGGCAGCAGTCTGGCGGAGGAGATGCAGCAGCCCCCGTCCGTGCTCAAGCCGTCACCAAACCCCTTTCCTGCTGTTCGGGCTCTGTGGTAAGACCTCAATTGTGGGGGTCTAGCAATCTGGTGAATGCAGCGAACTCATAATTCGCCTAAGGCGAGTTCGATCCTCGCGACCCCCATCCCCTCTCCCGAATGCGCCCCCTTCTGCTGATCGCGCTGCTGGTTCTGCCGGCTCTGTTTTCAGCAGCCGAGGTGGCGCTGCTGAGGCTCAGACCGAGTCAGGTGCATGAGTTCAGCGAGCAAGGTCGCCCCGGTGCTCAAGCCCTGCAAAGGCTGCAGCGTCGCCTGCCGACAGCGCTGCTTATGACCCAGTTCGGTACGACGCTCTCACTGGTGGCGCTTGGCTGGACGGGGCGGGGTTTCGGTCAGCGCTGGTGGCCGCTTGATACGCCCGCCGGTCGCTGGTGGGATCTCGCC
>ERZ802831.135-NODE-135-length-38065-cov-14.8016_pt1 | contig 38065 bp, 35 predicted proteins | sample MGYA00345655_ERZ802831 | MGnify/ENA primary metagenome ERZ802831 (study PRJEB30503, sample SAMEA104212376) | marine metagenome | biome: Westerlies Biome; feature: [SRF] surface water layer (ENVO:00010504) within the epipelagic zone...; material: water...
GGCAAGGTCACCAGAAAGCGGCACCATGAGTGCAATTGACTTGACCGGTCTGACCGTGAGTTGATTCGTCAGGTTTGGAGGCGTAAGGGCAGCTCGATGATTCGACCACCGCTGCTGCCAGTTTTTCCATGCTATTGCAGTTTTTTGCCTGGACCCCGCAGATGTAAGCATGTCGATAAGCGCATACCAGCCCATATGGAGCGGGGTTTCGGGGGTGGGTAACGGGGTGATTTGTGCCGAAGTTAACACCAGATCCTCGTAGCCTGGGGCCCGTTTTGCATTCAGCAAGGTTTCTAGAATTGCGTCTTGTTCGAATTGACTGGATAACGCTGCTTCTGCCTGCAGAGCGATCATGCTGTCAGCCATACAGCGGTTGAAATTAAGCTTTGAGCAGGCCTGTCGCAGTATCCGCCAGTGCTCTGTGCCGATTTGTGACAGCTGGGTAAGTGCTCGATAAGCTTCAATGGGGTTGTTCAACAGGCTGTGTGCTTGCGCTTTAAGGGTGTAGCACAAGTCGCTTGAGAGTCCGGAGAGCTCGCTGTCTTTCAACCCGTTAAGCAGATCTAATGTTTGAAGCGCGGCGCCGCTTTTGAGAAGTGTTTGAGCCTGTGCAAGGGTCCGCTTGAGGTCACGGCTTTGTTGTGTAACGGTGTCTCGCGCTTGGTCGACTCCAAGGCCTAAGCGCTGTGTCTGCACGGCCTGTTGCGCAGATGGTGCGACTTGCGGTGGCGTAGACCGTGAGGTTTGTGGGGCAGTTTGGCAGCCTATCGTTAAAACTGCGGCACTGAAAAAAATTAGGAGTCTAGTGGGCATGTCAGGAACACTCTACGTGGTTGCAACCCCAATCGGCCATCTAGGCGATTTGAGTCAGCGCTGTATCTCGACGCTTAAACAAGTACAGGTCGTCGCAGCGGAGGATACCAGACGCACCGGCGTGCTGTTAGCGCACATCGGCCATGATGGCTGTGAGCTTGTTAGTTTGCATGATCACAATGAGGACACTGCGAGCCGCAGGTTGATGAGTTCATTGCAGGCTGGAAACTCGGTCGCATTGGTAAGTGATGCGGGCACGCCATTGATCAATGATCCAGGTTTTCGATTGCTGCAATTGGCATGGCAGTCGAGCATAAAGGTAGTGCCGATTCCTGGTCCAAGTGCGGTTATAACGGCGCTTAGCGTGTGCCCGCTGCCAAGCCAGCCGTTTCGCTACGTCGGATTCTTGGCGGCTAAATCGGTGGCGCGTCGTCAGCAGTTGCAATCTTGGCTGCAGCACTCAGAGGCCATTGTATTTTTCGAGTCACCTCATCGAATTCGCCAAACTCTGGAGCAATTGGTCGAAATTACGAGCCGGCAAATCTTCCTCGCGCGTGAAATGACCAAGCAATACGAAACGCTAATGCAAGGCTCGGCCGCGCAGTTGCTGTTGCAGTTGTCCGATCCACCTAAGGGTGAGTTTGTTGGCATTATTGAGTGTGGTGAAGAAACGACTCAGCACTTTCAGCATGGACAAGTTATGCGGATTCTGTTGCAAGAACTGTCGCCGGCAAAGGCTGCACGCCTGGGTGCACAGATTTGTGGGGTGAACAAAAAAGAGCTGTATGAACTTGCGTTATCGATGAGTTCGCAAGCACCCAAGAAATAATTGCGCGAGTGTCGTTTGTTGACTTGTGTCGAGCCGTGATCGCTCTACACTGTCGGGCGAGAGTCAGCTGGGCAATCGCCGGTCGTTTACGACGGGAGGAAAGTCCGGGCTCCATAGGGCAGGGTGCCAGGTAACGCCTGGGGGGCGAGAGTCCACGGAAAGTGCAGCAGAGAGTAGACCGCCGACGTGCTTTAACGCCGTCGGTAAGGGTGAAAGGGTGCGGTAAGAGCGCACCGCGCACGTGGTAACACGTTGTGGCAAGGTAAACCCCACCTGGAGCAAGGCCAAATAGAGATCTCATGATACGGCCCGTATCGGATCTGGGTAGGCCGCTTGAGGTTGTCGGTGACGGCAGCCCTAGATGAATGATTGTCCATGACAGAACCCGGCTTATAGGCTGACACTCACCGTTCTAACGGTCGCCATATCGTATGCAACCGACTCTAATGGCGGCCTGCCAAATCAGCGAAAAGTTCTTTTATTTCCGTAATTTATGTCGACTACTTGGCGCCGTATAGTGCTTGACTCTCACATAGTGGCTATATAGTGTCGCATATTGGGAAAATGTGGAGAAAAGTGGGGTAGATGCGTGGTGATGGCTCGCGTGTGATCCCGCTACAAAGGTAAAGATGTTTCGCGGCATCCATAGTGCAACGCTCGACGCTAAAGGCCGCATGGCTTTGCCCGCGCGCAATCGAGAGGCAGTACATCTTGCCAGTGCTGGCAAGGTGGTTGTCACCATCGACATGCGCGAATCCTGTCTGTTGCTGTATCCATTGCCCGAATGGGAGGTGGTACAGCGAAAACTAGAAGCATTGTCGAATATCAATCCTCAAGCTCGATTATTACAGCGACTGTTGATCGGCCACGCCACAGATCTGGAATTAGATTCTGCGGGTCGCTTGTTGTTGCCCGCCATGCTCAGAGACTATGCAGAGTTAAATAAAAAATTAGTGCTGGTGGGTCAGGGCAACAAGGTTGAAATTTGGTCCGAGACGCACTGGCAAGAGGGTATGAACAGTTGGCTGCGTGAGGGCGCAGAAGTGATGGGCGCGACTGGCGATGATTTTTCTGGGTTGTCTGTGTGACTGAGCCTGTGCAGCCAAAGCCCGTTTTGGCAGGCAGCAGTGCGCTTGAGCACCTGCCAGTACTGTTGTTAGAAACGTTGGATTGTTTGTCGATCAATAAGAATGGGACATACGTTGATGCGACTTTTGGGCGCGGTGGGCATTGCCGTGCGATTTTGGCCGCATTGTCTGGCCGGGGACGGATGATTGCGCTTGATCGAGATCCTCAGGCGATCGCGGTGGCCGAAAAACTGCAAATTCGTGAGCCACGATTGCAAGTTTTCCAAGCGCGCTTTGCAGAGCTTGGCACAGTGCTTGAGCGCTGCGGACTTACGGATTCGATTCATGGCGTGCTTATGGATGTCGGCGTATCGTCGCCGCAATTAGATGATCCTAATCGCGGCTTTAGTTTTAGACACTCGGGTCCGCTGGATATGCGCATGGATCCCACTCAAGGTGTTGACGCTGCACAATGGTTGAACAGCGCAGACGAAGCAGTTATCGCCAATATTATTTGGCGGTATGGCGAGGAACGGCGGTCGCGACGCATCGCCAAAGCCATCGTTGCGGCCCGGCCGTTACATACGACTCAAGCTTTAGCCGAAGTTGTGGCTGCGTGTGTGCCGCGAGGTAATGCCAAGTTCACTAAGCACCCAGCAACCAAAACTTTTCAGGCTGTGCGAATTTTTATAAATGACGAGCTACGAGAACTACAAGAGGGAGTGCAGGCGGCTTTTGAGAGTTTGGCTATAGGGGGTCGACTTGCCGTGATCAGTTTCCATTCCCTCGAAGATCGAGAGGTTAAACAAACATTTAAGGCCTTGTCGCAACCTCCGTCGTTACCGCGGCGTTTGCCGGTTCAAGATGCGCTTGTGGCGGTCCGAGGACGATTGGTCGGTGGCCCTATCCGGGCCGGCCAAATTGAACTTGATGCTAACCCTAGAGCGCGCAGTGCAACTTTGCGCGTGATCGAGCGAGTTGCTTGAAGATGGGCGTGCAGGCACAGGGTAAAAACACAGCACGGCCCCGTCGTGAGGCAAAAGAGCGGTCTAAAGAGCCGTTAGGCCAGGCGCTTTACCCCACGGCTGTAGCCGCAGGACTGTTTGTTGCGATCGTATTTTCTGCGCTAGAGATGGTGGAGTCAGCCCATCGGATGCGCAGCCTTTATCAAGAGCTCGATTTGGTTCAGCGTCAGCAAAATGAATTACTCGCTGTGCATAGTCGGCTGCTCTTAGAGCGAGGCGCGCGAGCCAGTTTGAACGAAGTGGAAGTGGCTGCAGAGCAAGATTTAGGCATGCATTTTCCGCCTTTGACGGAGTCTGCGCCCTGATGAAAGCGTGGCGTCATTATTTTGTGCTGGGCCTGTTCTTGCTCGCGGTAGGCGCACTTTCGACGCGTGTGGTTTTCCTTGGAGTCACTGAGCGTGACTTTCTGCAGCAGGAAGGTGATGCGCGATCTATCCGTCGCGAATCTATTCCAGCATTGCGCGGGGTAATTTACGACCGAAATGGTGATGCGTTAGCGGTGAGCACGCCCGTCTATGCAGTATCAACCAATCCGCGGAAAGCCGACTTTGACCAAGCGCAATTTGCCGCGATGTCGAAGGTTTTGCAGGTTCCGCAAAAGCAGCTTGAGCGCCGAGTGCAGGCTCATTCAGACAAACAGTTTGTTTATTTAAAACGCCACGCTGGATGGGATATGAGCCGGCGGCTTGATGCTCTGAGGCTTCCCCATTTGGAGTTGCGCCCAGAGTATCGTCGTTATTACCCGGCAGCAGAGATCGCAGCGCATGTTACAGGCCTGACAGATATCGACGATCAAGGCATAGAGGGGGTCGAGTTGGCTTTCGAGCGCAACCTGAGAGGTCAACCCGGTGCCAAGATTGTGCTTAAAGATCGGCGTGGCAATTCGATTCGAGACTTGGATTATTTGGCCCCCCCGAGATTTGGACAAGACGTGAGTCTAAGCATCGACTTACGGTTGCAGTACATTGCTTATCGCGAATTAAAATCTGCCGTGCAGGTACATAAAGCGGAGTCTGCCTCGTTGATCATGGCCGACGCTAAGACCGGGGAAATTTTGGCGCTCGTTAATCAGCCATCGTATAACCCCAATGATATTGCAGGACAGCTTGCAGGAATGCGCAATCGCGCCGTGACTGATTCTTATGAGCCTGGGTCGACAGTCAAGCCGTTTACTGCGTTAGCGGCGTTGGAGTCTGACCGCTATGACACTGAGACGGTAATTGATACCTCGCCAGGATATTTTCGTGTCGGTGGCAAGTTGATTCAGGACCCTATCAATCGCGCTTCGTTATCTTTGGCCCAAGCCATTCAAAAGTCTAGCCAGGTGGCCATAGCTAAGGTCGCGCTGGATCTAGAAGAGCAGGCGGTTTTCGATGTTTTGGCCAGAGCCGGGTTAGGCAACTTTGTAAGCTCCGGTTTGCCCGGTGAGGCCATGGGTCGATTCAGTAACAGTCAGTTGCGCTATCCGGTGGTGCGCGCAACCCTAGCCTACGGGTATGGGTTGTCGGTTACGCCGCTGCAGCTGACCGGAGCCTATCTGACTCTCGCCAGCGGCGGCAAACGCATCCCGCTTTCAATACTTAAGCAAGACCGCCAAACCGAAACCGAGCAGGTTTTTGATCCAGAGCATGTGCGCCAAGTGTTGGCGATGATGGAACTAGTGACCTCTCAAGCGGGCACCGCCTCTAAGGCCGCTGTGCCGGGTTACCGTGTGGCGGGTAAAACGGGTACCGCCCGTATCGTTGGTAAACAGGGTTACGACGATGAGAGGCACGTGGCGTGGTTTGCTGGCATGGTTCCAGTATCTGATCCGCGTCTGGTGATGATCGTGCTGGTAAATGAGCCCAGATCTGGAGTGAATAGTGGCGGCGGTGTCGCGGCGCCTATCTTTGGTCGGGTGGCTGAGCGTAGCGTGCGCGTTCTGGGCATCGCAGGGGATATACAGCCGCCTTCGATCGTCGAACAGGGGTCGGAACGTCTTTTGTCCTCAGCGGGTGTTGGTCTGTGACCTTAGCCGAGCTTATTCAAGACCCGAATTGGTCCGACTTTGATGTTTTCGGTATCAGCGAAGATTCCCGATCCGTGCAGCCCGGCGAGGTATTTATTGCTGCGAGCAACAATCCAGACCAGCGTTTAAAGCATGTGCGAGAGGCGGTCAGCGCGGGCGCTGCGGTGGTATTGGTGCCTGAGGCACTAGACCTGCAAGTATCGATACCTTTGGTACCGGTGGCTGGCCTCGCGGCGCATCGGGGCGAAATCGCTGCGCGCTACTATGAAAACCCAAGCCGTAAAATGTGCTGTATCGGTATAACCGGTACTAACGGCAAGACGTCTATTGCCTGGCATATTGCGGATTTGAGCAAGCAACTCGGTGTTGCTACTGGTTATTGTGGCACCCTTGGATGGGGTGACTTGAAGGAACTTCACCCGACTCAACTGACGACGCCTGGTGCTGTTGATACCCAGAGTTATTTGGCGGCGATGTGCGATCAGGGCGCATCTCGTGTGGCCATGGAGGTGAGTTCTCACGCCTTAGATCAGGGTCGCGTTGGCGCTGTACAGTTTGATGTTGCGGTATTCTCAAATCTAAGTCGTGATCATTTGGACTATCACCAAACTACCGAAGCGTATAAGGGTGCAAAGGCTAAATTGTTCCAAAATTGGCCGTTAGCGGCGGCGGTAATCAATAGTAATGACCCGGTGGGTCGCGAACTCTTATGTACCAGTCGTGCAAATGAGGTGGTCAGCTACGGCACCCACGGTGATATCACTTGGCACAGCGAGGCGGTTCGCCAGGGGATGCGGGTATCTCTCGCAACGCCGTGGGGGCGGGGTGAAACCCTAATGCCCGTCGCTGCAGAGTTTGCGGTCGCTAATGTCGCAGCGGCGATGGCGGTTCTGCTGACTCAAGGACACAATTTGCGCGATGTGACTGAGGCTGTTGCGACCATGGCGCCTGTGCCCGGTCGAATGCAGGTTATCGACGGTGGGCCTAAGTGGCCTCGGGTTGTCGTTGATTATGCGCATACTCCGGACGCCATAGAGAAAGCGTTAGCTGCATTGCGACCCCAGTGCCGTGGCGAACTGATCTGTATTGTGGGCTGTGGTGGTGACCGGGATAGCGGTAAGCGTGCGCAAATGGGTCGCGCTGCTGCTAAAGGTAGTGATCGGGTTTGGTTTACTTCTGACAATCCGCGTAGTGAAGACCCGGAACGCATCTTAGCCGACATGGCTCGTGGCCTAGAATTGCCTAATTCTCAGCGTGTGCGCAGCGAAGTAAATCGTGCCGAGGCAATAGCGGTTGCGCTGCAGAGTGCTGATCCTGACGACATCTTACTCATTGCCGGTAAAGGCCATGAACAAACTCAGGAAATTAACGGCGAATTCATTCCCTTCAGCGACTTTACGGTCGTGCATGACATTCAAGGTGAGAACAACTGATGTTGCTATGGTTAACCGAGTATCTTTCCGAATATGTCCGCGGGTTCGCGGTATTTCAATACCTCACTTTTCGCACCATGGTTAGCGTGGTGACTGCATTATCGATGTCCTTGCTCATTGGTCCTGTGATGATCGCCCGCTTAGCGCGTGCTCAAATTGGCCAGACGATTCGCGACGACGGCCCTTCCTCGCATTTCAGTAAGGCTGGTACCCCTACTATGGGTGGAGCGTTGATCTTAGTGATTTTGGTGATAACTACTCTATTGTGGGGTGATTTGACCAATCGATACGTTTGGTTAGTGATTTTAGTGACGCTGAGTTTTGGTGTGATTGGTTGGGTTGACGACTATTTGAAAATCTCGCGTAAGAATACTGAGGGATTGGTCGCGCGTTGGAAGTACTTTTGGCAGTCGGTGTTTGCGCTTATAGCAGCAATTTATTTGTACACAGCAGCACAGTCGCCTGTCGAAACCACTTTATTTGTGCCGTTCTTCAAATCTATTGCAGTGCCGTTGGGTCTCGGTTTCGTGGTGCTGAGTTATTTAATGATTGTTGGTATGAGCAATGCGGTGAATTTGACTGATGGTTTAGATGGATTAGCGATTATGCCGGCAGTGATGGTTGGAGCGGCCTTAGGATTGATTGCTTACGTTGCGGGTAACACCGAGTTTTCATCGTATCTGCAAATTCCTTATGTTGCGGGCGCTGGCGAACTCGCGGTTTTTTGCGGTGCGTTGATTGGGGCAGGTTTGGGTTTTTTGTGGTTCAACACGTACCCCGCGCAAATTTTTATGGGCGATGTGGGTGCTTTAGCGATTGGCGCTGCACTCGGATTGGTGGCAATTATTATTCGGCATGAGATCGTGTTGCTGATTATGGGTGGATTGTTCGTGTTGGAAACCGCCAGTGTCATTATTCAGGTGGCTTCATTCCGACTCACTGGGCGGCGAGTGTTCCGCATGGCGCCGATCCATCATCACTTTGAGCTCAAAGGTTGGCCGGAGCCTAAGGTGATCGTTAGATTTTGGATCATCACGTTAGTCTTGGTGACTATTGGGCTGTCAACATTGAAGCTCAGATAAGAATGGCGTCAGTGCATGCAATTATCGGATTTGGTGTCACCGGTCGGTCGGTGGCGCGGCACTTACTGCGCAAGGACATACCGTTTGTAGTATTCGATACACGGCCGGCTCAACCGCTGCCCGAAGAATTTACTGGTGTTGACGTGCATTGGCTAGTTGAGCAATGGCCCGCAGCGCGGATACATGAATACCTGAGGGATGTTGCCCGGCTGGTAGTGAGTCCCGGCATACCACTTGATCTCTCCATATTGTCAGCGGCTCGCAGCCTGAACTTGCCTGTCGTTAGCGATATTGATTTATTTTTCGAGGCGACCACTGCACCCGTGATTGGTGTTACTGGGACCAACGGCAAAAGTACCGTTGTTGCATTGGTCGGCCACCTATTGAATGGCTCGGGGCAAGATTGTGGTGTCGGCGGGAATATTGGCCCTGCGGCCTTAGATTTGTTGGTTCACCCGCAGCAACGGTATGTGCTCGAACTTTCGAGTTTCCAACTCGAGCGCAGTGCTGTGCTGCCCCTCACCGCGGCGACGGTGCTCAATATTTCGGATGATCACCTAGATCATCACGGCTCGTTGCAGAAATATCTCTGTGCGAAATTAAAAATCTACCGGGGTGCCCAGCGTTGTATTTTTAATCGTGCTGACTCTCTTACACGGCCTGCTGGATCTGGCGGGTCAGTGAGCTTCGGGCTTGACGCCGCCAGCGACGCAAATTCTTTTGGTATTGAACTCAGAGCAGGTGTTCGATGGATCACCAAAGGCGATGAACTGATTCTGCCGGCAGATGAGTTGCAGCTTAAAGGCACCCATAACTTACTCAATGTGATGGCCGCTTTGGCGTTAGTTGAACCTGCAATTGAGGCTCAAGCCGCAGCGCCGATTGCGGTGGGGTTTTCATCGCTTGATCATCGCTTTCAGTTCGTCCGAACTTTAGATGGCGTGACCTATATAAACGATTCGAAGGCAACGAACGTGGGTGCAACATTGGCTGCTCTTCATGGGTTGGCTCCAGCAACCCGAACAATTTTAATTGCTGGAGGAGATGCCAAAGGCGCAGATCTACAGCCGTTGGCCGCCGCGTTAGCTGAATCAGCAGCCGGCGTCGTTGCGCTAGGTAAGGATGCCAAAGCGGTGGCTGCGGTCGCTGAATCTGTGGCTATTGACTGTGTTCAAGTGGCGAATATGACCGACGCGGTCCTAGCGGCGCAGCGCATGGCGGCAGGTGCAGGCATGGTCTTGTTGTCGCCTGCCTGTTCGAGCTTGGATATGTATCGCAATTTTACAGAGCGGGGGGAGATTTTTGCTCGGGTGGTGCATGGCTTAAGCAGTGGGGTGCAGGGGGAAGACGCATGCTGATATCGACGACAATGCGTAATCCTTTCGTGGCGAGCCGCTTTACCCAGTTGTTGGTTTGTTGGTTGGCATTGCTCGCGTTCGGATTGGTTATGGTCAGTTCGGCAGCAATTGCCCTGAATGGAAACTATGCAAACAGGCATACGGTCTACTTAGTGGCGGCGCTGTTGGCATTTTCCGTAACCTTTATTTTACCGCTGAGGGTTTGGAACAATCTGTATCTTGTAGGTTGGTTTGGCGCACTGGTATTTGCGGTTGCGGTACTGGTGCCTGGCGTAGGCCATACCGTCAATGGAGCGACTCGCTGGCTGCAGATTGGCGGCTTCACCTTGCAAGCATCCGAGATCGCGAAGTTCGGTTTGATGATTTATTTGGCTGGTTATCTGCACCGCTACGGGGAGCAGCTCAGTCTTGAACCGGCCAAGATTTTTGTGCCGCTGGGCATGATAGCGGTCGTGAGTGGTTTACTGGTGGTAGAGCCCGATTTGGGGTCAGCGGTGGTTATCGTTGCAGCCTCGGTTGTATTACTGTTCATTGGCGGAGCACAACTGCGATACTTTTTGTTATTGCTTCTGGTTGCGGGCGGGTTGCTTGCATTGCTCATCTGGATGGAGCCCTATCGGATGCAGCGATTCATGGCATTCATTGATCCTTGGGCGATGCCGTTTGACGGTGGTTATCAGCTGGTACAGGCGCTCATCGCTTTCGGCCGTGGCGAATTGTTTGGACTGGGTTTAGGAGAAGGCATTCAGAAACTCTATTATCTACCGGAGGCCCACAACGACTTTATTTTTGCGGTAATTGCCGAGGAATTGGGTGCGGTTGGTGCGCTGATATTGCTGGCTGTCTACAGTCTCTTCATTATTCAGATTTTTTCGGTGGCGCGTGCGCAACTGGAGCAAGAGGAATTATTCGCCGGGTATTGTTGTTACTTCGTTGGCTTAATCTTTGCCTTTCAGCTATTAATCAACTTGGGCGTAAATACAGGCGCCTTGCCGACTAAGGGGCTTACCCTGCCGTTCATCAGCTATGGTGGCAACAGCTTGATCATTTCTTCGGCGATGATCGGAATGGTGCTCCGTTGTGCTTACCCACGGGAGGCTCGTCGTGGCTGAAACAGGGCTTTTCCGCATTCCCGAAATGGGCCGCATTCGCCGGATTCATTTCGTCGGCATTGGCGGCGCAGGCATGTGCGGTATTGCGGAAGTGATCCTTAATCAGGGTTATCTCGTCTCTGGATCGGATATTGCTGAATCGGCTGCTACCTTACGCCTCACAAAGAGAGGCGCAGAAATCTATCAAGGGCATGATGCCCGTTGGATAGAGGGCGCAGATGTTGTCGTCGTGTCTTCGGCAATTGACGAAAACAATCCAGAGGTTCAGGCCGCCCGAGCAGCCCTGATCCCGGTTGTGCCACGTGCCGAAATGTTGGGCGAATTGATGCGCTATCGCCATGGGATCGCGGTCGCGGGTACTCACGGTAAGACCACTACCACCAGTTTGATTACAGAAATTTTCCGCTGCGCAGGGTTAGCGCCCACCTTTGTAATCGGCGGCATGTTGAACAGCGCCGGTACTAATGCCGAATTGGGCCAGGGCCATTACTTAATCGCTGAAGCGGACGAAAGTGACGCTTCTTTTCTGCGGCTGCAACCCATGACCGCGGTGATCACGAATATTGACCAAGATCATATGGCGACTTATGGCCATAGTTTTACGGAGCTAAAAAAATCGTTTGTAGAATTTGTCGCGCGGCTGCCTTTTTACGGAGCGGTGGCGATGTGCGTTGACGACGCAGAGGCTCGGGCGCTGATTCCAATGCTTACTCGGCGTGTCATAACTTATGGCACTGATGAGGCCGCGGATTACCGAGCAAGCAATATTCGGGTGGATGGAAAATCATGGCACTTTGATGTGGATCGGGGAGCCAACAAGCCCGCGTTGCGGGTGCGTTTGGGGGTTCCCGGCCAACATAACGTAATGAATGCGCTCGCCGCGATTGCAATCGCTACTGATGAGGGTATTGCGGACGACGCTATCGTTCAGGGTTTGGGCGAATTTGCTGGCGTTGACCGGCGCTTCGAAATCTCTGCATCTATAGACGTGAGCGAGTCGGTAGTTACCCTTGTCGATGATTACGGCCACCATCCAACGGAAGTCGAAGCGGTGATTTCGACGGCGCGCCAAATTTGGCCCGAGCGTCGATTAGTCATGGTCTATCAGCCCCATCGATTTTCCCGGACGAACGACTTGTTTGACGATTTCGTGCGGGTATTGTCGACGGTGGATGTACTGTTGTTGCTGGATGTATACGCGGCCGGTGAAAAGCCGATTGATGGTGCGGATAGCCGTGCGCTCATTGCTGCAATAAGGCAGCGCGGCCAAATCAGCCCGGTGCATGCTAAGGATACGACTGAGGCTATGCAATTGTTGCCGAATATTTGCCAGACCGATGACGTTTTGTTGGTGCAGGGTGCAGGGAATGTGAGCGCCCTTTCAAAAACGTTGAGGGGTTTGAGTGATTAAGCGTCTGATAAAAGTGCTAACGATCCTGTGCGTTGTCATCGGCGGCATTTCAATATGGATAAAATTTGACCGTCCAATAGATACAATTGTGATCGAAGGGGACTTGACGCTCGCGGAACAGGAGGCGATGCAGAAGCAAATTGCCGGTCTCAATCTAAAAGGTATCTTGAGCTTGGATTTGTCTGGGTTTGAGACTCAACTGCAACTTATGGACTGGGCGCGGCGAGTTGATGTGCGAAGGCGCTGGCCGAATAAGTTGGTGATCTATGTCTATAAAGAGAGTCCGGTGGCTCAATGGGATGACCATACATTTCTGTCAGCGGACGGAGATATCCTGCAATTGCCAGATCAATATGACCAACTGCCAAGGCTGTCGGCGCAATTAAGCTCACCGCGTGAAAGCATGGAGATATTTCGCCTATTGCAGCAATACGCGGCACGCCAGGGCTTGGCGATATTAGAATTGAGCGAATCGGCACAAGGCGAATGGCAGGTGGGGTTTGAGTCAGGCACGGTGGTACGTTTAGGCGCGGTCGAACTTGAAGCGCGTATGATTCGGTTCTTGCGTGCATACGCAAATATTATTCAACACCAGCAACGACCAGTTGCCTATGTGGATGCTCGATACCCAAGCGGTGTAGCTGTGCGTTACAGTGAAATTGATGTCGCTAAATTTGATGCGCTGGGGGCGATTCAGGCGCAGAATTGGGTCCAAACTACGGGCTTGAAACAGACCAATAGTAATGTAACTAACGGGCGCTAAGCATGGCTTCGGATGTAGAACGACAAAGAATAGTGGCCTTGGATATTGGTACCAACAAAATTGCCACCATTGTCGCCGAAGTTGGTGACGCTGGTGAGCTGGAAATCGTTGGTATTGGCACGCATCAGTCGCGAGGTTTAAAGAAAGGCGTCGTGGTCAATATCGAATCTACGGTGCAGTCTATACAGCGAGCAGTGGAAGAGGCCGAACTTATGGCGGGCTGCGCGATTGAATCGGTTTATGCCGGCATAGCGGGCAGCCACATCAAAAGCCTTAACTCCCATGGCATCGTCGCAATCAGAGATCGCGAGGTATACAGCCAAGATGTCGAGCGAGTGATTGATGCGGCCCAAGCTATGGCAATTCCGGCGGACCAAAAAATCCTGCACGTGTTGCCACAAGAATTTCTGATCGATGCCCAAGAAGGCGTTAAAGAGCCGTTAGGGATGTCCGGTGTGCGGTTGGAAGCTAAAGTGCATATGGTGACCTGCGCTGTAAATGCTGCGCAGAATATTGAAAAGTGCGTCGAGCGCTGTGGGCTGGTCGTCAACGACGTCGTGCTCGAGCAGCTCGCCTCCAGTTATTCGGTGCTGACTACCGATGAGCGAGATTTAGGCGTTTGTTTGGTTGATATCGGAGGTGGTACCACAGATATAGCGGTATTTACTGATGGCGCAATCCGGCATACTGCGGTTATTCCGATAGCCGGGGATCAGGTTACGAACGACATTGCGATGGCGCTTAGAACGCCGACGCAAAATGCTGAAGACATTAAGATTCGGTATGCTTGTGCCTTGACGCAGCTTGCTAGGGCCGAGGAAGTGATTAAAGTCCCTGGTGTTGGCGATAAGCCTGATAGAGAATTGTCGCGTCAGACATTGGCAGAGGTTGTTGAGCCTCGGTATGACGAGTTATTTAAGTTGGTTCAAGCCGAACTGCGACGCAGTGGTTTTGAACATTTGGTTGCATCGGGCATCGTGCTTACTGGCGGCGGTGCTAAGATGGAAGGCTTGATCGAGCTTGCGGAAGAAATTTTCCACATGCCGGTCAGTTTGGGGGCGCCACGAAATGTGGCGGGTTTGAAGGACATCGTAAGGAACCCGGTATTTGCGACAGGCGTAGGTCTATTGCAATACGGGTTGGACCAAGAGAAAGAAAAGCCAAGCAAACAAAGCGACCGTAAGAGTGGCATGTTGGCAAAGCTAAAAGGTTGGTTTAGTGAAAACTTCTAGCAGGAGAATACGATGTTTGAACTGGTGGATAGCGCACCCCAAAGTGCGGTAATCAAAGTTATAGGGGTCGGTGGTGGCGGCGGGAACGCGGTCGAATACATGGTCTCAAAGCAAGTCAGTGGCGTAGACTTTATTGCCACGAACACAGACGCTCAAGCCCTTAAAGGCTTAGGTGCTCAAACGACGATGCAAATCGGTAGCAGCGTTACTAAGGGACTTGGTGCCGGTGCGAATCCCGAAGTAGGTCGAGCCGCCGCATTAGAGGACCGCGACCGCATAGCCGAGTTGCTAAGTGGTTCGGACATGGTGTTTGTAACCGCAGGCATGGGCGGTGGTACTGGCACCGGAGCGGCGCCGGTAGTTGCGGAGGTTGCGAAAGAGCTGGGCATTCTGACGGTTGCGGTAGTGACCAAGCCCTTTGATTTTGAAAAACGCAAAAATAATGCTGATCAGGGCATTAAAGAACTCGCTTCTCATGTGGATTCTCTAATTACTATTCCGAATGAAAAACTATTGGAGGTTTTAGGCGAGCAGACGAGTGTGCTCGATGCATTCGCTGCTGCGAATGATGTGCTGTTGGGCGCCGTTCAAGGTATTGCTGATTTGATTATCCGTCCCGGGATGATCAATGTGGACTTTGCTGACGTGCGCACGGTGATGTCCGAGATGGGTATGGCGATGATGGGCACCGGGTCCGCGAGCGGTGCAAATCGTGCCCGAGAAGCTGCTGAAGCAGCGATACGTTCACCGTTGCTAGAGGATGTTGATCTCAACGGCGCTCGGGGGATTTTGGTTAATGTAACGGCTGGTCTCGACCTAAATATTGGCGAGTTTACGGAAGTTGGTAAGTGTGTAGAGGAATTCGCCTCGTCTGACGCGACGGTAGTTCTTGGCACCGTGATAGATCAAACCTTGCAGGACGAAATTAAGGTAACGGTGGTTGCAACTGGCCTTGGCAAGGCGCTAGCGCCGAATGTTGTGGTGGACAATACTGTGATTGAACCGCCGGCGGTTGGGGGTCAGATGGACTATGGAAAATTAGATACTCCCGCCTATGTGAGGCAAAAAACGCTGGATAAATCCGCGCAGAGCCTCGATGTCGGTCAAACCAAAGACATGGAATACCTTGATATTCCTGCATTTTTGCGGCGTCAGGCGGATTAACGCATAGGTCTTCGACCAATGCGCTGAAGCCTCAAATCAAAGCCACGCGGTTCGAGTCAGAAACCGATCTTCACCTCCTGCTAGAAGTGTAGGCGCCCTACATCATTGGGTACCACAAGATCGGTTGGCTCGACGTGGACGGGTGGCATGTTAAGCGGAACCCATTAATGCAAAGTAGCGCAAGCCAACATACGTTGAAAAACTGTATTCGTGCGACCGGCGTGGGATTACATTCCGGCAGGCAGATCAACATTGTGCTTCGCCCAGGCGTGGTTGATAGCGGCATTGTTTTTTGCCGCACTGATCTCGACTACGATTATCAGGTTCGCGCCCATGCTCTCAATGTGGGCAGTACAACTCTGGCCACTTCGCTGACGGATGGTGTCAATGAAATTTCGACCATCGAACATCTGATGTCGGCGTTCTCCGGTCTAGGAGTCGACAACGCCGTAGTTGAAGTAGATGCGGGCGAATTGCCGATCATGGATGGGAGCGCTGCGCCGTTCGTTTTTCTTATCCAGTCTGCAGGCGTTATCGCGCAAAACGCTGCAAAGAAGTTCCTCGTCATGCGTAAAACCATCCGTTTTGGAGATGGTGAGGCCTATGCGGAATTACAGCCCGATAGTGATTTCGTGCTGAAGTACACATTGGATTACGATCATCCTGTTTTTGCGCAGCATGAGCACACTGCGGAAGTAAAATTTTGTTCAACTTCATTTGTCAAAGAGATCAGCCGCGCGCGGACTTTTGGTTTTCTAGCCGATTACGAGAGATTGAAGGCGCAAAATTTAGCGCAGGGGGGCAGTCTTAGAAACGCTGTGGTGGTTGATGATTCACGGATCCTCAATGCAGGGGGCTTGCGTGTGCGCGACGAGTTTGCCAAACACAAACTTTTGGACGCTGTGGGTGATCTATATCTCATAGGATTCAGTTTGGTTGGACGATTTCATGGCTATCGCTCTGGGCATACCACTAATAATGGATTGTTGAAAAAAGTCCTAGCAACCCCCGATGCTTTTGAGGTGGTTTGCTATGACTCGGATTGTGGTGTGCCGCATTCTTTCCAACGAAACGCGGCGCTACCCGCTTAGACTGTTAGTCTGAGTGTTTATCGCCAATTTCGGGGCTTAGTCGCGCGATTCGCAGTTTTAGTTCGCTGACCTGGGCAAAGCTTGCGAGTGGTTGCAGCTTCTCTAGTAAATCGTCTGCCATGAATCGAAGTCGCGTAGCTGCAGCAGCTGATCTGCACAGTAGGAACAAGTTCGGGCCCCGAATATCTGTGACTTCTACCTCATAGCGTAGGGGGGCATCTAAAACCGCTCGGAACTCGGCCGTCCAAGCACGCTGATTGGCGGAGCGGTTTAGCAGCTTTTGCAGCGTCGAGTACTGCCCGTTCTGTTGTTGCAGAAGATCTTGTATTCGATCTGTCGTCATCCGGATCAAGGACCTCAATTTATAAAAGCTAGGCGCGATGCAAGCGCTCCCCGTAGAACATAGCCGGTTCATTGGCTTGCTGACGATTTATACAGCAGCAGAATAGCAGGCTATTGGCTAGCGCCCAAAACATGGCATGTAAGCGATTGAAAATTTCATGGGAATAGACCAAGCTAACTTCCTGTCGGAAGATTCTCATTACGATGCTGTGGCTCGTTGACACTGGCGTGGATCACCAAGGAAATAGGCTACATGCAAATCATTGTTATTGGTAAACACGGAGACTTTAGAGGCATGACAGTCTCTAAGTATCTGGGTTACTTTTTCGCGACTGTATTAATCACTTTAGTAGCAGGTCTCGTGGTACTGGGCGTGCGCGTATCTAAGCATGAGGCGGTAGACAGTGCGGTGATCGAAAATTGGCAGGGCACGATTACTGAGCATCGATCGGAATTGGACGGATTGCAGCAACAAGCGTTGGCAAAAAACGATGCGCTGACCAATCAGTTGTCGAAAATGCAGGGCCGCCTATGGCGCATAGAAGCGTTGGCTGCTCACATGCGGGATCTCTCGGGTCTGCAGGACGACGAATTCAACTTCGAGCAAACCGTTGCTCAGGGTGGCCCCCTAGCGGAAGAGGCGCGAGAGTTCGCATGGGTTGACTTGCAAACTCAACTTAATCAGTTGGCGCTGCAATTGGATCGTCGCGAAAAAGAATTAGGCATACTGGATACGGTAATGGTTGAGCTGCAGCGTTCTGAGCAGGTGCAATTGAGCGGCCGACCCATTGCGAAAGGCTGGCTATCATCAGCTTATGGTAACCGTATGGATCCGATCACAGGGCAACCCGCATGGCATGCGGGGGTAGACTTTGCGGGAAGCCAAGGCTCCGATGTTCTAGCGGTAGCGAGTGGTGTAGTTGTATTTGCTGACCGTCGTGATGGTTACGGTAAATTGGTTGAAATTAATCATGGCAACGGCGTCAGTACGCGCTATGGACACCATGACAAGCTGCTCGTTAAAGCTGGGGAAATTGTTAAAAAAGGCGACGTTATCGGATTGATGGGTAGCAGCGGTCGATCGACCGGCCCCCATGTTCATTTCGAGGTGTTGCGTAATGGTAGAAACATAGACCCGACCCGCTTTATCAGCGGTAATGCGAGCGGTGGCTAGCAACCTACGCTCTTTTTGATTGTTGGATAAACCTGTCCCGCTAGTCGCGCTGCCGCTACAATGCACGCCAAGGTTGTTCCGCCCTAGATTGGGGCCTTATTAACATCAAGCATCATGGCGAATTTTTTCACTAAGCTCTTTGGCTCGAAAAACGCGCGCGAATTGCGTCGCATGCAGAAGATCGTTGATCGGATTAACGCGTTAGAAGAATCGCTGGGGTCCGCAGCTGATCTGCCACAATGGACCCAGACCCTGCGCGAGCGCGCGAGCGCGGGCGAATCTCTGGATGCTCTGTTACCCGAGGCGTTTGCTGCCGTTCGCGAAGCCGCGAAACGGGCCAAAGGCATGCGCCATTACGATGTGCAAATGATCGGCGGCATCACCTTACATGAGGGGCGCATTGCAGAGATGCGCACTGGCGAAGGTAAAACCCTGATGGCGACATTGCCAGCCTTTCTCAACGCACTTTCTGGCAAGGGTGTTCATGTTGTTACTGTCAACGACTACCTTGCAAAACGTGATGCAAATTGGATGGCCCCAATTTATGAAGCCCTGGGAATGCGGGTTGGTGTTATTCAATCAAATCAGCCGAATGAAGAAAAGCATGAGGCCTACGCAGCAGACATTACCTACGGGACCAATAATGAATTTGGGTTCGACTACCTGCGCTCGAATATGGCATTTGCGTTGGAGGACCGACTTCAGCGCGAATTGAACTTCGCGATAATTGACGAGGTGGATTCCATCCTGATTGACGAGGCGCGGACCCCCTTGATCATCTCAGGTGCGGCAGAGGAGAGCACTAAGCTCTATCAAATCCTGAATAAAGTGGCACCAACGCTGAAAGAGCAGCCGTTTGACGATACGCCTCGTGTATTTGGCGAACCTGAGCCCGAACCTACGGGTGATTTTAGTGTCGACGAAAAGAATCGGCAGATTGAAATCACGGAATTGGGACATCAAAAAGTCGAACAGGCCTTAAACCAAATGGGACTGTTGCAGGAGGGCGATAGCTTATATTCGTCGACCAATCTGAATTTATTGCATCATGTACTGGCTGCTTTGAAAGCACATGCTTTGTTTAAGCGCGATGTGGACTACATGGTGCGCAATCAAGAAATTGTTATTGTTGATGAGCATACTGGTCGCGCTATGCCCGGCCGGCGTTGGTCCGACGGGATACACCAAGCGGTTGAGGCCAAAGAGGGCGTTCCGATTCAAAACGAAAGTCAGACTTTGGCTTCAACGACGTTCCAAAACTATTTCCGGTTATACGGAAAGCTGTCGGGGATGACCGGTACTGCAGATACTGAGGCTTTCGAATTCAACCAAATCTATGGTTTAGATGTAGTGGTTATTCCGACTCACAAGCCAATGATTCGCGACGACCAAAACGATCTGATTTTTCTCACGTTGCAAGAAAAATATGACGCTATTGCCGAGGATGTTGAAACGCGTACTAAAGCTGGTCAGCCAATTTTAGTGGGTACGGCGTCTATTGAATCCTCGGAATTGCTATCCAGCGAACTGAACCGTAGGGGCATCGAACACAATGTGTTGAACGCCAAACAACACGAGCGTGAAGCAGATATCGTAGCCGACGCGGGACGGCCGGCGGCGGTAACCATTGCTACGAATATGGCAGGGCGAGGAACTGATATTGTTCTGGGGGGCAATCTAGAAGCGGATCTCCAGCGCTCTGGCTCAAGCGATGACGCGGAGGTTGAGCGGATTCGCGACGCTTGGGGTAAGCGTCATGAGCAGGTTCTGGGTGCCGGCGGGCTGCATATTATTGGCACCGAGAGGCATGAGTCGCGGCGCATTGATAATCAACTGCGTGGGCGCTCGGGCCGTCAAGGGGACCCTGGTTCAAGCCGTTTTTATCTGTCCGTAGACGATAATCTCATGCGTATATTTGTGAACGACAATATGCGCGGCATGATGCAAAAGTTGGGCGGTGAGCCGGGCGAGGCGATAGAGCACAAGTTGATTAATCGCTCGATAGAGAATGCCCAGCGCAAGGTCGAGGGCCACAACTTTGACATCCGCAAAAATCTGCTGGAATACGATGACGTATCCAACGATCAGCGCCAGGTTATTTATCAGCAACGTCTGCAACTTATGCAGTCAGAAAGCATTGCAGACACGATCGAGGGGCTGCGCGAGGAGGTAATTGTTGACCTGGTAGGGCAGCATATCCCGCCCGAAAGCCTCAGCGAGCAGTGGGATTTGCCGGGCTTGCAGCAAGAGCTGCGCGCTGAATTCGGCAGTGAGCAGCCTCTTCAGCAATGGCTCGATGAAGACGATCGGTTGGATGAGAGCGGCTTGATTGATCGAATTTTGCAGCAAATAGAATCAGAGTATGCTGGAAAACAGGCCGGGTTTGAGGCGTCTAATATTGACATGCGGTTAGTTGAGAAGCAGGTCATGCTGCAGCTGCTGGACCAGCGCTGGAAAGAGCATCTTGCATCTATGGATCAATTGCGCCAAGGCATCCATTTGCGTGCGTACGCGCAAAAGCAGCCGAAGCAAGAGTTTAAGCGCGAGTCCTTCGAGCTATTTCAGACGCTCTTATACAACATCAAATACGACGTGATCCGAACTTTGTCGCGCATGCAGTTAGAAAATCCAGAAGAGCTGGCCGCCGCGGAGCGCCAGCGGCGCGCACAAGCAGAACAGCAAATGCAATTTCAGCATGCGGCGGCGACTGAGCTTGGGGCGAGCCAAGCAGATGGGGCCAAAGAGCAGCCAGTCAGAGCTGCGCCCTTCGTCCGAGATGATCGAAAAGTTGGTCGTAATGAACCCTGTCCCTGTGGCTCTGGTAAGAAGTACAAGCAGTGTTGCGGTCGAGCAGGTGCCAGTGGCGGTTAATCTTCTACCGCCGCGGGATATCATGGACGTCCCCGGGATTAAATTCGGCACTGCGGCTTCTGGATTGAAGGTTGGTGACGATGTCGTCGTTGCTCACTTTGAACCGCAAACCCGGATAGCGGGGGTGTATACCCAGTCTGCGTTCGCTGCTGCGCCGGTGTTACTTGCGCGAGAACGAGAGGCAAATGCTCAAGCGTGGGTGATCAATAGCGGCAATGCGAATGCAGCAACAGGCGAGCCTGGTAAACAAGATGCCCGAGCCGTATGCGAATCTGTTGCGGAGTCGTTGTGTATTGAAGCGCAGCATGTGCAGCCTTTTTCAACAGGCGTTATTGGTGAGCGCTTAAATGTACCGGCGTTGACGCGAGCAGTTACTAAGGCCGGAAAGACCTTGCTTTCTGATGGTTGGCTAGCGGCGGCAAATGCGATCCTGACGACGGATACTGGCCCAAAGCTAAGCAGCCGATGCGTTGCGCTATCTAGCGGTGATGTTGTTATCACGGGTATGGCAAAAGGTGCTGGCATGATCAAGCCTGATATGGCGACCATGTTGGCCTTCGTGGCGTGTAACGCCAAGATCAGTGAGCCATTGCTTAAACAATTAACGGTAGATTTGGCCAATAGGAGTTTCAATCGCATCAGTGTTGATGGCGACACATCGACCAATGATTGCTTTATGTTGGCAGCCACTGGGAGCGGCGACACCGTCGACATTAACTCCAAGCAAGATCAAGATTACGCAGCATTGTTTGCGGGCCTTACAGAGGTTACGCAAGAACTGGCTCAGGCGATTGTCCGAGACGGTGAAGGCGCTACCAAATTCGTCACGGTGCAGGTCCGTGGTGGGGCATCGCCACAAGAGTGTCTGGAGGTCGCATACACCGTCGCAGAATCGCCCTTGGTAAAGACCGCGCTATTCGCAGGTGATGCTAATTGGGGGCGTTTTTGCATGGCCATTGGCCGAGCCAAAGTTGCACAGCTCGACGCCTCGAAAGTTGCGCTGTGGTTGGACGATGTGCAGGTGGCGAGCGCAGGTCTGATGTCGCCCAGCTACTCTGAAGAAGCCGGTAGTAGCGTGTTGGCCCAAGAGGAGTTTAGAGTCACCATCGATCTTGGTAGAGGCGCCGCTCAAGAAACAATCTGGACGACTGACCTGTCCTACGAGTACGTGCGAATTAATGCAGAGTATCGCTCTTAATCGCTCGCGCCCTCATCAAATTCCACTGGTTCTTCACCAGCAATACGGTGTTCTTCACTGGCCCAAGCGCCCAAATCAATGAGCCTGCAGCGCTCGGAGCAAAACGGCCGAAACGGATTCGCCGGGGTCCATTTAACCCGCGATTGACAAGTTGGGCAGCTGATTATTCTGGGTGTGTTTGACATCTTTGAAGTAAGTTGCTGTGTAGGATGTTGATCTGGCTGTGCAAAAAATCTAGGTCTTGATCGTTAGTAACCACGTAGTCTGCGGCTTCTAATCTTCTTTCGCGACTGGCTTGGGCGTCGATAATCGCCTGTACTTGCTCGCGCGTGTTGTCGTCCCTGGCCATTGTGCGGTTTATTTGTGTGGCGACCGCTACATCAACAACGACCACAACGTCGCACCATCGTTGTTGGCCCGACTCGATCAGCAATGGATTAACAAGTAAACAGTAATCAGATTGAGCGTTGGCAACTTGTTCAACAAGGTAGTTGTTGATTAGAGGGTGAAGTAAATTTTGCAGCCACTTGCGCTCGGCCACATTGCTGAACACCTTCGATCTTAGGGCGGCCCGATCTAGGCGGCCATGGTCATCGAGGATATCCGCTCCAAAATGTTCAGCGATCTCGGCCAGTGCCGGCTGGCCGGCTTCAACGACGGCGCGGCTGGCCAGATCAGCGTCCACGACATCGATACCTAAGGTTTGAAAATGCTCAGCAGCGGCCGATTTTCCACTGCCGATACCGCCGGTAAGACCAATCAGCATTCTGCGTGCGCTCACCTCTATCACTGCTCCAATCGTTAATAAACCATCCACGTGCTGAGAACGCTATCATGTAATAGCGTAGCTACCCAGCCAGCGATGGCAAGAAAAGGTCCAAAGGGTATCGCACTTGAACTCGACTGCCGTCCGGTTCCCACTTGATAGAGCGCATAAATGAGACCGGTCGCTGCCGCGATCATTAGCACCTGCGGTAGCGCTTGCCATCCAAACCAAGCGCCCAGCGCGGCGAGCAGCTTGAAGTCACCATAGCCCATGCCGTCTTTACCGGTCGCCAGTTTAAATAACCAGAATATGAGCCACAGACTCAGGTAGCCCGCCATTGCCCCAATTACCGCATCATGGAGGGGTACTAGCGGATACATCGTGTTTAGCAACAAACCCGCCCAAAGGAGTGGCAGAGTAATTTGATCGGGAAGCAATCCCGAATCGTAGTCGATAAGCAATAGCGCCAGCAGCGTCCACATGAGACCGCAATAAAACAGGCTGGGTAGGCTATAGCCGTGTGCTGCCACCACTGCCAGTCCCAATACCAGCGCGCTAAGCTCAACGACCGGGTAGCGCGCGGAAATACCGGTTCCGCAAAACCGGCATTTGCCGCTAAGCCGCAACCAACTAATAACCGGAATGTTATCTATGATTTTAAGTTGTTCGCCGCAGTGTGGGCAGTGGGAGCGCGGCTGCGCCAAATTGAACTTAGCGCCAAGAGTGCGCGCAGTTGTCGAAATTGGGGCGCTGGGGTACAGAGGTTGCTGGCTTTCCGCCGCCCATTGGCGTTGCAACATGATAGGTAAGCGATGCGCCACGACGTTGACAAAACTGCCAATACTGAGAGCAAAAATGCTCAACGCAACGAGCCCTGGCCACTGGTAGGCGTATAGAGTGTACAGCAGCATGAGGAACAAAGAACCAAGGTTTAACCAAAAACGCTGCCCATTTGAAATAGCGGCAAGTACATCGCCAACAACAACATACCAATTAATCCGCCCAGAGTGACCATCATAGCCGGCTCAAGCAGAGGAATTAAGCGGTCAATCGCTGTTTCAAAAAGCGCTTCATAATGCAAGGCGGCACCGAGCAGCATGCTGTCGAGCATCCCGGCTTGCTCGCCTACCGCGACCATTTGGATAAATAAGGGCGGAAAACAGTGGGTGTTTTGCAATGCCGTGCAGAGATTTGAACCCCGCTGAACCGACTGAGCTGCGGCCGCAGTGCCCTGCGCATAAACAACATTTTCAGGCGCATGGCGGGCAAAATCCAGAGCCTCCATCATCGGCAAACCCGCTGACAAGCTTGTTGCGAGTGTTCTGGCGATATTGGCAATGCACCTATGCATTACAAGCTGACCAACTACCGGCATCAGTAGTTGTCCTTTGTGAGTGAGCAGCCGGGCTGCCTCGTAGCGTCGAATCCCGTATCGTATGGCTGAAAATAAACCAGGCAGCAGCACTAATAAGCCTGCTCCGTGGGCTTGCAATTGCTGTGAGGCCTCTATGATCGCCAGTGTTAGGGTCGGTAAGTCGCGGTCAAACCGGGCAAACATTTGCTGGAACTCAGGCACCACGCGCAATAAAAGCAGCGCAGACACGGCGGTTGCGACGCCGAGAATAGCAAGGGGATGGATCAGGGCGGAGCGTATTTTTTGTTGCAAACGTTTTTTGCGTTGGAGCAGCGTGGCTAAGTGGTGGAACGTGTCCTCTAGAGTCCCCGACGACTCGCCAACAGCCACTAAGCGCTGATACAAGTTATTAAATGTCGCAGGGAACTTGCTGAATGCATGGGACAGACTCTGCCCTTGAGCGAGCTCAAGCTCCAAGGTATTAAGCAGAGCTTTAACTGCAGGGCGTCGCTGCCCTTCGCGAAATATTTGCAGCGCAAATGGCAGTGCTATACCGGCTCGTAATAGAGTGTCCAATTGTTGGGTCAGTTGGAGTAATTCGTCAGAACTTAGCCGCGGTGATCTTCGAGGTGATCGTGGCTTAGCGTTCGGTTGCTTGCTGGGCGGATGCAGCAAATGCATATCAACGTGGGCTGATGCGATCAGCTTCCTCGAGACTGATCACGCCAGCCGCCACCTTCGTCAATGCATCTGTTCTAAGGCCGCTAACTGGCAGTTGATGACAGGATTTTAACCTGTTGCGGTTGTTTTCGGTGCTGTGCAAGGCTTGCATGATGGGGTCATCCATAGACAGCAGTTCAAAGATGCCGATACGGCCCTGATGGCCACGATTGCATTTCGAACAGCCGTTTGGATTGGCTTCAAAGGTTGCGGGGCTGGTGACCTTGCTCGAACTGGGTCGTTTGCAGTGATCACAGAGACGGCGAGCAAGCCGCTGGGCCAGAATTAAACTCACGGTAGATGTAAGGTCATATAACTTTATGCCCAGATGCTGCAAACGCGTGAGTGCGGTTCCAGCGCAACTGCTGTGTAACGTGGATAAAACCAAATGGCCAGTCTGGGCGGCGCGAACCGCGGCGGTGGCTGTTTCGATATCGCGAATTTCGCCCACCATAATCACATCGGGATCTTGCCGTACCAAAGCGCGTAAAACGTTGCTGAAGTTTAGGCCGATCTTATCGTTCACCGAGATTTGATTAATGCCTTCCAGCTGGATTTCAATTGGGTCCTCTACAGTGCTGATGTTGCGTTGTTCATCGTTCAATTGTTGTAGGCCGCTGTATAGGGTTAGAGTTTTGCCACTGCCGGTCGGTCCTGTGACCAATATCAGGCCGTTGGGCCGGTGCAGGGCTGTATGAAACTGCTGTTTTTGTATCGGCGTCATCCCCAACGCCTCGGCAGCTAAGCGGGTATGGGGGTTATTGAGAATCCGGAGAACCGCTTTTTCTCCCCATAACGTGGGTACAGTACTGACGCGCAAGTCCGCGAGGCCAGAAACCTCGGCTAGGTTTATGCGGCCGTCTTGGGGCAAGCGGCGCTCTGCAATATCGAGTTCTGCCATGATCTTGATGCGCGAAATCAGGCGGGGTGCCAATGTTAGGGGTAGGGAATGGGTAAGGCATAACAATCCGTCCAGTCTCTGGCGAATTTGCAGTGCATGTTGTTGCGGTTCGATATGAATATCGGAGACGCCTTTTTGCACAGCGTCTCGTATGAGTTGCCGTACGGTATAGACGGCATGGTTTTCGTCGATTTGCGCTGGAGGAATTGCGGATTCGCGAGGCGCTAAGTTTTTAGTGGAGACGTCGTTGACGTAGACCATTGCTGAAAGCCACATGCCAAAGTTTGCCTCGATTGAATCATTCCAGCGCCGCGAAAGCAGCGGTAAAGGGCGTCGTAATGCGTGCGTAATGTTGGCGTCGACTCCTGGGCTCTTTGCTTAGAACGTAAACTCGCGTTGAGTTATGGCATATACCTATCTCTGCTCGGGTAAAGGCGCCAATAGTCGATGGCGCTGCGCAGGCCTAGGGTGGTCGGCCCCGTTGATGGATCGTCAAATGCCGCTATCGATACCTTCTTGCTTGCGTAACTCGCAATCAGACTTGCTACAGCGTGAAAGTCATGGATTTACGTTAATAGAGTTGATGATCGTGGTCGCCATTACGGGGGTATTAGCCACCTTTGCGGTGCCCGCCTACCAAGGTTATTTGCAAGCCGCCAATAGCAGTAAAGTAGACATTCACTATCAACGCGCCATTGATTGGGTGCAGTCAGAAATGCAGCGACTGCGTGTGCAGATCAGCTCAGGCAGCAGTCGGGGCGAAGTCAGTACGCAATATGCGAGCGCGTCTCTTTGGGTGCTGGCGTTGACCCGAGAAGACCCTCGATCTGCGACCGCATCGCCTGAGGGTGCGCCGGCCTATGCCGCCCAGTCGGATACGGCAGACGCGGATGGCACAGTATTGCTCACACTGGCGGGGACAATTTCAGAGGGTACGGCTACGGTCACGATTCGGCGGCCAATCTATGGCGACTTCACAGCGGCCGCGGCTACACGGGTATGCTGGGCGCAGAACGCTTGTGACGTGTAATCGTGTATTTTCGGAAACCGGCTCTCGAGGCTTTTCATTAATAGAGCTTCTTATTGCCGTAGCATTAGTAGGGCTGCTTGGAACTATGGCTTGGCCTGCCTGGCGCGCGCAGAAGCTTCTGGCAGATGAGGGACTGCTTGTCGCGAATATCCAGAGCATGGCGATCTTTCAAGAAGACTATCGTATTCGCTATGGACACTATGCTACAGATCTTGCTGATCGACATACGATCGCGACAGTGATTGGCTGGCAACCGAGACATGACGATCAGGTGTTGTATTCGATCACTAGCGGCGATGGTTCAGAATATTGGGTATATGCCGAAAATCCGGCTGGTCACTCTGTCTGTTTGCGCATGCCGGCTGTTCAACGCTGTGACTGATAACCGAGCAGTAAACCAAATAATTCCTTTGGCGACCCAACTTGCCGTGCCACAATCGGGGAACTTTAGGATTCGAACCCCATTAAAGCGAACAGCTATGTCAGAAATGTCTGTAAGGTCAGCGGTTGGATTGGCCTATGTCATTGGATTGCTAACGATTTTCTTATCAGGAGTAGCGATGGCCATATCCGAAGAGCGCCTTCAACCTTGCCCCAGCTCACCTAACTGCGTCTGCAGTGATGCGACCGATAGCCATGCGATTGAACCGATTGCGATAACCGGCGATGCACAAACGATGTGGCAGCGGTTGCAGGATTACCTTGCCCGCCAACGCGGGTTCACGATCATGCAGGTTGAAGATAACTATTTAAGGGTCGCAGCAAAGACTCGTCTTTTGGGTTTTGTAGACGATGTGGAGTTTGAATTGCGGGCCGATGTCGGAGTTATCGCGGTTAGATCTGCTTCGCGAGTAGGCTATTCTGATCTGGGTGCTAATCGCCGGCGCATAGAAAAAATCCGCAAAGGGTTGCGCGAGACCGATTAGGCTGTATTAGTCTTCGGTAGCGGCGTGACTTGGGGCGTTGCAAGCTAAGGGGTGTGGGTAATACTGCTTCAGGAGCGAAGTAAGAGCAGGAGGGGGGGAGGAGAGCATCGTCACTTCGCCCCTGAAGCACGATCATAATCGCTGAATTGCTGTGAATTTCGCAGCAACAGTTACAAGAAATTCGTTCACGCGAATTTCAGCTCAAAACGCTGTATTTGCAGTCAGGGCTGGTCGCCCAACGTCAGTGGTCGTTCATCCGATGCAGTCCATTCAGACATAGAACCATCGTACACACTGACATTGTGCTGCCCCATCAGTTTACAGGCGAAAGCATCTACGGTTGCCGCGATCCCGCCGCCGCAATAGGTGATAACGCGCTCTTCTTGTAGGAGGTTCGCGGTCGACAGGGCTTCTAACAATTGTTGAGGGGACCTGAAGTATTCGTTCTCAAGCAGAGCGTCGAAATAAACAAGCGTGCTGGAGGGGATATGACCACGCCGATGGTAATAGAAATCGCCAGTGCCCGCGTAGAGTTCAGGCGACAGTGCATTAACGACGCAGACTTGATGCTCAATAGCGTCTTCGACCTCTTGTGTAGAGACAATTGCGTTAAGGTTCGGTGGGGCGTTAAAGGTTGTTGCTGGATAATGTTCTGTGCCGGCACTCAAGGGCGCCCCAGCATCGCGCCAGGCGCTTAAATTACCATTTAGTACCATGATATTTTTGTGCCCTGCATAATGAAGACACCACCACGCGCGCGTAGCCCACATAATGTGGCCGGATGAGTACAACACCACCTTATGGTCTGCGGATATCCCAGTATCGCCGATCGCTTTGGCAAGGGCTACGGGCGCCAAAAGCGTATTATTAAATGGCGACGCGGCATCCGACCAATCGTCCAGCAGGTCAATAAAACCGGCGCCGGGGATATGTTCCTTTAAGTAGTGCGCTCGCCCAGACTCTGCCGTGTAAGCATTGGATGATCTGTGCAGCAGCACTGAAGTATCAAAAATCCTGACGTTCTCGTCATTCAGTAAGGTAGCCAGTTCGCCCGCTTCGATTAAGTATTCTGGATGCACATAGTTCATACAAATTTCCCCGTGGTGTGAACCGCAAAAGCAAAGCTTGGCATCTTTGCGCTCGGCTAATCATAGCTAAGATCTGAGTGGACGGCCCAGATTTAACGATGAAGTAGGGTTATGCCGAGCAAGGTCGGTAGCCACGGACGAAGATTCGGCAACTGCCGACTCTTCTGCCATGGTCTGTATATCCGTCGAGGCTATGCAAGTATCCTTTTAGTCGGCGTTGCGGTTTGGATACAATGCCGACGGCGGCGAGCGAGCAAGCAATTTAAACGCTCGAAAAATTGTAGCGGCTCACTGTTTAAATTTGAAAATTGCCGGGATAGCTCAGTTGGTAGAGCGACTGATTCGTAATCAGTAGGCCCGCGGTTCGATTCCGCGTTCCGGCACCATTTAAGCCCGCGATCGCTGGCTCAAGACCAATGCTAAAGTACCGATGTCGCGATGCTCTCATATCTTTCTGGCGTGCCCACGTAAACGCTGGGTGCATCGGCAACTTTGTTTTTGTGGCCACGCGTAGAGAGAGCAGCAAGCTATAGCAGTTCATGGAATCGACTATTGCGACTTCAAAATATACCCTGGCATTTTTTACATCGTCGCTTCTTGGAATCAAGCAAATGCTTAAACGAGAGTCCGGTATTCCCTGAACGACCCGGCCCTTGCCTCGTGGCTGTTTAAACTGACGAATTCACCGGCTGCCCGTTTCACCGAATACTCCAACTCTGGACTTCGCCAGTGATAATCGTCGCCAAAAAGTACTCCGGGAGTCGTTAATTTCTTGTGCCAAAGTTCTAGGTCTACGGCCACGACTTCATAGTAATAAGAATCGGCTATATAGGCCCAGTCAACGCAGCCGTCTTCAAAACTAAGGCCTGCTTCTTGCGAGGTTGCGCGATGAATGCAAAGCTCCTCGAGTTGTTCGAAACATCTCTTGACCGATTGGTAAACTTCATCCATCAAAGATTCCGCGGGAACCTAGCCCGTATTTAAACCTTGGTAGTGTTCGTGTTGTCCTGTCAGTGCGATGATCGCCACGATTTATCTTGATACGCATCATTATTAGAGTAGTTTGTTTTAACCGCTGCGCACAAATGTCTGAAGGACAACTTTGATGAGCCCTGTACCAATAGAATTCGATCCAGCCGATATTGCGGCTAAATCGGCCCCAGACCTGCACATGTACCGGGATGAGTTGGCATCGAAAGATCCAATGACCTCGGTGCTTGAAGCAAACCCAGAGATTTACTTCGTGCCGCCAAAGCGCTCCAGCGAATGGGGGCAATGGGAATTCAAACCGGGCTCATATTACGACACCACTGTTGCCGCCAAACACCCGTTCTGGAAAGGCCAAGATCTGCCTATCCCAACGAGAGATATCGAGCGGCTGCGCTCAGACATGTTGAATTGGGGGTATTGCAAAATTGCAGACGCGGTCTCTGCGGCACAAGTTGCTGTCATTCGACAGCGGGTGCTTGAGCAAGCTGAAGGCGAGCGGCTTGCCGGCATTGCGCAAAAAACTCCCAGCGGCCAAAACATTAACTGCTGCGTTAACAAAGGACGATGTTTTGAACGATTGATTGAGCAACACCCTGATACGGTTCAAGCCGGCCCGTTGGTTGAACAACTGGTACTGGAAGCGTTAGGGCCAAACTGGATCAGCAATTCGCTAATCGCGTCCATCGCGCTGAAGGGCGGCGTGCCTCAGGCTTTGCATCAAGATCAGGATATCGCGTTGGATTCCAGAAGTCCGCTGACCATTAATGTTATGACGGTAATCACCGACCTTGATGAAACCACCGGCGGTACGCTAGTCATACCCGGCAGCCATCGTGCGTTATCAGATGCGGTGCGAGCCCAAATGCCCGTGGGTAAGTTGCCGCCGGCGATAAATATGGATGCTCCCACGGGCACCGTAGTCATTACCGACGGTCGTCTTGTTCACAGCACGGGTATTAATTACACCAACACGCCTCGCATCGTCATGCTCAATGGTATGCAGCATCCCATCATCAGACAGCAGGAAAACTGGATGTTGTCCGTTCGCCCCGATGTATTGCGGCGCGCAAGCCCGAAACTTCTGCAGCGTATGGGTTATCAGGCTACGAACGCCGCGCAAACAAATGAGGGGCATGGCTTTGGCGCCACGGGCGAGGTTGATGAAGCAGCGGGCGCTACTGTGGATTTTCGCTTAGCAGCAGATGATGGTCATTACTTGAGAGTGGGCGAACTTAGCCCAGACTCCGTTGCAGCAGAACTTAATGCCCCGTACACCCTGCGTGAGGTTGTAACCAAGGCTCGCGCAGGTGGTCAAAGCGCGCCTGTCGGTATAGGCGGGACAAAAGCCAATCCATAGTGCGCGTGAGCAAAGCGGGTGTGTCCAGAAGCGGGCAGTAACGGCAAAGGCAGGCCGTTATCTGTCTTCATAACGCTGTGGTTGAGGGTTTGGCTGCAGTTGGTATTGTCGTGTCCTGATTGTCGATCCAACTAGGCTAGGACTTAGAAAAGGAGCTGTGTAATGAAACGATCGCTCGTCATCTCAGTGACAGTCATTGCATTACTAATTGTTGGGTTAGTCACGGCGTTTGCGTACTACGGAGCGTCGGCCAACGCAGCTGTCGTGAAAGAACTGCGAGATAATCCTGGTGGCGAGCGCGCAGAAATAGTGATGTTGCTGACTTTCCAAGATGGCCGCGAATTGCCCGTGAACTATTTGCGTGAGGGTGACCAAGTTTTTGTTGGAGCAGACGGGCGCTGGTGGCGCGACTTCCGTTACGGTGGCGTGCCTGTCAAATTGTTTATCAAGGGCGAAGAGCACGCCGGAATAGCGCATACCGTTATGGACGACCCCGAATTCACGCGTGATGTTTTCCAGCGTCTGCGACCTAACGTGCCCAAGTGGTTGCCCGATTGGTTGGACGCCTATCTGATCGTGATCGAGTTACAGCTGTGAACCACAGATCCGCGGCTATTGCGGTTCTCAGCTGTCCATTGCCTCTAACAGTTCAAGCAAGAGGTTTATGATATCTAGGTACAAGCTGATCGCGATGTGCAAAGCGGTTTGCCAATCGTTAACGCCTTGCTCGTCCAAGTGGGCCAGTCGGTAAAAGTCGTAGAGCAAGAAGAATGCGAAAATTAAGGCGCCTATCATTGCGATAACGCGGCGCTGCTCAGATGCGAAGCTCGTAAATAGCATGATCAAACGGCAAATGATGAGAAGACCTAAAGCAATACAGAGATAGATGCCCAAACCAGAAAAATCGATTCCTGAATACATCCCGATGACCGCAGCCCCAAAAGTGATCAGTAGAGTGAGCTGCAGTGCGCGTAGGCCGTCGTTTTCATCCATATTCAGCATCATCATGCCGAGTACAGGACCCAAAGTGACACTCGTAGTGGTCATGGTTAATAAGCCCGCCGTCAGGCTGGAATGACTGAAGAGGACCATTGCCAACATGGAACAAATGCAAACGATCGTTAACGCCTGCAAACCACGGCTTGCTTCAGTCGGCTGAAGGTCTAGCTCGCCTGAGCTATTGGTCTCTCGTGTGAACGATACCCCTAGCACGGTATCGCCTGTCTCGGATGCTAGCCGCGCACGTTTAATTACCAACAAGCAGATCGCGAAGACAATAAAAAGTTGGCTGCCCAATATCAGGAAAGTTTTGAAGATTAAGGATGATTCCATTACTTGTCCTTAGCGGTTGGTTCAAGTCACGGTGGAGTCTTAGGATCCCAATACGGAAGATAAGCTTACGTGTTGCCGAGCCCGCAGCAAACTCAAATATCGGCGCTAAGCAAGCTCGAAAACGCGCGAATGTGATCCGCGCAACGCCATCTTAAATTTAGCGTATTGCGCGATGGGCGTTTGCTGTGGAGGCCTGGTAGAGCGTCAGTAATGTTGTGGCGGCAAGCGGATGAAGCACAGCTTGGTTGAGTAAGCTGAGCCAGACGAATTCATGTGCCCAGACAAATCCCTCACGCTCTAAAGACAATTCGGTGTCTTCGCTGCATCCAGACTTAGGATCACGATTGTCGGATCATTGGGTTTGGTCTTGATTCTGCCCCGGTTACTTGTGCTGCCAATCATTATGGTCGTTAGAAAAACAGGTTATGAACGCAAAGCCGGCGCACCTTTTTTGAAAGATGGTTATTACTTGGTTGAGGTGGCTAAGTATATGATCGCTCGCAAAACGGATCCGCCTGGAGTCGCTCTAATCGACTAATATAGTTTGGGGTGCGCGCGGGAGTTGTCGCTACCGGCGCGTAAATGCGATTGAGTGATGGGGGTAAATTTTCCCATTGAATCCAGCGCCGATCTGCAGCATCTTTGGCGATTGAGCAGTGACTATTGGGTGCAAGTAGGGAGGAAATGTGGAGTTGTTCGGAAAAATAATTTCTTGGGTCGGGTTTGGGTATATGTCCGCGCTAAGTCTCGGAGCGGTGTATTTTTGGATTCAGCTGGCCTTGAACGCTTTCCAGACGTTTGTCTATGTTTTAGTGATCGCGATTCTTGCTGGCTTGCCCTACCTTTTTTTAGTCCTGATAAATAGGTTCGTATTAGGTGTTTTCGTCTGGTTACCGTGGCGGGTACGAAGTACGGACAAAGTCCAAAGCAGCTAGCATTTACTCAATAGCCGTCAACGGCCACCAAGGCGTTCGGTTATTCGATATGCCGGTTATGCCCGTAGCAATATTATGCGACGAAACCTAGGGGGTTGAGACCAATTATTTGGCCGCGGCGTAGGTGTGTTCGGTCTGAGGCCAATTTTCTGATTCGCCAGCACATTGATGCATCAGAGCGTGCGCAGTTGCAGCCCCTGCCGTAGGGTCGCTGCTAAAGCGTTAAAGGTAAACTTGAGGGATTTTGGTTTTTCACGGGTCTGGTGTTTGGTTTAACAGCGGCACAGACGGGTAAGCAGCTTCTGTAGTTCAGCGCTCTGATTGGACTCTGAATAAAGGCCAACCGTTAAGCTACAGCGTTACGGCGCAGTCGGGTAGGACCTATGCGAAGAATTTTTGCTCAACCGGCGGCAGTCGCCTTTGGGCGGATTTGGATGCGGGCTTAGCGACCATTGCAGTTGGTTGTTTAGATGCTCCCGCAAACCTTCGGCCGACAATGGTCCATTGCGAGAATGATGCACCAGGTTGGAGTCGCGTGCCTGACCGACTAGCCTCTCCGCCTTCGGGATGATTTGCCGCAGAGGGGAGCCACAGGCTGTTAGGCTGTTGTGCTGAGATCGTGAAAGGGTGCTGGCTGTCGGTCGGCTGGGCAATAAAGCGGATGCAGCGGCTGGTTTCTTTTGGTTACACCCAGTGCCAATGGCTCATCAAACACAGGCAGCACTGCAGCTGCGCGTTGCAGCAGTGTTCCGTGATTACCCCATGCGCAGACGGTATGGTCTGCAGCACGGGATAGCTTCTTCAAGTGTTTATCATTCTCGGGGCCTATTGGATCTGCAACGTGTTTTAGGGCTTGCGGATCGATCGCGCGATAGGCGAATAGATTGGCCAACACATAGCCGCCGTATCCCCATCGTCGGCTGAAGTCCGCAATTCGTCGGTTGGTGGGGTCGTCCTTAATATGGTCTGCTGTGCTCGGATTCAGGGCTACCCACAGCACTATTGGCTTGGTGTTGTCCCAGGTTCGCCGCAGCTCATAACGATAAGCGCCGCAGTCAGAGATAAGGGCTGACTTTCGCATGGATTATTCTCTCCTAGATTGTCCTGTTGGGCAGAGTCTGGGCAGCGGTAAACGCTCCGGCAATCATCCAACGGCCGTTGTACGTGCCTATGTTGATGATGCACTGATCGTTCCTCTTCGTTAAGGTACAGGTACTTAGTAATGGAGTTTAGGCAATGTCTACGAAACAGCTTCTGTGGTACTACGCGGTCGCATACGTATTGATCTTTTCTGCGGCCTATTTTGTCGCTAACGGATAGCGATCGCCGATAATCGTAGACGTGTGACTTTTTTGACTGGCGGCGGAGCAATCAATGACTGGAAAAACCGAAGGCATGATGCAAGAAATCCCAACTGTGGATTGGTTTGATCTGCAGAGTAATCGCGAAAAATTTCTGCAAGATCTGAAATTTGCATTGTCCGAATGTGGTTTTCTTGTGCTCGCCAATGCGCCAGGGCTTGATGATGAATTTCAGCAGCGAGCCTTTCGCGAGGTGCGGGGATTTTTCGATGCGCCAATGGACTTGAAAAAGACTGCGCATATTTCCAATACGCCATATTTTCGTGGTTATACGCTGCCTACGCCTGCTGATCGTGGGCATGGGCAGGTGATCGAAAATTTTCAGTACGGTTTTGAACAAGATCCTCTTTGTGCCTACGACGACACCTCTCAGCCAATCCACAAACGCCTTTTTCGGGGTCCGAACACTTGGCCTGAGACAGACGCGCTACCTGGATTTCGTCCTCTGATCGAAGAATTGAATCTTACTTATCACCGTCTCACCCATGCATTGGGTGAGTTAATTGTTGAGTCCTTGGGCGAAGATCCTGCGGAGTTCTGTAAGTACTTCGATTTTGCTGATCCAGACTTGGCTGCAAGTTTAAATCACAACTTCAGTCTTGATGTTTTTGCGGAGGAAGCTCAGGCAGGTGTGCGCGAGGCTTACGCTCAGTTTGATAGCAAAACGGTGGGCGCGCACATCGATGGCCCACCATTCATCGCGTTGTTGATTAACGATCGGCCGGGTCTGCAGGTGGTAGCGGGTGAAGGCCAATGGATGGATGCGCCCGTGACATGTCGCACGGCAGAGGGGGACTATCACGTACCGGTAATACCGGGCTCGGTAATTGTTAACACTGGCGGCACGTTGATGCACCTGAGCGAAGGTCGCTATTCGGCAACGCTGCATCGGGTTAATACCACGCTTATTCCACGAGGCGAGACTCGTGTATCTATGCCTTACTTTCTTATTCCCAAAATGGAGGGCGATCTGATTCCATTTGGTAAAACTCAGGCATCACTAGAGGGTGCTGCTGGCTACAATGCGGGCCGTGACCGGGGTGCTAACGCCTGTGTGAATCGGATGGGTACGTTTCCACAAGTCACCCGACGTTGGTGGGTCGAAGAGTTTAAAGCGCTGAGCGAAAAACAGCGCGCGGAAGTCGAAGCGGAGACGGCAGCGGCTTATAAATTGGCGGCGGAGCGCGGAAAACGCTACCGAGAAGCTCGCGATTAATGCCTGAAGGTTTGCAGGCACACAACAGCACAAAGCTGTTGTGTGCGATCCTACTTGAATAAACCAGTGGTTGCCTGAGTGTCTAGGCGGGCGTGTCGCCTTCAACTGTGGCCCGTTCCATTAACCGTTCGTTTGGATAGTAGTCCGCTGTGGCGTAGTGTTGGGCGGCACGGTTGTCCCAAAAAGCGATCGAGTTTTGGCGCCATTGGAATCGACACTGATACTCGGGTCGAGTCGCGGTAGCAAACAACTTGGTCAGCAATGGTTGTGCTTGTGAATCCCCCATCCCCGCAATACCCACGGTAAAAAGCGCGTTAACATAAATCGATTTGCGGCCGGTTATAGGATGCGTGCGCACAATTGGATGTGTTACAGCCGGATATTTTTTTTCGAACTTCGTCATTTGCTCGGTGTCCGCACCGCTTTGCAATAAATATTGGCGCATAGGCTCGAAGCGATGCACGGCATGGCGCCCTTCTATCGCTGCCCGGACGGAGTCGTCTAAGCCGTCATACGCAGCCTCCATGTCTGCAAACAGGGTGTCACCGCCAATTTCCGGCACTTTTCTTGCGATAAGTATCGACCCCAGAGAAGGTTGGGCGCGCCAGGTCACGTCGGAATGCCAGATCGCTGTATCAGATGGAGGACGGTTTGAATCATTGTGCAGTACTAACAATTCGGGATAACCGTCTTTGGGGTTCACCGGGTGAGTCTCTAGTGTGCCGAACTGTCGCGCAAACTCGAGGTGTTGCTTTGCGCTGATGTCCTGACCGCGAAAGAAGATCACTTTGTATCGTACAAGTTGATCGCCAAGCCATGCCTGGCTAGCTGGGTCTAACGGTTTGCGTAGATCCAGGCCCTCTATCTCGGCCCCAATAGTCGGAGTCAGTGGCTTGGCGACAGCCATAAATTTCTCGCTCAACAATTGATGCAACAGTCTAACCTTAGGGTTATTCGGTCGGCAAAGCCTGGATCGTGCATCAGTGACAAGGATGGATTGGTTTATCCAGAATGACTATTCTGTTCGGGATTCTGATGGATGATTTAGGAGTGTAAGTGTCCCGCAGTCGAGCTTTTGATCCGATGGGCTTACAGCGCTCGCTCGGCATTATGCTTCGTTCCTCGTCAACCATTGACGAGATAAATCGCGACATTCAAGTGTCTTTAGCGATACTGAGGCGTTGGTTAGGCTTACAATATGGTAGGAGGGCGTTCGATGAATTGTTTTTTGATACGCATGTTAGTTGTGTTGGGCTTGGCTGCGTTTCCTGGGTGGAGTTTTGCTATAGATATTCCGCCAGGTCAGGCAATTGCGCCGCCGCCGGGCAAAAGCGCAATACGGTTCGAAGTGAACTCGGTGAAAGTCGGCGATAAATATCTTCAGGGCAAGGCGCTGAACACAGGCTCTGAACTCGAACTCAACAGCCTTGGTTTCCAGTATTCGCGCAGTCTTCTTATCAAGAACAGGTTGGCCGGGTTTTATTTAAATTCGGCTGTAGGCTTGGCCCTGCCAGGTGGTTCGATGGCGACCCAGAGCAATGTAACGAGCTTGACTGATTCTGCCGCGGCGCTGGTGACATGGTTGCTCGCGGATAAAGAGAAAGGCCGTTACGCGGTTCTAGGTACTTTTGTGATTGCGCCCACTGGAGACTATGACAGCAACCGTGCAATAAATTTTAGCCAGAACCGATTTGCTGGCGGTTTTCAGCTGGGCTACCACACACGCTTAGCAAAAGATTGGGACGTAATGACGACCGCTAACGTTATGTTTTCAGGCAAAAATGATGATTATCGCCTCACCCATCAAACCTATGAGCAAGACCCTCTCTACTCTATGCAGTTTACCTTGATGCATCATATTGATCCGTCGGTCACCGCATCAGCCACTTATTACGTCTACCACGGTGGTGCTGGGCAGTTGGACGGGGTGGACATGGATAATGACATTAGCCGCAATCGTTACGAAATGGTGTTGTCGAAAAGAGTCCGATCCGCCAAGTATTTTTTGTATTTTGGCAAAGATGCAAATACAGAGAATGGCTTTATCGAAGACCGGCGCGTGTCATTTCGCTATCAACACTATTTGTAGGGTCATTTAATAGGTATGGCAGTAACA
>ERZ802831.141-NODE-141-length-37343-cov-16.3219_pt1 | contig 37343 bp, 33 predicted proteins | sample MGYA00345655_ERZ802831 | MGnify/ENA primary metagenome ERZ802831 (study PRJEB30503, sample SAMEA104212376) | marine metagenome | biome: Westerlies Biome; feature: [SRF] surface water layer (ENVO:00010504) within the epipelagic zone...; material: water...
GTCCAAAGACGACAACTCGTCTTCCTTTAACACCTTGATATGCAACAGCTGCATAGCACCAATCCACAAGAGTTTCAATTGTGGATTCAGAAATAGTAGGGGTCATAGACCGAAACATAATCGGCAGCGTACGACGGACTGGGATAGGCGAGTTCTATGCAAAGCACATTATTGTCATGGCCGGCAAAATAAGTGATGCAATTCGTCAGCGTTAACAGCACAGACTCGGTGAAGAACGGCACAACCTTCGCGGGCAAATCCTGCAGAGAAATTTCTATACACACCGAATCCTGCTCTTCCCTACTGCATAGCGAGAAAAAACTCGCTCGGGCGCCAATAAGCTCAGCGAACGTGCTGAGCGCAACCCTCAGATTCGGCGCGGTTTGCATGGCGGTGCCCAGGGCGCCATGAGCAGCAAGCTGTAGCTGATGCCCCAATCTAAGCGCCAACCCTAGGGACGAGTGGGTGAGCGCATTTTCAATCAGGCACATCTGCGCAGAGAAGGGCATTTCAAAATCGGCTCGCATCACATCAGATGCCGAATAGCCCGTGCCTTTGAGCAATGCGGTTTCAGACACTTGCGCGTTCACAAACCGGTACAGCAAACGGATATAACCCGTAGAGAAAAACGGTTCACTCATGCCCAACCCCGCATACCCACACCATAGGGGTAACCGCCCCGACTGTCACCGATTGTCCCCATCAAGGCGCGAAATGTCCTTTCGCAATGCGCATCGCGCCGCACAATGAACGGATCTTTTCAGGGGTAAGAACACATGCAGGAGCGAGACAGAAGTTTATCGTTACTCAACGGCGTTGGGCTACTCATCAGTTCAGCGTTGTCAGGATGGCTGCACTTTTTCCAGCTATTGGGAGAAATCGATTTGTGGCCAGTCATTAATCATATTGAGGCCCAGGTGCCTGGCGAGGCCCGAGCTTGGGTGATGGCACATCTCGAAGGCATTACTAATGGCTTGCTGCTGATCGCCATCGCCACTACCGCACATTCCCTCGTGTTAAGCCCCCGCCAATTCAAGTGGCTGTGCCATACCTCGCTGACATTCGGTTGGCTGTTTACCCTGCCAGCGATTGCGAACGCATGGTTTGGCACGCGCGGCCTCGCGTTTGGTGGAGGTCCCTTTGGTGATAGCGTCGCCAACAACGTGATCTACCTGTTTGGCTGGCCGCCCATCATTAGCGTACATATTGCCTTCGCATTGCTGGCCTTGGGCGCATGGCGGCATCACAAGCAACTGCGCAGCAATACGCTCGCGACCTTGGGTACACCGAGGAACCAGTGAAATGACTCACGCCATCACCGTACGCAAGATTCCTTTCGACTTCAGCAACGACATCTCGCCGCATTGGCATCCAAAACAGCGCGAGTGGGGGCACATGATTAATGGGGCGTCATTAACGATGCCCTATCTAGAACCTTTCCTAAACCGAACCCTGCGCGAGGCACTGGGTAAATTGAGCGACTCAACCTTGCATCAGGATGTAGAAGGCTTCATTCGACAGGAGGCTCAACACTATGCCAATCATCGGCGCTATAACGAGATGCTCAAAGCGAACGGATATGCAGTGCTCGCCGACATTGAAGCGACATTCGCAGCCGATTATGCGGCCCTCGAAAAGCGCTCCCTCGAGTGGCGCTTGGCCTACTCGGCAGGATTCGAAACCATGACCATGGGTATTACCGACTGGCTCGTAAACGAGCGCAGCAGCTTGTTTTACGGCGCCAACCCTGCCGTCACCTCCTTGGTGCTCTGGCATATGGTTGAAGAAACGGAACATAAAGCCGTGGCTTACGATGTGTACGAAACTCTCTGTGGGCGCTACTGGTTGCGTATCGCAGGGTTGGTATGGGGTTCCTTACACGTTGGCTTTATGTCGCGTCGCGCCTATCGGGCGATGCTTCAGCAAGATGGCGTGTGGAACACCGTAAAAGGCAGACTGGGTATATGGATCATGGTGGGACGTTTTTTCAAAAACGCCGGCGGCGCAATGTTGCGCGCTCTGCGACCAGGCTATCACCCGAACCAGATTGCAGATCCTCCATGGGTTGACCAGTGGCGCCTCGCGTACGCTGCTATGCACAGCGACAAGCTGCCGTTGCTCGATACTAGCCAACGCGATATACCGCCAAGGTTCGGTATCGGTGGCGCTAATGAGTGATCTCTTAGAAAGGAATGTCATTTGCGGTGACAGGCGTTGGTAGCTGCGTCTATGCGCCACCCTGGTCGACGGGATATGTATAAAAACACCAGTCGCTCTTCTTAGTGTTCAAAGCGTCGTACAGACGTTGAGCTTGGTGATTAGTAGGGGCAGTGACCCACTGCAAACGCGCGGCTCCATGCCTTGCGGCATAGTGCCGACAATGCTCAATCAAGGATCTCCCGACACCGTTGCCCCGAGCTTCTGACAACGTGTATAGATCGTTCAGCACGGCAACTTTCGACGCAATAGTTGTCGTATACGTCAGATAAACCGTTGCGAAACCTATTGGCATACCATTCTGTAGATAAAGGAACTGGCACCCGGCAGGATTTGCCTCGCCAAACTGAGAAAAAAACTCACGGTTTTTGCGATCAGATATTTCAGCGACCTGATAAAACTCTTGATAGGCCCTGATCAGTGGCAGTGCTTTTTCCAGATTAGCCGGCCCTACAGATTCAATGACGCTGGTGTTCAAAGCCCCTCCTCGCCCTGCTGACTAGCCTGTTTGTCGAGAGATGCATCCATCGCTGCTATCTCTCTGGCCATCGACCGAGCATTTGAATCGTTCTGTCGCAAGAGCCCTGCAACCACTCCTGCGCGATCCTCATCGTTCCGGTTCTGACTGAACTTCCACTTACCTTCTATCCGCGTAACCGAAATCTGCAGCCCAACAATCGCGTTAACCAAGGCGTTGGTGTAATCAGGTGGCGCATCTGCGACGGACCAAGGTTCAGCAAAACTAGCCTCCTGACGATCCGTCAGCCTTGTTACATGCGCCTTCAGCCATTCAGGGTCATGAATAGCTTGCGGATGCCCATATATGTGAACCGCAGAGTAGTTCCATGTGGGCACCACGCGCGCGTCGCGCGCTTTGGAAGGGTACCAAGAAGGTGAGATATAGGCGTCGACTCCAGAAAAGACGACCAGCACCTCAGAGTTTGAATTGATGTCACACCACACCGGATTAGCGCGCGCGACATGTCCCTCCAATGTGCCATTGCGTTGGTCATCCACCCATTGGAAGGGGATGTGATTCCCAACGAGATCTCCGTGAGCGTTTGTCACCAACGTTCCCAATGGATTGGCCGCAACAAGCGAGCGAATGGTCTCAACATCATCTTGCCGAAACTGCCTAGAGGTATGCATGAGTGCGTCAATCGATGGGAAAAAGGTGTGGCATAGCTCTACCAACTACGTCAGTTGCGAATTAAGACGCATCAATGGGTACCGGGTGGGTCCATCCGGCGGCAGGCGTAAGTTCAGGAACTGGCGCGTCGTAACTGTCTAAGCGCGCGCGCGGCAGCCAGACCAGATTCCATGTCAGGTAAGACTGTGCCCTCTGAGTACCTGAGATGCGCTTTGAGGTTCTCAAAAAAAACTTTCGGGAGTACTCGGTTGTTTTGCGCGCGCTTCAGCAGCTCCGGAACCTCGTCGTAAAACGCGCCAAGGGCTGCCAGTGCAGCTGGGGACGTTTCGTAGTAGGCCGGATGGTACTTTGCCCCATCCCACACATTGCGCGAAACGCGGGGCCACTCAGCCGCCGTTGCTGGAAAACTGCCCGTCTGGCGCACGTGGCCAATCAAGTTATGCATGCCGTCAAGGTTATGGATAAGCTCGGCGCGTACGGCTGTACGTACATGCCAGCCGTCGATATCCCCCTTTAGATAGTCGAACTCAACAGCCTTGGTAAAACCTTGCTGTGCCGCCAAGAAAATACCGAGCACAGTGGATAGCACTAGCAGTACTTGCGTTAACAGAAACTCCTTGCTTTTCTCTTTTGAACCAAAAACCTTTTCAGACACGGACAACCTCCCCGAATATGTGGTGCCGATGTGGTCAATATGATTCACATCAAGGCTTTAAATCAGACCTGACTCAAACTCGCCCGCGCTGCATTTTTGTTGCTCTGTGCCGTTGGCTGGACGTGACGTCTTGCAAACCTAAGCGATGATCAACATATGAAGGCTGAAACGAAGCGCTGCTCAGTGGGTGATGGCCAGCAGTATAGGGGTGATCACCAGAATCTAATCGTCCCTGCGTGTGAGAGGGCTCACAAATCCTAAATCTCAGTGGCTCGAATGTGGTTTGCCGCACTTGCTACGCAAGTTCGCAGTAACCTTAGCCGTCGTTCGCTGAGACCTGCATAAGAAACACCCCTTCCCCACCTTCCGGCAGTTCAAGCCACTCAATCGGCAGATCGGGGTATTTGTGCTGCATGGCTGGGGCGCTGGCACCGACCTCGCAGAGGAACACACCATTCGGCTTAAGGCGCGCGGCCAGCTCTGGCAAAAACGCATCTACCAAGGCAAGCCCGTCTTCGCCCGCTGCCAGCCCAAGTTCCGGTTCGTGTCGGTATTCTTCTGGCAGGGCTTGCATGTCCGCAGCATCCACATAGGGCGGATTCGTCAGAATCAAATCCCACTGACCGGTTTCGCTGCCAAGCCAGTCGCAGGCATCGCCTTGAATCACTTCAACGCGCTCACCTAGGTTGTGCAGCTCCACATTCTTGCGAGCTAGCGCAGCAGCTTTCGAGTCAAGTTCAACCAACGTCACCTTGGACATTGGGTAGCGCTTCGCTGCCAAGATCCCCAAGCAGCCGACCCCAGCGCAGAGATCGACGATGCGGGTGATGTCTTGCGGCAACCAGTCTTGCAGCGGCTCACCAAGCAGATAACCGATCGGTGATCTTGGCACCATGACGCCAGATTCAACGAAGAAGCGTTTGCCCATGAATTGACACTCACCCAGCAGGTGGGCCAGTGGTGCTCGCTCGTTTATGCGCCGGCCGGCGATGCTGTGTATGTGCTGCAGGTCCGCAGGGATAACGGGCAGCTGCAACGATGCTTCATCGTCAGCGTAGCCTGTAACACTGAGCACCAAGTAGACGGCTTCATCCCAGGCGTTGTCGGTGCCGTGGCCATAACTTAGCGGGGCGTTATCGAAGCGTTGATATACCGTCTCGATCAGTCCACCAACCGTTGCCGACTCGTTCTCGCTCACTGCCAACGCGACGGTTCCACAAATTCAACGTCAGCCCCTTCGGTATTGCCCATCAAGGTGCTGATCACATCTGCAATATCCTTTTGCTCAAAAAGGATTTGATACAGCCCGTCGACTAGGGGCATGTATACGTCTCGCTCGCGGCTCTTGGCGTAAACCAACTGCAGCGTGTTCACCCCTTCCGCCAGCTTGCCCAGCGACTCTGACGCCTCGTCCAACGTCATGCCCTTAGCGATACAGGCACCGAGCTGGTGATTGCGACTGAGCGGCGATGTACAGGTCACCAATAGATCGCCAACGCCAGCAAGGCCAAGAAAGGTGAAGGGATTACCACCCATGGAGACAGCAAAACGACTCATTTCGGCGAGGGCGCGGGTAACCAGCAAGCCAATGGTGTTTTGGCCAACCTCCAAGCCCGCGGCTAGGCCACAGACAATGGCATAGATATTTTTCAGCGCTCCGCCAAGTTCCACGCCGTAGACATCGGCGCTGGCGTAAACCCGCAAGGTGTCGTTGCGCATCACCTCCTGAACCAGTACCGCATCTTGCTGATGGTGGGTCGCGATCACCGTGCCCGCATATTGCTGTTCGGCGATTTCTTCTGCGAGGTTTGGACCGGAAATTGCGCCCACATGTTGGCTTGGCGTGAGATCACCGAGCAGTTGGCTCATTAGACGAAATCCCGCAGGCTCAATACCCTTGGTAGCGCTGATCAGTACGTCGTCTGGGCTGATATAGGGCGCCATCTCTTGGCAAACCGAGGCAAAGCCCGCGCTGGGTACGGCGACGAAGATGAGGCTCGAAGATTGGGTCGCATGACCGAGATCTGCGGTGGGGTGAACATTGGCTTCTAGCCGATGGCCCGGCAGATATCGCAAGTTCTCGCCGGCCTGCAAAGTTTGCGCTACCTGCTCAGAGTCGCGCATCCACAGGTGGGTGGTATGGCCGTTACGGGCAATGATATTGGCGATGGCGGTACCAAAATTACCCCCACCTACGATGGCGACGTTCATACAAGACACCGATCACGGTACGAGCCGTCATTGTGACGGCTTGTCCGTGAGATAGATACGTCGCTAGGCGTCGCTTGCTGGCAGCAGATCCATCAAAAGCCGGTTCATGCGCGATACATAGGTCGCTGGATCCTGCAGCGTGCCGCCTTCGGCGAGGCTGGCTTGATCAAACAGCAGCTCAACCAACTCGGCAAATCGCTCTTCGTCCTGTTCAATGTCCAGTCGATGCAGCAGCGGATGCTCGGCATTGAACTCAAAAAACGGCTTCGCCTCGGGCATGGACTGGCCGCTGGCTTCCAAGATCTTGCGCATTTGTATGCCCATGCCGAAGTCTGACAGCACCAAACAGGCGGGGGAATCCGTCAGGCGTTTGGACGGCCGCACACCTTCCACCTTCTCACCGATCACGGCCTGTATGCGCTCGGTGAGCGGGTGTTCTTCCGCCTTCTCGTCTTCTTTATCGTCCTCTGACTTGGATTCACCCGGCAGTGTGACATCGCCGCGCATGACGTCGACAAATGGCACGCCGTCAAATTCCGACAGCGAACTCATCAGCCACTCGTCGATGCGATCAAACATCAGTAGCACTTCAACGCCTTTGTCTTTGAAAATCTCTAGGTGCGGGCTGCGGCTCGCGGTCTCATAGGTTTCGGCGCAAATGTAGTAGATGCTCTCCTGATCCTCTTTCTTGCGTTCCATGTAATCGGCAAGGCTCGCGGTCTTGTCGCTGTTACCGCCATGGGTGGAGGCGAAGCGCAGCAACTTCATAATGGCGTCACGATTGGCAAAATCCTCACCGGCGCCCTCTTTGAGGACTTCACCAAACTCTTTCCAGAACGTCTGATACTGCTCTGGATCTTTTTTCGCCATGTCGTCGAGCATGCTCAGCACACGTTTTGTGACCGCATTGCGAATAGAAGTGACGCGTTCGTCTTGCTGCAAAATCTCGCGAGAGACATTGAGAGGCAGATCGTTGGAATCGATGACGCCTTTGACGAACCGCAGGTAGAGCGGCAAGAACTGATCTGCGTCATCCATGATGAAGACACGCTGCACATAGAGCTTCAGGCCCTTGGGCAGCTCGCGGTTGTACAGATCAAACGGTGCCCTCTTGGGTAGATAGAGCAGGCTGGTGTATTCAAATTTGCCCTCGACCCGATTGTGGCTCCAGCTCAGCGGGTCTTCAAAATCATTGGAAACATGCTTATAAAACTCTTTGTATTCCTCATCGCCAACCTCGGAGCGAGAACGCGTCCACAGCGCCTGAGCTGAATTCACCGCTTCCAGCTCTGGCACAAACTCCTCGTCCTCCGAGGCGCCATAGCCCGGTGTTGAGAGCATGCGCACCGGCACGCCAATGTGATCGGAGTAACGAGTCACGATATGGCGCAGGCGTGCGTCCTCGGCGTATTCCGTCGCGTCTTCCTGAAGATGCAGAATGACTTGTGTACCTCGAGGTAAATTCGTCGCGATGTCGAGACTGTAGGCATCTTCACCGGTTGAGCGCCAACGCACCCCATCGCCACCGGCGGCACTTTGGGTGAGTACTTCGACCTCTTTTGCCACCATAAAGGCGCTGTAGAAACCTACTCCGAACTGGCCGATCAACTGCGAATCAGACTGCTGATCGCCGGTGAGGTTGGCGAGAAACTCTGCGGTGCCGGATTTGGCGATGGTGCCAAGATGGGCGATGACGTCTTCCCGCGACATGCCAATACCATTGTCCGCAATGGTGAGCGTACCCGCGTCTTTGTCGAAGGTAATGTCGATCCGAAAGTCCGCATCGTCGCCAAGCAAACTAGCGTCCTCGATAGCGCGAAAACGCAGCTTGTCGATAGCATCTGAGGCGTTGGAGATGAGCTCTCTCAGAAAGATCTCGCGGTTGGAGTAAAGCGAGTGAATCATCAGCTGTAGCAGCTGCTTCGCCTCGGTTTGAAAATTGAGAGTTTCGGAAGAACTCTCGGATTTGTTCTCGGCTTGGTTCTCGGACTGAGTATCGCTCATGTGTCGGTTTCCCCTAACGCTGTTACGGGCTTGGATATGGGGATCAAACTCGGGATTTCAAGCGCCTCAGGGGCCTTGCACCCCTGAGACCTGAGGATGGGTTAGCTCCAGCCGGTCACTTCCGCTAGCGCGTCGCCAATTTCTGCCAAGCTGCGTACGGTGCGTACACCCGCATCCTGCAGCGCAGCAAACTTGTCGTCTGCAGTACCCTTGCCGCCAGCGATAATGGCGCCAGCGTGGCCCATGCGCTTACCTGGAGGAGCAGTAACACCAGCAATGTAGCCAACCACCGGCTTGGTGACATTTGCCTTAATGTAGGCAGCCGCCTCTTCTTCGGCGTTACCGCCGATCTCGCCAACCATGACAATGGCTTCAGTGGCGGGGTCTTGCTCGAATAGCGCCAGCACATCAATGAAGTGACTGCCGGGAATCGGGTCGCCGCCAATACCCACGCAAGAACTTTGACCGAAGCCGCGATCTGTCGTTTGCTTTACTGCTTCGTAGGTCAAGGTGCCCGAACGCGAGACGATGCCCACCTTGCCCGGTAAGTGAATATCGCCGGGCATGATGCCTATTTTGCACTCTCCCGGCGTGATCACACCTGGGCAGTTGGGACCGATCATGCGCGCACCACTTTGCTCAAGCCGCGCTTTGACAGCGAGCATGTCTAGCGTGGGAATGCCTTCGGTGATGCAGACGATCAGTTCGATACCCGCGTTTAGCGCCTCCAGAATCGAGTCTTTACAGAAACTCGCCGGTACGTAAATGACGCTCGCGGTTGCCCCAGTGGCCGCAACGGCATCAGACACCGTATCGAAAACCGGCAGACCGAGGTGTGTCGAGCCGCCCTTACCCGGCGTGACGCCACCGACAAGCTGGGTGCCGTAGGCTAGCGCCTGTTCGCTGTGCAGTGTGCCTTGTGAACCGGTAAAACCTTGGCAGATAACCTTGGTGTCTTTGTTGATCAAAATACTCATGCTTGACCTCCCGCAGCAGCTACCGCTTTTTCAACGGCGTCAACCAGCGATTCGCCAGGGATAATGTTCAGTCCGCTGTCTGCCAAAGTCTTGCGACCCAGCTCGGAGTTGTTGCCTTCAAAACGCACAACCACAGGCACTTCAACACCCACCTCTTGCACGGCGCCGATAATGCCTTCGGCGATGGTAGCGCAGCTGACAATGCCGCCGAAGATGTTGATCAGAACCGCTTGTACTGCTGAATCAGAGAGAATGATCTTGAACGCTTCCGCAACCGCTTCCTTGGTTGCACCGCCACCGACGTCAAGGAAGTTGGCCGGGTTACCGCCGTGCAGCTTGACCAAGTCCATGGTGCCCATGGCGAGCCCAGCACCGTTAACCATGCAGCCAATATTGCCTTCAAGGGCAACGTAATTGAGGCTGAATTCCGCGGCTTGAGCTTCACGCTCGTCTTCCTGACTTGGATCATTCATTTCGGCAATCGCTGGCTGGCGATACAGTGCGTTGCCGTCGATATTGATCTTTGCGTCAAGGCAGTGAATGTCGCCATCGGTGGTCACCACCAGCGGGTTGATCTCCAGCAAAGAGCAATCTGATTCCTCAAAAAGCTTTGCTAAACCCATGAAAAGATTCGTAAATTGACGTATTTGCTGCCCTTCTAAACCCAACTTAAAAGCCAGCTCTCGACCTTGATAGGGCTGTGCACCCACTGCAGGGTCGATGATCGCACGCAGAATTTTTTCCGGTGTTTCTTCTGCGACCTGCTCGATCTCGACACCGCCCTCCGTAGACGCCATGAATACGATGCGACGACTACCGCGATCAATCACCGCACTGAGGTACAGCTCGCGGTCGATATCGGTGCAGCTTTCGACATAAATCTTGCTTACTGGCTGGCCGTTCTCGTCAGTTTGAATGGTCACCAGATTCTTACCAATCCACTGATCGGCAAACGCACGAATCTCGTCTAGGGAGTCAGCCAGCTTAACGCCGCCTGCCTTGCCTCGCCCGCCGGCATGAACCTGCACTTTGACAACCCAGCGATCACCGCCAATTTTTTGCGCGGCCTCGACAGCTTCGTCTGCGGTATCCACCGCGTATCCTTCTGAAACGGGTAGACCGTACTGCGCGAACAGACCCTTGGCCTGATACTCGTGTAGATTCATGGCGTGTTTTCTCTCCCTTTGACTAAGTCAGCAATTGATAGGTTAGGCGCGTTTCACCCGATTCACCGTATGAATGGCGTGCCCACGGGCACTCAATGCCGCCTCGTGCATGCCTTCGGATAGCGTTGGGTGAGCAAACATGATCAGGCCTAAGTCTTCTGCCGAGGCGCTGAACTCCATGCTGATTACCGCTTGAGCAATCAGCTCCGACGCTTGGGCGCCAATCACATGAACCCCTAAAATGCGGTCTGTCTCGCTGTCGGCGATGACGCGAATCATGCCTTCGTTCTCGCCTGCCGCAAGTGCGCGGCCATTGGCCGCGTAAGGAAAGCTACCGACGTTGAAAGCTTCGCCGTCGCTCTTTAGTTGCTGCTCGGTTTTCCCTACCCAGGCAATTTCTGGGTGCGTATAAATCACGCTGGGCACAGTGTCGTAGTTGACGAGTGGCTTATGACCGGCGATACGCTCGACAACCATGATGCCCTCTTCCATGCCCTTGTGAGCCAGCATGGGGCCGCGCACCACATCGCCAACGGCATAGACATTCGTCGCATCTGTCGCACACAAATCGTTGACGTACAAAAAGCCTCGTTCATCCAAGTTCACACCAGAATCTGCTGCCAGCAGTCCCTCGGTATAGGGCCGACGCCCTACTGCAACAATAAGCTTGTCAACTTCAATAGTGTGGTCACCGTCTTTGTCTTGATAGGTCACGCAGACGTGTTTGCTTTTGCCAGTGCCCTTGATCTCGGTGCCCGTCACGCGCGCGCCCATGCGAATATCGAGGCCCTGCTTGGTCAGAATCCGCTTGGCATCGCGCGAAATTCGGTGATCTGCGATGGGCAGAAATTCGTCCATGGCTTCAAGCACAATGACTTCAGAGCCGAGCCGGTTCCACACGCTGCCTAGCTCGAGGCCAATCACACCAGCGCCAATGACGCCAAGTCGCTTCGGGGCTTGCTTGAATTCCAGCGCGCCGGTGGAATCGACAATGATGTCGTCGGTTAGCGGTGCCGGTGGAATTTCAACGGGCACGGAACCTGGCGCCAAAATCACATGTTCGGCTTGCAGCATTTGCTCCTCACCACCATGAGGGGTGAAACCCACTTGGCGGTTAGCATAAAGACGGCCCTTGCCTGCTAGGGCGGTAACGCCGTTACCGTCGAACAATGCGGCAACACCACCCGTCAGGCCTGCGACCACTTCGTCTTTGCGCTCGATCATGCGCGGCACATCGGCGCTGACTTTGCCGGTCTTAATACCTAGGTCTGCAAACTCGTGTTGAGCTTCAACAAACTTGTGCGAAGCATCGAGCAAAGCCTTGGAGGGTATGCAGCCCCAATTCAAACAGGTGCCGCCCAATACGGGCTTATCGTTCTTATCCAGCATCATGTTGATACAGGCCGTATTCATGCCCAGCTGGGCAGCCCGAATGGCGGCGTGATAACCCGCAGGTCCACCGCCGATAACAATTACGTCGTAGGAATCACTCATTTAAAGTTCCAACAATATTCGCGCTGGGTCTTCCAGCATGCCTTTGATCGCCACCAAAAACTGTACCGCTTCGCGGCCATCGATCAATCGGTGATCGTAAGATAGGGCCAAATACATCATCGGCCGAATCACAATTTCACCGTCGACCACGACCGCTCGCTCCTGAATGTTGTGCATGCCCAGCACACCAGTCTGCGGGGGATTCAAGATCGGCGTCGACATCATCGAGCCGAAAATACCGCCGTTAGAGATGGTAAACGTACCGCCTGCCATGTCTTCCAGCCCTAGTTTACCGGACCGTGCTTTTTCACCGTAGGCCATGATCTGATCTTCAATTTGCGCGAGCCCTAGGGCGTCAGCATCGCGCACCACCGGCACCACCAGTCCACGCTCTGTGGAGACGGCAACGCCGATGTCGTAGTAGCCGTGATACACAATGTCGTTACCGTCAATGCTGGCATTTACCGAGGGGAAACGCTTGAGCGCCTCTGTTGCCGCACGCACGAAAAACGACATGAAGCCAAGCTTGGTGCCATTGTGTGCCGCCTGAAATTCAGTTTGATAGCGTTTGCGCAGCTGCATAATGGGCTGCATGTCGACCTCGTTGAAAGTGGTCAGCATGGCAGCATTTTGCTGCGCCTCGACCAAACGCTTGGCCACACTAGCGCGCAACCGCGTCATCGGCACACGACGTTCAACACGTTCTTCACCGTTGCCAGCAAACATTTCGCTCGACGTCACGGCGGCAGGCGCGGCAGTGGCAGCAACTGGCGCTTCTACCGCTGGCGCTTGGGTCTGAATCGGGGCAACGTCCTCACTGACCGGCCCAGAGGCCAGGGCTTTAGCCACATCTTCCTTGGTGATACGACCGTCACGGCCGCTGCCGACCAAGCCGGTAAGATCCAGCCCAGATTCCGCAGCCATTTTTTTAGCTGCAGGACTGGCAAAGCGATCTCCATCAGCGCTCGCCTCAGGCGTCGCTGCCACATCAGCTTGCACCGACGCAGCCGGTGCCTCGGCTGCATCACTGGCTGGTGCTGCTGAAGCGCCGGACTCGAACTGCGCGATGGGCTCCTCCGACAACACGGTGTCGCCCTCTTGCTTGAGGATCGTAGTCAGTACGCCGTCTTCTGGAGCGAACACTTCAATCACCACTTTGTCGGTTTCGATATCGACCAACAGCGTGTCGCGGGTGACAAAGTCACCTGGCTGATGATGCCAAGTGGCAACGCTGCCATCCGCGATAGACTCGGGAAAAATGGGTGCATTAATTTCCATACTTAGTGTCCGTTCTCCAGTTCAACGCTTGGCTCTTCAGTGAGAGCAGCTCTTATCAATTGCTGTTGTTGTTCTAAGTGCACGCTGGCGTAACCCACAGCCGGTGCTGCAAAAGCCTCTCTGCCCGCGTAGTGCAGAGTCACTTTTTTTCTTGCCATGCGGTTAATCACTCGACGCAGGCGGTATTGAATCGAGAACCATGCGCCTTGATTAATGGGTTCTTCTTGGCACCAGACGATGTTTTCCACTTTGTCGAACGGGGCTAAGGCTGCGAGTAACTCGTCATCAGGGAATGGGTAAAGCTGTTCGATCCGGATGATCGCCACATCGTCGAGCCCTTGCTCGGCTCTCGCTTCCCAAAGATCGAAGTACACCTTGCCGCTGCACAGCACGACACGCTTAACTTTTTTCTCCGCCAGCGCCTCGGTCTCACCGATGACCAGCTGAAAGTGCCCGTCGCAAAGCTCATCTACCGTTGATACCGCGAGCTTGTGGCGCAGCAGGCTCTTTGGCGTCATCGCGATTAAGGGTTTGCGTGTCGGACGAATGGCCTGACGCCGCAGCATGTGGAATACCTGCGCTGGCGTCGATGGCACACAAATTTGCATGTTGCGCTCGGCGCACAGCTGCAAAAAACGCTCGAGTCGAGCCGAAGAATGCTCGGGGCCTGCCCCCTCAAAACCGTGAGGTAATAGCATGGTGAGTCCGCACAGCCGCGCCCACTTAGTCTCGCCAGAGCTAATGAACTGATCGATCACTACCTGGGCACCGTTAGCGAAATCACCAAACTGCGCTTCCCACACCACCAGGGTATTGGGTGCTGTGGTTGCATAACCGTACTCAAAGGCTAGCACCGCCTCTTCAGACAGCAAGGAATCGTACAGATCGAAGGTGATGTCTTCGCGCAGCAAGTTGAGCGGGATCAGCCGTGAGCCGTCCTTTTGATTGTGCAGAGCGGCGTGACGATGCGAGAACGTGCCGACGCCAACGTCTTGGCCGGTGAGTCGCACCGGAAAGCCTTGCTGAACCAATGTGGCATAGGCCATGACCTCTGCCATGCCCCAGTTCACGGGCATGGCTCCAGCCGCCATACGATGCCGGTCTTCAAGAATTTTTGTCACCTGACGATGCAGCACAAAGCCGTCTGGAACAGCTTCCATACGCGCAGAAAGTTCTTGGAATGCCGCATTATCGAAACTGGTGTCTGCAGGAGCATCTAGGCTTGACCCAATATAGGGGGTCCAATCCACAAATAGCTCCGAATGGGGTTCGTGCACCATTTCCAAGGCCACACTCTCGCCACCTTCCAAGCGTGAGCGATATTGCTCAGTCATGGACTCGACGGTCTCTGCCTGTACCGAGCCTTCTTGCACCATTTTTTCGCCGTAGCGCGCGCAGACGGTATTTTGCGTGCGTATCTTCTGATACATCAGCGGCTGTGTTTTCGCGGGTTCTTCGGCCTCGTTGTGGCCGCGTCGGCGATAGCACACAAGGTCGATCACCACGTCCTTGCGGAATTCCATGCGATAGTCTGCGGCAAGTTGGGTCGCAAAAATCACGGCTTCGGGGTCATCGCCGTTTACATGGAAGATGGGCGCTTGGATCATCTTGGCCACTTCTGTGCAGTACTCGGTAGAGCGCGCATCGATTTGCTTGTGCGTGGTAAAGCCGATCTGATTGTTGACTATAATGTGCACGCTGCCGCCGGTTTTAAAACCGCGGGTTTGTGACATCTGGAACGTTTCCATGACCACGCCCTGGCCAGCAAAGGCGGCGTCACCGTGAATGATGATGGGCGCCACCATGTCCCCAGCGTAGTCTTTGCGACGATCCTGTCGGGCGCGCACTGATCCTTCAGCTACTGGTGCGACGATCTCAAGGTGCGACGGGTTAAACGACAACGCCAAGTGCATTTCGCCACCCGGCGTCATCATGTTGGATGAGAATCCCTGGTGATACTTCACGTCGCCAGAACCACTTTCGCTGAGCACGCGGCCATCGAACTCATCAAACAAATCGCCCGGATTTTTGCCCAGCACATTGACCAAAACGTTCAGTCGGCCTCGGTGTGCCATGGCGATCACAGACTCGCGAATACCGTGAGTGCCTAGGCGCTGAAACAGCTCATGCAGCATGGGTATGAGGCTTTCACCGCCTTCTAGACCGAACCTTTTGGTACCCGGGTAGCGACGATGCAGATACTTCTCTAGGCCTTCGGCTGCGATCAGCCGCTCCAGAATGCGCTGCTTTAGGTCTGCATCAAATTGTGGCTTGCCTCGCGCGCTCTCGAGTCGCTGCTGCACCCACAGTTGCTCACGAGCATCCACAATGTGCATGTATTCAGCGCCTATGGAGCCGCAGTAGGTGCTTTCCAGCGCATCAATGAGCTCGCGCAGCTTGGCGGCGCCATCGCCGTAGTGGAATGTACCGGTCTGGTAGGTTTCATCTAGGTTTGCGGGTGACAGACTGTGGTACGACAAGTCGAGCACCGGCATGTGGGGGCGTTCCATCATGCCCAGCGGGTCAATGTTGGCGCGTTTGTGACCACGGTGACGGTAGGCAGAGACAAGGTCTTGCACCCGCATTTGCTGCGTTTCGTGGACGCTGGAGATTTCCGTCGCCACTTTTTCTGGCCGTGCCTTGAGCCGATTACGGCCCAAGCGCTCAAAATGCTGAACTACTTGAGAGCGCGGAGTGTCAGGACCAATGGCGCTTTCGACTGTGGGCAACGTATCAAAGTAGCTGCGCCACACCTCAGGAACGTTGCTCGGATCTGCCAGGTATTCCTCATAGAGGGCTTCTATGTAGGCAGCGTTTTGTCCACCCAAATGTGAACTACGCAGCATCCGCTGCATAAATCCTTCGGTCACTGTCTTCCTCTCTTACCTGCTCACCATGCTCTGCATAGGCAAACAAAGATTCGCGAAAAAAAACCGTGGGCAGCGATCAAAGTTGTCGAGATCTGCTGGGCGCAGCGGCCTAGATAACCGCTTGAAATGTCCACAAATTCTGCACAGGTTTCGTTGGGAGGATTCTCGGCTTTCCGGACTGGCTTGCCAAGGAATTTGCACGAATTTTCGACACTATTTTCACAAAAAAGGCCGCTGAGCGGCCTTCGTCATTCAAACCCTGCCTCGTTAGAGGCCGAAGGGCATTTAGGTGCCCTGCTGCATCAGCATGGTGCGAATCTTGCCAATGGCCCGAGTGGGGTTCAGACCCTTGGGGCAAACGCTCACGCAGTTCATGATGCCCCGGCAGCGGAACACGCTGAACGGGTCGTCTAGGTTGGCCAAACGCTCTTCCGTGGCGGTATCACGAGAATCTGCAAGGAAACGATACGCCTGCAGCAGGCCTGCAGGGCCAATGAACTTATCTGGGTTCCACCAGAATGATGGGCAAGATGTTGAGCAGCACGCGCAAAGAATGCACTCATAAAGTCCGTCCAGCTTCTCGCGCTCTTCGGGGCTTTGCAGCCGCTCTTGTGCAGGTGGCGCTTCCTTGTTTACTAGGTAGGGTTGCACCTTGGCGTATTGGTTGTAGAACTGACTCATATCAACCACAAGGTCACGCACAACGGGCAGGCCGGGCAGCGGGCGAAGCACGAGTTTGTTGCGTTTGATCACCTGCGATACCGGCGTGATGCAGGCAAGGCCGTTCTTACCGTTCATGTTGATGCCGTCGGAGCCACAAACACCCTCGCGGCAGCTGCGGCGAAAGCTCAGTGTTGGGTCTTCGTCCTTCATCAGGTGAAGCACGTCCAGCACCATCAGGTCCTTACCTTCTGGTAGCTCGACCTGCACGTCACGCATGACAGGCACTTCATCAAGATCTGGGTTGTAGCGATAAACACTTACTTGCATTGCAATGCACCTAAAATAGTAATTTCTTTAGCGTAATCAGTAGCTTAGCCTAGTACACACGTTCCTTGGGCTCGAAGGCTTCCATAGTACGCGGCGCAAAGTTTACGTCGCGCTTACCCACTCGCTTATCGTCGGGGAAGTACATTGAGTGACATAGCCAGTTCTCATCGTCCCGAGTTTGGTAGTCGTCTCGCGCGTGGGCTCCGCGACTTTCTTTTCGACCCTCTGCGGTGATGGCCGTTGCCTCGGCAACTTCCAGCAGGTTGTCCAGCTCAAGTGCTTCCAAGCGCGCGGTGTTAAAGGCCGCAGACTTGTCTGGCATATCTGCTTGGTCAATGCGCTCACGCAAATCAGCCAGCTTCTGCATACCCTCTTGCATGTTCTTTTCTGTGCGGAACACGCCAAAGCTGTTCTGCATCGTGGTTTGCAGTTCTTTCTTAAGGTCGTATATCGATTCGCCGCCGCTGGACTCGTTCCAGCGATTCAAGCGCGCCATGGAGGCTTCGATGTCAGAGTCACTGGCATCTCGATAGGACACGCCTTGGCGCATCACCTGTTCAATATGCAGGCCAGCAGCACGACCAAAGACCACCAAATCGAGCAGTGAGTTGCCACCCAGACGATTTGCACCGTGCACCGAGACACAGGCTGCTTCGCCTGCGGCATATAGACCTTCAACCGCGACGTCTTCGCCTGAGGCATTTTGCGTTAATGCCTGACCGCTCACCTGAGTAGGAATACCGCCCATCATGTAGTGACAGGTGGGTACGACAGGAATCGGTTCTTTCACCGGATCAACATGCGCGAAGGTACGCGACAGTTCAAGAATGCCGGGTAGACGACTGTTCAGCACTTCTTCACCTAAATGGTCGAGCTTAAGCTTCACATGATCGCCATCGGGGCCACAGCCGCGGCCTTCGATGATCTCGATGACCATGGATCTGGCCACAACGTCACGTCCGGCCAAATCTTTCGCCGAGGGCGCGTAACGCTCCATGAAGCGTTCGCCGTCTTTATTGATCAGGTAACCACCCTCACCCCGGCAACCTTCGGTAACCAGCGTTCCTGCACCAGCAATACCGGTGGGGTGGAACTGCCACATTTCAATGTCTTGTACTGGCACGCCGGCGCGCAGAGCCATGCCAATGCCATCACCCGTACACATCAGTGCGTTGGTGGTAGAGGCATAAATACGACCAGCGCCACCGGTCGCGACCACTGTCGCCTTGGAGCTGATATGCACGACCTCACCAGTTTCCATGCACAGCGCAATCACGCCGACGACAACGCCGTCTTGGTTCTTGACCATATCCACTGCGAACCATTCGTTCAAAAACGTCGTGTCAGCCTTTACGTTGGCCTGATAGAGCGTATGCAGTAATGCGTGACCGGTACGGTCAGCGGCAGCACAGGTTCGCGCCGCCTGACCACCGTTACCGAAATCCTTCGACTGTCCACCGAAAGGTCGCTGATAAATACGACCGCTGTCAGTCCGAGAAAATGGCAAGCCCATATGCTCGAGTTCGAATACCGCCTGTGGGCCCTCTGAGCACATATACTCGATCGCGTCTTGGTCGCCAATGTAGTCTGACCCTTTGACGGTGTCGTACATATGCCAACGCCAATCATCGTTCGGATCATCACTGGCTATGGCGCAGGTAATGCCACCTTGGGCAGACACGGTATGTGAACGCGTGGGGAAGACTTTGCTGATCACAGCCGTCTTAAGGCCCGACTGGGCAAGCTGCAGTGATGCCCTTAACCCGGAGCCGCCGCCGCCGACGATGACGCCGTCGAATTCCATCTTGCGTATTTGAGCCATGAGATAGTCCCTAGAGATAAATTCTTAAAATTGCCATACCAGGCGCATTGCCCAGATGAGATAGACAAATAGCACTAGCAAGCAGACCGCCTGGTAGGCGAAGCGCACCGATGTGGCGTGGTCACCTACATGAGCTGGACGCAAATAGTCCGTGCCTATGGTCCACATGCCGATCCATGCATGGGCGACCGTTGATAGCACCGCTAGCGTGCCTGCAATCTTCATCGCCGGGGAACCAAAAAACGCTGTTAAAACAGCGTGGTCGATATTCGACGTAAACAAAAAGAACGCCATCACCCAACTGAAGTACAGAGTAAGAATAACGGCGGTTGCCCGCTGCACAACCCAATCCGATAGGCCACTGTTGGACAGGGCCATGACTTGCGATACCTGCTTTACCATAAGATGGCTCCGATGAGTCCGGTGGAAAGAATGGTCAGTACAATGACTGCTGCTGACCCTCGGCGGGCTGCTGCAACGGAGTCGCCCAAATGGAAATCCATCAGGATGTGTTTCAGTCCTGCGAGGATATGAAACTCGAGGCCCGCGATAAGACCTAGCAGAATCAGCTTGGGTAGTGGTTGGGCGATCATTTGCTGCGCCGCTGCAAAGCCTTCTGGCGAGCCAAGGGCCATATCTAGCGCGTACAGCGCAAACGCGACGCCGACAAACAGAATGACGCCAGTGACGCGGTGGGTAATAGAAACCAATGCCGCCAGCGGGAAGCTGAACGCGAACAGGTTCAAATTGACAGGTCTATCTGTCTTCATGGCGTTATCCTAACTTTGGTAGTGGACTGTCGCGGCTTCTTCCGGACATCGGTCTTTGAATTTCACGCCCCACGAAGATCGCATTGGGCAAGACGTTTCCGGCGCGTATATTAGTCCGCCCACTCGTGCATTGCCAAGAACGTTAGGCTAGTTCGGTTGAGCCCAGAAAGTTGACAAGGCATGCACCGGAGAATTTATCCAATCACACTCTACGAGAGCATCTGCATGACCTGCCGCCCTCCTGCGCGGGAAATCATCATCAGAACTGGAAATACTGCGGACTTTCGTCAATCATACTGACGCGCACCGAATCGCGGTGCATTCGCAGCTTGCACCCTGTGAATGCTCAGCAAGACAGTCAGAGCGGTCCATCATTGCATCTCGCAGTGATGACCAACCCTCGACGCTAAGCCTGCTGACTGCGCGACAATAAAAGACAATTGAGCGCACGAGGGAGAGAACCGAATGCCCTGCAATGTTGACCTGACCCGCAACGGTCAGGGTCAAGTGTGGCGACAGAGTTCTGCAGTAGCGACCAATTCGTCCAAAAAAACAGCGCCGTTAGCTAACGCAACAACGGTAAGAATGGGGAAAGAGGATGTCCGAACAAAAATCACAATCTGCTGAGCTGACGATTCCTGGCGTGGACGCGCCAGTCGAATTGCCTATTTACTCTGGCAGCATAGGCCCAGACGTTATTGACGTGGGCAAGCTCACAAGCCAAGGACATTTCACCTATGACCCGGGCTTCGTCTCAACAGCCTCGTGCGAATCTGCCATTACCTACATCGACGGTGATGAAGGCACCCTGCTGCATCGCGGCTATCCCATCGAACAATTGGCAGACAAGTCAGATTATCTTGAACTGTGCTACTTGCTGCTAAACGGCGAGTTGCCGAATGCCGAAGACAAGGACAGCTTTGTCGACACCATTAAACACCACACCATGGTCAACGAGCAGTTGCGCAGCTTCTTCAAAGGCTTTCGACCCGATGCACACCCGATGGCAATCATGTGTAGCGTCATTGGCGCGCTATCGTCGTTCTATCACGACTCGCTGGACATTGATGATCCGCAACATCGCATGATTACCGCGCACCGGTTGATTGCGAAAATGCCAACGCTGGCGGCGATGAGCTACAAGCATGCTCAAGGCCAACCCTTTATCTACCCCCGCAACGATCTGGGCTATGCCGAGAACTTCCTGCATATGATGTTTGCCACGCCGTGCGAGGACTATGAAGTCAGTCCCACGCTGGCCAAGGCGATGGATCGCATTTTCCTACTGCACGCCGATCACGAACAAAACGCATCAACCTCAACCGTACGCCTTGCAGGTTCAACTGGCGCTAATCCATTTGCCAGCGTCGCTGCAGGCATTGCCGCTCTGTGGGGCCCATCCCATGGTGGCGCTAATGAAGCGGTGCTCAACATGCTGGATGAAATCGGCAGTGTCGAAAACATCCCAGAATATGTGCGCCGCGCGAAGGATAAAGACGATCCCTTCCGCATCATGGGCTTCGGCCACCGGGTGTATAAAAACTACGACCCGCGCGCAAAAGTGATGCAGCAAACCTGCCACGAGGTGCTGGAAGAACTGGGAGTGCAGGACGATCCTGTTCTAGCCATGGCGAAGGAACTGGAGCGTATTGCGCTGGAAGACGATTACTTCGTTGAGAAGCGTTTGTATCCAAACGTGGATTTCTATTCCGGCATCATCTTGAAGGCCATTGGCATACCGGTAGAAATGTTCACTGTGATATTCGCTACCGGACGCACCCCGGGTTGGATCGCGCACTGGTGTGAAATGATTGCGGGCAACTACAAGATTGGCCGTCCGCGCCAGCTCTACACCGGCAGCCCCAAGCGTGACTTCGTCGACGTGGCCGACCGCTAGCCGAAGACGCTGACAGTTCGGCGCGGGGCACCCGCGCCACACCCGGAGCCACACCCAGAGCCCCACCATAGTCTGATCGCCATCCCTAACCCGCTGCTGGCACTACTTCAGGCGTCGCAGCAGACTCGACGTATCCCAGCGTCCGCCACCCGCGTTCTGAACGTCGGCATAAAACTGATCCACCAACGCGGTCAACGGTAAACGTGCATTGATCTGCTTAGCCGTGCTTAGCGCGATGCCAAGGTCCTTACGCATCCAATCGACGGCAAAACCAAAATCGTATGCGTCTCGCGCCATGGTGTTGGCGCGATTGTTCATTTGCCAACTCTGCGCTGCGCCTTGGGAAATCACCTCTACGACCGCATCCACATCAAGACCTGCCTGTTGCGCAAAGTGCACGCCCTCACTGAGCCCCTGTAGTACGCCGGCAATGCATATCTGATTCACCATTTTAGTCAGTTGGCCTGACCCGACGTCACCCATCAGGGCGTGCTTCTTGGCATAGCACTCAAAATAAGGTCCAGCACGCTCGTAGTCTGCCGCGATGCCACCGACCATAACCGTTAGCGCACCGTTCTCCGCCCCTGCCTGTCCGCCGGACACTGGCGCATCCAGAAAACCGACGGACTGTGCAGCACAGGCAGCGCCCAGTTTCTGCGCTAAAGCCTGAGAGGCGGTGGTGTGATCAACAAGTAACGAGCCAGGCGACATACCTGCGAGGGCGCCGTCTGCGCCGAGTACCACTTCTGCCACATCATCATCATTGCCCACGCAGACAAAGACGATGTCTGCCGCAGCTGCTGCCGCCTTGGGCGTTGTCGCTGACGCGCAGGTCGCCTGACTCCCACCGTAGTCTTGTACCCATTGATTGGCCTTGGCGGCGGTGCGATTGAACACCGTGACGGCACTTGCCTGCTTGGCCAAATGACCTGCCATGGGATAGCCCATTACACCCAATCCAATAAAGGCGACTCGGCCGAATGCTTCTGACATGTTTACTCTCTTAAAGTTGTTACTGACGATGTTGCTGACAACGCATTTACCGCGATCAAGCTAGGACAACCGCATCATGCCAAGAGATGTAGCGCCTGCACAAAGCCACAGCAACCAATGCGTTGCGATAAACCACCAAATTTTCTCTCGCAACCAAGACCGCCGTTGGCTATAAAACGTGCTCGCTTTAGCACTATCGACCATCTCATCAGGGACCTCATGCCAGAACTCCGCGACTTACCCGCCATTGAAACGCTGATGCAGAGCGATGCTCTGGCTGCCCTGATCCAAAACCTTGGCGCAACCGCCGTAAAGGCGAGGCTGCGAGAAATGCAGGCGCAAATGCGTGCAGCGCGGGAGGTACCCCAATGGGCGACGGCGGCTGAGGGTTATGCCGCAGCGCTGGATACCGCCGACGCCAAGCCTGACTACGTGCCGGTGTTCAATCTTACCGGCACAGTAATCCACACCAATCTGGGCCGCGCGCTGTTGAGTTCGCAGTTGTGGCAGGCCATCGAACCACTGATGACACGGCCGATGAATTTGGAATACGACCTAGCCAAGGGCGCTCGCGGTCAGCGCGACACGATCGTGGAAGAGCGTCTATGTGAATTGATGGGTTGTGAAGCGGTGACCATCGTGAACAACAATGCGGCCGCGTTGATGCTGGTGCTGAACACGTTTGGTCTCAATGCCGAGGTGCCGGTTTCTCGCGGCGAGTTGGTCGAGATTGGCGGCAGCTTTCGTTTGCCTGAGCTGATGAGTCGTGCGGGCTGTCAATTGCTGGAGGTCGGCACCACGAACCGTACCCGTCTGGCCGATTTTGCCGAGGTTGCCGAGCGCGCCTCCATGTTGCTCAAAATTCACCCCAGCAACTATCACATCGAAGGATTCACAGAAGCGGTAGAGGCTCCAGAGCTCGCGGCGTTGGCGAAGGAGCACAATATTCCCAGCTGCGTGGATCTTGGCAGCGGCAGTTTGGTTGACCTCGGCAAGTGGGGCTTACCTCAAGAACCGACACCCCAAAGCGTGCTGGCCCAAGGCGTCGATCTGGTGACATTCAGCGGCGACAAGCTTCTCGGCGCCGTGCAATGCGGTGTCATCGCAGGCGACAAAGATATGATTGAAGCGATTCGCAAGAACCCAATGAAGCGGGCACTTCGAGTCGACAAAGTGACGCTCACCATCCTCAACGCCACACTCAAGCACTATGCCAACCCAGAGCGCCTTGTCGAACACCTACCGCTGCTGCGAACACTGGCGCTGACGCAGCCTCAACTGCAGGAGCGAGCTGAAAACGTTCTCGCCAATTTACCCAAGGATCTGCAAGGCACCATCGTCTCCAGCGAAGCGCAAATAGGCAGTGGCGCCCTGCCCGATCAAAACATTGCAAGTGTTGCCGTGAGCCTTGATCACAGCACGTTAAGCGCGCAAAAACTCGCCGAGGCGCTGCGCCACGCAGCCGTGCCAATCATCGGCAGAATCAAAGACCAACATGTTCTGTTAGACATGCGTGGGGCTGACCCCTTGGACGAGCTAATCGACGTGCTGAACCGAGCCGAGATTTAAGTCTGCTAGGACAATGATCATTACCCTTGCAGGTCATGTGGATCATGGCAAAACAACCCTAGTCCGTGCACTCACTGGCGTCGATACCGATCGCTTAGCCGAGGAAAAAGCCCGCGGACTGACCATCGATCTGGGTTTTGCTTACACCGAGCATTTGGGCTTTGTCGACGTACCCGGACACCAAAAGTTCATACACAACATGGTGGCGGGTGTCGCTGCAGACCAACATGCCCTGCTGGTGATCGCAGCCGACGATGGGCCAATGCCGCAAACTCAAGAGCACCTCGAGATTCTGTCATTGATCGGTGTGACACAAGGTACCGTCGCCCTCACTAAGTGTGACCTCGTCAGCCCCGAGCGGCTCAGTTCATGTCAACAAGAGATCGCCCAGCTAACGCAGAGCACGTTTTTACAACAAGCCCCAATCTTTCAGACCAGCGCAGAAGACGCCACCTGTTATGCAAACCTGGGCGATCATCTGCTGCGGCAGGCCGCAAACCATGAAAACATTCAGGACACCACTTGCTTTCGTTTGGCCATCGACCGCGCCTTTACCATCAAGGGGGCTGGGGTGGTAGTCACCGGTACCGTGCACAGCGGCGAGATACTAGACGGCCAGCCGGTCTACCACTTTCCCTCAGGTAAGGCACTGCGGGTGCGTTCTATGCGTGTGGAAGATCAGCCCGCCGCACGTAGCAATCGGGGTGATCGCTGTGCGTTAAATCTGGTGGGGGCATCACTCGAGGACCTCAAGCGCGGCGACTGGATCACGGCCCAGCCAACTCAAGGGGTGTGCTCGATGACGATAAGGCTCGACAAGGCGAGTTCGTTCAATCGGCCGTTGAAGCACTGGATGCCAGTGCATGCCTATCATGCCACCCGCCACAGCACCGCGCGTATGGCACTGTTCAACGAAGCGCCGGATCAGCAAATTTGGGCTGAGGTGATCTGCGATACGCCCATGGCGTGTCATCGAGGTGACCGGCTGGTGTTGCGAGACCAGGCACTGGATGCCACTCTGGGTGGTGGCGAGGTGCTTTTTGTCAGTAAAACTCAGGTCAACCGTCGCAATACGCTCGAACATCGCAAGCTGGTGTCGGCCTATGGGGCGAGCGACGCGGCACAGAGCTTTCAAACGCTACTCACCCAGCTGCAGCTGCGAATGAACACCTTCCAGTCGGTTTGGAATCTCACTGATGAGACCACGACAGCGCTATTCGCGATGCAGGAGACCGAGGAGTTTGGCGATCTCGTCGTGCGCACCGAACAGTGGCAGGAGGCGCTTGATCGCTGCCTTGAAAAAATCGCTTCCGCTACCGCCACGACGGGTTCTCAAGACGGCCTGCTATCCAGCGATATCGACGAGGTGGCCAAACCGCTTCGGCAACCGGCGCTCGAGGCGCTGACAAAGGCAGGCAAGATTACCAAGCGCGGCGGCGAGTACTTTATGCCGCAAGCCGAACCTAGCCTGCCTCCGGAGCTGTTACGAACGTGGCAACAGGTAGAGCCCCTGCTTGATCAGTTGCAGGCACCGAGCTGCGGTGATTTGGCGAAACAGCTCGATCGACCCCTCGCCCTGTTGGAGCGGTCCTTACTCGAGCTGTCTAAAACCGGCCGGCTCACCCATTTAGGTAATCACCGCTTTTATCTGCCTAGACGCCTACAAGAGATAGCCGGCCTCGTCCAAACCATGACCCAGGAGAGTCCTCAAGGCACCATGACGGTTAAAGACTTTCGCGACAGATCCGGTATTGGCCGAAATGTAGCCATCGATGTGTTGGAATTTTTTGACGGTAAAGGCTTTACGCGACGTCAGGGAAACGAGCGGATCGTAGTTCGACCCTTTACCGGCTGAACGAGCCTCGCGAGAACGAGGCCTAAACTAAGGCGCTAGCTACCTTTGCGCGAGGCCGTGCCAAGATTTTCGTAAGTTGGGTCTACCGAGGCTTGCGGACGGGAGCTAATTAGCACTTCCACACCTCGGTCGATAGACGTGTCCTGTGCTTTTTTACTTGCCGCTTCAAATGCTTGTTCCACTTGTTTGATGGCAAGCGATTTATCGCTTGATGCGCGCTGTATATTCGCCGCGTTGAGGGGGCCAAAGGCTACATTGTCGGCCATATTTCCTCCAAAAGGTTACATTGCTATCAAGATACACTTAATCGCCAGACCGATAAATACCCTCAATCGCAGAAAACGCGTACCTTGTTTGGAACGATTTTCTCGTCGAGCGCCACGGTAGCCCCCATGACGAACACCCCTAAGACCCATGTTCACACAGGCGTCACTGATGAAGCCCTGTTCGTCAGCGCGCGACAGCGGCAGGACCCGGTGCCGATTCACGTCAAGATCCTCAACGGGTTCGGCTCCGTACCCGGGCAACATAAGGACTTCGCGTTTAATACACTGTTACTGCTTTATTACTCGCAAATCCTCGGCTTATCCGCCTCTTGGGCGTCTCTCGCCTTGGGCGTTTCGCTGGTCGTCGATGCGGTTTCAGACCCATTGGTAGGCGGATGGTCAGATAACTTTCGCTCGCGTTTTGGGCGTCGTCACCTATTCATGCTGGCAGCGATCTTACCTACGTCTTTGTCCTTCTATGCCTTGTTTCATCCACCTACGGCACTCGCAGACGCAGCACTCGCCGCATGGATGCTAACGTTTACCATCCTTGCTCGGCTGTTTTTCACGTTCTTTGCGGTGCCATGGGCCGCCATGTCTATTGAGTTATCACACAGATATGAGGAACGCACGAGCATTCAGACCTATCGCGTCGCTGTGGGTTGGTTTGTCGGCGCCGTTTTTACGTTTTTGATGTACGCCTTGGTTTTTCCGCCCACCGAAAACGACCCAAGTGGGCTCCTGAACCCTGATAGTTATGCACCTTTTGGCACCCTCGTCAGCGTGCTCATCGCTTCATGGATGCTGATCACGACGCTGACCACGCTCAACCAAATACCCTATCTTGCACGCCCGAGTGAAACCCTACCGCGGGTTAGGCTTACAGCACTGATCTCGCAAACCATCAGCGCCCTGCGAAACCGCAACTTCCGCATGGTCTTCTTAGCTGCGCTGACAACCGCGGCAATTGCAGGCACAGGCCTGGTGTTCGATGTCTACATGAACCTCTACTTCTGGGAATTCAGTAGCGAGGACATTAAGTGGTTTATCTTCGCCGCCGTCGGCGCCGCAGCGGCCTTCGCGGTCATCGCACCCCTGCAGCGGAGATTTGAAAAACAACAAATAGTCATTGCTGCCGTTGCCCTCATCATGCTCTTAGGCATGACCAAGGTAGGTTTTCGTTTCGCAGGCATCTGGCCAGACAACGGCCAACCACTTTTGCTGCCATTGCTCGTTCTGCATATGGCAGTGATGTCCTTCGCAGGCGCTATCGCAATCATCATGTACGCGGCGATTATTCCGGATATTGTTGATGAGAATGAACACAGGACGGGGCTGCGGCAGGAGGGAATGTTCTCTGCGGGCATCGCCTTTGCCGGCAAGAGCACCACTGGCCTGGGTCTGTTTGTCGGCGGTTTGTTGCTTGAATGGGTCGTTGCATTCCCAGTACAAACTCAACCCCAGACCCTGGACCCGGATTTGATTGTTCGGCTAGGCGTTGTTGACGGGATACTTGTTCCGGCTTTCAGCATCATCCCGATTTTGCTGTTGCGCCAGTATCAGCTGAATCGAGTGCAACTAGAAACAATTCAAGGTGAGGTCCGGGAACGCAAACAAAGGGCCGCTAACACAAGGCGCGGTCAGGAAGCCTGACTGAGCTGCTCGAGCAGATCTGCTGGAAAAGCCCCCGCGAATGGTGCGATGCCATATTTCGCTCGAACGTCTTCAATACTCAGGTGCCAATCTTGCTCCCACTCAATGGCCATAAAGTCGGGCGCATCACAGCCGTGAACCCAAGCTTCTGACAAATTTTGTAGCAGCAACGGAAAACCCATGGGTTGTTTGAGGTGGCTCATGGTGCACACCGCGGTGAGAAACATCGCAGAATAATTGTGGCCGAACTGAGCCAACTGGAACGCCGAAATGGCCATCTCATGCAGACTGGTGGTTTTGTACCCTGCCACCAAATGCCATGTGTCGTGCATCTGCAGAATGCGTGTATTGAGATATCGCAGTGCTGGACTAAGACCGGCGAGGCCAATGGCGTCACGATCGAGTACTTCGGGATCGAATCCGTTGTCTACCCACATACTGAGCAGTTGGCGAGCCAAGCTGCCATCGGGAAAGTCTGCCAGTGCCGCTAAGGAAATCATTGGCGGCACCGATTTATCTACCGCATCGTCCGCACCCGGGTGCGCCAGAGCTGCAGATTCGCTAAGTGCCGCATAGCCTTCGTGAAGCACGGCACCCAAGGACGCTACCGCCACAGTAATCGACGTGGCGTCATAACCCTCTTCCGGCCCGATTAAGGTTTCTTCAAATTGCTGCCAGAACTCCTCAGGCAGAGGCGCGCTATCGACCAATATTGCCGCCGGATCGAGATGAAGGCCAAGCTGGCTTCTGCTGATCAGATCAAAGACCTGAGGAATCGCTCCGGGCGCTGCAAAGGATGCCCAAAGCATGGCGCCGCAAACCGCCGCCTGGGCAGCGGCATCCCCTTGCGCCGCAGGCCGCACACTTTCGGCTAACGCATGTAAATCCGGACGGACGCTATAGCCACGAAGCTCCTGCAGATTGATTGACACGGTTAAGCCCCTTCTACTTCTTATTCACGCCAGAGTTTGCCGCAGCGAACGAAACGCGGCTAGCGAATTTCTGGCCCGCGCGATGGCTCTGGCAGCACAGCCACAAGCCACATAGTATGGGCGGTGGAAGAGTATCGCTCCCGGTGGGGTGCGCGGCCTTCAAAGCCGTTGAGACGCGACTACGTGTCTGGTGGGTTCGACTCCTACCTCTTCCGCCAAACTATTTGCTTGCCACCTAGCGCATCCATAGCAGATGAAATGAAGCGCTTTTTGAACGCTAGAGCCCTGCTAACGACGGCGAAACAGGGGCAAATCAGAGCAACATGACGCTAATCGGAGCCCGTTTCCGCCTATGAAAAAAGTGATTTTCGACACAGATATCGGCATCGATGATGCCATGGCCTTGCTCTTCCTACATCACGCCCCTGACGTAGATCTGATCGCCATCACCACCGGCTTTGGCAATGCCAGCGTTAGCGACACCACGCGCAATGCCCTTTACATGAAAGAACTGTTCAATATGAGCGCCGCTGTCTATGCGGGCGCGGCAATGCCCGTCGGGAGTGCTCTGGGAGAAGGCTATGCGGATTTTGTCCATGGCAAAAACGGCCTTGGCGACATTCCCCTAACAACTCCGATGTGTGAGGCGGAAGCAACGCCTGCGGCCGAGGCGATCGTGGAACTTGTGAGAGCGAACCCCCACGAACTTTCCATTGTTGCTGTTGGCCGCATGACCAATCTGGCGATGGCCCTAGCCCTTGACCCGGAACTGCCATCGCTGATTAAAGAGCTGATCGTCATGGGCGGCGTATTTGGCTACAACGGTCATCGCGGCAACGTCTCACCAGTCGCAGAAGCGAATATCGCTGGCGATCCTTTAGCTGCAGACAGAGTGTTTACCAGCGGTATCCCCACCACCATCGTCGGCTTAGACGTTACCGCCGAAACCGTCATGAACGAGGCCTATATTGATCAACTGCGCCAAACCGCTGGTGCGAGCGGTGAGTTTATCCACCAAATAAGCCGGTTCTACTTCGGTTTCTACGAAAAGGTCATTGGCAAAGCGGAATGCCCAATCCACGACGCCAGTGCGGTGGCCTACCTGCTGCGCCCTGACCTTTATCGTACCGAGGCCGCCGTCGTGCGCGTCGCCACCGAAGGCATCGCCATGGGGCAGACCATCCACGACAGTACCCGGCGCGTTTTTGCGACTGACGACTGGCTGGACTTGCCTACCTGTAACGTTTGTGTCGGCGTTGATGCACCCGCCGTAATGGCGTTATACCTGTCAACGTTATCGGAGCTTTAAACCCAGACGCCTCGCTGTTTTAACAAAGGTCGATGTGCGCGGGGCGACATTTGTTCTAACGATTTAACAACGCCAAGCGCTCAGCCAAAAACTCACCGGCGGTATACTGCGCCGACAACTGCACATCCAAACGCGGTGTCAAAAAGTACGGTATGCTCAAACGAGAAACGTTGTCATGGTTTTTTTCTGGATTCACGACTTGATGGGGGGTCGAGGGAAAAAAGCCTCCAGTCGCCTCCTGCAACATATCGCCACTGTTAATGATCAAATCACCAACATTGCCGACAACCTCATGCCAATGACCGGCCTTATCACGCACCTGCAACCCCGGCTGCTCCGACACCGGCAATATGGTCATCAGGTTAACGTCCTCATGGGCCGCAGCCCTCATGGCGCCAAGCTCCTCATCACCGTGTAACGCTGGGTAGTGCAGTATTCGCAGAAGACTGGCGTCGATACTCAACATTTTATCTAAAGGCTCTGATAACCCTCGGGTCGCTGCCTTTGGCGCATATTGTTGCAACCAAGCCAGCAAGGTCTGCCCGACCTGAAAGGTCAGATCCAAATACTTCATGCTTGCCGGTTCCAGTGAAGGCGGCACCTGCTGCCCGGGAATCAGATGGTAAAATTCCTTTATGTCCCGCACTGAATGACCCACCGCCGTCTCCGATACGGCAGCAGGAATGAAGCCGCCCCGGTTGTCTGGTTCGACGGGTTCATCGATAACGAAGTCATGCTTATCGTCGCCCAAGAAGAACTGTTGCCACTGCGCATACAGCGTTTGCAACAATGTCTCAGACACCGGGTGTTGCTTGATGATGGCAAAGCCCGTCTGCTGAAGCGAAGCCACAAACATCTGACCCGCCTGCGGATGAGTGAAATCAACGGTTTGCACCTTCATGACGCTAACCCCGAGTCTGCGTCAGGGCTTGCTGCGGCGGCAGCGCCTTTTGGCGAAGTGCAGGAAGCCTGTGAAGCAGCATATCCACGGCTCGCCAGTAGCAAGACAACCACCAACGCTAGGTAGCAGCCGGAGCCGAATTGCAAAACAAAGTAGCTACTCGAGCGCTCGACTATCTGGCTCGTCACCCAGGGGCTAACAGCCGTGCCTAACGTTGCGCCAAGCAATAAGCCAGATATCAGTCGTGGCGTCGGCACCCTGACCATGAGTGTTGCGAAGGAGATGATGATTTTCAGCAACCCCAGATTCGCAACACCCCAAATAAATGCAAGGATAATCAAGCCGTCTATATCTCCATAAAGCCAAAGGGGCACAGAACACAGCATAGTGGTTAGACTACCGATGATGACCAGTCGCTGAACACCCATTTTCAACACCCACCACGCAACAAACAGTTGTGCGACAAACATACCCGACCAAAACTGGCCAACCACCTCACCTGCGCGTGCCCGAGGCACCGACAAGCTCGTCTCAAGATAGTTGGGAAGCCACCACAGCAATGAGTACTGGCCGAGGGTGTATAGAAACAAGGCCACAATGCACAGCCAAACGCCTGGGGGCCACCTACCGGACACTGCATCTGCTGACTCGATTGGCGACGCGGTAACCGCATCGATTGGGCGAAAATTCGAAATCAGCAGGAGCAAAAGCACTACGGCAGCGATTACAGCAACAACCAAATAGGCACCAAACCAGTCAAAATCCCGGGCCAGCAGGAAAAGCGCAGCGGTGGACACCACGACGCCGGCGATGCTGAAGGAACCGTCTGTCATCACAAGCGCCGAGGCGCGCTGCTCGGCCTCATAGCTGCTCGAAATGATGGTGGCCGCGCCTGCTAAACCAATACCGCAACACACACCAACCAGCCCTAGGGCCAGCGCCACCTGTTGCAGGTCACCTGCAAGGCTAAGGCTCACAAGGCTTAACGTGATCAAGCCGTAGAGTGCCAGCAATAGGGTCTTCAGACGCACCCAGTCAAAGATACCCAGAGCAAGCACTGAGCCCACCAAAATACCCATGGTTAACCAGCTAAACTGGGCAGAGATGACTGTAATCGGTTGCTCAAAATGATCCGCCATGGGCCCAAGGATGATGCCAATGGGCGACAGCATGCCAGACATGATGAAGTAAGCCAGAAAGCTGATCAGCGTCAGACGGATCTTGTTCATCATCAGGATTTTTCTAGTTCATTGACTGCAGTACCAGCACTGGCAATCCACGCATCGCGACGAGCCAGCAGGGGTCCAATTGCCCGATTGGCCGCTCGGATCGTCTCACTGAGGTCATCACACAACAGTTCGCCGTGACGCACCAGCACCCGGCCGTCCACCATGGTCATGGCAACATCACCGCCCTGCGCAGCGTGCACCAAATTATGCTGCAGATTCATATACTGGCCCGACGTAATCAGCGGCGTCATTCTGGGGGTGTGGGTGTTAAGCGCAATCATGTCTGCGCGTTTACCTACTTCAAGTGAGCCAATGGTTTCTTGCATTCCTAAAGCTCGAGCACCGTCGATGGTTGCCATGCGGCAGATGGACCAGGCATCCAGCGCCGCTGCATCAGCGTTGCTGTGCTTAGCAAGGAGCGATGCCGTCTTTAACTCTTCGAACATATCAAGGTTATTGTTTTCCTTCTCGCCATCCGTACCTAAGCCCACTGCGATACCCTTGGCCAGCATGGCGCCAATGGGCGCAGCGCCGGACGCCAGTTTCATATTACTCACGGGATTGTGGGCAACCCCTACCCCATGATCTGCTAACAACTGGATCTCTGCGTCATCCAACCACACACAGTGTGCTAGCAAGGTGTGCGGCGCTGCCAACAATCCGAGTTGCTCCAAGACCTGCACGGGCCTGGCACCATAGCGTTCGATCGTCTTGTCCACGTCGAAGCGGCTTTCGTTACTGTGCGTGTGGAAACCAACCTGATAATTTTGGCAAAGCGCGCTGATACGTTGCATCGCTGCCGGTACCGCATAAAACATATGCTCAAGCCCAACCCACACCGATATACGGTCGCTCTGGTGTTGGTGCCAGTCTTTGATCAACTGCTCGTTAGCGTCCAAAGTCTCAAAGTAATCATGATCAGGATGCTCGGCTACATAGGGTACCAGCACTGCCCGAATACCCTGATGCAGGGCAGCTTCGGCACTGCCCTGCATATGTCGCCACATGTCAACGATCGTAGTCGTGCCGCTGAGCAATGCTTCTGCATAGCACAGCCGCGACGCCAGCGCGGCCTCGTCGGCGTGAATCACACGATGCATGGGATCAATGTACTGTTGCAGCCATGCCCAAACCGGCAGGCCCTCTGCCGTACCGCGCAACAAACCAGAATGGCAGTGAGTGTTGACCAATCCGGGCATCAGCAGGGAATTTTCGAGATTAACCACGGTGGCACTGGGATACTGAGATTTAAGACTGACCGCACTACCGATGGCGGCTATTGACTTGTTCGTCACCAGTACCGCGCCTGCGGTTAACACCTCGTTGTGTGCGTTCATGGTCGCAATTGTGTCAGCCAAGTACAGGGTCGAGGTCATTACTTCTACCTTTCGAGAGCACGTCTATCGGTGTAACAGGTATGTGGTGCAGCGCCAAAGACTAGCGCCAGAGCAAAATACCAGTACTCACAGGAGTTCGCGGCACCGCGGTTTGTGCTCGACACGCTGCCGCTACACTGTAGCAATGAAGCGCTGCAACCGCTCCCAGCAAATGACTGCATTGGCACTTTGACCAAACGCGGGTGCGGAACATGCTGGAGATGCCGCACCAAATCTGGCTTTCGTCGTTATGACTTTCGTCACACTTTTCAGGGAAATCTGCCGTTTATGCGCTTGCTCGCTGGACAAATTGCACTTGAACACGCACCTATACCGGCTCGTTTTCAATGCAGGATACTTGGTTTGAAAAATCCACTGCATCGCATCCAAAAGAAGCTTTATCAGGTCTCACCAGACTACGTCGATGAAGTCCGCAGAGATGTCGCTCGCCTACCTTCCTTAGGCGCAAAGCTCGATTACCTCATGCGCAATCGGCAGTTTCGAGTGGATCAACAAAAACCGGAATTCTTACGGTTGCTCAACATGGTAAGAGAACTCGCGCCCAAGCGTTTGGTCGAGATAGGTGGTCGGCGAGGTGGCAGTTCGTTGCTGTTTTCGACGGCGTCTGGCGACAACTGCGATATCGTGACTATCGATCTAGGCAACAAAGGCTCGCGAGCAAAACGCTTGATGTCACTGTGTCGAGACAGGCAAATACAGTTTTGGCAGGGAGACAGCCATGCGCAAGAGACTCATGCCCGCCTAGCACAGTACCTAAAAGGATCTGCTTTGGATTTTCTGTTTATTGATGGAGATCATAGCTACGAGGGCGCCAAACAGGATTTTGAAAACTACTCAAAGCTGGTTCGCCCAGGCGGTCTTATTGCACTGCACGATATTCAACCAGAGTTCGCCACTGCCTATGGGGTGCAAACAGCCTCGTGGACAGGTGGCGTGCCAAAGCTATGGCAGGAACTCGTGGCAGACGGCCTTGAAACTACGGCCTTAATTTCCGAGCCGCACCAAGATGGCTATGGCATTGGCGTCATACATTGGGCAGGCTCCAAGGCCTGATCTTTGAACTTAGGACGAGAGTTTTTCGACTGCTCGCCTGATCACGGTTGCCGCCCGCTTAGGGCTTAATCCCTGATCTCTACGTAGGCTAAGCCAGTAATCAATACTCAGCACCGCATCTATGGCCTCAAAAAGTACCGAGTCCTCGTAGACTCTCTTGGGCAGTATCTGCTCAAGCCGCTTGCGCCGACGTAAGATGCCGCGATGCTGCGAAGCACGAAAGGCTGCATCCTCTCGGTATCGCCCCCAGAGCGTTGACGCATAGAGCGGCAGGAGCGATTCATAGACTCGCGCTCGTCGAATACAAACTACCGCTAAGAGCTCGAGCCATCCCCCTTGTGCTGCCTCTTGGATGTCTTGCGGGAATGGTTCATCCATGACTTGCGTCGCACCAGCCTCAGCTGCCTCGACAAAGCTTCGATATAGCGTGTTCATGTCGGGGAAATGGCGAAACAGTGTGCGTGTCGTGATGCCCGCAGATAACGCAATTTCCTTCGCTGTTGGTTCACTTTCGCCGCTCAGGATTAGCCTGCGGGTAGCCGCGAGTATCTCTAAGCGAGTCGCTTGCGTGCGCGCTATGCGACCGTCAGCGTCGCTGGCGGTGGATGACATTTGCGTATTCATCCTTCGCCTATCCAATCAGCGGACGCTGCGGGCCACATATCTCGCAGGTATTTGAAGATCGACTCGCTCATTGCTCTGTTGCGCAAACCCGCAGTTCTATTGAAGTGGTTCAAATAATATGTCAGTTAAAGTGACATTTGTTTAGAGGCGTGTCAATCTTTGACCAACGAAGTGCGACTGTTTTCGCAATGCCACAGCGACTTGGGAGATGTCGAATATGGTGAGACTGAGCGAGCTACCCGAATATGAGCGCGAACACCTGCTCGCCAAAAATATGCCGCCATTGGGGCCTGCGGTTTGGACTGAGGCAAAGTCCCCGCTCAGCGCACTACGCATTGCGCTGATTACAACGGCTGGGCTGCATTATCGCGACGCGCCAGCCTTCGCGTTCGCTGACAGCACATTCCGACCCATAGATGGTGACGAAGACCCCGACCAATTGGTGATGTCCCATAGCTCCGTCAACTTCGACAAGTCGGGTTTTACCGAAGACGTCAATCTGGTGTTTCCCATCCAGCGTTTCAAAGAACTCGCGACCAAGGGCACGATCGGCAGCGTTGCCAGTGTCCACTACAGTTTTATGGGCGCGGGGCTGCTCCCCGAGTCCTACGAAGATAGTGCCGGTCAGGTCGCCGGCCTGCTCAAGCAAGATCAGGTGGATGCGGTTTTTTTGACGCCGGTCTGACCCAACTGCACGCGCGCTGTTAGCGCGCTGGGCTACTACTTAGAACGTGAAGGTTTGCTCACCACCGGCATCAGTCTAGTGCGCGAAAATACGCAGAGCATGCAGCCCCCTCGCGCGCTCTGGGTGCCCTTCCCACTGGGTCGCCCCTTGGGTAAGCCTGCAGATCCGGCATTTCAAACCAAGGTCATCCTCGCGGCGCTGGAGTTACTGCACCGCGAGCAAGGGCCAGTGCTGGAGGACTTCCCCCATGATGCACCGACAAATATGGAAACGCAGGCCACCGCCTGTCCTGTGTCTTTTGCTGCAAGAGCCGCTGCAGGTGATTCTTGGCAGGCGCGGTTATCGAGTGAGTTTGCAACGCTGCAGCCGTGGTATGAACTGTCGCTGCGACGACGCGATGGGCGCACACTGGTTGGCCTTGCAGACAAAGCACCACGAGACAACGTGGATGCATTGGCCACCCTGCTGGACGAGAACAAAACGCCCAGCGATATCACGTGGCTGAAAAATGCGGTAGAAGACATAAAAGCCTTTTACTTCGAAGCAATGACTGCCCAACCTGGCGACTACGATAGCGATGCGCTGCAGCATCAGTTTTGGCAGGAATCATCCCTTGGTGCGGCGATCCTCGCATTTCACGACCTATTCAATGACGCGCAGCAGGCACAGATGAAACTCATTGCTCGCCTTCTTGCACCGCGCGAGGCCGTTGCAGACAGAGACAAGCAACAAGCCAAATTCACCGGGGGACATTCCAATGATTAAGGTTCAACCCATTGCAAACGAATTTGCCGCAGACATTACCGGTGTTGACGTCAGCCAATTGTCCGCTCAGGACTTTGAACAAATTTATGCGGCTTGGCTGGCCTACGGAGTGGTCAGAATTCGCGGACAGCATATCGACGAAGCGGAGCTGCAAACTTTCAGCGCACAATTTGGCCCCCTGGAGGAAGCGCCCCTTGGTCGCATGTCCGAAGCGGACAAAGCGAAAATAAAGAATCGCTACGTGACCCAGCTTTCGAACATAGTGGTCGATGGCAAGCCCATTGGCGGGCTTGGCAACGCTGAAGCCAATTGGCATTCCGATATGACCTATGTTGAAACGCCGCCGCCGGCCAGCGTACTTTTGGGAATCGAAATTCCCCCTGCTGGCGGTGACACCTACTTCGCCGATCAGTGCGCTGCCTACGAAGTGTTGCCGCGAACGCTGCGCGAGCGCGCTGAGCGAATAACGATCAAGCACGATGCTGCGCATACCAGCATTGGCAAACTCAGGCCAGGATTTGAACCGTTCGATGATCCTAGGGACGCACCGGGAGCAATTCACCCTGCGGTGATAACGCATCAAGAGACCGGCAGAAAGGCCCTCTACCTTG
>ERZ802831.146-NODE-146-length-36701-cov-22.7211_pt1 | contig 36701 bp, 36 predicted proteins | sample MGYA00345655_ERZ802831 | MGnify/ENA primary metagenome ERZ802831 (study PRJEB30503, sample SAMEA104212376) | marine metagenome | biome: Westerlies Biome; feature: [SRF] surface water layer (ENVO:00010504) within the epipelagic zone...; material: water...
ACCGGGTGGTTCTCGATATCACCAGCAAGCCACCGGGCACGATTGAGTGGGAATAAAGGGCCTAGGGGCTGGTGGGCCACGCTTAGTGCCGATACCCTTAGCCCCCGGCCTCAAGTCTGTGACCGCTGCTCAACAGCAGGACCTGCAAACTCAGCGTCGTCTGCAGCAGGACAGCATCCAGCTGGCAGGCAAGACCATCTATATCAATCCTTTTCTCTACTGGAGGAGGTTTGACAGCAACACCGACCGCTGGCTCAGAGAGCCTGGCCAGCTCAGTGAGGAGCAGATCCAGCAAAACCGCAGCCGTTTTTATCCGGAGCTCGAGTGGTCGCTCCTTGATGAACGCGACCAGGAGGTCAAGGATGGTGCTGTGGAGATGTTCCTCAAGAGCCTGGAGCTGATCAGCACTTTCCATCCTGAGCTCACTTCCGGACAGATTCTGGAGGTGGAGCGCAAGATGGCGATCACCAAGAAGCGGTCTTTCGAGAGGTGGGTCGAGAAGTCTTATCGCCGCAGGTCCCGGGAGGAGACCAAGAAAAAGCGGCGTTTTGCCCGCAACCGTTTCTTGCAGGGATGGGGCGAATGGATCGCCTTGGACACGACCCATCAGGCCTTGGTGCCAATCGTGGCGCTGTTGGTGCTGTCCGCCGTTTTGGGGTGGTCGTATGGCTCTTCTCAATCCAGCTGTCCGACACTTGTGCCTCCGCAGCAGCAGACTGGAGTGCGTTGATCAAGGCATTCTGAATCCATGGCTGAAAGCCAACCGCTGGATGAGCTGCGTCTGGCTTTGATGCAGGACGTGCTGCCGATGGGTTTGGCCTTCGTGGATCGGGTGCGCTCCGATGGACCGGCTCGCGCTGTGGAGTCATTGGCTCAAGCTGATGATCTGTTGGAAGACCTGCGCAGGGAGGGTGAGCCGGCTGCACGGGTTCTGAGGGAGCGTCTCGATCAAATCAGCCCGGGGCTTGGCAATCCAGTGATGTCGGTACAGGTGCAGGTGGATGAGCCAGTGGAGCCGCTGGAGTCCCCTGCGCTCTCGAATGATCCTCAGGAGCTGCAGGAGGTGCTGGCCCGCATTGAGACGCGCCTGCAACGTCTCGATGCTCTGATCACGCCACGGAATTAACGCCATGGCGGGTTTCGCGCAGGGGGATGGTCAGCGTCATACCGGGCTGCGGCAGCAGCCATTAGTACTCCTGGGTCTGGTGTTGATGATGAGCACCGCCATGGTGTCCCGATTGGTCTGGCTTCAGGTGCTCGAAGCTCCGCGCTATCGCCAACTCGCGGATGAGAACCGAATTCGCCTGGTGCCCCGGTCGCCCACCCGCGGTCGACTGCTGGATCGCAAAGGCCGGGTGCTGGCCTCCAGCAAGCTCACCTATTCGTTGTATGTGGAACCGCGTCTTGTGGATGACGCGTCATGGCCGGATTTGCGCGATCGGCTCGCCCGACTTCTGAATCTTGATGCGGACGTGTTGGATCAGCGTCGTGGTGGTGGCCTGGCAAGGGATGGCTACCGCATCAATCTGGCCACGGATCTGAAGCCGGAACAGGTGCTGCGTTTCCGGGAGCAGGCACGTGGGCTCAAGGGGGCGCAAGTGGATGTCGACATCCTTCGGGCCTATCCCCATGGAACTCTGGCAGCCCATGCCCTCGGTTACACCCAGCCGATCACAGAAGACGAATACAAATCGCTGGGCAAGAAGGGGTACAAGATCCGTGATCGAATCGGCCGGATTGGTGTGGAAGCCGCCTACGAATCCCACCTGCGCGGCGCCTGGGGCGGCCAGATGCTTGAGGTCAATGCCATGGGTGAGGTGCAGCGCCACCTCGGTGATCGTCCGTCGGTGGCGGGCAAGGATCTCACTCTCACCCTGGATCTCGATCTGCAGAAGGTGGCCGAGCAGGCCCTGGCGGACAAACCCGGGGGCGCCATCGTCGCCATGGATCCAAAAACCGGCGCCATCCTGGCGTTGGCCAGCAAGCCCACCTTCGACCCCAACTTCTTCTCCAAGCTCGTCACCACACAGAAGGAGTACGACGCGCTGTTCTCCAACCCGAAGAAGCCCTTGCTCTCGCGGGCGATGAACCCTTATGACCCCGGCAGTACCTGGAAGGCGGTGACAGCAATGGCCGCTATGGAGTCCGGCAAATTCCCTCCGGACACCAAGTTGCCCACCATGGCCTGCATTACTTATGGGGGGCATTGCTTCCCCGACCACAATGGTGCTGGTTTCGGCACCATCGGTTACGCCGATGCGTTGCGCTTCTCCAGCAACACCTTTTTCTATCAAGTGGGGGTGGGAGCCGGCTCGCGTGCTCTTCAGAAAGCGGCGACAGCCCTGGGTTTCGGGCAGAAATCAGGCATTGAGATCGGCTGGGAGGAAAGTGTCGGTTTGGTGGGTGATGAAGACTGGGCCGCGGCCGGTCGCGGCTGGGCGGAGCCCGGTACGACCCCATGGATTCCGGAGGACATGGCGAGTGCGTCCATCGGTCAGTCGGTGGTTCAGATCACCCCCCTGCAGTTGGCCCGGGCGTATTCCGTGTTCGCCAACGGTGGCTGGCTGGTCACACCCCACCTTGCGGATCAGGGGCTGGACTGGACCGATGCCTCCCGTCGCACCAAGGTCGACCTGAAGCCTTCCACGCTCGCCAAAATCCGAGAAGGTCTGCGCAAGGTGGTGTCTGATGGCACTGGGTTTGGTCTGAACGGTCCAGGCATTCCTCCAGCAGGCGGCAAGACGGGGACCGCAGAGGACAGCACCGGTGGTCCGGACCATGCCTGGTTTGCCACTTACGCCCCCTATCCGGAAGGAGAGATCGTGATCGTGGCTTTTGCACAGAACACTCCCGGGGGAGGCTCAGTGCATGCGCTGCCGATGGCCAAAAAGGTGATGGAGGTTTGGAACCGCACCCGTGGTCAATCGGAGGCGTCGGGAGTGTGAGCGCCTGATTCAGGCGGCCTCGTTCAATTGGGGTTGCTTTAGAACTTGGCGGTAATAGCCGCGTAGCTGCTCGGTGGCTCCAGCCCATCCCCAGCGCTCGGCTTCCGAGCGCGCAGCGTTGCGCAGGGCCTGGCGTTCAAGGTCGTTACCCAGCAGGCGTTGGGTGGCCTCGATCAGGCTGGCGGCTCCACTATCGGCGCCATCGGGTTCGTAAAGGCAACCGTTCACTCCGTCGGTGATGATGTCGGGAATGCCCCCTCGGTTGGCGCCCACCACGGGGCATCCGGCCGCCATCGCCTCAAGCAACACCAGACCAAGGGTTTCCGTACTCGAGGGGAACAGGAAAGCGTCGCCGCTGGCGTAGGCACCGGCCAGTTCTTCGCCAGCCAAATAACCCACGAAAGTCGTGGCGGTGCCCTCGAAGTGCTTCTCCAATTGCTGACGGTGAGGCCCATCACCCACAAGGGCGAGGCGGGCGTCGGGTAAGGCCTCCAGTACCGGTTTGATTCGCTCGATCTGTTTCTCAGCGGAGAGACGGCCCACGTAAAGCAGCAGGGCTCCGCGGTCGTCGTAGCCGCCGAGCAGTCGCTGCCGGAGCTCAGGACTGCGGAGCTCAGGGCGAAACAGTTCGGTGTCCACACCGCGCTGCCAGAGGTCTGTGTGCTGAATTCCTTTCTCACTCAGTTCCTGCACCATGGCGGTGGAGGTGCAGAGATTGAGCAGAGCCTGGTTGTGGGCCGCCTTGAGTAGCTCCCAGAGGAGGGGTTCAAGCATCCCCATGCCGTAGTGCTCGAGATATTTGGGCAGGTGGGTGTGGTAACTCGCCACCAACGGAACCGATTTTGCTTTGGCTAGCCAGATGCCCCCCAAGCCCAGCACCGCCGGATTCACCACATGGATCAGGTCCGGCTCGAAGCTGTCGATCGCTTCGGAGACGGCGGGTCGAGGAAGCGCCAGCTTGAGTTCGGGATAGAGCGGCAGTGGCATCGCCGGAACGCCGATCAGGCGAGCTCCCATGTATTCCTCTGGGCATCCCTCCGGACAGAACACGATCACCTCATCACCGGCCTCTACCAGGTGCTTCACCGTTTTGGTGAGACGAGTGACGATCCCATCGACCTTGGGGAGGAAGGTCTCGGTGAAGAAGGCGATTTTCAAGGGAGTGCCCTGATCAAGCGGTGGCGATGGCCTGGGCCTGGGTCTTGGTCCAGGCGGAGGTGCAGAGGATGCGGTTGCGATCGCAGCGGTCGGCGTAGCGCGTTGCGATCTCCACCACTTCCTTGAGCAACCCATCATCGAGGGTGGTGGGATTGAGTCCCAGCTCGATGAAGCAGCGGTTGTCCACGATCAGGTCGTTCTCCACGGCCTCATTCCGGGGATTGGGCAGGTTGTTCACCTGTGCTCCGGTGAGGGCAGCCACCTTTTTGGCGAGTTCGCCCACCTGATGGCTTTCGGTCATCTGGTTGAAGATCTTCACTCGCTCCCCCTGGGTGGGGGGGTTCTCCAAGGCGAGCTGAACACACTTCACGGAATCGCGGATGTGAATGAAGGCGCGGGTCTGGCCGCCGGTTCCATGAACGGTGAGGGGGTAACCGATGGCCGCCTGCATCAGGAAGCGGTTGAGCACCGTGCCGTAATCGCCGTCGTAATCGAAGCGATTGGTCAGGCGTGGGTCGCGGTCGGTGGCGTCAGTGTTGGTGCCCCAGACGATTCCCTGGTGGAGGTCGGTGATGCGGACCTTGTCATTCTTGTTGTAGTAGAGGAAAAGCAGCTGATCGAGCGTCTTGGTCATGTGATAGACGCTGCCAGGGCTGGCGGGATGGAGGATTTCCTCCTCGAAGCGGCTGCCGTCCGGCTGGGGCACTTCCACCTTGAGGTAGCCCTCGGGAATTGTGGCGCCGCGGTGGGAGCCGTAGCCATAAACGCCCATGGTGCCGAGGTGCACCACATGGATGTCGAGCCCGCTCTCCACAATGGCGGCGAGGAGGTTGTGGGTACCGTTGACGTTGTTGTCGACGGTGTAGCGCTTGGTGGCGCTGTTTTTCATTGAATAGGGCGCGGCCCGCTGTTCGGCGAAATGAACAATGGAATCCGGCTTCTCCTCTAACAGCAGATCAAGCAGCCGCTGATACTCGTGAGCGATATCCATATGAAGGAATCGCATCGGCTTGCCGCCGATCTCCTCCCAGGTTTTAAGCCGCTCACCGATGCTGACGATCGGTGTGAGCGATTCCACCTCTAAATCGATGTCGATCTTGCGGCGGCTGAGGTTGTCCACGATCAACACGTCGTGGCCCTGATCAGCGAGATTCACTGCACAGGGCCAGCCGCAGAAGCCGTCACCACCGAGAACGAGAACTTTCACCTCAAACTCCTGCTGAAGCGTGCGAGCCGCCAATCTGAGGCAAGCTACTACAGGCTTTTCAGCTGATCGCCACAGCGAAAGCCATCAGGACGGCCACGAGCAGGGAGCCACCGATCATCGCCAGCCGGGAGCCGTTGCTGTGTCTGGCTTCCTCGCTCAATATTTCCATCCGAGGTTCTTTGGCGAATGCATTGAGACGACCTCCGTCCTCTTGAGTGACCTGCATGCAATTTCTCGGAAACTGATCCGGACCTTATGGAATTGGTCGCGGTGTGTCCTCGTACCTCAATGCAGCGTCATAGGCCTTGATTTGTCTTAACAGATGCTTCAGCCGTTGACCTTGCCGGTGGTCGGGGAGCTTGGCGATGCCTGAGCCCTGGTCGGCAGCCGTCCGGCCTGATGGGCCTGGCGCCCGGCAAGGACGGCGGAGGCCATCGCTTCGGCCATCAGAGGCGGGTCACCGGCAAGGGCGATGGCACTGTTCACCAGAACGGCGTCTGCTCCCATCTCCAGAGCCGCGGCCGCCTCGCTAGGCACGCCAATGCCCGCATCCACGACCACGGGAACCGAGGCGTTTTCGATGATCAGAGCGATGTTGGAAGCATTGCGCAACCCCTGACCCGATCCGATCGGAGAACCCAGGGGCATCACCGTGGCGCATCCCACCTCTTCGAGGCGTTTGGCCAGCAAAGGATCCGCATTGATGTAAGGGAGCACCGTGAATCCCTCCTTCACCAGCTGTTCAGCGGCCTCCAGGGTTCCGAAGGGATCCGGTAGCAGGTGGCGGCTGTCGGGAATCACTTCCAGCTTGACGAAGCTGTTGTTTTCTTGGCCGGCGAGCTTCGCCAGTTCGCGCCCCAACCGCGCCACTCGAACAGCTTCCTCTGCTGTCGCACAGCCAGCGGTATTGGGCAGCATCCAGATCCGTGACCAGTCGATCGCCTCCATCAGACCAGCGTGCCCAGCTGCCACCGTCTGCACCCTGCGAACGGCCACGGTCACCATCTCGCAATTTGAACGCTCCAGGCTCTGTTGCATCAACGCCAGGTTTGGATATTTCCCCGTGCCGGTGAACAGCCTGCTGTGGAACTGGCGGCCACCGATCAGAAGCGTGTCGGTACTGGTCGGGGTCGAATCCATGAAAAAGAATGGAGGGACTGGTTAGGGAACCGGAGCGGAAAACGGACGAGTAACGCTGGAGCGCACTACCGTGCGCCCATCATCATTCTCGTCACGTCTGTCACCATGGACATGAACGCGCCGATTGAGATTCCGGCGACCTTCGAACCGTCTCTGCCTCTCGATAGCTCTCTTCTCGATGAGCCTCTGGTTTTGAATGGTGCTGTTCAGCAGTTCGATCCAGTGCTGCGTGCGGCTGATCTGGCAGCGACCATGCCTCGTCAATGGTGCGGCAGCTACAAGTCGTTCACGTCCGGCAACACGGTTGATGTGAAGCTCACCCTGGCGAGCGTGCAACCGATCGGCCAAATGGTGGATCTGCGAGGTGACATGGTGATCGCTGGCGTCAGCACGCCCGTGCAGGGCAATCTCAATGCCACATCGGACCAGCTCGATCTGCTTCCTTTGGCCGGTGAGCTTGCTGACGATCTCGAAGCTGGTGGTGACTTTCTCGGACTGCAGGGAATGAGTCTTTCAAGCTGGCAAGCACCCAGGCTCACCAATCTTGGCGGCAGTCTCAGCCTGGCTCCCAGCTGCTCCGCTTCAGAAGCCCCTCCCATCCGAGCTCTCTGGTGATTCGTTCGTCGGGGTTGTCTCAGAGCGTCTGCTGAGCTGACGCTTGGCGGCTTTTTCTAAGCGTTTGAGGCGCTTCTTCGCTGTTTGATTGTCCGGCTCGAGCCTGAGAACCTTCCGATACAGCTCACAAGCCGCATCTCTGTTGAGCAGTCGTTCTTCTGCAAAGGCCAGATTGTTGAGAGCCACGGGATATTCCGCCTTGGCTTGCAGTGCCGATTTGTAATGCCTGATGGCTGTTGAAAAATCCTTCTGGGCGGCCAGAGAGAAGCCAAGAGCGTTTTGGATCAGTGCTCGAGCTTCCTGCGGTTCGTTTCCCAGTCGTTTCACGGCTTGCCGCAAGGTGGCCGTGGCCTGTGGATAGAGGCGTTTGCGTAATTGAACAGAGGCAAGCTCGTACAGATCGCCGGCATCGCGAGAACCAGCTGCATCCGCCTGTTCGAGACGGATGAGGTTCTGTTCATCGCGACGTACGCGCAGGAGCTGGCGACCAACAACAACGGCAACGATCGCAAGCAGGCCTATCAGGCCCAGCAGATAGGTCTGCGGAAGGAGGGATTCCATAAAGGAGAGCAATGGTCCCGGGGCGGGACGCTACTCAACCCTGGGTGGCATTCACCACAGTTGCGAAGCTGGAGGGATCTGCAACAGCGAGTTGGGCCAGCATCTTGCGATTGATACGCACGTCCGCCTGCTTTAAACCACCGATTAGGCGGCTGTAACTCACACCATTGAGACGTGCTGCCGCATTGATGCGTGCAATCCAAAGACGGCGAAAATCGCGCTTGCGCCGGCGCCGGTCGCGGTAGGCATTGCACAGGGCTTTCATCACCCGCTGGTTGGCAGTTCGGAACAAAGTTCCGTTGCTGCCGCGAAAACCGCGGGCTAGGCGGAGGATCTTGTTGCGACGCTTGCGGGCGACGTTGCCTCTCTTGACGCGTGCCATTGATTCGGTGAGTAATTAAGAAACGATCGTGCTCTGACGCTATTAGGCGTAGGGCATCATCAGAGACACCCGTTCTTCGTCCGTCCGGTCAACCACTGCTTTGGTGGCCAGGTGGCGCTTCAGTTTCGGGCTCTTGTGATCCAGCAGGTGATTGCGGAAGGCGCGCCGACGCAGGAACTTGCCAGTGCCTGTTGCCTTGAACCGCTTGGCGGCTGCTTTGCGGGTCTTGAGCTTGGGCATGTCTCTGGCGGCACGTGGCACAAACAAAGACAATAGAACTTCATCCGCCCTTCAGCCAAATGTTCGGCGTCAGATCTCTGGCCAACCTGCTGGTGCTGCCGGTTTTCGCGACGGTCGGTTGCCGTGCTCAGGACCTGAGGTCCCTACCTCCAGACTTGAAGGTTCCGGTGCTTCCCACCCATCGCTCCGTGCCTGCGCCGCCCGCTGCGGGGCAGGGGACTCTGTGGGTGTCGCTCGCGGATCACCTCGGCCGCGGCACTCGTCCGCAGCGTTCTGCGCCTCTGCTCACGCTCACCAGTGCCGGCCAAGCGCCGCTGCAGCTTCTCGATCCCAGTGGAACGGTTGTGGCCGATGGCCCAACCCTGCGCTTCAGCTGGCGATTGGTGCCTTTGGAGACCCCCCTTGCCGTGGCCAGACGGGTGGCAGGGCCTTTGGCCAGTTTCGAATCAGCCGAGCGGCTTGCGGATCGTTGGCGGGATCAAGGTGTGGAGGCCAAGGTCGCCCACCCCGATGAGTGGGAGGTGTGGGCACCGCTCGATGCGCCGGATCTGTCCGGTGTGGCCTTGCGTGATGTCACCATCACGATTGCGGCCGTGGTTCGACCCGTGTTGGAGGGGACTGATGGTGGCCGCACGCTCCAGGGACCTCTGCAGGTTCAAGCTCCGACTGGACTGCGTTGGCAGGGCGGTGTGATGCGTGGACCTTTCCGACTGCAGGCCGATGCCTATGGCAGCTGGACCTTGCTGGAGCAGGTCCCTTTGGAGCGTTACCTGGAGGGCGTGGTGCCCCATGAGATCGGCGCAGGCTCTCCCGCTGCAGCGCTTCAGGCCCAAGCGGTTCTTGCCCGGACCTGGGCCCTGGCCAATAGCCATCGATTCGCGATTGACGGGTATCACCTCTGCAGTGATACCCAGTGCCAGGTCTACAGCGATCCGCGGCAGGCTTCAGCCTCGGTTCGCGAGGCCATCCGTACGACATCCGGTGAGGTGCTCCGCTGGGAGGGCGAACCCATCCATGCGGTGTATCACGCCACCAATGGCGGCATCAGTGCCAGCGGAGAAGAAGCCTGGGCGATGGACCCTCTGCCCTATGTGCGCGTGCAACTGGATGGATCTCAGGCCTGGCGCGATTCCACGATGCTGCCGCTGCAGTCGTCGGAGGGCGTGAAAGCGCTCCTGCAGCGCCGGGATGGGGCTTATGGCTCTGGTCATCCACGCTTCCGCTGGACCCGCACTTATTCGGCTGGCCAACTGGCCCAAGCACTGGCGGCCGCTGGAAAGGGCAACGCTCTTCCCTCCGCAGTCAGTGTGAAAAACCGGGGCCCCAGCGGACGCGTTCTGACCCTACTGATTGAGCGAGACGGGGGTGCGTCACCTGTGGTTTTACGCCTCGATGCGATCCGACGCACGTTGCGCCGCCTACCCAGCACCCTGTTTGTGCTTCAGCCTGATGGACCTGATGTTTGGCAATTTCAGGGCGGTGGATTCGGTCATGGTGTCGGCCTCTCGCAGGCCGGGGCCATTGATCTGGCTGGCCGCGGTTGGAATGCTCAGCGCATCCTTCAGCATTACTACCCCGGAACTCTCCTAGAGCCACTCAGGCCGAAACCGGCGACTCCTTCTGTTCAAGCCCCTTAAAGTTCGAGGCAATTGAGGTCGGGGAAGGGGGCGTGGCCGCAGGCACAGGGGATCACCGACGCGGCAAGACGGCTGTCTTTCTTGTTGCCTGCGGCTGGGCCGGAGCGGCACCCCATTGGCTGGATCCGAGTCGAAGTCTCCTCCCAGCACTCACGCTCGCGATCGTGCTTGGTGGCTACGGCCTCCGAACAGTGCTTCGCAGGGCCGCGTCTGCTGATGGTTCTGAGACCGTTTCCGATAGTTCTGATTTGCCAGATGCGGCAACGGCCTGTTGGCCTTCTGTTGATGTGGTTGTGGCTGCCAGGGATGAGGAGGCGGTCGTCACCCGACTCGTAGAACGATTGAGTGCGCTGCGCTACCCCGCTGATCGCCTCAGCCTGTGCGTTGTGGATGACGGCAGCGAAGACCGCACGCCCGACCGATTGGCTGTGCTGCAGGATCGCTTCCCAGCCCTGCGGGTGATCCGCCGGCCCCGCAATGCCGGTGGAGGGAAATCCGGTGCCCTCAATGCAGCCCTGGCTCAAACGCAGGGGGAGTGGTTGCTGATTCTTGATGCTGATGCCCAGCTCGCGGAAGATCAGCTCGAGCGGCTCATTCCCTTTGCCAGCGGCGGGGGGTGGTCGGCTGTACAGATGCGCAAGGCCGTCAACAATGCCGAGGACAACTGGCTGACCAGGGTGCAGGCCATGGAAATGGCCTTCGATTCCCAGATTCAGCAGGGACGTCTTGCCGGTGGTGGGGTGGCGGAACTGCGGGGAAATGGTCAGCTTCTGCGCCGGGATCTGCTGGAGGCCTGCGGCGGATTCAACGAGGAAACGGTTACCGACGATCTGGATCTGAGCTTCCGACTGCTGCTGCATGAGGCTCGCATCGGCATCCTCTGGAATCCACCGGTCCAGGAAGAAGCGGTTGAAACACTCCAGGCTCTCTGGAAGCAGCGTCAACGTTGGGCCGAGGGGGGGTTGCAGCGTTTTCTGGATTACTGGCCGGGTTTGCTTTCATCCCGACTCACCCTGGCCCAGCGCCGCGATCTCGCCAGCTTCTTTCTTCTCCAGTACGCCCTCCCCGTGGTGTCCTGGTCGGATCTGATTACCAGTGTGCTGAGCAGAACCTCACCGGCGTACTGGCCTCTCTCGATCGTCGCCTTCGGTGTGTCGGGTGTGGCCTATTGGCGGGGATGCCGCAGGGCCAGCGATGGTCCTGATCTTCCTCAGCCAGATCTATTCAACCTGTTGCTTGGTATTGCTTATCTCAGCCACTGGTTTGTGGTGATCCCCTGGGTCACTCTGCGTATGGCTCTCCGTCCCAAACGGTTGGTGTGGGCGAAGACGAGCCACCGCGGCCAGGAGGAAGCGGTTCAAGCCTGAGGCTGTTCAGGTGGATCAAGTCTCCAGATCCACGTTCAGCACCTGACCGTTGAAGAAATCAGCCAGGCGCTTGGCTTTGTCATCCAGCACGGATGGTTCCTGTCGCTGTGCAGGTGGGGGGTCAGATTCCGGCTTTGGGGCAGGAGCCGATGTCGGTGTTGGTGGTGCGGCTACCGGTCGCGGCGGCAATTGCGCTTCGCTGCTCGTGACTGCTGGAACTGGAACTGGAACTGGTGTGGGAGTCGGTGCTGGTGCCGGCGTGGCGGCCATCGGTGCAGCCCCCCCATGGCTCTCCAGCACGAGTTGGCGGCTGCCGCCAACAGCCCGGGCGATGGCCTGCTCCAGCAAGGCCACGCGGCTTTGCACCATGCCCATCCAGTTGCCGGCCACCTGCACCACGGCGCGGTGATTGTCCAGCCTCACCAGCTCGGCCTGTTGAGACAGCAACATGCGCGTGGAAGGCAGTTCCAGGCCAGCCAGGATCTGTTGCCAGAGCTCTTTGAGATCTTGAGGAGGCGATGGGCTTGCTGCCGCTGCAGGCTCTGCTGCCGGGGTGCTGGTGTCCGGAAGGCTGATCGGAGCTGGTGTAGAGGCTTGCGGTGGCGGGGTTGGGTCCGCAGTTGCGGGGGATGGACGAGGGGGCTGACGGGAGGTTGGGACGGTGGCTTGGGGGGCAGTGGGCTCTGAGAGCAACCCCAGCAGCAGCACCTCCAGCCAGAGCCGGGGTTGCACGCTCTGGCGCAGTTGTTGCTCCGTCCCGCGCAGTTGGGATTGCCACTGCAGCAAGCGGCTGCGGCCGATCGCTTTGGCCAGCTCTGGCAGCTGGTCGCGGAACTGGGGCGACACGCTGGTGAGTTCCGGCCGGTCCGGAGCTGCAGCCATCAGCACCAGATCGCGCAGGATTCCTGCAAGGCCCTGCAGCACGGAGCCAGCATCGCGACCACGGTCCAGCAGGGTTCGGGTGGCTTCCAGCAGGGCTACCGGTTCGCCGCTGCTCATGGCCGTCACCAGCGCCAGCAATTCCTGTTCGGGCACGGCACCCAGCAGATCCCACACCGCATCGGCCTGAATCGGTCCGGGCAGAAGGCTGAGTTGATCCAGCAGGCTTTCGGCATCACGCAGGCCTCCTTGTGCCCGTTGGGCCACCACATGCAGGGCTTCGGGCTGGATCGGGATGGTTTCCTGCTCTGCAATCCAGGTGAGATGCCGTTCAAGCGCCTCCAGGGGAATGCGCCGGAAGTCGAAACGCTGACAGCGGCTGAGGATCGTGGGCAGCACCCGTTGCGGGTCGGTGGTGGCCAGCACAAACACCACCTGCGGCGGCGGTTCCTCGAGAGTTTTGAGAAGGGCGTTGAAGGCCGCTGTGGAGAGCATGTGGCATTCATCCACCACGTACACCTTCCAGCGCGCCTGCACCGGGGCAAAGCGGGAGCGTTCGATCAGATCGCGGATGTTGTCCACGCCTGTGTTCGAGGCCGCATCGATCTCGATGACATCGAGGGCCGTGCCGGCGGCAATCGTGGTGCATAGCTCGCAGTGGCCGCAGGGTTCCGGTGTGGGCCCCTCACTGTTGAGGCAGTTGAGGGAGCGGGCCAGGATCCGAGCGCTGGAGGTTTTGCCGGTGCCCCTGGGGCCGCTGAACAGATAGGCCGGGGCGATGCGTCCCGACCGCAGGGCGTGGCCAAGGGTCGCGGCAATCGCCTCCTGCCCCACCAGTTGATCGAGACGCTGGGGCCTGTATTTGTGATGCAGTGGCTGGTAAGCCTGACTCATGCACTGCCAGCGGGATGCTGAGGCTACCTAGGTTTCAGGCTGGCTCTCTAAGAGAGTTCTGATGCGGGTTTCCAGGTCTTCCACAGCAGCCAGTTCGTCGGCGATGGTGCGTCCGGTGAGCAGCAGCTGGCGTCCACGGCGATCCAGGCGGTCATCTGCACCCTGGACTGGCATGCCTTTCAGCCAGACCTCCGCCTGCTCAAGGGTGGACTCCAGCTTCTCAAGCAGGGTCTGACGCAGGCGCTGGAGCTGCACCAGTCCCTGACGGGCTCGTTCCTTCGAGGCCTCGTCGATCAGACCTTTTCGGAGCAGCAGGCCCAGCCCGGTGAGCAGTGCAGCGGGCATCAGTTGACCGAGGGCGAGGGCGCCGAGGCTGCCGGTGTGCAGCCAGTCCTCCACCTGTCCACTGCGATGCCGGCCTGTTTTGCACCAGTTGGCGAAATGCTCGCAGTTGTTGAAGAGCAGGTTGTAGTTCTGCTCGCCGATACGACTCATCGCCCGGCGCAGGGTGACTCCGGCTGGAGAGGCTTGATCGTGACTGACGACGCTCACCTCCTGGCCGCGGCTGAACTCCTCAAGCGGACTGCGCAGGATCTCCCGCCCCTCGAGATAGTGGGCGACGCTGCCGTCGCCCAGATCGATGCCGTGGTGGAGAAAGAGTCCGTGCTGGCGGGGCACCCGAAGATGGTCGGCAGCGGCCATGCTGGCCTCAGGCGGATTCTTGTTGCCGCTCGCTACCGGGAAGAGGCAACACCTTGCCTCCGGTGTGTTCTTCCACCATTGCGCGTGTGATGGTGAACGATGACACGTTTTTGCTTGAGGGCAGTTCGTACATCAAATCGAGCATCAGCTCTTCCACAATCCCCCTCAGGGCACGGGCTCCAGTCTTGCGTCGATGGGCTTCCTGGGCGATGGCTTCAATCGCTCTGGGTTCAAATTCCAGTTGAACGTTGTCCATGCTCAGCAGGGTTCTGAATTGCTTCACCAGAGCGTCCCTTGGTTCGGTGAGAATGGATTCGAGAGCGTGTTCATCAAGGGGCTCGAGCACGGCGCTCACAGGCATGCGGCCGATGAACTCCGGAATGAGCCCGTAGCGCACAAGATCATCGGGCTCGAGATGGCGCAGCACCTGAGCAGCCTGCAGGTCACGGGTTGCTTTCCCGCGTCCTCGGCCATCGGCGGGTACGAAGCCGATGGCATTGCGGCCCATACGCTTCTGCACCACGTCATCGAGCCCGACGAAGGCTCCGCCGCAGATGAACAGGATCTGGCTGGTATCGATCTGGATGCAGTCCTGGTATGGATGCTTGCGGCCACCTTGGGGGGGAACGTTGGCCACGGTGCCTTCCAGCATTTTTAAAAGCGCTTGCTGAACCCCTTCGCCCGAAACATCCCGGGTAATGGACGGGTTTTCGCTCTTACGGGCGATCTTGTCGATTTCATCGATGTAGATGATGCCCCTCTGAGCAAGCTCCACATCCATGTCGGCCTTCTGCAGCAACCGCAACAGGATGTTTTCCACGTCTTCGCCCACGTAACCGGCCTCGGTGAGGGTGGTGGCGTCGGCCACGGCGAAGGGCACATCCAACATCTCTGCCAGCGTCTGAGCCAGGAGGGTTTTGCCGCAGCCAGTCGGCCCGATTAGAAGAATGTTGGATTTGTGCAGACGGGTGGCGGTTTCTTCCGTTTCGCCTTTGCCATCGCCTTGCCACGCCAGGCGTTTGTAGTGGTTGTAAACGGCAACCGACATCACTTTTTTGGCTGCGTCCTGTCCAACCACTTGCTGATCAAGAAACTCCTTGATGGTGTGTGGCTTGGGAATGGACGCAAGTGTGGGGACAGGTTTTGTGCTCTTGCGAGCCTGAGATGCAGCACCTTTTCGGGAGGGTTCCCCTCCCTGGCGGCTTCCGCCCTGGGTATCAATCAGTTCTTCATCAAGGATCTCGTTGCAGAGATCAATGCACTCGTCGCAGATGTAAACGCCAGGACCGGCAATCAACTTGCGCACCTGCTCCTGGGACTTTCCGCAGAACGAGCACTTCAGATGGGCGTCGAATTTGGCCATCGGGCGCTTCGCAGATCAGTCAGTACAGGGAACCCGTTCGATGGGTCATCGCTCGGAACACTAAGGATCGCGGCGGAACAGAGCAATGTCAGCCCCCCGTAATGATTCCTCCGTCCTTCAAACTGTCCACCACCCTGTCGATCAGGCCGTAATCAACTGCTTCGGAGGGGGACAAAAAGTAGTCACGATCAGTGTCTTCGGCGATCTTGTCGAGCGGTTGGCCCGTGTGCTCTGCCATTAAGCCATTGAGCGTTTCTTTCAGGAACAAAATTTCCTTGGCTTGGATTTCGATGTCCACGGCCTGCCCTTGGGCTCCTCCCATGGGCTGGTGGATCATGATTCTTGCGTTAGGCAAGGCCAGGCGTTTGCCCTTGGTACCCCCTGAGAGGAGAAAGGCGCCCATGGAGGCGGCCAAGCCATAACAAATGGTCACCACATCAGGAGCCACCTGCTGCATCGTGTCGTAGATCGCCAAGCCGGCCGTCACCGATCCGCCTGGGGAGTTGATGTACACCTGGATGTCTTTTTCAGGATCCTCTGCTTCGAGGAAGAGCAACTGAGCCACTAGGGCATCAGCCACGGCATCGTCGACGCCGGTGCCGAGGAAGATGATCCGCTCACGCAACAAGCGTGAGTAGATGTCGAAGGCCCGGTCACCGCGGCCGGACTGTTCAACCACTGTTGGAAGCACACCCGGTGCGGCCTGGGGATGGACCGACATGGGCTGAGTGCCCCGCCAGCGGTTCTGAATGGGATGGGAAGTAAGGGCGTCGATCACGCGGCGACTGGCGGGCTGTTCTTGATTTGCAATCTATGGGCGCCGATCAGGATTCGGCGTTTTCACTGTCGGCTTTTGCCGTTTTTGCCTTGCTGGTCTTGGTTTTGCTGGCGCTTTTTTTGGCGGCTGATGGCTTGCTGTCTTTGGGTTCCGCTGTTTCGGGTTCTGCCGCTTTTTCGGTGATTGTGCTGTTCTCTTCCAGCCATCCGAGGAGCTTCTCCTGAAGCAGATCGTCGAGAACGGCCTGACGCAGACGTTCAGGGTCGATGTTTCGCTCACCGGAGAGCTGGCCTTTCACCTCCTTGAGCTTGGTGTTGAGCTCCGTGTCATCCACGCTGAGCTTCTCGCTTTCAGCCAAAGCAGTGAGGGCGAGGCTGCGGCGCAGGCGTTCTTCGGCTTCAGGCCGGGAGGACTCCATCAGATTGCGCACCAATTCGGGGGTGAACAGGGACTGCACATCCATCCCCTGTTGGGCGAACTGGCCGGCCGTCTGTTCCACAAGGTTGCGCACTTCCTGTTGAATCAGGCTTTCAGGCAGTTCCACTTCGAGCTGCTCCACCAGAGCCGCGAGGAGGGCGTCGTGACGGTTGCTGCGGGAGCGACGCTCGGCGTCATCTTTCAACCGCTGCTCCAGGTCGCTGCGCAGATCAGCCAGGGTCTCCTGTTCGCTGGCCTGCTTGGCGAAGGCGTCATCCAGCTCGGGCAGTTCGCGGGTCTTGAGATCCTTGAGCTCGATGGCGAAGCTGGCCTTGCGGCCGCGGGCATCCTCCTTGGGGTAATCCTCGGGAAAGGTGCAGTCCACGGTTTTGCTGTCGCCCACGGCCATCCCCACGACGCCTTCAACGAAGCCGGGAATCATGCGGCCGTGCTCGAGATCCACATCCATCGAGTCGGCACTGCCGCCTTCGATCTCGCTGCCATCGTCGCTGTAGGTGCCCTTGAAGCCCACCACGGCGATATCACCCTTTTCAGCCTTGCGACCTTCCACAGGCACCACCGTGGCCAGTTGCCGGCGGGACTGTTCCAGCATCTCGTCCACCTTGGCGGCATCGAAGGCAACGCTTTCCGCTTCCGCCTTCAGCCCCTTTGTGCTCTTGAGCTTTGGTGACGGCGCCACATCGGTTTCCATCGTCACGGTGAGGGCTTCACCGGGCTTGAAGGTGTCCAGCAGCTCCTCGAAACCGCCGCTCAGTTCCGGTTGGCCTAGGGCTTCGATCGTTTCCTGGGCCAGGGCATCACGCCAGATGCTTTCCACCAACGTTTCCAGGGCTGTGGCTCGGATGCGCAGGGCGCCGAGCTGCTGAACCAGAACCGTGCGGGGTACTTTCCCCTTGCGGAAGCCGGGCAGGTTCACGCTGCGGCTCAGGCGATTGATCGCTTCCTCGTAGCTTGCCTGACTCCGTTCCGCTGGAACGGCCATCTCCACGGCCAGGCGGCTGCCGGGTCGGGAAGCGGTGGTGACCTTCAGGCTGGCGGCACTCATTGGCGGGTCGCAGTACAAGCAGCCCAATACCTTAAATAAGTGCCTGACCATGCCCTGCCGCGTAAGCTGACAGAACGATCAGCAAAAGCTGCAAGTCCGCTCAGGCGGTGCTGAATCACCCGGCGATGAATCGCTGGATTCAATTGTTTCGATACGCGTCCACTTGTCCACTGCCGCCTCACTGCCGAATCGACCTCTCACGGTGGCCATTCTTGGTGCGAGCGGAGCAGTGGGTCAGGAACTCCTCCAATTGCTGAATGAGCGTCGTTTCCCTGTCGAGGAACTCCGCCTGCTTGCCTCAGCCCGCTCTGCAGGAACCCGCTGCTCGTGGAACGGTCAGGATCTGACGGTTCAGGAGGTCCGCGAGTCCGCTTTCGAGGGTGTGGATCTCGTGCTGGCTTCGGCCGGTGGTTCCGTGTCGCGGCATTGGCGTGATGCGATCGTGGCAGCAGGGGCCGTGATGGTGGACAACTCCAGTGCTTTCCGCATGGATGACGACGTCCCCCTGGTGGTGCCTGAAGTGAACCCGGAGGAGGCGTTCAAGCATCGGGGTGTGATCGCCAATCCCAACTGCACCACGATCCTGCTCACCCTGGCTTTGGCACCTTTGGCGGCCCGACGGGCGCTGCGTCGCGTGGTGGTGAGCACGTACCAGTCCGCCAGTGGTGCGGGGGCCCAGGCCATGGAAGAGCTGAAGACGCACTCCCATCAAGTGCTCGCTGGGACGACACCCATCCCCGCAGTGCTTCCCCATTCCCTTGCTTTCAACCTGTTTCTTCACAATTCACCGCTTCAGGCGAACAGCTACTGCGAGGAAGAAATGAAGATGGTGAACGAGACACGCAAGATCATGGGATTGCCGGATCTGCGCTTTACGGCCACCTGTGTGCGAGTGCCCGTGCTTCGGGCTCATTCGGAAGCTGTGAATGTGGAGTTCGATGCCCCTTTCCCTGTCCAGGAAGCCCGAGATCTGCTCGCTGCAGCTCCGGGGGTGCAGCTGATGGAGGATTCCGCTGCAAATCGCTTCCCGATGCCCACGGATGTAGCCGGCCAAGATCCCGTGATGGTGGGCCGTGTGCGTGAAGACATCAGCGAGCCCAAGGCTCTCGAGTTCTGGCTTTGTGGGGATCAAATCCGCAAGGGGGCTGCTCTCAACGCCATCCAGATCGCCGAACTGCTGCTACCCGCCTGAATCGTTATGAGCCCTGCCGCAGAACTCTCTCCCACCCCCTTTGGCCGTTTGCTGACGGCCATGGTGACCCCGTTCGATGCAGAGGGAGCGGTGGATCTTGCCCTTGCCGGACGTCTGGCACGTCATCTTGTGGATGAGGGATCGGATGGTCTCGTGGTGTGCGGCACCACCGGTGAATCCCCCACACTCAGCTGGGGTGAACAGGTCCAGTTGCTGGAGGCTGTGCGTCAAGCCGTTGGCCCCGGGGTTTCTGTGCTCGCAGGCACAGGCAGTAACTGCACCCAGGAAGCCGTAAAAGCCACCTGTGAGGCGGCTGCGGCTGGTGCCGATGGGGCTCTGGTTGTGGTGCCTTACTACAACAAGCCTCCCCAGGAAGGCCTGGAGGCTCATTTCCGTGCCATCGCCGAGGCCACTCCCGAGCTTCCGCTGATGCTTTACAACATCCCCGGTCGAACGGGTTGCTCCATCGAGCCTGCCACCGTTGCGCGCCTGATGGATTGCAGCAACATTGTCAGTTTCAAGGCTGCCAGCGGCTCCACTGAAGAAGTTACGGCGCTACGTCTGGCCTGCGGTGCGCGACTGGCGATCTACAGCGGTGACGACGGTCTGCTGTTGCCCATGTTGTCGGTGGGTGCCGTGGGTGTGGTGAGTGTGGCCAGCCATCTGGTGGGCCGCCGGATGCGCGCCATGGTGGAGGCCTATCTGAGTGGTCAGCCCGCTGTCGCGCTCGGCCATCACGAACAATTGATCCCCCTGTTCAAGGCTTTGTTCGCCACCACCAATCCCATTCCGGTGAAAGCGGCGCTCGAGCTGAGCGGCTGGCCGGTTGGTTCTCCCCGTTGTCCCCTTCTTCCCCTCGATCCCGCGATGCGCGCTGCCCTCTCCGACACCCTCGCTGCCCTGCGTCCGACCTGACGCCACGGCTGCTGACAGCGCTGCGCGCGCCATCTCCATTGATTTCTTCCCTTTTCTGAACTGAATCCATGACCGCCTCCACCGCCACTGCCAAGCAACCCTGCCTTCGCGTGATTCCGCTCGGGGGTCTGCATGAGATCGGCAAGAACACCTGCGTCTTCGAGTACGGCGATGACCTGATGCTGGTGGATGCCGGCCTCGCCTTCCCCAGCGACGGCATGCATGGTGTGAACGTGGTGCTGCCGGACACCAGCTTTCTCCGCGAGAACCAGAGGCGCATCCGCGGCATGATCGTGACCCACGGTCACGAAGACCATATCGGTGGCATCGCGCACCACCTCAAGCACTTCAACATCCCGGTGATCTACGGCCCGCGCCTGGCGCTGTCGATGCTCACCGGAAAAATGGACGAGGCAGGCGTCACCGACCGCACCACCCTGCAGACCGTGGGTCCGCGGGATGTGGTGAAAGTCGGCCAGCACTTCTCCGTGGAGTTCATCCGCAACACCCACTCCATGGCCGACAGCTTCTCGCTGGCCATTAGCACCCCGGTGGGCACGATCATCTTCACGGGTGACTTCAAGTTCGATCACACCCCCGTGGATGGGGAGCACTTCGATTTGGCGCGCCTGGCCCACCACGGTGATCAGGGGGTGCTCTGTCTGTTCAGTGACTCCACCAACGCTGAGGTGCCTGGCTTCTGCCCACCTGAACGCTCCGTGTTTCCGAATCTCGATCGCCACATTGCTGATGCCGAGGGTCGGGTGATCGTGACCACCTTCGCCAGCTCGATTCACCGGGTGTCGATGATTCTTGAGCTTGCGCTCAAGAACGGCCGCAAAGTGGGCCTGCTGGGCCGCTCAATGCTGAATGTGATCGCTAAGGCCCGCGAGCTGGGCTACATGCGGGCCCCCGATGAGCTGTTTGTGCCGATCAAGCAGATCAATGATGTGCCCGACCGGGAAACCCTGCTGCTGATGACCGGCAGCCAGGGTGAGCCCCTGGCTGCACTCAGCCGGATTTCTCGCGGCGATCACCCCCAGGTGAAGGTGAAGAGCTCCGACACGATCATTTTCTCGGCCAGCCCCATTCCTGGAAACACCATCTCGGTGGTGAACACCATCGACCGACTGATGATGCTGGGCGCCAAGGTGGTGTACGGCAAAGGCGAGGGCATCCACGTGTCCGGCCACGGCTTCCAGGAAGACCAGAAGCTGATGCTGGCGCTCACCCGTCCGAAGTTCTTCGTGCCCGTGCACGGGGAGCACCGCATGCTGGTGCGTCATGCCCGCACCGGGCATTCCATGGGTGTGCCTGAAGACAACACCCTGATCATCGATAACGGTGATGTGGTGGAACTCACCCCAGATTCCCTGCGCAAGGGCGATCCGGTGAAGGCCGGCATCGAGCTCCTGGATCAATCGCGCAATGGCATCGTCGATGCTCGGGTGCTGAAGGAGCGTCAGCAGCTCGCTGAAGACGGCGTCGTTACGATCTTGGCGGCAATCAGCACCGATGGGGCGATGGTGGCCCCTCCTCGGGTGAATCTGCGCGGTGTTGTGACTACAGCCGATGCCCGCAAGATGTCGCTGTGGACCGAGCGTGAAATCAACTGGGTGCTGGAGAACCGCTGGAAGCAGCTCACCCGCAACACCGGTGGCAAGGCTCCTGAGGTGGATTGGATGGGCGTGCAGCGTGAAGTGGAAGTGGGCCTCAGTCGCCGCATGCGGCGTGAGCTGCAGGTGGAACCCTTGATTCTCTGCTTGGTGCAGCCGGCTCCGGCTGGCACTCCGGTGTACAAGGGCCGGGCTGATGCCGAACCTGACAACCGTCCGGCGCCCCGCGGTCGCGGAGGTCGCCATGGTGGCGGTGGCCATGGAGGTGGTGGACGCAACGCTGCCGCAGCTGGCGGTGGTCGTAATCGCGATACGGCACCCGTGCGGGTAGCCAAGTCTCCGGTTGCCACGCCTGCATCCGCGTCAACCTCTGTGCTTTCAGCACCAGCTCCTGCTGCAGCGACGACTGCTGTGTCCGCCCCGGCCGCTGCATCCGTTGATCAGGAGATGCCCGCTGGCCGCACCCGCCGCCGCCGCTCGGCTGCGGTTTGATCTCAGAGGTCGACCCGCAAGCGTCCAGCTTTCAGCTTCTGCAGCAGGCCTTCTGGAGTGGGCGTGCTGCAGATCAACCCTGGTTTGTTAGTCGCTGATTCAAGGATCGCTTCTTCGTCGGGGTTTTCTCCCTTTCCAAGAATTTTCTCTTCCAGATGTTTTTCTTCCTCAGGGAGAGAGAGTGGTGGGCCTACAGGCTCAGAAATCAGGTCGGGAGTTCTTCCCTTGACGTCAGGTGAGCTGGTGTCGAGCCAGGGTGTGGCAGTTGTCTGCGCTTGGAAATCCGGTGCATTTGTCAGATCCGATGGTGCTGACAGAAAGGGGTCTCTGATCAGTGAGGTTTGAGCCGTCTCCGGTTCCGCAGTTTGAATTGTCTGCGTTGTGGTCTGTTCCGCTAGGCGCTCGAGCCCCTGCTCCGCTAATTCCTGAAGTGTGTCGGGGGGATGACTGTTAAGCACCAGGTTGTAAAAAGCGCGGGCCTGATCCGTTTGCTGCAGGCCATAGAGCTGGATATGGCCCGCGAGCAGGGCCACGAAGGCTTGCCAGGCCAGCGCCGCATCTCGTTCCTCAGCTGCCTCAAGCAGCGGCTCCAGCTCTGCCATCAATTCGCTGGTGATGGCCTGGGCCGTCTGAAAATCTCCTGCTCCGTAAGCCTGCTCGGCCGCCACATAGCGCGTCTGAAAGTCGGCGTCCACGCTGTTTAATCTCTGTTGTTTAGTTGTACCCAGTTCCGGCACCAGTGGAGGCGATGGCCGCTGGAAAGATGGCGTTCTCCAGGCGGCTGCTGGGGCCCGATGGCGCGGCTGAGTTCCTCCAGCTGCCGTGCTTGAAGAGATCGCACTCCCCTCTGCTGAAGCCAGCGTTGCAGCAGAGTGCGCCTGGGATCAGGAGCCAGAGCCTGCAATGGAGGACGTTGCAGCCCGTTGCCGGGGCTGTTGATGCTCTGCAGGCTCAGATCCACCAGGGCGTTTTGGGTGTCGTGCACCTGGGAGATCCGTTCGCTCAGCAGGGCCATGCGCCGGCTGCAGCCGGCATGAAGGGACTCGAGCACGGGCAGCAGCTCCAGGCGGATGCGGTTGCGTTCGATGCGCAGATCGCTGTTGCTGGGGTCGTGCCAGACCGGCAGTTGCAGGTCTTGGCAGATCGCTGCTGTTTCTTCCCGGGTGAAATCGAGTAGGGGTCTCACCAGCCGAGGGCCGTTGCTGGCGTTGGCCTGCAATGGTCTGCTCTGACGCAGGCTGCCCAGGCCTGCCAAATCTGTGCCGCGGCTGAGCTGCATCAGCAGGGTCTCGGCACGGTCGCTGGCGGTGTGGGCAGTCACTACCGTGCAGGAGTTGCTGGATGCGCACGTCTGGTTCAGCTGCTGGGCGTACTGGCTGAGCTCGCTGTAACGCCAGGCGCGTGCTGCCGCCTCGCCGCTGGTCATTTCGGCTGTGCTGCGGCTCACCCGCAAGGGCAGGGCCTCTTGTGCGCACCACTTGGCGAGATCCTTGGAGACGCACGCTGAGCCGGGATGCCAGCCATGGTCGCCATGCCAGAGCTGCAGGGTCCAGTGGTGGTGTTTTCTGAGATCGCGCAGTAGCCCCAGCAAGGCCATCGAGTCCTGTCCGCCGGACAGCGCCAGCAGCAGGGTGGTGCCCCGGGGCAGAAGTGTGGGTTTCAGAAGCAGCTGGCGATGCAGCCGGTCGTGCCAGTGCAGCCAGGGCTCGCTGGCGGTCATCGGGCTGGAGGAGTGGCTTTCTGATCTTGCCTGCGCATGCGGTGGGAGAATGCTTGGATCTGATCATTCAGCTGGATGACCCGCCTTTCACTGCTGTCTGCCGCTCTTCGCCGCAGCCTGGACCAGCGGTCCACGCTCAAAGTGATCGCTGGCTTGATGAACTTTGATGGGGCCTCGGTGGCCCGCGTGTCCCGCGCCGCGGGGCTGGGCGGGGCTGATCTGATCGATGTGGCCTGTGATCCAGAGCTGGTGGCGCTGGCATTGGAGGTGTCTGGTGGCGTGCCGGTGTGTGTGTCATCGGTGGAACCTGAGCAGTTCCCGGCTGCAGTGGCCGCCGGTGCGGCGATGGTGGAAATCGGCAATTACGACGCCTTCTATCCCAAGGGTCGGGTCTTCGGTGCCGAGGAGGTTCTGGAGCTCACCCGCCGCACCCGCGCCCTGCTTCCAGATGTCGTGATGAGCGTGACGGTGCCCCACATCCTGCCGATGGATCAGCAGGAACAGCTGGCAGTGGAGCTCGTAGCCGCCGGCGCAGATCTGATCCAAACCGAAGGCGGTACTAGCGCCAAGCCCTTCAGTGCCGGCAGCCTTGGCTTGATTGAAAAGGCCGCACCCACCCTCGCTGCTGCCCACAGCATTAGCGCCGCCTTGCAACAGGCCGGTCTGCGTGCACCTGTGCTCTGCGCGTCTGGACTGTCGGCGGTCACCGTGTCGATGGCTATTGCTGCCGGTGCTTCCGGTGTGGGTGTGGGGTCGGCGGTGAATCGCCTCAGCGATGAGTTGGCGATGGTGGCTGTGGTGCGCAGTCTGCGTGAGGCTCTCACTGCGAGCCCGGCCACAAGTCGCGTGTGATTCATGCCCTTGGCAGCTCGGGCGAGGGTTTCTAGGTTGAAACTCTGATCAATCCATTCGGTATGGGAACCCTCGCCTGGCTGCTCCAATGGCCCGTGAGAGCTGTGGTGCTGCTGGTGGTGGCAGCTCTGCCTCTCGGTGTTGAAGTGGCCAATTTCGGCACAGCGTTGTGGGCCGCAGTGCTGATCGGCTTGCTGGGCACGTTGCTGATCCTGCCCTTGAAACTGCTGCTGGGGCCGCTGTGGGTGGTGACGTCCCTGGGCGGTTTGATTTTTCCTGTGTCGTTCCTGTTCAACTGGTTGATCGCCACCATCCTGTTCGCCCTGGCGAGTTGGCTGATCGATGGATTCACCCTCAAGCGCGGATTCTTCAGTGCCCTTCTCGGCGCTGGGGTGTACAGCCTGATCGGCACCGTGGCGGTGCGGGCTTTGTTGGGGCCTGGTGCGTAGGTTTCTGCTGCCCGCTTTCTCGAAGCCAAGGCAGTTCTCCGTAAGGTGGTTGGCCATTCCGGGCGACAGACGCAAGGACCATGCCCGCCTTCGACCTCACAGCTCCCTACAGCCCCAAGGGTGATCAGCCGACGGCGATCAAGCAGCTGGTGGAGAGGGTGAATGATGGGCAGCGTTATCAGACTCTGCTGGGCGCGACGGGCACGGGCAAAACGTTCACGATGGCCAATGTGATTGCCCAAACCGGCCGGCCGGCCCTGGTGTTGGCCCACAACAAAACCCTGGCGGCCCAGCTCTGCAACGAGTTGAGGGAGTTTTTCCCTCACAACGCCGTGGAATATTTCATCTCCTACTACGACTACTACCAGCCGGAGGCTTACGTTCCGGTGAGCGACACCTATATCGCCAAAACGGCATCGATCAATGAAGAGATCGATATGCTGCGCCACTCGGCAACGCGGTCGTTGTTTGAACGGCGCGATGTGATTGTGGTGGCCTCGATCAGCTGCATCTACGGGCTGGGAATACCGAGTGAATACCTCAAGGCTGCTGTGAAGTTTGAGGTGGGCGAGACGCTGAACATCCGCGGTCAGTTGCGGGAGCTGGTTAATAACCAGTACAGCCGCAACGACACTGAAATTGCCCGTGGTCGCTTCCGCATGAAGGGCGATGTGCTGGAAATCGGCCCCGCCTATGAAGACCGGCTGGTGCGGGTGGAGCTGTTTGGCGATGAGGTGGAGGCGATCCGCTATGTGGACCCCACCACCGGGGAGATTCTTCAGAGCCTGGAGACGATCAACATCTATCCGGCCAAACACTTTGTGACCCCCAAAGACCGCCTGGACACTGCGGTTCAGGCGATCCGCTCGGAGCTCAACGAACGTCTGGATTTTTTGAATGCCGAGGGCAAGCTGCTGGAGGCTCAACGGCTTGAGCAACGCACGAAGTACGACCTGGAGATGCTGGGGCAAGTGGGGTACTGCAATGGCGTGGAGAACTACGCCCGCCATCTGGCCGGTCGTGAGCCGGGCTCAGCACCGGAATGTCTGATTGATTATTTCCCCGACGATTGGCTGTTGATCGTGGATGAAAGCCATGTGACTTGCTCCCAGTTGCAGGCGATGTACAACGGCGACCAGGCCCGCAAGAAAGTTCTGATTGACCATGGCTTCCGCCTGCCCAGTGCAGCGGATAATCGCCCGTTGAAGGGGGAAGAGTTTTGGACGAAGGCACGCCAGACCGTGTTTGTGAGTGCTACTCCGGGGAACTGGGAGCTGGAGGTAAGCGGCGATGAGGTGGCTCAGCAGGTGATCCGGCCCACCGGCGTGCTCGATCCGATCGTGGAGGTGCGGCCCACTAACGGCCAGGTGGATGATCTGCTCGGGGAGATCCGTGACCGGGCCAGCAAACAGCAACGGGTGCTGGTGACGACCCTCACCAAGCGGATGGCGGAGGATCTCACCGACTATTTGGCGGAGAACGACGTGCGGGTGCGCTATCTGCACTCGGAGATTCACTCCATCGAGCGCATCGAGATCATCCAGGACCTGCGTTTGGGTGAATACGACGTGCTGGTGGGGGTGAACCTGTTGCGGGAGGGCTTGGACCTACCGGAAGTGAGTCTGGTGGCGATTCTCGATGCGGATAAGGAGGGCTTTTTGCGGGCTGAGCGGTCGTTAATTCAGACCATCGGCCGGGCGGCGCGCCACGTGGAGGGTAAGGCGTTGCTTTACGGAGACAATCTCACTGATTCGATGGCCAAGGCGATCAGCGAAACCGAGCGCCGACGCAGCATCCAGCAGGCCTACAACGAGAAGCACGGCATTGTGCCGACGGCTGCGGGCAAGAAGGCCAGCAATTCGATCCTCAGCTTCTTGGAGCTGAGCCGCAAGCTCAAGACTGACGGCCCGGATGCCGATCTAGTGAAGGTGGCCAGCAAGGCGGTGGAAGCTCTTGAGGACGATGCCGATGGCATGGCTTTGGATGCCTTACCGGAGCTGATCGATCAGTTGGAGCTGAAGATGAAGGACGCAGCCAAGAAGCTCGACTTCGAAGAGGCGGCGAACTTGCGGGATCGCATCAAGCGGCTGCGTCAGAAGCTGGTGGGTCAAAATTAAACAACATTTTGTTGCAGAGGTGTTTAATCGAATCTTGATTTTGGGGGTTTGCGTCGAGGTGTGTTGGACGTTTAAAGTCTGACTGGTAATTACGTATTTCTATGCTTAGAACAGCTGATTGGACTTACTTAGATTTAGAAAAAACCGGATGCTCTTTTCTGACTCGTAAGCTACGAAGAATATGCGAGGGCGCAAAATTTGTGAAAGAAAAAAAGCACTCACGCCCAAAAGTTGTTGATAGTACCCCAAAAATTCTGACAATTCGACAACCCTTTTTGTGGTATTTTTCGCTTTGGTCTTATGGATTGGATGGATGCGGCAAGTTTTTCCGATCGTTCACGAAACTACATCCCAAGTCTGCTAGTCTCGCTTACGGTTCAAAGTCAAAAGATAGTTTCTCGTATTTTCTTGATTTCACCCTCTCTCATAATTTAATCAGTCCCGCGTCAAACCAAAATACGCGTTTACCATTTTCGTGCGATGTTTATACTTCTAGAATACTAACAATGCTAGTTCCTGCTGAGAAGCTGCCCGAATTTAATGGAACAATTTCAGGCAATTTGTCTTACGATTCTATAGCTAAAGCTTTGAATCCTTTTTTGCCAGAGGTTGTTATTAGGACGTCGACATTGAATAATGATTTTTATGCATATGCAAGCTCTGGCCGGTTAAGCTTCTTAAATTTGAAGTCTGATTGGCAAGAGGATTTTCCATTGGAATCAGAGCAGCGGAATGTATCAAGCCTGTCGTCTTCAAATACTTCGCTTGATAAAGTGCAGGATTACTGTTCTGACTATCATCGCTCATTGCTTGCTGAGAAGTCTCATACGGCGTCTTACCTTTTGGATCAGGCTCAAGTAAAGATTGCAAACCTCAGTAATTAGTCATGAGCCAAATCGGGTCGTCTTAATGATCGACTGCAGGCTTTAATCGTGAACTTGGTCGATTTTTTGGGCCTCTAAAAGTTATTTCTCCAGAGGTGATTCCGTTCCCTGGGCTTCGTGGTGGGTTGATCCACCCAGCTGGAATCCGGTATGTACAGCCCGAAGGGCGGCAATGCCGTCGGACTCAGCCACAACGCAACTGGTGCGAATTTCGCTGGTGGCGATCATCTCAATGTTCAGCCCCGCGTCCGCCAGATAGCGGAACATGCGTCCAGCGGTGCCGGCCGTTGCCGGCATCCCCGCACCCACGGCGCTGACGCGGGCAATGGCGGGACCATCCTCCAGCAGTGCTCCGGGCCATTGGGCCAGCAGGCCTCTCAGGGCGCGATCGGCGGCTGCGCGGTCGTCACGCTTGAGCGTGAAGCTGATGTCGCGGCTGCCATCGGCGTGCTGTCGCTCCGACTGCACGATGCCATCGAGGCTGATGCCTGCGTCCGCCAAGGCATGGCAGAGAGCACCGGCGGTGCCGGGTTTGTTAGGCACGTGTCGCACGCTCACCTGGGCCTGATCCCTGTCCAAGGCCACACCACGCACTTCCGGTTCGCCCTCGCCGCTGGGCAGGGGATTAAGGCTGATCAGAGCGCTGTCGAGTTCGAACGCTTCCTGGGTGGCTTGCAGGGCCTTAGCACCGGCGGATGCCTCGATCACGCAGCTCACCTTCACTTCGCTGGTGGCGATTAAACGCAGATTGATGCCTACCCGTGACAAGGTCTGGAACAGGCCGGCGGCGATGCCGGGCCGACCCATGATCCCCGCGCCGCTGATGCTGAGTTTGCTCATGCCGGCTTCTGCAACGAGATCACCGCCCAGGGTTTGGAGCTGGGCGGTGCAGATGCAGCGGGCCTTATCCAGTTCGGATTCGGCCACGGTGAAAGTGATGTCGTTGCTGTTGTTCTCGTGGGTGGACTGGATGATCAGGTCCACATTCACCCCGCCTTTGGAGAGGCTTTCGAAGAGTTGGGCGGCCACGCCGGGTTGATCCGGCACATGAGAAAGAGCCAGCACCGCTTGCTCTTCTACCAATTCGGCTCCATCCACCGGCCGCCCCAGTTCCAGTCCCTCGCGTCCAATGGGCCGGGCGCTGCGGCTGGTCAGGGTGGTTCCGGCGTCATCGCTCCAGCTGGAGCGCACCACCATGGTGACGCCATAGTTTCGGGCGATCTCCACGGCGCGGGGATGGAGGACGGCAGCCCCGAGGCTGGCCAGCTCGAGCATTTCATCGCAGCTCACCTCCGGCATGAGCTGAGCATCCACCACCTTGCGCGGGTCGGTGGTGAGGACTCCGGGTACATCGGTGTAGATCTCACAGGCGTCGGCGCCGAGGGCTGCCGCCAGGGCTACCGCCGAGGTGTCTGAGCCACCGCGGCCCAGGGTGGTGATCTCGGCGGTGCCGCCACTGCTCAGGCTGGTGCCCTGAAAGCCGGCCACCACCACCACCTGCCCTTCGGCCAGGCGGCTGCGCAGACGGTCGGTGCGTACATCGAGGATGCGGGCCCGGCCATGGGCTGACTCGGTGACGATGCCGACCTGGGAGCCGGTCATCGAGACCGCTGGCACGCCTAGGGCGTGCAGAGCCATCGACAGCAGGGCGATGGACACCTGTTCGCCAGTGGCCAGCAGCATGTCCATCTCCCGCTGGGGCGGGTTGCTGTTGATGGCACGAGCTTTGGCGGTGAGTTCATCGGTGGTGTGGCCCATGGCCGACACCACGATCACGAGGTCATTGCCGTCTTCCTTGCAGGCGGCGATGCGCTGGGCAACGGCCTGAATGCGCTCAACGCTGCCAACGGAGGTGCCGCCAAATTTCTGCACCAGCAGAGCCATCCTTGCCGCTTCATACCGGAGGCGATTGTCTCATTGAGTCGTCGGCTGCCGGGGACATTAGAAAGACGGAGCGATTTAGAATGAGAAATATTGGATCTTATTGCCAGAGTTTGCCAAGTATAAGATCCCAGATTTTTGGATTAAAAAATATATTCCCTGCAAGGGGTGTAAATGTTAACTCGCTGAAGCGGATTATCCCATTTTCATTGTATAAATCAACGCGCACGAATCTGAAAGGCTTGCTTAGTTTTTCTGCGATTCGAATTAGCTCGTTTAAATTTTCGGGTCTTTTGATCTGACTTTCTGGGGGCTTTCCGTTAACTCTTGAGATCTGCATATCTTGCCATTGACGATTGTAGAAGGGACTGACTGGATTGCCATCGTCTGCTTGGATGAGTGCCACTGATCCTGTGAAGCACCAAAGACGAAACATGAGTGGAGGCTTATTGCGGTCACTTTTGACAAGTTTTTCAATAAAAGCTTTGGGTTCGATAAAAAAGTATTGTGGTTCAGCTGCGGCAAAGTAGTAGTTTTTTGTAAGTAAATTCTTGATCGCTTGTCGAATCTCGTTCAGGTGATTCTGCCTGATCACTTGATGACCACCACAGCCATGATTGGTTTTGAGAATCCAATTACCACAGGCGTAATCTTGTAATGGAGCATCGTCTATTTTGCTGCTTGTCCAAATTACTTCGTTGAGGTATTTGAGGCCAATTTGGGAGGCTACATACGTGCGTACATTGATTTTGTCAGTCATTTCGGTCACAATTTTAATGTCTTGCCAATGGGCAGCTATGATGAAGTGATGTATTTTGTCTGTGAATGTTATGGGCTTCTTGATTGTTAATTTTCTATTGAAAAAACGCTGGTAACGGTTGAGCGTGAATCGTGTGCCTTTTTCTGCTAAGTCGGATGGCATTTTCATTGATTGTTATTGGATAGTTGCGATAAATACTAGCTTTTTGTTTCTTTTGGCAGGCTGATTGGACTCAAAAGATTTCTCAGCCAAGCAGTCCATCGCGGAAGGCATTGCCTGGTAAGGCGCCGCGTTTGAGCGCTGCTTCCACATCCAGAAGCCGGCCGAGCAGCTTGAGGCAGCGCTCCGGGCTGCGGCCCTGTAGCTGCTTGCGCATCACGTAGATCCGCTTGGGATTGCCGATGCCGGCGGCCTTGGCGATCACGGCCACATCCCGTTCTCCTTGCTGCTCCAGCAGCAGTACCCAGAGCCAGCCGCGAATCTGCCCAGAGAGGGTGGCGACGATGCGCAGGGCTGGTTCGCCGCCTTCGATCAGAGCATCGAGCAGGGCGATTGCTTCCCCGGGATCGCCGGCGAGAAGGGCATCGCCCACCTGCAGGGCATTGGTGCTCAGCCCGTCGATCAGGCTTTGCACGGCTGCAGCGCTGATGCGATCGCTGCCAGTGCTCTCGGCGTGCAGGGCCAGTTTTTGCAACTCCATTGTGAGCCGGGCGCTGTCGCTGCCGATGGCATCGATGAGGGCATCCACTGCGTTGGGCTCCAGGGTCAGAGCGAGCTCGTCAGCAGTGCGCTCCACCAGCTGCCGCTGACCGGCGCCATCCCAGACAGCCGGCAGTTTGAAGCTGAGTTCCTTGGCTTGCCCTGCCTTCACCCGTTTCTGCAGGGCCTTGGTGGTGCGCAGCCGGCCATCGGGTTTGGTGGGGTTGCAGAGCAGCAACTGGGTGCTGTCGGGGATGGCGTCGATGGACGCTTCAAAGCGATCGGCCAGCTCACTGGGGCAAGCATTGCAAAAGGGTGAGCGCTGTAGCAGCACCACCCGCGCCCCGCCGCCAAACGGCGGCGTTCGTGCCTCTTCCAGAGCCTGTCGGGCCTGCCCGCTCTCGCTGCCATCCAGCCTGCTCAAGTTCACGCTGGCCCAGGCCGGATCCAGCGCGCTGTTGATCACTGACTGAATGGCCCGCTCCAATGCCGCGGAATCATCGCCCCACAGCAGCTGGATCGGCATGGTGACGGGGCGTCAGAGGATGCTGAAGTCTGCCCTGTGTGGGCAGTGCCTGTCTGAGGAGAGCGCCGCCATGGCCGATCACCCGATCTTCACGGAAAGCATTCGGCGCATTCGTGCCCTGCTGGGGGAGACGGATTTGGACACCCTGGAGCAGCAGGTGCTGGAGCGGCTTGTGCACAGCAGCGGTGATCCCGGCCTGATGTCCCTGCTTCAGTTCAGTGATGGCGCCTGCGCTCGCGGTGTGGAGGCGCTTACGGGTAAGGCTGTGATTCTCACGGACACGGCCATGGCCGCGGCGGCGGTGTCACCGATGGCGGCCCGAACCCTGGGCAACGCAGTGCATTGCCTGCTCGACTGGGCTCCGCCGCTCGCGCCGCAGGGATCCACTCGATCAGCAGCGGCGATGCAAAGAGCCTGGCCTGAACTCAGCGCAGCGGCTCGCGCATCCGGCTCTGCCCTGCCGTTGGTGCTGGTGGGCAGTGCCCCCACCGCGTTGGAGCAGCTGCTCGATCAGGTGCAGGCAGGGGCCGATACCCCTTCGCTGGTGATCGGCATGCCGGTGGGGTTTGTGGGAGTGCCGGAAAGCAAACGACGCCTGGCCGTTAGTGGTCTGGCCCAGATCCGCTTAGAGGGCACCCGTGGCGGCGCCGGTTTGGTGGCTGCAGCCGTGAATGCATTGCTGCGGGCCGCTCAGGCCGCCAGCTGATCGAGCACCTGCCGAGCGCGTTGCACCACGGGTGCGGGCACGCCGGCGAGGCGCGCGGCTTCGATGCCGTAGCTGCGGCTGGCTCCGCCAGCCTGCACTTGATGCAAGAACACCAGATCGGCGCCGGTTTCCTGCACCATGACCTGGAAGTTGGCCACGTTGGAGCGCTCTGCGGCCAGGTTGTTGAGCTCGTGGTAATGGGTGGCGAACACGGTGCGGGCTTTGAGATCGCCGGCCAGGTGTTCGCTCACGGCCCAGGCGATGGAAAGGCCATCGAAGGTGGCCGTACCCCGGCCGATCTCATCGAGCAGCACCAGGGAGCGTTCGCTGGCGTGGTGCAGGATGTTGGCGGTTTCCGCCATCTCCACCATGAAGGTGGACTGGCCCGCAGCGAGATCATCCACGGCGCCCACCCGGGTGAAGATGCGATCGGTCAGGCCGATGGCGGCTGAGGCGGCAGGCACCCAGCTGCCGATCTGGGCCAGCAGCTGAATGACACCGATCTGGCGTAGATAGCAGCTCTTGCCGCTTGCATTGGGGCCGGTGAGCACGATCAGATCAGTGCCATTGCCCAGGGCGAGGTCGTTGGGGGTGAAGGCGGACTCAACCAGCAGCTGTTCCACCACCGGATGACGACCTGCGCGGATCTCCAATTGGCGATTGTCACTGAGCACTGGGGCGCACCAGCCGCCTGTGGCGGCGGACTCTGCCAGCGAGGTGAGGGCGTCGAGACTGGCTATTGCTCGGGCCGCTTGGCGGATCGGTGCGGCCATCGCCCCCACCTGCTCACGCAGGCCACAGAAGAATTCGTATTCCCGCTGGCAGGCCCGAGCTCGCAGTTGAAAGATGCGTCCTTCCCGCTCTTTCAGTTCTGGGGTGATGAAGCGCTCCTCATTGGCCAGGGTCTGGCGGCGGATCCAATGGTCCGGCACCGATGAAGCCTTGGCTTTGCTGACCGCCAGGAAGTAACCGAAGGTGCGGTGGTACTGCAGGCGCAGGTTGTTGTTGCCGCTGCGCTCACGCTCCAGACGCTCCTGCTCGGCCAGCCAGGCGTTCTGATCGTCGAGTTGGTTGCGCAGGCCATCGAGCAGGGGGTCGACGCCGTCGTGGATCAGGCCGCCTTCGCTGAGTGAGAGGGGAGGGGCGGCGATGAGGGTCTGGCGGATGTCAGCGGCCAGCTCGACTAGAGCTGGTTCAGGCTGATGCAGAGCTGTGAGCTCCTCGGGCCAGTGCGTCAGCTTGCTTTGCAGGCGGGCCGTTAGTTGGGGGAGCCGCTCGAGGCCATCGGCGATGGCCACCAGATCGCGGGCACCGGCATGGCCTGCACCGGCCCGGCCTGCCAGGCGCTCCAGATCGCCCATGGGGCGCAGCAGGCGGCGCAGCACCTGGCGCAGAGAACGCTGATCCACCAGCAGGCTCACCACCGCCTGGCGCTGTTGGATGGCGGTGAGGTCCATCAGTGGCGCCTCCAGCCAGCGGCGCAGGCAGCGGCCGCCCATGGCCGTGAGGGTCTGGTCGATGGCCCAAAGCAACGATCCCTGCAGCTGTCCGTCCCGCTGGGTGGCTGTGAGCTCCAGGTTGCGGCGGGTCTGGGCGTCGAGCACCAGGGTCTCGCCGCTGTGCACGATCCTGGGTACATCCAGAGGTACACGGGCGTTGTCTTCCAGGGGCTGGGTGTCGTTGACGTACTGCAGCAACCCTCCGAAAGCCCGTAGGGCCAGGGGTAGCTCCGGCAGGCCCAGGCCATCAAGGCTCGTCAGTTTGTAGTGCGCCTTGAGGGTCTGTTCCGCCTCGGGAGCGCTAAAGGGGGTGCGGGCCATGGGGCTGAGCCGCAGGCGATCGGGGCACCAGGCCGGTCGCGCTGGCTCGGTGTCGTCCTCAGCGGCCCAAAGCAGTTCAGATGCTTCGAGCTGGGCCAGCTGCTGGTGAAGGGCATCGCTGCCGCTGCGCTCAAGCACCAGCACATCGCCGGTGCTCACGTCGGCACTGGCCAGTCCCCAACGGAAGGGCTTTTTACTGGTGGAGGGCTCCACCACCACGGCGGCCAGCCAATTGTTACGGCGGGCGCTGAGCATGCCTTCTTCCAGCACCGTGCCGGGAGTGAGCACGCGGGTGATGCCGCGTTTGAGCAGGGCACCCTTGCTGGGGGTTGTTTCGAGCTGATCGCAGAGGGCCACCGAATAGCCGCGTCGGATCAGGTCGGCGCAGTAGCGCTCAGCGGCGTGATGGGGAATGCCGGCCATGGGCACGCGGCCGATCGCTTTGCCCCCTTCTTTGCCGGTGAGGGTGAGCTCCAGAACCCGTGAGAGCTCAACAGCATCCTCAAAGAAGCACTCGAAGAAGTCACCGAGGCGGTAGAGCAGAACGCGCTCGGGATGCTCAATTTTGAGCTCTACGTAGTGGCGCAGCATCGGCGTGAGCTGGGCCAGATCCACTTGGTTGTGGTGGGCCCAGGCCGGTTCATCGCCGTTGTCGTCTGGATCCGAGCCATCTGCGTCTTGTTCGTTTCCAGCGTTGGTGAACGCATCGCGCTCCTGGCGTTGCCGGGGCCGGGCGGCGGCATCGGCGCTGAGGCTGGCATCCGTCAGGTCATCCAGCTCGGTTGCAGCGGACGGCACCGAACGCCTTTTTGATGTCTCGGCGGATTCAGGAGCTCCGAACAGACTTCCCTGAAGGGTTTGCGCTTCGGATTGGGCAGCGGAGCGCGGCATCGGACGATTCACCCTGCTCGGGATCGTACCGATGGTCGGTTGGTCCTGTCGCCGCGAGGATCACCACAGGCTGTGAAGGTTGGTGCAGTGATCGTGAACAGGGGTGTCATCGTCGTGGGAGAATCTGGCCGACCGACCAGGCGTCGACCGAAACCCCATGCAGATCCTCAACACACTCACCGTTCTGGCGCTGGTGGTGATGTCGTTTGCCCTGATTGTGGCCGTTCCTGTGCTTTATGCCTCCAATGAGGACAGCGGCCGCTCCAATCGTCTGATCCTTTTGGGTGGCATTGTCTGGGTGGCTTTGGTTCTAGTGAACTGGGGCATGAGCTTCTTCGTGGTCTGAACCTGCTGGCGGTCACGCTCAGTGGGAGCATTGAATGAGCCGACTGCCTCTCCATGGCCACTTTTGAAGGGCGTTTCACTGATGTGCAAGGACTGCGCATCGCAGTCGTGATTGCTCGATTCAATGACCTTGTCACTGGCAAATTGTTAAGTGGTTGCTTGGACTGTCTCGGTCGGCATGGCGTGAATACGGCTGCTGACAGTGAGCAATTGGATGTGGCCTGGGTGCCGGGGTCGTTCGAGTTGCCCTTGGTGGCGCAGCAACTGGCGCGGAGTGGGCGCTATCAAGTGGTGGTCACCCTGGGTGCTGTGATCCGCGGAGATACTCCACATTTCGATGTCGTGGTGTCGGAGGCCAGCAAAGGGATTGCGGCTGTGGCGCGGGACACCGGTGTTCCGGTGATTTTCGGAGTGCTGACCACCGACACCATGCAACAGGCGCTTGAGCGGGCGGGCATCAAGAGCAATCTGGGCTGGAGTTATGGCTTGCAGGCCCTGGAAATGGGGTCCTTGATGAAGACTCTGCCCACCTCGTTGTCAGTGGATTGACCCAGGGCCCCCTTGTAGTGCATGCTTGCCAGGTCGCAAGGGACACATCCCACGCGACTGACATGCGGATGTAGCTCAGTGGTAGAGCATCTCCTTGCCAAGGAGAGGGTCGAGAGTTCGAATCTCTTCATCCGCTTGCCTTGATCATTGTTTTCTGATCAACAGCTTCTGCGGCTGAGCAGCTTCGAAGCCAAGTTGTTGATAGAAGCCCGCGCTATTGGTGGTCATCAGATAAACGCGCTCTGCGCCACGAATGGATCGTGTGCTGAGCAGAGCTTCCACCACCCGGCGTCCTAGCCCACGGCCCTGAAGGTCGCCGGCCACCACCACATCCCAGAGCACCGCACGGTGAATGCCGTCACTCGTTGCCCGTCCAAATCCCACGAGACGTTTGCCTCTCCAGAGGCTGACCACCACCGTGCTGCCCGCCAGCATGCGTTTGAGTTGCCGTTGGTTGCGTTGTTGAGCCCAGAAAGCGTGTTTGTCAAACAGACGCTGCAGCTTCAGTAAGCCGCGGGTCGGCTTCAGATCCGGGCCCATTCCGAACCATCGCAGCCCAGGTGCTCCGGACGCATGTTCCACCAGGCGGTAGCGGGTCATTCGGTCATCCTCTGATGCAGTTCGGCCTTCAGCCGCCCCGCCGCTCCAGCAGCGTGAACGGGTTGTAGTGAATGGAGATGCCGAACTCTTCGGCGAACTCCAGCACCCGGCACCAGGCCCGATCCCCTGATTCCGATGGCCGCACGATGCCTGTGAGGATCACCGGTGCATTGCCCGATTGCAGGGTCATGGTGAATAGGGGCCAACCCACCGAGGCTTGCACGCTGTCGTCCCGGTAGGTGGGCGCAACATCCAAGGCGCCGATCATGATCTGTCGCTCACTGGCGTTCCAGGCATAGGGGATGCCATAGCGTTCCAGGAGATCGGTTGCCGGGG
>ERZ802831.149-NODE-149-length-36036-cov-14.472_pt1 | contig 36036 bp, 47 predicted proteins | sample MGYA00345655_ERZ802831 | MGnify/ENA primary metagenome ERZ802831 (study PRJEB30503, sample SAMEA104212376) | marine metagenome | biome: Westerlies Biome; feature: [SRF] surface water layer (ENVO:00010504) within the epipelagic zone...; material: water...
TAGGGACTACCAGTTTTTATTTATAAAGGATTGAAGATTTAATTATGTTTGCACAATTAATGAATGCACAAAAAATTTCAGACAAGCTCTCTATAGGAGTTTCATTGCTTTGTGTATTACATTGTCTTTTTTTTCCATCTTTTTTAATTATATTTTCTAGCTTTTTATCATTAACTTTAGATAGTGAGTTAATTCATTATATTCTTCTGTTTATTGTTGTTCCAATAAGTATTTTTGCACTAACTGTAGGATTAAAAAACCATAACAACTCCCTTGTGTTCTTTACAGGGCTGGTTGGCATAGCCACTCTTGTTTCAGCGTTATTTATGGATATTTTAATTTTCAGTTTTTCAGGAGAAATATTGTTAACAATAATTGGGTCTGCTTTAATTTCTATGGCGCATTATAAAAATTATAAACTCTGTAATCATATGGATTGCGATTGCCATGAATAATCATATGGATTGCGATTGCCATGAATAAATTTCTTTATTTTTTCAATAAAAAATACTTGTTTATTCTAGCAGGATTATTTTTAGTATCATCTCTAGCTTTAGAGCCTCTTTACCATAATGAATATGAAATTGAGCACTCTGAGGCTGAGTGTCATTATTGCATTAATGAAACTTTGGATGATTTTTTAGTTGATGTTTCAATAGAAAATCTTTTCTTATCTATTTACTTTAATTCTAAAGATTTAGATATTTTTAACCCCCAGATAATCAAAAATTTTCATTCAAGAGCTCCACCTAAAATTTAAATTTCTATTTTTTTAAATTTTAATAAGGAGATTAAATTGAAGAATTTAATTATAGCATTTTTACTTGTGGGTGCTCTAACAATACACAGTAAAGTTTTATACTCTAACGAAGTTGATGAGATAAATGAAATCGATGAGATAATAGTGAAATCATCATATATAGATACAAATCTATCCGACCTTGATGACCCTATTCATGTCATAGCTGGTGATGATGTTATTTTTGACTCCACATTAAGTTTGGGTGAGTCTTTAGATAGCTTACTAGGTGTTCAATCATCAGACTTTGGCTCTGCAGTAGGTCACCCCGTAATTAGAGGGTTATCAGGCAGTAGAGTAAAAAAAATGAACAATGGAAGAACTCTAAGAGATGTTTCATCTGTTGGTGATGATCATATGAATGAAGTTGATTTAAACGACATACAACAAATTGAAATAGTAAGAGGACCATCATCTTTACTCTATTCAAGTGGAACAGTTGGTGGGATTATAAATATAATTGATAATACAATTGCCAGAGAAGATTTTGAAAAAATGAATCTAAAAATTGGTCTTGAAACTCAATCAGTTAATGATGGTGAGGCCGGAAGTCTTTCATATCAAAATAATATTGGTGGTTTTAATCTAAGTTTTGCAATTAAGGATTCTCAATTTGATAATTTTGATATTCCTAATGGCGCTATTCTTCATTCTGAAGAAGAGCATCACGATGAAGACGAGCACCATGATGAAGAAGGAGATCATGACGAAGAGGGCCATGAAGAAAATCTTGGATATTTGCCAAACTCTGATTTTGAATCAACTTCAAAAAGATTTGGTATTTCTAAAACTGGCGATTGGGGCTATTTTGGCTTTTCATATAAAAACTCAGAAAGCCTTTTTGGTGTCCCTTTCCATGGTGAAGGTCATGAAGGACATGGCGGACATGAAGAAGAAGCCCATCATGATGAAGTTGAGCATCATGAAGAAGAAGCCCATCACGATGAAGAAGAGCATCATGAAGAGGGTGAGCACGAAGGTGAGAGAATTTTTTCTAATACAGAATCTGATGTTTTTGACTTTGAAGGCTCATATATTGTAAATAACTCATGGCTTAAAAAGATTAATTACTTTTTAAGATCTTCTGAATATCTTCATACAGAGCAGCATGCTGAAGAAGACCATGGTGATGAAGAAGAACATCATGATGAAGATGAGCATGATGAGCATGGCCATGAAGAAGGTCCAACAAATTTTGAAAATGAAGCCAAAGAATTTGGAATAATTTTCGATATTTCAAATGATCTTTTAGACCAAAAATTATCTTTAAATTATTCTGAAGAAGAAATTTCTATATTTGGTTCTGAAATATTTATGAGACCTTCAGACAATGAAGAGTTTTCAGTAGGTTATTATGCAAGTAAAGATTTTGGTACGTTTCACCTCGATTTTGGTTTACGATATGATGATATATCTCGTAAAGGTTCAGTTGCCCATCATGAAGAAGAACATCACGATGAAGACGAACATCACGATGAAGACGAACATCACGATGAAGAAGAACATCACGATGAAGACGAGCACCATGATGAAGAGCATGAAGAGGAAATTGATTACTTTAATAAAGATTTTAGTAAAACAAGCTTTGCTCTAGGCCTTTCAAGAGAAATCAATGATAATTTAACTATTGGAGTAGGTTTCTCAAGAGTTGAGAGAGCTCCTTCAGCTACAGAATTATTTATGAATGGTCCGCATCTTGTTTCAGGAAGATATGAGGTTGGTAATACAAATCTTAAATCTGAAACTGCTAACAATATCGACTTAAATGTTTTCTATAAGAATAATAATTTCTCTTTTAGGGCTAATATCTTCACCAATAATATTGATAATTATATCTATTTGAAAGATGAGTCAGAAGAAGAGCATGATGAGCATGAAGAAGAGCATGATGATCATGGAGGTCTTATTTTAGCAAATTATCTACAAAGAGATGCTGAACTTGAGGGTTATGAGCTTGAGGTAAGTCAACTTTTTGAATTTGATAGAGGAAGCCTTACTTTATCTTTAGGCAGAGACTCAGTTACTGGAGAGTTTAGCAATGGTTCTAATATACCAAGAATTGTACCTGCTAGAAATATTTTAAGTGTTTCTTATTCAGAGGATAATCTTTTGGCTAGACTTACATATAAAGATGTAGAAAAACAAAATGACATCGGCGAAGGTGAGGTGATGACCGAAGCTTATGAAATGCTTGATTTTTCTCTAAGAAAATCTTTTACGCTAAGCAACCAAAACCAAATAAGCTTATCGTTATTTGGTAAAAATCTTCTTGATGAAGTTGCTAGGAATCATTCTTCCTTTGTTAAGAATGAAGTTCCTTTACCAGGAAGAAATTTTGGTATGAAATTAAACTATAAATTTTAAAGTTTAATTTAAGATAGTGTCCAGAGTTGTATAACTTTGGGCACTATATTTTAATATGGCTATAATAAATTTAAATTTTATTAATTTTTAATTTTTAATTTTTAAATATACATTATACACCCAAATCACATATAAAAATTTATCAACACACAAAAAGGATTATACAATGATTGAAATAGCATTGAGATTTGGCTGGTTAGCTCAATCGATAGTTCTTGTATCAACAGTGATATTAGTTATTTATATAATCACTTCTGAAAACTGGAATACACAATCTAATACTCATCATAGGGAAACTCCGAATGAGGCAATTAAAAGATATATTTTAGATTTTAATTCCAAAAAAGAATTGGATGGGTATTTTCAATTTCCAATTATGGTTTTAAATAATGGAAAAAAAAGTATACACGAAAAAATTTCAACTTTTATAAACTTTGAAGGCATTAAAGAAACTGGTTGGGAGTATTCCTTTGTAAACTCTATGGATACAGTATCAGAATTAAATAATACTGCTATAGTACGATTAAATTTTTCTAGACTTAATAAGTCTAATGAAAAGTATCTTAGGGCAAATGCCGATTACACGCTTATAAAAGAGAATAATAAATGGTTAATTTCCTCTGTGATCATTGACTCTGATGTGCCAATGGGAGTTTAGGCTTAGGCTAATAACCTGGGTTAAAATTAGGTCTTGTAAGCGAATAAGCCCAATAGAAGAAAATAAATTGAAAAACTAGACGAATATAGAGGGCATACAAAGGTATATCAGGAAATGCCTCTGGTGTTATTGCCATATATATATTTGCAGGATAAACAGCAATTAATAGAGCAAATAGACCCCAGCCCGCAATTTTACGAAAACGTGGTATAAGTAATCCTATACCCCCAATAATTTCAAAAAAACCGCTTATATAGACAGCCTCTTCATGCAATGGAAAAGAGGGTGGCATTATGGATAAATAAAAATTCACATTAGTGAAGTGAGTTATACCGGCATTTATAAAAAAAATAGATAATCCAAAAAGTACTATTTTCCTCCATATACTTTTTGGTAATTGAGAGAAGGGGATTAAGTTTGAGTTCAGCTTGTTCATATTAATTTTGAGTTTTTTATGTTTATTAATCTTTATACTAAATTTATATCAGCAATAATTTCAACCGTATATGTCGTTACAGTCCAAGTATCTACAATACGTTCCTCTATATTTGGTAAAATTAATGTAGCGCTATCCTTGCTTGAGTCAGGGGCAAAGTAAATTTGAGTTCCAGAGATACCATCTGAAGTTACATCGATATTTTCGATAGAATCAAATTGTTGTGTAGTTAGATTTGACGTACCTCCAATTAAAACCAAAGTAAGTTTATCGTTTGATTTATCAAAACCATCAATAGTAACTGCAAAAGCTCCTTCTTTAGAAATGCCATCGGTACCAACCTCATAACGAAAGTCTTCGGGTACGTTCGTTGCGTTAATAGTGGTATCAGATGAAACATCTATATTTACTATTGTGTAATCATCAGGTGTTTCTTCAGATTCCTCAGGTACAGTGAATGTATCATTAATAACAAAATTCGCAGTGCCATTTTCTGACCCTGATGCTGGCGGTCCACTAGTAATCCCCATTCCCTTTACAAATTGTGAGTAAGTCCACTGAGACCCAATATCCCCTGTAGTTGAGTTACCACTCGTTTCGTAAGTAAACTTATCAGCACCATTAATAGTAATTTCAGAACCATTTGATAGAGTTAGTCTAGTTGCATTTTTTGTAAAAAGAGATGTAGAAATCGTTATACCATCAATTAATTGAATTACATTTGAACCCTCTGTATCAATAATTTGTATTTTTGTGTTACTTGGAATTGCTTTTGAGATGATATAAATATCATCACCTCCAAGGCCTCTATAGGTCATGTCATTTTCGGTTGGAATAATAAAATTTTTACCTGAGTTAAAATTTAAAGATGCCACTTTACTCTCCTTTTAATACTTACAATTGACTTTTCTTAGCTTAAATGAGTTTGCTTGTACATTAAAAAGCTTTCTTAAAATTATCTTTACAAAATATTTTAATATGTTCTTATTTTATTGTTGTTTAAATTATTTTTTAAGAGGTTTTAAATGTCTGCCAATGGATTTTCAGATAAAAAATTTTATAAATTAAAAGATGCTTATGAGAAAAATTTCAATGAAGGTCTTGATGTTGGTTCATCACTTGGCGTTACATATAATGGAGAGGTTATTTTAAACTTATGGGATGGATTTAAAGATGAAGAAAAAAAAGAACCTTGGTCAGAGGACACCATTATTAATGTTTGGTCTAGTACTAAAAATATGGCTTCATTATGTGCTTATATCCTTCACGAAAAAGGCTTATTAGATTTTCATTCTCCAGTTAAAGATTATTGGCCTGAATTTTCAGAAAATGGAAAAGAAAATATCTTGGTAAGTCATATTATGAGTCATTCATCTGGCTTATCTGGCTGGGAATCTAAAATTAATTACAAGGATTACTATAATTGGGATAAATTATGTAAGCTTTTGGCTAAGCAAAAACCCTTTTGGGAAGCAGGTAAAGAAGTTGGTTATCATTCTATAAGCGTTGGTTTTTTAATTGGTGAAATTGTTAAAAGAATATCTGGCAAGTCTATTGGTCAGTTTTTTCAAGATGAAATTGCAAAGCCCTTAAATAGTGATTTTCATATTGGATTAGAACCTAAGGATTTTAATAGGGTGGCAAATATTTATATGCCAGGTGATCCAAGTACTGAAGATTTGTTTGATGAAATGGATAAAGAATCTCCAGCATATAAAACTATGGCTAATGGTATTCTTAAACCTTCATGTGCTCTTGAGGATGATTGGAGAATATCAGAGATACCTGCAGCGGGCGGTCATGGCAACGGAAAATCTATTTCTGAATGTATGGCTTTGATCGCTAATCATGGTGAAGTTGATGGCATTACTTTTTTATCTGAAAAAACCCTAGAAAATATTTTTGATGAACAAATAATTGGCAATGATTTAGTTCTAAATAATCTTGTTAGATGGGGCATTGGCTTTGCACTTCCAGTTAAAAATGATACGTGGATGGGCTATTTTAAAAATGATAAAACATGTTATTGGACTGGCTGGGGAGGGTCATTATCTATTGCAGATAAAGAAAATAGAGTTTCTTTAGGTTTTTCTCCAGTTAGAATGGAGGATGATGTTTTTGGAGAAGAAAGAACAAATAATATTGTAAAAGCATTTGTAGAGTCAATTGAGGATTTATGAGTTTAATTATTGAAATATTTAAATTTATGAGAATGAAATGATTAAACTCTCCTTTTGCCTAACTCGAAAGAGTCATTTATCTAGAAGTGAATTTCAAGATTATTGGATAAATAAACATGCTCCATTAGTTAAAAGTGTTTCAAAAGATTTAAAAATTCTTAAATATGATCAAATACATTGTCAAAATTTTGATTATTTAGACACCTTGAGAAGGGCAAGAGTTCCCGAGGGGGATTTTCCTCATGATTATGATGGAATAGCGGAGCTTTATTGGGGGTCTTGGAATATTTTTAAAAACATAAATAATGAAAAAAAATCTAGAGATGCTGCAAGACTTCTATGGGAAGATGAATCAAAATTTATTAATTTTGATAAATCCCCTCAAATGTTTTCAAATATTAAAGAAATTTTTTGATTAGTTGGCGCCTATTCCTGTTAAAGTGTGCTTTATAACTTTCCATTCACCCTCATTGACCATATGCGTTTCATAATAACCCCAAAAGGTTGTCGATTCATCCGGTCTATCCGCATAATAATGAATTGCCGTTAAGTCAGTTCTAACAATTGCAACGCTGCCATCATAAGATATCATTGGATTTCCTAACATATGTTGAGTATTTCTATATATACTTATTTGCTCATCAACATAGTTAACCCAATTATCTGCACCCTTTATATTAACTGTATTACCAGTTCCAAAATTTGAGGTATAAACGATGCTTACTTCTACATCATCAGTGAAGATTGACCTAAAGAGAACATAATCTTTAGTATCAATTCCGATAGCATATTTGTTCATCACATCTATAATTTCAAATCTACTTTCAGCATCAATATTTTTAGAATAGGCGCTAAAGTTTAATGTTATTAATAGCCCTAAAAAAATTGTTAAAATTAAATTACGCATATATTTCTCCCTAAGAATTAAATACTCTAATAAATGATACAATAATCTAAATTTATAAAAAGCCTTTAATGTTTTATTTTTTTTGTGCAAATAAATTGCATTAGCACACAGTCATTATTTTATTTGCTATAAGTTCAGTATGTTAAATTCAGGAGAATGAAATGAGAGAAATAGATAATAAAGTTGTTTGTGATATACTCAATGAAGTAATGGAATATGAGCTAGCTGGTGTTGTTAGGTATACTCATTCATCCCTAATGGTGTCAGGGCCAAATAGAATACCTATTGTTGAATTTTTACAAGCACAGGCTCAAGAGTCATTGACACATGCACAACAGGCAGGTGAGCTTTTAACAGGCCTAGATGGACACCCAAGTCAAAAAATAGCAAAAATAACAGAGAGTAATCGTCACTCTATTAATGATATCCTGCAAGAAAGCTTAGATCATGAATTATATGCGCTAAGCTTATATAAGAAGTTACTTGAAAGTGTTGAAAATGCATCTATTTATCTTGAGGAATACTCAAGGAACATGATTGGTCAGGAAGAGCAGCATAGCCTTGAGTTAAAAAAAATGCTCAAAGATTTTTCAATTTCATAGTAAATTTAGAAATCGATATTTTCCCTAATTATTAAGAGTAAATATGAGCATTGATGTTTTTAATAATTTTTTAAACGAGAGTTCAAAAATAGTTGTTTTTACAGGCGCTGGCATCTCAACTGAATCAGGAATCCCTGATTTTAGAAGTCCAACTGGTATCTGGACTAAAAATCAACCAATAGAGTTTAGAGAATTTTTGTCTTCAGAAGAAATAAGGATTGAGTTTTGGAAAAGAAAGTTTGCTATTGATGCTACGATATCTAAGGCAAAACCAAATTCCGGACATATTGCAATTTCAAAACTGAATAAAATGGGTAAGGTTTCTAAGGTTATTACTCAAAATATTGATAACTTGCATCAAAATTCAGGTATTTCTAGTGATGATGTTATAGAACTTCACGGTAATACAACTTATGCAAAGTGCTTAGATTGTGAAATGAAATTTGAACTTGAGCTTATTAAAAAATTATTTGAAAAAACAAATAAACCACCTTATTGCAATGATTGTGGAGGTATTATTAAGACTGCAACGATTTCCTTTGGCCAATCAATGCCAAAAATTGAAATGTTGAGAGCGGAGGAGGCTACACTATCATGCGATCTCTTCTTTGCTATAGGCTCTTCTTTGCAGGTTTACCCTGCTGCCAGCTTTCCAATTATTGCAAAAAATAACGGTGCTAGGCTTATAATCTTAAATAGAGAAGAGACTGATTTGGATAAGTATGCAGATTTAGTTATTCATAACGAAATAGGGTCTTTTTTATCCGAAAACTTACCTTTGCTTAGTTAAAGTCTTCTTGTGTATCGAAGTCTTTTAAAACTCCATTCGAAGTGTTTATTCTTATTATGTCAAATTTTCCATCAAGAATTGTGCTTTTTAATCCCTTATCTTTAAGTAAATTTTTATTTTGAATAATTTTTTTATATATTCCAACAGGTATTATCATTGGATTTCCAAATCTACCTTTAGATTCCGGAATACAGATTTTTTCTTCATTATGTAATAAAAATGCATCTATGATAGAGTTAATATCCTCAGAGCTAACTAGGGGCATATCTGCAAGAGATATCATTATCCCTGTTATATTTTCATCAATATGATTATTAATTTCTTTAATTGAAGAGAGCATACCGCTCATATAGTTAAGATTTTCTATTATCTGAATATTAAAATCTCTTAAATTTTTTTTTATAGACTCTTTATCATACCCAATTACAATATTCAGTATTTTTAATTTACTTTCAAAATGATTTTTAAGTGTTTGATTTAAAATAATATTATTTTTATATTTTTTTAATAATTTATTCTCAGACCCCATTCTTTTGGACATTCCTGCTGCCAATATAAAGCAAGCTATTCTACTTAACGATTGTTCCAATTTTCTCTTAACTCTTTCATTGTATATTTTTGATTTCTGAGAGATGATATAATCTCAGACATTATTGAAATTGCAATTTCACCAGGTGTTTGAGCGTTAATAGGTAGACCAATAGGACCGTTAATTTTTGATATATCATCTTGGGTAATATTATCTGCTAAAAACCTTTCAATTCTTTTTTTGTGAGTTTTTTTACTTCCGAGTGCTCCAATATAGAAGCATTTTGATTTTAAGCTTCTTTTTAGGGCAATATCATCTAAATTTGGTTCATGTGTTAGCGTTACCACAGCAGTTCGTGAATCAAGAATTAGCTCATCAAATGCATCTTCTGGCCATGCGCAGATAACTTTATTATTTGGAAATCTCTCCTGTTCAGCAAATGCTTCTCTTGGATCTATGATTATTACCTCAAAATCTAAATTTTCCGCTATAAGCGCTAAAGATTGTGCAACATGAACGGCTCCAACAATTATAAGCTTTGGAGGAGGGTTAAAGGGATTAATTATCCATTCTTCGTTATTATTTTCTATAAGAATTAACTTATCTTCCTTTAAGGCCTTATTTATGGATTGTTTTAAATCACTTTTACTAGATTCCGATAGAGTTATTACCTTTGTATCGGTTGAATTGGCTTTTGAAACCACACAAAAAGGTTCTTTTTTTTTCTTAAGATTTAAAATTTTTTCTAAAACTTCTTTATCCATTGCTTTCCAAAGACTCAATACGTATTTTAATATCTCCTCCGCAGGCTAGACCAACCTCCCAAGCTTTATCATTGGTAATGCCGTACTGTAACAATTTTATTGTAGGCGTATCAATAATTTCGAGAGCATTTGAAACAACATCACCCTCAACACAACCCCCTGATACTGACCCAACCATTAATCCATCATCGCGTATGGCTAGTTGAGACCCAGCTTTTCTTGGTGCTGAACCCCACGTTTTGACAACAGTAGCAATCGCAACATTATGACCATTATTTAGCCATAAAAGAGCGGATTCAATTGGGTCGTTAACTTCCATTTGATAAATTTTCTACCGCCCTGAGGGCCATAATATTTACTAGATTAGCGCGGTAATCAGAATTTCCATGAATATCAGACATTACTCCATCAGGAGATAACTTAATTGATTCTGCAGTAGATGAAGACCAATTAGATGTAAGGGCGTCTTCCATTTCTTTCCATCTAAAGACCCCATTTTCTCCTGCACCTGTTACTGCAACTCTAACTTCGCTATCTGATTTTGAAACAAAAACACCAGCCATTGCGTATCTTGATGCTGGATTTGGAAATTTCATATAACAAGAATTTTTAATTATTGGGAAGGAGACTTGAGTAATAATTTCATCTTCCCCAAGGATTGTTTCAAATAAATCAACAAAAAACTCATCGGCACTTATTTCTCTTTTATTAGTTTTTATTGTTGCACCAAGACCTAAGCATGCAGCAGGGTAGTCAGCTGTTGGATCGTTATTTGTAATAGAGCCACCAATCGTTCCCATATTTCTTACATGAGGATCACCTATACCTTCTGCAAGTTTAGATAAAGAGGGTAAATTCTCTCTAACTATATCTGATGATGAAACATCATAGTGATTTGACACTGATCCTATAACCACATTATTAGAATCACTTTTAATGAATTTAAGTTCATTTACTTGTCTTATATCGATAAGCTGTTCTGGCGAGGCTAACCTTTGCTTCATAGTAGGTATTAGTGTCATTCCTCCAGCAAGTATTTTGGCTTCTGGATTATTGGATAAGGCCGATGACGCCTCTTCGATTGTTTCTACCTTTATATAATTAAATTTATACATAATTAAGCCTGTACTTTTTCTGCAGCAGCTAAAATTGATTTAACAATATTTTGATATCCAGTGCACCTGCATAAATTACCTTCAAGTTCCTCTCTTACAATTTTTTCATTAAGAATTGGTTTTCTTTTGATTAAATCAACTGCCGCCATTATCATTCCTGGAGTACAAAAACCGCACTGTAATCCATGGTTTTCTTTAAAAGCTTCCTGAACAGGGTGAAGTTTATTTTCTTCGGCCAGGCCTTCAATAGTGGTAATAGAGGAATTATTAGCTTGTATAGCTAACATGGAACAACTCTTTACCGCATTTCCATCTAAATGAATTACACAAGCACCGCATTGACTTGTATCACATCCTACATGAGTTCCTGTTAAATTAAGATCATCTCTAAGAAAATGAACAAGTAACTGCCTTTCCTCAACCTCAGAAGACATCTTTTTTCCATTTATTTCAATTTCTACTAAAGGCATTTTTCCCCCATTCTTTTTTTATCATTTTATATTTGACCTAAAAAATACCATAAAACAATACTTAAAATTGAAAGAATTGCCAATGAAGTAATCCAAACTTTTGGAGATAATCCTGAACTGTTATCTTGAAGATCTGTGGCCTTTGGTTGGGGGCTATCATCTTGAGACAGAATATCATTAAATTTACCAAAAAACTGATCTGCTAATTTATTAGCCGCAGTATCAATTAAGCGTTGACCTATTTGAGCTAACTTGCCTCCAACACTTGCACTTACTGAATATTTAAGAAGTGTTCCATCATTATGATCTTCTAAGGATACTTTAGCTTCCCCTTTAGCAAATCCAGCCGCTCCACCAGAGCCTTCACCTGTTAATGTATAGCTACTTGGTGGATTAATTTCAGATAGTTTAATTTTACCAGAAAATTTTGCGCTTATTGGACCAATCTTAGTCTTAACTGTTGCTGTTAAATTTTCTTCATCAGTTTTTTCTACAGCTTGAGCGCCCGGTATAGCTTTTAATAATTGATCGGGATTATTTAATGCGTCCCAAACCTCTTGCCTTGAAGCAGAAATTATTTTTTCACCTTTCATTTCCATATTGAGCACCATTTTTATTAATAAAGTACGATAACTTATATTGATTTTACCATAAATAGGGAAACTATTTTTATTAATACTTAATATTTATATAAATATTAATAAAAGATTTATTCCTGTGAAATAATAATTTTATAGAGCTTTTACATATTTTATAATAAACAAAATTAATTGGAGTTTTTAATGAGAGATATACCTGAGGGTTTTATTGTTAATGAAAGGCGAGGCCCCTTTACAAATCATAACGGACCTTTTTATATCAAAAAAGATACTAATAGATGGACACATGGCGCTTTCATATTAGATAGGCACTGTAATGCAGCAAATATAGCTCATGGAGGAATGCTAATGTCTTTTGCTGATGGTGTTTTAGGTCATACAGTTTATTCAAAGACTAAACGTGCAGGAGTGACTATTAAATTTAATTCTGAATTTTTATCTGCAGCAAGAGAGGGTGAGTGGCTAGAAGGTTATGGAAATGTCTCTCATGTAAGTGGCGATTATGTTTATTGTAATACAATGCTTAAAGTATCGACACGTAATGTTTTAAGTGTTACATCCATTTTTAAATTAAGGAAGGTTGAAGCCTTAAAAAAAATTATTACAAAAAGACGATAAACCGTTTATATAATGTTTAAATGTTTCGGGGCGTAGCGCAGCCTGGTAGCGCACCTGGTTTGGGACCAGGGGGTCGGGAGTTCGAATCTCTCCGCCCCGACCATTTAAATTAACTGGTTAAACTTTAATGAATTCAAGAATTAATCCCTATATATTAAAAAAAGAGAGTTTTTTCACAGATAGGTTCTTCCAGGACTATTATGCAGTAAAATGGGAAACTTCTGAATCATCAATTAAAGTGATTACCTATAGTTTCCCGTCTTCTGAATTAAAAACAACAACTGAAGGTGTTTCAAAAGAAATTACTAGAAATTTTTCTGATACTGAAAAAAGTTTAATAAATAATTCCATAAAATCTTGGGATGATGCAATTGATAAAATTCAGTTTAGATTAATTAACGATAATTCGGAAGCGGATCTTACTTTTGGTCTTACCGTGATTGATGAAAAAGGAGGTATAGAGGATACATGGTCGGCATCTGTAACTTCCGATTTATTTAATTATGCTATTATTGAGATTGAGGCGGTTGATATAAGTTCAAATTCAGATTTAACACAGAAAACTCTTAATTCTATTGGTAATATACTGGGGATGGGAGACATAAAATCTTCTGAAAGTTTTGAAAGTGTTATGGAGTTACCGTCTTTAGCCTCTTATTCTGACATTGTGATTTTAGGAAATTATGATGTTGCTATGATAAAAACTCTTTACAAGGAGTCGTCATTTTTATCTAAAGAAATCAATATTTTAAATCCAATTTTAACTCAATATGATAATTCTGAAAACATTTCGATAATGGAGATTACTAATGGAGATTCTATTGGTTTGGTTAGAATTGAATTTCTACCAGAATTTGCCCTTAATCATGTAAAGCAAATTAAAACATTGATCAATAATGACTTTTATGATGGCTTACTTTTTCATAGAGTTATTGATGGATTTATGGCTCAAACAGGTGATCCTAATGGAAATGGAACAGGTGGTTCAAGTTTACCTGATTTAGACTCTGAGTTTTCCTTAATAACTTACGAAAGAGGAACTGTAGGTATGGCTAGAAGCAGTGATCCAGATAGTGCCAATTCTCAGTTTTTTATTACATTTGGAGATTATCCATCTCTTGATAATCAATACACGGTTTTTGGAAAAGTTATATCAGGTATGGAGTTTATTGATACCTTGCAAAGAGGTGAGCCACCGATCACACCAGACTCCATAAGATCAATGTATATGTCTGAGTTTAATCAATTAGGAACATTGAATTATTCAGATAATAATGATGTTGTTATAGCAACTTCTGGTCATACTACCTATAGGGGGTTAGGTGGTGATGATACCTATTTTATTTCCCATTTATTAAAAGAGGATATGAAAATATCTATTACCGATACTGATGGATTTAACACAATTCAAATACCTTCAAATACATTTATTGACAAAGCAATTTTTACTAAGAATGCTGCTCAACTTACCTTTGAAAATGGCCGTGAGGTTACTTTAAATGGGGCTAATAAATTTAATTACAATTTATCTGGAAATATTACATCTAATGAACCTGGAGTAGATTTATCATTCTCTGATTTTGCTTCAATTTTTGGGGTAGATGATATTTTAGACTCAAGTGGCGTTCAAAATGCTTCTATTGTAGACATGTATATTGTTTAACAGACAAGAAAAATAAAACAAAAAAAAACAGAGCTAAAAGCTCTGTTTTAATTTCGAGATTGAAAGTGTCAAAACTGAGATTTAATTTTGCTCCTCGACCAATTTCTCTTTTGATCTTGGTGGTCCACAAAGTCTTATCGCTAGCATGACCCTGTAGAGCTTTCAACTTTCATTCTCTAACCGTTCTCCCCCTCTATCTTTCGTCTCGAGTTGTTATCAAGTCAGGAAGAACAATAAATAAATAATATAGTAAATTTTATATAAAACAATGGTTTAATTTTATTTTTCTGTTGATAAAATACAAATTAGAATAAAAATGCTAAAAAAAATTAATAAGAATCATTGAGTTATAAAAATAAATTAATGTTGATAACTTTTTTGAAAATAATAATATTTTTTCAATCAAAATAATTAATATGAGAATTTATTTATAATATAATTATTTATTAAATCTTTTGTAAATTATTGTCTTTTTAAAAGTTTTAGTATTAGGTTTAATTCTTCGGAGAATAAAATGAAACATAACAATATGAAAGATTTAAGGGCTGAGCTTAACCAGATAGATTCATCTCTTCTATCGCTATTTAAAGATAGGTTTGCTTTAATTCACGAAGCATCTTTAATTAAAAAAAATACAAATGAAATAAGGGATCATGAAAGAATTGAAGAAGTTATTTCAGGTATAAGAACTCAATCAAAGGATCTTGGTCTTGATGAAAACTCAATGGAGTATCTCTGGAGATTTTTAATTGAGCTATCAATTCGATACGAATTTGACCATTTTGATGACGAATCTTAAAAGCTTCTTATGAAAAAAGCATACGAATATGATCTAAATAATCCTGAGATTATGGAGTATCCATACGATTTTTATAAAGCGATACATAGAGATAATGCTCGTGCTGTTGAGGTTAAGGGAGTTGGTTATTGGATTGGGAGAATGGATGACATTAAGGAGATAACAAAAAATACCTCCACTTTTTCTAATAGCTATTTTTCGGAAGGCGGACCTTTGCCTACAGGTGTAAGCGGCGAACCACTTGAAAGTGATGTTAAAAGTATTTTCGAAAAGGGCCCCAAGGTTGTAAATGCTCTTTGGACAACTGACCCTCCAAAGCATACTCTTCATAGAAAGCTTGTAAATAAAGCATTTACAGGTAAATGGGTCAGATCAATGGAACCAAAAATTCGTGATATTGCGAATGGATTAATCGATAGATTTATATCTAGTGGAAAAACTGATTTTATTAAAGATTATGCCGTTTATGTTCCAATGATTGTGATTGCTGAGGCTCTTGGAATGTCTAGAGATGATGCTGAGCAGTTCAAACATTGGTCAGATGATATTCTATCAGGAAATTTAGATGTATTAGATCATAAAGCTAGGCTAAGAGTTGCCAAATCATTTGTTGAAGCAAACAATCATTTTGAGGCTACAATAGATGAAAGAAGAAAATGTCCAAAAGATGATTTAATAACATCATTAGCTATTGCTGAGGTTGAGGGTAAATCACTAGATACTTCAGAGGTTTTGCCAATAGTAAATACCCTTATGTTAGCCGGAAATGAAACAACAACAAATTTAATTGGTAATGCCATGCAGTTATTATTTGAATATCCAGATGTCATGGAGGCTATAAATAATGACTATAGTCTAATTCCTGGTTTTATTGATGAGGTTATGAGGTTTGATGCCCCTGTTCAATGTCTTTATAGGGTTGTGACAGAAGACACAGAAATTGGAAGTGTTAAGATAAAAAAGGATTCCAGTATTATGCTTGGTTGGGGAACAGCTGGAAGAGATCCGGAGTATTTTGAAAACCCCGACTTGTTTGATATTTTTCGATCTAATTCTTCTCAAAATGTAGGTTTTGGTTTTGGTCCGCATATATGTGTAGGTCTTGGCTTAGCTAAAGCAGAAGCCAGAATAGCATTTGAGACATTTTTTGATAGATTAAAGGATATTAAGCTCGATAAAAACGCTGATTTGTCTCATATTCCAACTTTTGCAACTAGGGGTTATAAAAGATTAGACTTACAATTTAAAAATAATAATTGATTTGTTTTGATCAATTATATTATCCTTTGATTGGAATATTTCTTTTAAAAAGGTGGGGAAATGAGTGAAGCTGATTTAATTATTCGTAATGGTACAATAATCGATGGGTCTGGTGGTCCTGAGAAAATTTCTGATATTTTGATAAAGGATGGTTTTATTGAAAAGATTGGAAATATTGACGATAACTATAATTCAAAAAAAGAAATTGATGCAAGTGGTTACATTGTTACTCCTGGGTTTGTTGATATTCATACACATTACGATGGTCAGGCTACATGGGATAATTACTTATCTCCATCATCATGGCATGGAGTAACTACTGCTTTGATGGGCAATTGTGGTGTAGGTTTTGCTCCTGTTCGCGATGATGACCATGATAAATTGATAAGCTTAATGGAGGGTGTCGAAGATATTCCAGAAGTCGTCCTTACAGAAGGACTTGATTGGAATTGGAATACTTTTTCTGACTATTTAGATGTTTTGAATAATAGGTCTTTTGATATGGATATTGGCGCTCAGATTCCTCATGGAGCATTAAGGCTTTATGTAATGGGCCAAAGAGGTGCTGATAGAGAGGTGGCTACAGATGAAGATATCAAAAAAATGGCAGAAATTTCAGCTGAGGCCATAGAGTCTGGTGCAATAGGATTTACAACTTCTAGAACAATTTTTCATAAAACATCCAAGGGTGATCTTGTTCCTAGTTTTGATGCTGCAGGAAATGAATTAATAAAAATAGCTGAAGAAATTGGGAAAACTGGAAAGGGCGTTCTTCAGTTAGTTTCTGACTTCTTAGGCGGCTATGAAGAATTTAAAATGTTGGAAGAAATGGTTAAGGTTTCAGGAAGACCTTTATCAATAACTTTAGCTCAAACTGATGGAACAAAGTATGGTTATAAAGACCTTCTAAATTGGATTGAAACATCAGCAAATAACGGTTTTCCTATTAGAGCTCAAGCAGCTGGAAGACCAATTGGATTAATGCTGGGGTTGAATTTAACGTTAAACCCTTTTTCAGGACATCCTTCATATATAGAAATTTCTCACCTTCCTTTCGATGAAAGAGTTAAGATTATGAAAACTGAAGAGTTTAAAAGAAAAATTTTAAATGAAAAAGGCTCCTCAGACAATGGTTTGGTTAAATCGATTTTAAGGAATATGGATAATATTTATTTATTAGATAAAATTCCTGATTATGAGCCCCATAGAGAGGATAGTTTGGGATCAAAGGCCAAGAAATCAAATAAAGACCTTAATGACTATATTTATGATATTTTATTAGAAGATGATGGAAATGCTCTTCTTTATTACCCAATAGGTAATTATTTAGATTATTCTTTAGAGGCAAGTTTAGAAATGATTAGCAGTGATCATTCTCTACTGGGCTTAGGGGATGGCGGTGCTCATTGTGCTACTATATGTGATGCAAGCTTTACAACTCACATGTTAACTTTTTGGGGTAGAGATAGGACTCGAGGAAGAAAACTTGATCTACCCTGGATTATAAAATCCTATACTCAGGATAATGCTCTAGCCATCGGACTGAAAGATAGAGGTGTTATAGCTGAGGGGATGAAGGCTGATATTAATGTTATCGATTTTGAAAATTTAACTCTTTATTCTCCTGAGATACTTTATGATCTTCCGGCTGGAGGCAAAAGACTCGTTCAGAAAGTTGATGGCTATAAATACACTATTGTTTCTGGAAGTATTACATATAAAGATGGTGTTTCAACAGGTGAATTACCTGGTAAATTAATAAAGGGGTAAATTAAATTGATTATTCAAAAAAATTCTATTTTCCAGCAGGCCTATTTCGTTAATGACATTGAAGAGTCTGTAAAAAAATGGAGCGAAACATTTGGAGCAGGTCCGTTTGTTTTTACCCATCATCATAAAACTGATAAATTTGAATATAGAGGAACACAACAGGAATCTGATGTTTCTTATGCTTTTGGTTATCTCGGTGATACTATGATTCAATTTATTGAGCAGCATGATGAAACGCCATCTATATATAGAGATATGTTCAAAAGAGGTGAAGAAGGCTTTCATCATATAGGTATTTTGGTCTCTGATTTTGATGAAGAGCTTAATAGATATTTGGATATGGGTTTTGATCTTGCGTGTAGATTGTGGGCCGACGGTGTTGACGCTGCATATGTTGATACAAGATCTTTAAATGGCGTTTTTACTGAACTTCATGGAGATCCTAATCATATATTAGGCGAGTTTGCTAGATGGAGAAGGGCTCACGAAAAGTTTACTCCTGGAGATAGCTATAAACTTGAAAGAGTAAAATAAAGATTAGATTATATTTTTTTAATATAGTCTGGTTCATTATTTTTTTTCCATTTTATATTACAACCCATACTTGGATGTTGATCGCTATCCAGTATTTTTCCATTATTAATTGAATTAATAACCTTAAGTAAATCACCCCCGTCTGTTACCTCATTATTACCAGGAGTACTTTTATCAAACCGACCTCTATAAATGAGGTTTTTCTTATTATTAAAAATATAAAACTCAGGAGTGCACATTGCTTGAAAGGATTTTGCAACACTCTGACTTTTGTCTATTAAATAAGGGAATTCATAATTAAATTTTTTAATATCATTTATCATCATTTCCTTATTATCTGCGGGATAATTATCCATATCATTTGAATTAATAGCAAAAACACTAAAGTTATTAACGTAAGCATTATTTAATAATTCTGACATTTTTTCTTTAATATGAATGACGTAAGGGCAATGATTACAAATAAATGTAAAAATATAACCTTTATAATTACCCTCATCTAATTGATATTTTTTTTGATTAACATCAGGTAGAGCTAGGGAAGGGATTTTGTTCCCAAGCGGCAACATTGATGAATACGTTAGCGTCATTTATCTTTTAAAATTCTATTATAGAGTATTTCAATTCTATCTTGCCCCCAATATCTCTCATTTTTATACAAAAATGTAGGTACACCAAAAACTTTATTTTCTCTCATAATTTTAGTAAATGATTTTAATGTTGTATCATACTTTTCATCGTTCATAGCGTTTAAGCCTAAGTCTTTACTAAAACCAATTTTATTACAAATTTCCTCAATAACCTCATTTTTTCCTAAATCAAGATTATTTTTCCATCTTGCATCAAAGGCTTCAATCATAAATTTATCCCCAAAACCATTTTCTTCTGCACATAACCAAGATGCATGAACTTTAGGCCAATTAGCCTCTTTTGTGATGATTTTGCTAACGTTTTTTATTCCTATTTCTTCAAATAATCGTTCACAATCCTCAAATAGGTAAGATCTTTTGTATTCATTTTCAGCACCATCTGCCAAAAATTTTAATAGCTCTTTTGGAAGGTAGCAGACTGGAATAAATTTAAATTTTATATTTTTTTCTAAAGCCTTCCTCACTCCAAGATAAGCATAAGGGCTTCTAAAATTAAAAAAACATGTAATAGTTTCCACTTTATTCTCCTTAGTATATTAATTTTATAATTTAAATAATTGATTTATTATAGTTTTTTTAGTTTTAAGGTAACTTCTTGATTTGAGGTATTAAAGATAAATACTGCATCATTCCATTTTGGAGGACCAAATTTTCCTCTTGCATCGTTCGAAAAACCAAAAGGTTCCTTGGGAATTCCTAAGAAATTTCCTGACATCACACCATTATTATCAAAATCTTGAAAGCCAGACAGAGCATAGGATCCAAAAGGAATATCAAATTTAATTTGAGCTTTATTATTTGTAATTTTTGTTACTGCTCCTGTAAGAACTTTTTCAGAATTAAGTTTTTGATTAACTTTTGCTTTACCAAAATGCTCTTCTTTATCGTAAATACCTATAAGAGCTAAGCCTTTATCGTAGTTACTTTCTATGTTTACTATTAGAGTTTCAGCATACAGATTTTGATTAAAGATTAATAAAATGATTGATAATTTAAAAATGAGTTTGTAAATTTTTTTTATATACATGATTTTTATTTAGCCATTAGTTTTTTTGCAACATCAGAGGCAGTTTTAGCACAATTTTCATCATTTCCTCCACTATCACCTGAAACACCAACACCGCCAATATGAGTTCCGTCATCCAGAATGATTGGAACACCGCCCTTTAACAAAACAACACCTGGTAATGTAAGAATACCATTATTTGCAGAGTCGCCTTCAAAGGCCATATCGCTTAATTCTGCAGTAGTGTAGGGTAAACCAGCAGATGTTTTCCCTTTTAGTCTTGAAATTTCCTCTGAAGCTGGATACGTGCCATCCATAGATACATAATATTTTAATGACCCTGGGGATTCGTAGATTGCAATATTTACCTTCCAACCCTTTTCTTTTGCTAAACTTATACATGAATCAGCCATTTTCGAGGCTGTATCAAGTGTAAGAACTGGTTTTGTAGTAATTTTGGCATTTGTATTTATTGAAATTAGTATAATTATAAAAAAAGATAGTATTTTATTCATTTAATTTCCCCAAAGTTATAAATATGTTTATATTTGAAACTATAATTTAAAATATAACAACAATAAAAATCATCGAGGTTAAAATGAGTATTCAAGCTGCAGCTACTAAATTACTTTTCAAATTACCAAAACCTGTACTCAATAGAATTATGAGGGTAATTCCTCAAAATAATAAAAGTATACCTAATAAAGAAACGCCTTGGCATTTAAAGGGTAATTGGGCGCCTGTTAAAGACGAGATTGTTGTAAAAGACCTTGAGATTAATGGAGAAATTCCTAGTGAAATAAACGGAATGTACCTAAGGAATGGAATGAATCCAGTATCAGGTTATAGCGATCATTGGTTTTTTGGTAATGGAATGCTTCATGGTGTGAATATTGAAAATGGCAGAGCTTCGTATATGAATAAGTATGTAAGGACGCCTTATTATGAAAATGATATGGGTATGATGGAAAGCTCTTTTGACTTAAAGGCTTCACCAGCAAATACTCATGTAATTCGACATGCTGGTAAAATTTTAACTCTTGAAGAGGCCCACCTTCCATGGTCAGTCGATGAGAATTTAGATACTATCGACTCTTATGACTTTAACGGTAAACTCAATGGCCCTATGACAGCTCATCCGAGGATTTGTCCCGAAACAGGGGAGCTGTTGTTTTTTGGATATCAGATGATGAAAAAACCATACTTAACATATCATAGAGTTTCAAAGGAAGGTGTGCTAGTTCAATCAGAGGAAATAGATATTCCAAGACCAGTTATGATGCATGATTGGAATATAACTCGAAATTATGTAATTTTTATGGATTTACCCCTAGTATTTGATATTGATGATGCGGTTAACGGATCTGATCCTTTTGGTTTTAAACCAGAGTGTGGCGCAAGATTAGGAGTTATGCCCAGAAATGGTTCAAATTCTGATATAAAATGGATAGAAATTAATCCATGTTTCGTTTTTCATCCAATGAATGCTTATGAAGAAGGGGATAGTATTATTCTTCATGTTTGCCGGCAAAACAAGGCAATGGTTGGTGGTATGGATGAAATTTATGGTGGAGAAGACACTACTGGTAAGCTCTGGAAGTGGACTATCAACTTAACATCAGGAAGCTGTCTTGAAGAACAGATCGATGATAGGCCTTGTGATTTTGCTAGGGTTGATGACAGACTTGTCGGACTTAAGGCAAAGAATGGCTATGCTATGGCTCTTAATGAAAAAGCAGATTCGTTAACATTTGATCAATATCTGTATAAATTTGATTTAGAAAATAATAAACGACTAGACCATGACTTAGGTGAGAATGTATTTGGCGGAGAGCCTATTTTTGTTCCAAAAAATAAAGACCTATCAGAGGACAAAGGTTGGATAATGGCAATTGTTTATGATGCAAATATTGATAAATCAAAATTAATTATTGTAGATACAGAAAATTTTGATAAAAAACCTATTGGCGAAGTTATTTTACCTCAAAGAGTACCATTTGGAGCGCATGGCAGCTGGCTATCTAATTAAAAATGAAAGCATTAATTTATAAACCATCAAAATCTGTTACTCAGTCTGGAACTAAAAAATCTGAAAAGTGGATTTTAGAGTTTAAAAGAGTATCTAGGACTGAAATTGAACCTTTGATGAATTGGACTTCATCAAGTGATACTCAAAATCAAGTCAAAATGAAGTTTAGCACTAAAGAGCTTGCAATTTCTTATGCTAAAAAGAACTCTATTGATTACACCGTTAAAGAACCAAAAAAACATAAAATTAAACCTAAATCGTATTCTGATAATTTTTCTTATGACAAAAAAACTCCCTGGACACATTAATTTTTGAGTTTTTCATATGGATACAATTGAAACATTATTAACTAGAAAATCATCACCAAGATTGAATGAGCCATCACCGTCCAAAGAAGAGTTAGAGTTAATTTTTCAAACCGCATTAAGGGCCCCTGACCATGCATCTTTAAAACCTTGGAAGTTTATTAAAGTTTCTGGTGAGGGACGAGAAAAATTAGCTAGAGCCTCTTTAAGTGCTCTTAAGAAGATTGATGCTAAAAAAGCACAAGAAAGTGAAGATAAGATTCTTAATGCCCCTTATAGAGCTCCTTTAATAATAGTTGTTGTTTCTTCTATTAAGGAGCATCATATAGTTCCCGAGATTGAGCAAATATTATCTGCTGGAGCAGCAGCTCAAAATATGTTGATAGCAGCTCATTCAATGGGGTATTCAGGGATTTGGAGAACTGGTTTGATATCCTTTAATAAAGAAATTTCAAAGTCATATGGTTTGGATGATAATGATATTGTTATTGGGTATTTGTACATTGGGACACCTGAAAAAAAAATGACTTTACCCATAAAATCTAATACAAATGATTTTGTTATAAACTGGGATTAATTAAAACGAGGTTACAATGAGTGATAATAATGAAATAGAAATTGCTAAAATTGAAGAACTTTTTGCTCAGTGGGATGCTGCAGTAGAAACTAGTAATTTGGATGGCTATGTTGATGGCTTAGATGAAAATATTACACTAATGCCCCCTGGCGGTGTTGTCATAAAAGGCAAAGAAAATTATCGGAAATTTCTTGGTCCAGTTTTTGAATCAGCTACTTATACTGTTACGAATAATAGCCCTAAAGAATTTGAGATATTTGGCGATATAGCTATAATTCATTCACACCTAACTGTTAATCTTACCTTTAAAGATGGAGCATCTTCAATTGCTTCAGAGGGGGCAATTCAGGATAACGTCTCTGAGGGTAAATATTTGGATGTCTTAAGAAAACAAGAAGATGGTTCTTGGAAGTGTTTAGTTCACACTTGGGAGCAAATTAATTAATTTCATCTTTTTTTGGTGCTTCTGATTTTATAAATATTGACTGTTGATCGTTTTCTTTCCAAACTATAAGAGCTTCATTTTCGTACTCTAAATAGATAACCATTGTTTTATTAAAAAAATCCCAAATTGAATTTTGGTAGGAATTAATTTTTTTTTCAATATCTTCTTTTGTAAGACTAGGAAAATCTTTTTCTAATTCAATTTTAAGTTTTAACCTATTATCTAAATACTCATTCAATATTTGACTTGCCTCAATACTATCCTTTCCGATATCAGTAATCACCCTGTCGTGTTTTTGTGATAAAAAAACGAGGCTTTCAGTTAAAAGTAAAAATTTCTTAGGATTTTTATTTTTTGGAACTGTAGATATAGATTCTTCAAATGACTTATAATAAAGCTCAAGTATATTAGAGGTTATGCTATTTAACTTTAACTCCTCTTTTAATTGATTAGAGCAATTTTTCTTTAAAAAGTGAAGATCGTATAAATCCTGAGTCCAATGATATGTTTTAAAAGCACTAATAAACTTTAAAAAAAGGCTATCAATTAAATATTTAGATAAATCTTTTGAGTTCATAAATTAACTTTCTTTTGTTAGGTAACGATTATTTTTATACTATGTAATTAAAATTAATAGAGACAAAAAGTATCAGTTAAATTAATTTAGTAAAATGAATAAATTAAAACTAATTTTAATCCTTCTATCATTAGTAATCTCTGGCTGTGGAGATAATGAAAATGAAAAAAGTACCATAAAGCCATTTGAAGGGGTTTTTTGGGTAGAGGATTATGTTAGGGGTTTGGATTTTCCTTGGTCATTTTCTTGGCTACCAAACGGAGATATGTTGGTTACAGAGAGACTTGGAAAACTTAAACTGGTCCGAAATGGTAAAGTTATAAATGAAATAAAGAATGTTCCAAATGTTATTTCTTCAAGTCCATTTGATGGATTATTAGATATTAAAATTGATCCAGATTTTAAAGAAAATTCACTAGTTTATTTGTCTTATACCAAGGGAAATACAACCAATCGAACTGGAGTTGTTTATAGAGCCAGGCTTGAAAATAACTCTTTAGTGGATGGAGAGGAAATATATAATACTTCTCCTGCAGCTCCAACAGGAGGACCAAATATTACAAAGCTTTTATTTCTAAAAGATAAATCTCTTATTTTTGCAGTCGGCTCAAGTGGTCAGCATGCATATAATATGGTTCAAAGACTTGATGGAGATATAGGCAAAATTATTCGAATAAATCGTGATGGATCCATACCAAAAGATAATTTAATTAAACTTAACAACCCTAATTCTAAAGATGGATTATGGGCTCTGGGCTTAAGATCTGTTGGTGGCCTAACTTTAGATGGTAAGGGTCAATTGTGGGCTGTTGATATGGGTCCAAAAGGAGGAGATGAATTAAATATTATTCAACCAGGGGGGAACCATGGATTTCCTCTTGTGAGCTGGGGCTTTGATTACTCAGGTAAAGCTCTATCAGAAGTACAAAACGCCTCTGGATTCGTTGATCCAGTAATATCTTGGAGTCCTTCAATATCTCCTTTTGGCCTTACATATTATGATAAAGATGTTTTTTCTAATTGGCATGGAGATTTTTTTCTAGGGGTACTTGGCGAGCAAACTATTATACGTTTAAGAATAAAAAATAAGAAAATAATACAGCAAGAAAATTTGCTTCCTAATCTTAATGAAAGAATTCGATCTATTGAAACTGGTCCTGATGGTTATATATATGCTTCTACAGACTCTTCAAATGGAAAAATAATAAGGTTAAGACCTGGAAACCCAACAAAAAAAGATCAAGAAAATATCTCCGTACCTTTTAAAATTCCTGAAAATTCTAGTGCTGATGAAAGACTTAAGCTACATGGTGTTATGCAGAATGAAGAAACAATGATTGCTTTTAGAGCTCCTTATGACCCAATAAAAGCTGAATTATTATATAATCAAAAGTGTCTTAGCTGTCATAATTTGAAAGCTATAGACGGAAATAATATTGGTCCCCATCTAGAGTCTATTGCAGGAAGAAGATCAGGATCTTTAACGAATTATCCATATTCAGTCGCCATGACTTCAGACAGTCGAACAAGTGTTATATGGGATTCTAGATCAATTACTGCTTTTTTAACTAATCCAAATGGAATTTTTCCAGGCACTAAAATGGTTGCCGAGCCCTTAAGTTATGAAGATGCTATTTTAGTAGGCAAATTCTTAACTAAGATTGAAAAAGTTAAATAAGAATTATTTTATAAAGACCTCTTTATCCATTGGATAAAATTATTTAGCTTTTTGAAATTTTAAATCTTTAAAAACCAAACTGATAAATAGCATTAAGCCTATATATCCTATTGAAGGATAAATTATATTTATAAGTTTTCCAAAAGGTAATAAATTACCTCCAAATAAACAAATTGAGGTTAAGAGGATAGCTAATAAATTAAAATTCATTGTATATTCATCAAAAAATCTTCTGCATACTGTCCAAATCAAAGGTGTAACGGTTGAATAAATGCCAAGAAATATAACAAATGCAAATATAGATCCATAAATCGGAAAAACATTAGTAGCTAAAACAAGAATTGGAACCTCGCTATTATATACAGATTTGATGCTTCCCAAGAGAGCTAAAACAACTATTGCCATTACAGCGGTGAATAACAAAGGACCAAAAAGTGAAATAGTTTTGACTTCAAGTCCACTCTTAGTTGTTGATCCAACTAGTGGTAAAAAACCATATAAGCCAGGAAGAGAAAACACAGAGTATAAAATTGCAGAAAAAAACCAATTATCTGAAGCCTTTAAAATATCTAAGCTACTTACTAAAGTAATTCCAGCCTTTAAAGTCGATGAGTCATTAAATAAACTAATAATTGCTGAGGATACGGTAAAAAGGATGATTAAAGGTCCAATAATTCCAAGAATTTTTATGATTTTATTTAGGCCTAGCAGTAATGTAATAGTTGTACAAATTGCCATAAAGCTTGATCCAATGATATTTGGTATATTATACGCTTGCTCTAAGGTAGCGCCAACACCCCCAAGCATGACTCCGTAAACAGCAATAATCATAATCATTGTGTACCATGTCATAAAAACGCCTAGCCAATGACCACAAAAATAACGAAATACATCTTCATTAGTTTTTAAATCATTATTTCTTCCGGCATTTAAAAGTGAATAGCAAGTGTAGACCATTATTAGTCCGCAAATTATTAATCCAATTAAGCCTTTAAAACCAAAGGCAACAAAAAACTGCATTGCTTCTTGGCCTGTGGCAAAAGCACCGCCAATTAAAAGAGCCATATAAGCTCCTGAAATACTAGCAATTCTAATCCAATTTTTACTCATAAATATTATAAAGCCACATCACTGATCTTCGGTGATCAATAAAACCAGTGTCTTTTGAAACTTCAGGATCTGATAAAGTTTCTAAGAATTTTTCTATATCAGAATAATATCCTTCTGCCGTACCTTCATAATCGTAAATTCCAAGACCAATTTTTTTAGCAGCTCTCTTTGAAGCTTTTTCATCAGCATGGAATTGTCTATAGCCTTGCAACCCTGAGACATTTTCTAAAACTTCTTCTGCATGATGTTCTAGCCAATGTTTATGCCAATCTTCTCTCGACCATTCGTTAGGTCTTCTTAAAACCATATTAAGAAAAAGAGGCTCACTTCCAGGAACAATTATATACTCTTTACCTAAAAGTACTGCAGAACAATTTTTATTTATCAAAGATTCTAATTTATCACCGAAACCTTCTAAAGAATCAGTAAGATGATCATAAGATATTTCTTCTCCTCTAATTTCAAACATTATATCAAAAGATGGCTGCTCTATAGGATCATCTGGTTGACCGTCTTGAGGAACAATTGCAGTTGGGTCATCTTTTACTCTAACTGCTCGACGATGAGTTATATTTGATAATTTTTGCTTTATAGAATTCCATTCATCAGCAATTAAATCAGAAATTTTATCTTTATTCAGAGGGTCATTAGCGCTTAACAGCAATTGTATTTTATTTATCATAAAACCTCTTAATGTGAGTATGGTATCAATGGACCCTTTTTATAAGAACCTACTGATAATTCTGAAGCTACACTCGGGGCTATTGGTAACCAGTTTAATTCACTACGCGCACGATCAGATGTTATAATGCATTCTATACAAGATAAGTCAGCAAGCTCACCCATCGTTTTACGAGCGTCTTCAAGAGGCCAACAAACAGTTTGAATGCCTGGACCAAAATAATCCGCAATAAAAGTAGCATAATCTTTACTGCAAGTTACTTCATCGGAAGCAGCATTATAAATTCCTTGGGCATTTTCGTTTGTAACTATTTTTAGATAAAGATCAGAAAGAGCATTAACGTGTATACTGCTTACTAAATTAGTTCCTTCTCCAATATGTAACGATTTTCCAGTATCTTTAGCTCTAAATATTAAACCTGCAAGCCAACCACCCGCATTTCCATATATAAGCCCAGGTCTTACACTTATACCTCTTATGCCTTTCTCGGATAATCCAACAACTTCCAAGTCATGGCGCGCACGCCATGCACGAAGTGGATGAGGTTTTTCAATAGGCTCTCTTTCATCACGAGGATTACCATTTGTGTCATTATAAACAACACTTGCACTTGTTGTTATAAATACCTTTCCGGTACCACTAAAAGCTTGCTCAACAGAGTTTATAAAATTTTTATCAAGCTTCTCCATTTCTTCATCATGTGATGCGCCTATATGAACTACAGCATCACAATTATTAGCAGTTTCACTTATAATTTCACTATCAGCAAATCCACCGGAAATCCATTTTACATTTTCTCGCTCTTTTAAATTTGGTATATTATGAGGCCTTACTAAAGCATGGACTTCGTGACCATTATCAACAAAGTGATTTAATGCATTACTACCTGCGTGACCTGTACATCCTGTCATTAAAACTTTCATGGAACCCCTTGTAAAAATATTAGACATTTAATCTTAATTCGCAAATTATTTTTTCATTGATTAATATTAATCTAACCTTATAAGATATATTTTATTTCTTAAGTTTATGGTCCCGTAGCTCAGCTGGATAGAGCAACGGATTTCTAATCCGTAGGTCAGAGGTTCGAATCCTCTCGGGATCACCACTTTACTCTTATTTGTTTTTTAAATTAAAGCTTGTATGTTTTTAATTACCATTATTAACTAAATTTTTATAAGAGGTAATAGATATGAGTTGTTTAGAAGAAAAAGTGATTTTAATTACAGGTGCTAGTTCAGGTTTTGGTATGGTAACTGCTAAAAAGTGTGTTGAACATGGTGCAAAAGTTATTTTAGGTGCTAGGCGAGAAGATAGACTTAAAGAGTTATGTGAATCCTTAGGTTCTAAGAATGCAGCTTTTATGACGACAGATGTCACTAAAAAGGAAGATTTAAATAATTTAGTTAATCACGGTATCAATATTTTTGGTCGTATTGACTCTTTGGTTAATAATGCCGGGATAATGCCTTTATCATTTATCGAACAAGGAAGAACAGATGAATGGGATCAAATGATTGATGTAAATATTAAAGGTGTTTTATATGCAATTGATGCTGTTTATTCTCATATGATGGAGAGGGGTAGCGGACAAATAATTAATATTTCATCAGTTGCCGGTAAAAGGCTTATTCCTGGAAGCGCTGTTTATTCAGGAACTAAATTTGCAGTTGGTGCTATTTCAGAGGGCTTAAGAATAGAAAGCGCCGGAAAACTTCAAGTGACTTGTATTTTTCCTGGGGCATTTGAAACAGAGCTTGGTTCATCAATTAAAGATGAAAAAATGTTAGAATACCTTATGAGCGAGGCTAAATATGCAAACCTTGCCCAGCCAGCTGAAAGAATAGCTGATGCAATAATTTATGCTCTTGAACAGAAGCCAGGCGTTGCAGCAAATGAGATAGTCCTTAGGCCTACAGCTCAAGATTTTTAAAATTAAAATATATATTTAAAGGAAAAATAAATGTTTTTTGCTAAATTATTTTTTGGAACAATTTTATGGCTTTGCGCTACTTATATATTTTGGCAGTGTATTATATTATAAGGGTAAAAAAATAATTATATTAATATTATGAGAAGACAATGAGAACAAAAATACCACCACCTATAGTCGCTTTAATTTCTATATTACTTACTTATCTCTCTAGAGATTACCTTGGTTTTTTTCATCTTAACTTTTATGTTCAACAAACACTTTATATTATATTTTTTGGACTAGGAATTTCAATTATATTTTTTGCTACTAGAGAATTTAAAGCAATCGACACAACTGTTAATCCTATGAAGCCAAAAAATGCAAGTAAATTAGTCACTAGAGGTATTTTTAAATATACTCGAAATCCAATGTATCTTGGGCTTACTTCAATATTGTTATCATCTGCTATTTATTTTTCATCCTTATTTGGCGTAATTATTTATGTTCCTTTGTTTATTTTTTACATAACAATTTTTCAAATTATTCCAGAAGAAGAGGCTATGAGAGAATTATTTAAAGATAAGTATAAAGATTACTGTTCTAATGTTAGAAGATGGATATAAACCATTGAATTTATTAAATAAAAAAAAAGAAAAAAAAGTTTCAACTGAAAAGAATGGTCATATAGTTTGTTATAATTGTAACTTTGCAAATCCAATAAAGAGTTTATCAAAAAACTTATGTATTAAATGTAATCTATCTCTTCCTTTTATTTACTGAATTTATCTACTTTTGAGCTCAGCAATGATATCTTCTCTTTGTTTATTTGTGAGAATTGTCCAATTACGAATTTCGTGAGGAGTTCTTTTGCAGCCTGTACAAGCAGTAATATTGTTCTTTTTTTGAAGCATGCATACTCCAATACATGGAGAAGCAATATAATCTGAAGTATTACTCATAAAAATCCTCTATTTGAAAAAAATATTTATAGTTACAATGAATCATAATGTCTAATAATTGGTTCACCGTCAAAGCAGTCTTTAAACAACTTTCTTGCTTCTGCTACATGCTTGCTTCGTGAGTGTTCTTTTATGCTATCAAGGTCTAAAAATTTTTCTAAAATTAAGTATTTTAAAGAATTTTCTCTATCTCTAGCAACCTGATAAAAAATATTTCCTTTTTCATTTTCTCTAATTTCTTTTGAAAGAGACTTAAATATCTCTTCAAACTCTTTTTGCTTGTTTTTTTTAACTTTAACTTTTACCAAAACACATATCATAATATTTGCCTTTATTTAATTTTTACTTGCAATCATCATTAAATTCTTTGATTAAATAACAATGTTTAGAATTATATGTCTATTTCTCTTTCCTGTATTTACGGCTTTAGCACTCTTAGTGTATTTAAAATTCTATATATAAAAAATAAAACTATCTATTTTCGGATTAACAATATAAAAACCGTTCAAAATACAATGGATACCGAATGAATCAGGAAATTCGAAATATTGCAATAATAGCTCATGTCGACCATGGAAAGACTACGCTTATAGACTCAATTATGAAGCAAAGTGGACTATTTCGAGACAATCAACAGGTAGATGAAAGGGTTATGGACTCCGGCGATCTCGAAAAAGAGAGGGGTATAACTATTCTAGCCAAGCCAACCTCAATACCATGGGGAGATATTAGAATTAATATAATTGATACTCCAGGTCATGCAGATTTTGGTGGCGAAGTTGAAAGAGTTTTAGGAATGGCAGATGGAGTTATTTTACTTGTTGATTCTGCAGAAGGACCAATGCCGCAAACAAAATTTGTTTTAGGGAAAGCCTTAAAGCAAGGTTTAAGACCTATTGTTATTATTAATAAAATTGATAGACCTGATAGGCGTCCTGATGAGGTTGTAAATGAAATATTCGATCTTTTTGTATCTCTTGATGCCGATGATGAACAATTAGATTTTCCAATACTTTATGCATCTGGAAGGGCGGGGTGGTGTGTCAAAGATATGAATGATAGCTCTGATAATCTTAATGATCTTATGGAGTTAATAATTCAACACGTAAATGCTCCAGAGGTTGATGAGGTTAATGAATTTGCAATGCTTGCGACCTTGCTTGATTATGATTCATACCTGGGAAGATGCCTTACAGGAAAAGTTATTTCAGGGAGTGCAAAAATTAACGATCAAGTAAAAGCTATTAATCTTAACTCTGATACTGTTGAAAATGGAAGATTAACTAAACTTTTTAAGTTCGAAGGAACAAGTAAAACACCTGTAGATGAAGTTTTTTGTGGTGATATAATTTGCATTGCCGGTCTAACAAAGGCTTCAGTTTCAGATACAATATGTTATCCATCAATTAGTATCCCGTTAAAATCTACCCCCATAGATCCTCCAACAATGTCAATAACAATAACTGTTAACGATTCTCCTTTTGCTGGAAGGGAAGGAAAGAAAGTGACTTCAACAGTTATCAGAGAGAGACTAATTGCCGAATCTGAAACTAATGTCGCGATTACTTTTTCAGAGGGTCAAGGAAAGGATTCTTTTGAAATTGGTGGTAGGGGTGAGCTTCAGTTAGGAGTTTTAATTGAAACAATGCGACGCGAAGGTTATGAAATGACAGTATCGCGTCCTAAAGTTTTATATAAAAACGATGAATCAGGAAATAAACTTGAACCTATTGAAGAGGTTATTATTGATGTAGACGATGAATTCTCAAGTTCTGTTTTAGATAGTATGAATAGACGTAAAGGCGAAATGAGTGATATGAGGTCATCTGGTTCTGGAAAAACTAGAATAATTTTTCTAGCGCCTTCAAGGGCTCTAATTGGTTATCAAAATCGTTTTTTAACTCAAACAAAAGGGACGGGTGTAATTAATAGAATATTTCACGATTACGGACCTTATAAAGGTGATATTGAAGGTAGAAGAAATGGTGTTTTAGTCTCTACTGAAACAGGACCCGCCGTAGCTTATGCGCTATTCCACCTTCAAGACAGAGGTGTAATGTTTTTAGGTCCCCAGACTGAAGTTTATGAAGGAATGATAGTTGGTGAACATAATCGAGAAAATGATCTTGGTATTAATGTTTTGAAAGGTAAGAAACATTCAAACGTAAGATCTTCTGGCGCTGATGAAGCTGTTGTTCTTGTTCCCCATCAACAAATGTCATTAGAAGAAATGATGGCATATATTGATGAAGATGAGTTATTAGAGATTACTCCATCAAAACTTCGATTAAGAAAAAAATATCTTGACCCAAATGAAAGAAAAAAAATGAGTAAAACTTAATTTTACAAGGTCTACTTTGCCGAAAAATATTTTAAAAAAAAATCTAGATACAAAAATTTGTTCCACTTGCAATAAAAAATTTTCATGGAGAAAAAAATGGAAATTTAATTGGGAAAATGTTTTATATTGCTCTGAAAGATGCAAAAGAAATAAAAAGATTGATGATTAAACTAAATTTATCAAATGCTTTAATTGCTTTAGGAAGCATTCCATTTGTTTTCCTATCAATACTTGGATTATATTCTTTAGATAGTTTTCTAGGTTATAATTTAGAGTATTTAGCTTCCCTATATACCTTAATAATTACCTGCTTTATTTGCGGAACTCATTGGGGTATTTATTTGAATAATCAAAAAATTAAAATTAATTTATTTTTTTTAAGCAATATTTTAACTTTAATTATATTTTTTAGCTTCTTGATTATGCCTAATTCAAAATTCATTTTGTTAACAATATTTATATTTTTGATACTTTTACTTATAGATATTTATATTTTTAAAAATGCTGTAACTGATTTTAATTATATTAGGGTAAGGTTTTGTATAACAACATTAGTAATAATTGCTTTAATAATTTTATTATTTAATTAGTTTTAATTTTTTTCAATATTCCGCTAAATGTTGATACTGTCTCTTTTTCATTAAAAACCTCACCTTTTATAAAAACCATAGAACCAGTCTGATTGGTAATTTTTCCTTTTCCATAAATAATATTATCATTAATAGAGGCCCTTAAAAATTCAGTTGAACAAGAAATCGTTACAAAAGATTGCTCTTTAATTTGATTTAAAGAAATCACAAACAAAGTGTAGTCAATAAAAGACATGATCATACCACCATGAAGAGTTCCCATGGCGTTTAAATGATGTTTTTTGCATTCAAACGCCGAAATATTACCACTCTCATTTTCTTGATAATAAAAAGGGCCCGCATAGTCCTCAAAAGGCTCAACTTCATACCAGCTTTTAAATTTTTTTAAATCAAAATTATTTTTCATATCTTCATGTTTCTATATCCATAATAAAATATAACAGAAATCGATATTCTTTGAAATATTAAGAAATATATAATAAAATAGCCTTATGGATAATGAAAAAGAAAGCTGGAAATCAATTATAACGAGCCCAAGAGTCTTTGAAACTTCGTTTGGCTCGGTTTCTTATTTGCCGCCAGTACAAAATATAGATGCTAATCTTATCCATCCTCCATTAAAAATTTCAAGTACGGGCTTAGCTAAATATAATCAATTCTGTGAAGGAGAAAGAGATGAGTAACGATGAAAGTTTAACAAGTGAAGAGATTAAATCTCTCAGAAATTTATTAGATATTGAGAAAATTAAAGAATTAAGGTTGCGCTATTCATATCTTATGGATGCTAGGGATCTTGATAATCTTATGAATGTTTTTGCTGACGGTGCTGTATGTGGATATGGACCATATGGCGACTGGGTAGGGAAGGATGTTATATATAATAATTATAAAGAAACATTTAAAGATACGCTGGATACGCCATTTGTAAGTATGCATATAAACACTAATCATTTAGTTAAAATTACTGGCCCTAATGAAGCAAAGGGAAGGGTTTACCTTCTTGATGGTATGACAAAGAATATGGATGGATCAGATATAGAAGAAGGTAAAAGTAATTTTTTATGGCTTGCTTTATATGATGAAAAATATGTTAAGATTGATGGTATTTGGAAAATTAAGAATATGAATCTTGAGTTTTTCTGGCCCGAAAGACATCTTTCGGAAGGATTTTCAACTGACTTTTAAGGATTAAAATGACTAGATATATACTTACTTTAATTTTATTTTCGTTTATTCAAATCACTAATTCAAATGCTGCAGTTACTGTGTTTGGTGATACTGATGCAACCACATGTTACAACCATGCCAAACAAGGGTATTCTTCAAGATCCTCCATTAATATATGCTTGAGTAGTTTATCTGAAAAACCTTCAGTAGAAGCGCATGTTTACGCAACAAGAGTTAATCTTGGAATTATATATAATAATGGCCGAAAACCTAATTTAGCTCTTGAGCAATTCGATATAGCCATTAAGTATGAATCTATTAAGGCTGAAACGCTTTTAAATCAAGGTAACAGTCTTTATTTACTTAAAGACTTTACAGGTGCCTTATCAAAATATGATGAAGCAATAGAAAATAATATTAGAGATATCTCCTCTGTTTACTTCAATAAAGGACTTGTATTTGAAAAAATGGGTAATACCCAAGATGCTATTGTGTTTTATAAAAAAGCAGTATCCATAAACCCAGACTTAATGATACGCTTTGATGAAAGAATAAGATTGGATAAAAGTTAATTTTATAAAGTAATGAAGGATAAGCATCCAAAAAAACCACGAGTTATAAGGCAAAAACAATCTACTTACCAAAGAGTTGTAAAGAGTAAAAAAATTTACAATAGAAAAAAGGAAACCTCCATTGATTAGAGTTTTAATTGGATTTTTTTTAGGAATATTATTTGCTTCTTTTTTAAGCGTTGATTTCAAGGTTTCTATTTTAGATTACTTTAATTTATTTATTTATAGTATTGAAAATTAAAAAATAATTAATATTCAAAGCTAAATTTCACACCATAAAATGAGTTTGATTTATCTGTAAGTGGCGGAGGTGATGAATCGTAAGTATTCTCATAAGTTATTATTGATGAAAATCTCTCAGATATCTTTAACCTTAACCCAAGAACAAGATAGGACCTTATTTCCGAAAAATCTTCTACATCTGGCTGTATATATAACGTGGTATCAAATGAGGCGCTTTCAGATATATTAAAAGAATTTGTCAGATATGAATTAATTCGAACTGTTTCCCTTGCCTCTGAGAGAATTCTCTCTTCATTCTCATTAAATAGACCTAAGCCTATTTTAATTGACTTG
>ERZ802831.167-NODE-167-length-34185-cov-38.2655_pt1 | contig 34185 bp, 38 predicted proteins | sample MGYA00345655_ERZ802831 | MGnify/ENA primary metagenome ERZ802831 (study PRJEB30503, sample SAMEA104212376) | marine metagenome | biome: Westerlies Biome; feature: [SRF] surface water layer (ENVO:00010504) within the epipelagic zone...; material: water...
TGGTTTATCATCAGGTGTGTGTACAAATAACTTTATGAGAGCTAAAAATTATATTCAAAATCTTGAAGTGGGCACTGTAAATATCTGGGAAGTTCCAGGCTATAGAATTGAAATGTCTCCATTTGGTGGAATCAAAGACTCTGGACTTGGGTATAAAGAGGGTGTGATTGAAGCAATGAAAAGTTTTACAAATGTTAAAACTTTTTCTCTTCCTTGGTAGAGAAATACATCCTAGTATTAAAAATTAATTATTTTTAATTTTTAAACAATGAAAAAAAATTTCAGATTTTTTGATAACAGGCAAAAATATTTATTATTTGTAACAACCACGAATGAAAAAAATGTAATTGCTGATAATATTCACCCATATATAAAAAAAATTAAACCTACTAAACCTGCTCTAAAAATATTTGACGCTGGTATGGGAGATGGTTCCCTCTTGATGAATGTGATGAGACAATCCCATCAAGAACACCCAAATATACCTCTTATGGTATCGACAAAAGAAATTAGTATGGAGGATGTACGATTGGGTTTAGAAAAATTACCTGATAGATTTGTTGAACATAAAAATACAGTTTTCATAATATCAAATCTTCATTATGCAGAAGCTGCTGACTTACAATCAAGGAACTCAACTAAACAAAAAAAAATTAATTGGAAGTATGTAAAATTAAAAGGCAATTCATCTATTGATTTTGCCAATCAACTAAGAACCCTTAATCCTTTTTTAGAAAAAAATTGGCAAATAGAGAGAGCTTCTAAAACAGGAAATCCAACTTATAAAACTCCTTCAGTTTTAGTTATCTACCGAGATGATCAAGAGTTTGTTCTAAACGATATAATTCCAAGTAAGTCCAGTCCATCAAATAAGTTTGATTTAATTATTGCCTCACAACCATATCGTTCAAGAATTTCAGCAGAAAAAAAAGCAAAATATGTTATTAACCCAATGATCAAAGCACTTGCACCTAAAGGTCAATTAATCATTATTCACGCAGCTGGGAAAGATCCTGCTAATCAAATAATTAAAAAAATATGGCCTAAAGAAAATCCCTTCCCAGCCTTGGCGAGTGAGATTACAAAATATTTAAAATTGAATCTTCCAAAAGAACAATTAAAAAAATTAAGTTTTTTAAAGAAAAAAATAATTCGCTGTAAGTTACGAGCTCTTCCCAATGAAATACAAGGAGGAATTGCTACATCTGTAATATTCTCTGCCTGGAACGCTGCTATTTATGTGAATCAAATTGATGATTCTAAAGTCCTAGATGAAGAAAAAAATCAACGATACCAAAAAATTGTGTCTTCAATTGTAAATAAGAATAATGGTTTGTATTTTAATAATGAAATATTTGTAATAACAAAAAGTTAAACTTTAATTATCCGTAAACCAATTAACGTCTGTTTTTAAAAAATCCTCACTGTGAACAATTAATGAATCTTCTTCTAATAAAACTATATTATAATTAGGATCTGTATTGGCTGTTCCTAATCTATAGCGATCAAGAAAGTTTGGGACTAAAGGAGACCAAGTACTTCTCGGGGAGGAAAAAGTAATATCTAAATATTTACCTGAGCTAGTAACATGCTGATGGCCAAAAAAAATATGCTGAATAGAGTTTTGGTATTGTAATAATATTTTCTTTAGGTCTGCACGCTGAACTAATCCAATATTATCACTATTAATATGTCCTATAGCTAAAGGGTTGTGATGCATAAAAATATAAATTTTATTTTTTTGTTCTTTGTCTAAGGTTTCTCTAAGCCATTGTTGTCTTTTATCACATAAGTGCCCTGCATCTGTATTTGCTAAATTTGTATCTAAGAAAATAAATACTTTATCATTATCTTTTTCTGTATATTGAACAAAACCATTTTCATCAGTTTTAGTATTTGGAAAATTTTTCTTAAAATTTTCTCGGTCATCATGATTACCAAGAATTAATTTTGGATATAAATGATCAGGTAAGCCTGCGTCTGATAAAATGTTAATAAAAATTTGATATGATTCATCATTACCAAAATGTGTTAAGTCTCCTGTGATCATAAAATGATCAGCGTCAGTGTGATTATCTTTAATGTGATCTAACGCTTGTCTAAATCTTTGTTGTGAATCAATTTTATATAAAATCTCTGGATCAACATGTGTGTCCGATAAGTGAATAATTTTCATAAGTTAAAAAGTAGTTTTAAAATAAATATATTTTTTAAATTCTTTTTGTAAGTCTATACTTACTCGCGCATGTACTTTACCTTGTCGACCTTGAAATGAACTTTTTTCTTCAAGAGGAAAGACTCCTTCATGCCATACGTTAGGATGGATATATAATCCTTGCGAACCATCAAAATAAAAAGCTTTAAAATCTCCAACTTGCACGTCATCACCTGGTAAAGCTAAAGGAGAGATAAAAGGACTTTTTATTGAAGGGTAAAAAAGTTGTCCTCCATCAGGATGATAATTAACATGCCATATATAAATATGTTCTGGAAGTGTATATTCTGAAATTGGGTCACTATCAGGAGGTAAGGCATGCCCCAGTATATATTTTCCGTCTACTTCATAATCGCTGTTATGTTGAACAGCATTGTTTTGGCCATACAAGGTGCTTCCGTCCCACCAAGCATCAAAAGATCCTTCGGTGCTCCCAGCTTCATTGCCTGTGCCTTCATCAATGTTACGCCAACCCTGTTTGGGCCACGTCACAATCTCAATGTCACTATTTTCATATGAGTCAATTAGATACCCATATCCTTTGAGGCTTTCATTCGTTGCTTTGATTAAAGGAATTTCAACCGCGTCTGCACTACTCATAAATTTATTTTTAAATCACTAACAACTTCTTTAACAGCAACAAGTGTATCCATCATATCTTGATCATTTAAATTGCCAATACACCCAATACGAAAAGTATCTGCAACAGTTAATTTGCCAGGATAAATGAGAAAGTTTTTATCACTAAGAGCATTATAAAATTTTTGAAAATTAAAATTTGGATCATTTGGTTGTTTAAACGTTATAATAATTGGAGCTTGTAAATGATCAGGTAACAACTGTTCAAAACCAATTTCTTTCATGCCTTCACAAATTATCTTACAGTTATTTTTATATCGCTTGTGACGACCTTCAATTCCACCTTCTTTTTTATGTTCTACAATTGCTTGATTGAAAGCTGCTAACACATGTGTTGGTGGGGTAAAGCGCCATTGTTTGTTTTTTTCCATGGCTACCCATTGATCATACAAGTCTAAACTTAAAGAGTGACAATTGCCTTTTGCTTTTTCAATCACTTCATTTTTCACTAAAATAAATCCTACGCCTGGTACGCCCTCAAGACATTTATTGGATGACGCAGCAACAGCATCAAAAGTAACATTTTTACTGCTTAGAGGCAGTGCCCCGAATGCACTCATGGCATCAATAAATAGAGATAAGTTTTTTCTCTCTACGAGATTTGCAATATCATTTATGGGGTTCAATATTCCTGATGTTGTTTCACAATATACTGCAAAGACATGTGTGAGTTGTTTGTTTCCATCAATAATTTCCTCTATTTTTTTCATGTCATGTGGTTCATGCTCCGCAACTTCATATTCAATCGTATTTCTGTTTAAATAAGCACACATTTTTTTCATGCGTTGACCATAAGCACCATTAATAAGAATTAAAATGTGAGCATCTTTAGGTGTTAGTGAACTGATCATAGACTCCACTGCAAAGGTTCCGCTTCCTTGCATAGGAACGCATTGATAATTATTTTCACCGTCAATTAATGTGATTAATGAGTCACGAATAGATTGATTTAAATCAATAAATTTTTGATCTCGTGATCCCCAATCATGAAGCATTGCTTCTTTGGTACTCATGGAGGTTGTAAGTGGACCTGGAGTTAAAAGTTTTTTATCCATTAATTTTTATAATCATCTTTTAAATTGTTATAGAAGTCTTATCAAATAGTTTAACTTACATTTGTAAAAAATATTCTTATAAGTTAAAATATATTTATGTCAGGTAGCGTAGTTGATTATCTTCTAGAATTATTAGAAAAAAAAGGCTCTGATATTCAATACGGTAATGAAGATGTGACTCAACTAGAGCACGCTCTTCAATGTGCTGAATTAGCAGAGCAACATAATAAATCAGATGCTTTTATTACTGCAGCTTTACTTCATGATGTCGGTCATCTTTTATATGAAGATGATGATCCAATACATGAGGGAAAAGATGGTGTGCATGAAGATTTAGGAGCGAATTATTTAGAAAAATATTTTGGTGAAGAGGTAACACTACCCATTCGAGCACACGTGGCATCAAAAAGATATTTGGCAGCAGTTGAAGATGGTTATTATGATGATTTATCAGAAGCGTCTAAAAAATCTTTAAAAGTGCAAGGTGGTATTTTTTCGAAAGAGGAAGCAGAGGAATTTATTAATAAACCTCAGATGAAAGAAGCAGTAGAAATGCGACGCTTTGATGATCAAGCTAAAATATTAAACAAAGAAACGCCAACTGTTGAACATTTTCGAAAGTACGTTGAAAATTCTTTTCAAGCAAATTCAAACTAATTATGTTTGATAGCTATGACTATATTGACTCTTCAAAATTTACTGGCAAAATCATTTTAACATCTTTTCCTGGATTAAATAATGAAGGAAAATTTGATGAAAAAATTTTAATTTCTCAACTTGCAGTTTTTTCCAACAATCAATGCAGCTCGATCACATCCTTTGTTGAGGATAAAGAATTTGATGCTTTGTGTGATAAAAAATTATTCGTTGAAAAAATCTACCACCATCATTTGAAGTGGTATCATATGCCTATTGCTGACTTGGGAGCTCCCAACCAAGATTTTAAATATAAATGGGAGACAACAAAAGTATTACTTAAGAATGAATTATTAGAAGGACAAAATATTATCTTTCATTGTCGTGGGGGAAAAGGACGGGCTGGAACAATAGCAGCAATTCTTCTTGCAGATTTTGGCCATGAAAAAAAAGAAGCTATAGATCTAGTTAGAGAAAGAAGAAAAGGAGCAATAGAAACAAAAGTGCAAGAAGATTTTATTTATAGCTATCAAGTTATAAAATAATTATACAATATTGCGCCAAGAGTATTCAGGTTTAAAGCCAAGAATTTTTTTTGCTTTATCAATATTTAATAATGTTTTGTGCTCTTCAATATCACCTTTAATATTTATATTGGGAAAGACTGTATCTAATAATTCTTTATTCCCTTTGTTCATACATGTATCCTCAGCGGCAATAATGAAGTTATCAGCGCCTTTTAATTTTGACTCGAGAGCTAAAAGACAAGCTTGCCCAACATCTCTAGCATCAATATACCCCCAGAAATTCCATTTTCTTTGATATGGATCATCTTGAAAGTCGTTAAACATTTTATAATCATTTTCTTCCATTATATTTGAATATCGCAGACCAAATATTTTCATATCTTTATTTCGACGACAATATTGTCTGGCTAACTCTTCTCCCATAACCTTTGAGAGAGAATAACTTGACTCTGGTCGTGGTGGGTAATCTTCATCAACAGGAACATACGGAGGATAGGTATCAAAAGGGAGACCCAAAACTGTTTCACTTGAAGCCCACACAATATTATTTACTTTCATTACTTCTGCGCATTGAAAAACATTGTAGGTACTTAAAGTATTAATCCGAAATGTTTTATGATTGGGATAAAGACCTGATGCGGGAATTGCGGCTTGATGAATAATTGCATCTATCCCATCTATTCTATCATCAATTTGTGTAATAGTTTCCATGGTTTCACCAAAATTCTCAAGATCAACACAAGTAAAGGGTGTGTTATCATCAATACTTTTTTCTAGATCAACATTAAAAACATCATAATTATTTTCTAAAAGAGTTTTAATAGTTGCCCGGCCAGCTTTACCAGAACCTCCGGTAACAAGAATTTTTTTCATGAAAAAGAAATAACATAATTCAAAAAAAATGTAATTGATAATTTTTAATTACAATAATTTAAAATAAATGAAGAATTTTTTTAAAAAGAAACAGTCAGATTAAAAATATTTTGAAGAACGAATAATAAAAACATGGAAATAATTGCCGCGATGATTGGAAGTGTAAACCAACCAATTGTAATTCTACCTGCTATTGACCATTGCACTTCTTTCCCCCCTTTTAATAAACCAATACCAATGACAGCACCAACAACAGCTTGAGAACTGGAAACGGGAACTAGTGGAATAGAGGGTAAATTTATCGATTGTAAAAAATTACTAATACCTTGTGAAGCAAATAAAAATATTACAATTGAATGAGAAATAACAACAATAAAAGCTGCGACTGGTGACATTTTTAATAAATCATTTCCAACAGTAAACATTACTCTCTTGGAGTAAGTAAAAACACCAACAGCAATTGCTATTCCGCCTAGTAAAAATAATTGTTCTTTCGAACTAAAAACAAAAAAACTAGAAATTGATATATCAGTAAAAGGTGAGATAGGGACAAAGACACCCATTACATTAGCAATGTTGTTTGCGCCTAAACTATACGCACCAAACGCTCCTGCTAATAGAAGAGCTGTTCTGGTGTATGCATCAAGTCGTAAAATATGTAATTTTCGTTTTAATAAAAAATTTTTTGTCAGGGTAAAAAAACCCATCGCGATTAATCCTGCTATCACAGGGCACAAAACCCATGTTCCCAAAATTGTAATCAGTACTTTTATATTAGTTGCTGACCCCGTATATAAATTCCATCCAACAATAGCACCAACAATTGCTTGTGTTGTGGAGACCGGTAACCCCACTTTTGTCATAAGATACACTGAAATTCCTGCAGCGACACAAGCTGCAAAAGCTCCAGGCAATGCATTGATTGCTCCAAGTTTCCCTAATGTTTCCGTTGTTCCAGCACCACTTATAATAGCCCCTAATATAACAAAGATACTACAAACGATTGCAGCTGTTTTAAAGCGCACCATTCGTGTGCCAACAGCTGTTCCAAAAACATTTGCTGCATCATTTGCTCCTAAAGACCATCCAAGAAATAATCCACCTAAGAGAAATATTATGATTGATAAATCCATTAATTGTTAAACGGATCGTTTAATCGCATAGATCTGCACTTCATCAGCGATATCTTCTGCTTGATCACAAATGCGATCAATTTTTTCGACAAAATATCGTAAATGCATTTTTTGATCCAAAGGAAGTTCGGAGTCAAATATTCTGCGCGCTAATGCACTGAATTTAATATCTGATTCTTTTTCATAAAATGTAACTTTATGACCGTTATCTCGTACCGTTTTAATATCACGAAAGAATGAACGCACGGTTAAGCAGAGCGCTTCAACACAATTCACTACAGTATCTGTTAAATCAATTAAGTCTTGATGGAACTCTTTTGGAAAATCCGGTTTTTGAATAGAGAAGTGATAACAGTTCCCTTGGTACATGCCGATTAATTCATCCATATGTTCTAATAGTCGTAAAACATCACTTCGCGCATCAGGTATGAGGGTTTCCTCATATAACGTATGCTCAACTTCTTTTGTAATTTTATCAGCTTTACTCTCCATCTCTTTTACTTTTTCAACCATTTCATCAAATTTACCATTAGCAGAATGATTGAGATAAGTGGGAACTACACTTTTAAATACGAGTCCTACTTCAGAGAGAATATCAACGAAACCGTCAATTTCTCTTTCCAGTTTTTTTGTATCACTGAATAAAGAGTTACTTTTTAATCCAAACATCTCCAGCTTATAGAACTTTTAAATAAAAAATAAAGAAATGTTACATTTTTGTTACATTTAAACAAAATTTCAAATTACTGTAATATAAGAAGTATAATAATTTAATTAATTTTAGGAGCTTCAATGAGTCTTATTACAACAAATAATTTAAAGTGGTTAAGCACTGTTTTAATTTTAACCGGCATACTTCTTACTAATCTAAATAATTATCCCATTAATATTTTTATTCACGGACTTGGTGCTATCGGTTGGTCAATCGCTGGATTAATAACTAAAGATAGAGCGTTGATGACTAATTTTGGTTTACAGATTCCTCTTTTTGTAATCGGATACACGTATTACTTATCATAAGCTGATGAAGAAGGTTTTATTTATGTGTGTTGCAAATTCTGCTAGAAGTCAAATGGCAGAAGGTATTGCAAGAGCACTTTTCCCAAATATTAAATTTCAAAGTGCAGGTTCAATGCCGTCAAGGGTTAACCCCTTTGCTATTGAAGTTATGAAGGAAATACATATAGATATTAGCGATCATTATTCCAAAAGTTTTGAGAACCTAGACGAAGATTTTATAAATAATTTAGATTACGTTATTCCTTTATGTAAAGAAGAGGTATGTCCCATACTAAATTCTGATGCCATAATCTTGCCGCTACCATTTGAAGATCCTGCGTCAGATAATTCTTTGAATAAATTTAGAGAAGTGAGAGATTTAATTAAAGACAAATTACAAGAATTAAAAAATACATTATAAAAAAAACTTTTTAATCACAAAATAATAATATTTTTTTCATATTTTTGTAAGAATTTTATTTTAAAAAAAAATTAATCGCTCACAATAATATTCCTTCCCGTTTTATTGTCGATAGTTGTGAGCGATTTTTTTTACTATATTTTAAATTTTAAGAATTACTTTAGCTCGGGATTTGAGTTTTGCTGATCCTCGTCCAGATAAACTTGGGTTTTTTATAAAAAAATTATGGGAAGAAAACTTTTTTGATTTTTGTGAAAGTTTGTTTTTAAAATAATTACCATCCTTTGCCATTTCCCAAGTATTTGCATTATCAATTAAATTAGCTACTAAGATTTGATTAACAATTTGTTCATGAACAGTTTCATTTTCAATAGGAATAAAAGTCTCCACCCTTCTATCTAAATTTCTTTGCATTAAATCTGCAGAAGATATGTACAATTTGTTTTTTGGGTGGGGAAATTTATAACCATTGTAGAAACAATAAATTCGACTATGTTCAAGAAATCTTCCAATAATACTTTTTACAGTTATATTTTTAGATAAATTATCAATTCCAGGGATTAACGAACATATTCCACGAACTATTAAATCTATTTTTACATTTTTTAAGGAGGCATCATAAAATAAATCAATTAGTTGAGGGTCCACGAGTGAATTCATTTTTCCAATAAATCCGGCTGGTTTATTTTTTGATGCGTGATGTATTTCTTTATTAATCAATTCATTAAACTTTTCTCTTCCTAAAATAGGGGTATATGTAATTTTTTTAATACCTTTGGGGACTGAATAACTTGTTAGGTAGTTAAATATTTTACTTGAGTCTTTTGCTAGTATTTCGTTGCAAGTGAAATAAGACAAGTCCATATATATAGTGGCATTTTTTTGATGATAATTACCAGTTCCAAAATGCATATAATTTTTTATTTTAGATCGTTCTTTGCGTGTAACTAAAGTAATTTTAGCATGAGTTTTAAGCTCAATATTTCCAAATATTATTTGCGCACCTGCTAATTCTAGCTCTCTTGCCCATTTTAAATTTCTTTCTTCATCAAATCTTGCTTGAAGCTCAATGATTACAGTTACAAGTTTTCCTTTATTTGCAGCTTTTATTAAGCTTTGTTCTATAGGAGAGTCATCGGTGGTTCTGTAAAGTGTATGTTTAATAGAAATTACATTTGGATCGTCAGCAGCTTGTTCAATAAATTGTGTTACTACTTCAAAAGACTCAAAGGGGTGATGAATAATAAAATCTTTTTTTGATATTGCTTTAAAATAATCATTATTAAAATCTTTAATTCTTTCAGGAAACCTTACTTTAAATTTAGGGTAAAGTAATTTCTTAAATTCTCTTAATATTAATTTATCAATTGTTCCTAAATCAATAGGAATGGGTAGTTTATATATGTTTTCATTTTCATATTTTAGATTTTTTTTTATAAATGTTATCAGATGTGAAGATATTTTTTCGTTAAAATCAATTCGAATTACTTCTTGTCTTCTTCTTTCTGCAATAGCTTTTTGAAATACTAAAAAAAGATCTTCACCTTCTTCACCTAAATCTAACTCACTATTTCTTACTGGTCTAAATATTCCTTTATCAAGAATGGTATCGCATTGAAAAATTTCTTTTAAAGAAATCATCAGTATTGTTTCAATTGAAACAAACCTATTTTTTTTTCCTGGCAATCGAATAAATTTTTCTAATCCATCCGGCACTCTTAATATGCCATAGTATTTTTTTTTATTATTTATTAACCGACACACAAGCGTGGTTTCTTTGTTTGGAATAAATGGAAAGGGGTGAGATGGATCGATAATTATTGGAGTTAAAATACCAAAAACAGATCTTGAAATATAATCTTGCAAGTATTTTTTATTGGTTTTTGATAAACTAAACTCTGTTTCAATATGTATTTTATTTTTTTTTAATTCATCAAGCAGTGACACCCAAATAGATTTAATTTGTTTTATCATTCTTGAAGTTTCAATACTGATTAAGTCAAGCTGCTTTAAAGGTGTTAAACCATCAATACTTTTATTCTGAGATTTTTTTTGCACAAATAAACCTGCAACGCGCACCATAAAAAATTCATCTAAATTTGTAAAACCAATCGATAAAAATCTAATTTTTTCCAATAAGGGATTTTTATTGTCCACGGCTTGATCAAGAACTCTTTCGTTGAATTTTAACCAAGACAATTCTCTATTAATATATCTTTTTTTTGTATTATTATTCACAGAGGACTGCTTTACAATAAAAAGAAGAAATATTTTGTGAATTTTTTATTTCAGTTTTAAATACTTTATTTTACTGGTTTTATTATATCACTTAGAAAATACTTGTTCTCTTTGATAATTTTTACCAATGTGCATGTTGCAATATTGCCTATTTTTGTTTTACATATTTTATTTAGGGATTCTGTTATGCTGGGGTTGTGACCAATAATTAGCGTATTCTTATTTATTTTTTTAATTAATTTAGTCAAAATATTTTCATTACACTCATAAATGCTTTGATCTGTAATAAAGTGATGATCTTTATTAAGCGATTTTTTTATAAGATTATAAGTATTTATAGTTCTTGCTGAAGGAGAACAAATAACCTTTTCAATTTTTATGGGTTTATTTCTTAAATAAATCGCAAGCTTTTTTGCATTTTTTATACCTCTTTTGTTAAGAGGTCTATCAATGTCTGATATATTTAAATTATCCCAACTTGATTTTGCATGGCGCAATAAGAATACTTGAAACATACGTTTTTAATAATCTATTTATAAATAAAATACTTAAAAAAATGAAAAATAAAATTAATACACCAGTAGCAGTTTTAGACCTTGGGTCAAATTCATTTAGGCTTGTTGTATATAAAGAAACAACCTACCCTTTTAAAATAGTAACACAAGAAAGAGAATTTATCCAACTTGGTGAAAATATGGATGAAAATAATAAAATTAGTTCAGTTAAATTAAATAAAGCAAGAAAAGTGTTAAAGAATTTAGTTGCAACTGCAAAAAAAAATAAAGTTTACCATATTTATATTCTAGCAACGGCAGCGATTAGAGAAAGTTCTAACGGAAAAGATATTTTTAAAAATATTTCTAAAGATAAGAATATTTCTATTAATATTATTTCATCCTTAAAAGAAGCAAGTTATGCTGCATATGGAGTTATATCCTCCATAAACAAACCGAGAGGTATTGTAGCTGATTTAGGAGGGGGAAGTTTAGAGATAGCAGGAGTTGATTTTAAAAATATTATTTTTCGTAAAAGTTTAAACATAGGATTATTGAGAAAAGATTCTTCCTTATATAAAATCAATAAGTTAAAATTTGATCAAACAATTATAAATCAGTTTAACAAACTTAATAAAATTGAATTTCCTAAAAACAAACATTTATATGTAATTGGAGGAGCATGGAGAAATTTAGGAAAGCTAGCTCTTCACCTTAAGGGTTTTAAAAAAAACAAATTACATGGGTATATTTTAAATATTAAGTCTTTAGAAAATCTTTATCACGAGTTATCAATTACAACTGAACAAAAAATACGAAAAATAAATATTGTTCAAGTCAACAGAGTGTCCCATATTGGTTTAGCCACATATATTCTTTATATGTTAGCGTTGCATTTTAATGTAGAGGAAATTGTTTTTGTTCGCTATGGAATAAGAGAAGGATTTCTTCACCAACTTAGTTCTTAGTATTTATAAAATACTTTGCAATAAATGTCGCCATTATCGCTCCAATTATCTGAGCTAAAATAAAATATAACACACTCCCAGGATGAATACCTGTAAAAGTATCAGTAAACATTCTTGCTATCGTGACCGCGGGATTGGCAAAACTTGTTGACGATGTAAACCAATAACCAGCGGTAATGTATAATGCAACAGCTAAAGCAACCTTATCTTTATCTTTTGTACTTATAATAATAATCGTGAATATTAAGCCAAATGTGGCTAAAATTTCAGAAATAAATGTCGAAATGGCAAAGCGTTCATTTGTTGACCATTGAAAGATATTTATTTCAAAATAAAAATTTGCAATTAAGCAACCTAAAATTCCTCCAATAATTTGTGCAAATATAAAGAGACTTGCAATTTTAATATTAAGTTTTCCATTAATGAGATCGCTTATAACAACAGCAGGATTAAAATATGCTCCTGATATATTTATAAACATTGTAATTATAACAAATAAAATTGCGCCTGTAGCAAGTGAATTACCTAAAAGTGTTAGGGCTAAATTATCAGATAAATTTTCTCCCATAATTCCGCTACCAACAATAGTTAGAACTAATAAAAAAGTTCCTAAAAATTCAGATAAGATTTTTTGATTAGATATTTGTTTCATATTTTAAATTTTTTACTTTGCTTCTACCACATGTGACATGAATTGTTGAGCACATTGACCCCATGTGAATTGTTCAGCAAATTCTCTGCATTTATCTCTTTTTATCTTTAAAGCTTTTTTAACAGAGATTTCTAAATTTTCATCAAGAGTATCGACAGATGATCCTTTTAATATATCTTTTGGTCCAGTTACTGGAAACGCTGCGACCGGTGTACCTGAGGCGAGCGATTCTAAAATTACATTTCCAAAGGTATCAGTTTTGGATGGAAAAACTAACACATCAGCATTTGCATAATATTTAGCAAGTTCATTACCTTTTTTTAAACCCACAAAGTTTACCTCAGGATATTTATATTTAAACTTATTAATCTCAGGCCCATCACCAACAACAATTTTTTTTATATTGGTTTGTAGATTTAAGAAAGCTTCAATATTTTTTTCAATAGCAACTCTTCCTACGTAAGTAATATTTTGATGATTATTATTTTTAGTTCTTTTTGATGGGTTAAAAAGTTTTGTATTTACTCCCCTAGACCATATTTTTACATTTTTAAAATTATAATTTTCTAATACTTGACGCATAGAAAGAGTTGGAACTAAAATATTTTGTGAGTCTTGATGAAAACCTCTTAATAAATAATAACCAATTTTTCTGGGAAGAAATATTCTTTTTTCAATATATTCTGGAAATCTTGTATGGAAAGAAGTAGTATATTTTAGATTATTTTTTTTACAGTAATTTTTGCCAGACATGCCAACGGGGCCCTCTGTTGCAATATGTATTATATCTGGATTAAAATTAGTAAAAAACTCTTCAGTAATGTTTTTTGTATTATAAGCTAATTTAATCTCTTTATACCATGGATAAGAAAAGCTCTTAAACATGCCAGGATGCAATACTTTGATTTTGTAATCTTTTTTAATTACAGCATTCATATTAATATACGTATTAACTACGCCATTTACTTGTGGAAGCCAAGCATCGGTAATAAATGCTATTTTTTTCATGCTGCTGTGTTTGTTAAGTTTTCAGAGTTTAGTTTTCTATCCTTTATTTTTTCTCTTTCCACTCCCCAATCAATTAACGATAAGTTTCCAAATTCATCCTCAACCAAAGCTGTACAACTTTCAACCCAATCTCCATCGTTACAATATAAAATATTATCAATTTTTTTTATTTCTGGTCGATGAATGTGTCCACAAATAACAACATCAGCATTTGCTCTTTTTGCACTATCCGATACTGCAAATTCAAAATTCCCGATAAAGTTAATGGCATGTTTGGTTTGGCCTTTCAGATATTGGGACAGCGACCAATAAGAAAAACCTAATTTTCTTCTGCAAAAATTAAATAAATCATTTAGTTTTAAAATGAATTCATACAAAGCCGATCCAATTTTTGCTAACCACTTTGCATTTAATATAATTGCATCAAATTCATCTCCGTGTAAAATTAGAGCTTTTCTTCCATCCGCCAATTGATGAATACCTCTTTTTTTAATTGATATTTTACCAAATGAAAAATCTGTAAATTGTTTTAGAAGTTCATCATGATTGCCTGGTATTAATGTAACCTTTGTTCCTTTTCTAGCTTTTCTCAAAATTTTTTGAACAATGTCATTGTGATCTTGGTGCCAATACATTTTTTTTTTCATCCGCCATGCATCAATGATGTCACCTACTAAATACAAATACGTCGACTCATTAGACTTTAAAAACTCCAGGAGCATTTCACTTTTATTTCCTTCAGTGCCAAGATGAAGATCAGAGATCCAAATAGATCTATAAGTTTTTATTGGAAATTGATTATCCATAAAAAATCATAAATATAAAAAATTTATTAATTTTTTATTTCAGTGAAATATTTTTTTAAATTACAGGTTTCCCTGTTTTTGCGTCAATCATATAGCTAAGATATTGATCAGTACATTCATCCCATGTAAGCTTTAATGCAAAATTTCGACAATCATCTCTTTTAACTTTTAATGCCTTTTTTACAGATACCTCTAAATTTTCATCCAAACTATTAATATTGGTATTAGCTAAAATATCTTTTGGTCCTGTCACAGGATAAGCCGCAATGGGTGTTCCAGAAGCAAGGGATTCTAATATAACGTTTCCCAGAGTATCTGTTTTGGACGGAAAAACAAAAACATCAGCATCCGCATAATACTTTGCAAGTTCTTCTCCTGTTTTTAACCCTACAAATTTAATATCAGGATATTTACTCATATATTTTTTTAATTCTGGACCATCGCCAACAACAGTTTTTTTGTAATTTCCTTTGATGTCTAGAAATGCTTTTACATTTTTTTCAATAGCAACTCGTCCTACATAAGTGAGTCTTATTTCTTTATCTGATCTATTTCTCTTTATAGGGTTAAAGAGATTTGTATCGACCCCCCTATTCCAAAGTTTAAGATTTTTAAATTTATATTTTACAAGTTCTTCAATCATGGAGTTTGATGGCACAAGCACATTCACTGAATGCATATGAAGTCTTTTAAGGATTGAATATGTAAGAGTTCTAGGAATAAAAAATCGTTGCTTAATATAATCAGGAAAACGCGTATGAAATGAAGAAGTTACTTTTAAATTCTTTTGAAATGAAATTTTTTTCCCTGCAAAGCCAACAGGCCCTTCTGTGATAAGGTGAATTATATCTGGATCATATTTTGTAAAGAAATCATTCGTAACGTTTTTGGTATTATAAGAAAATTTAATTTCTTTATACCAAGGGTAACTAAAATTACTAAACATTTCTGGATGCAAAACCTCAACATCAAAACCTTTTTTATTTAATAAAGGTATAATATTTTTAAAAGTTGTTACGACTCCGTTGACTTGTGGATCCCAGGCATCACTTATCAAAGCGATTTTTTTAGGCGGCATTCTCTTTCATTTTCTTTTTGTCTTCAAAAGAAATAAGTTTTAATCTTTCTCTCTCTTCTGCCCAGTTTAATATAGATAAGTCTCCCGTTTCATCTTCCACTAGAGCAGTACAGCTTTCAATCCAATCACCATCATTACAATACAGGACGCCGTTTAATTCTTTTATTTCTGGTCTATGAATATGTCCACAAACAACTACATCGGCATTCTCTCTTCTTGCTCTATCGGAGACAGCAAATTCAAAGTTACTTATAAAATTCGTTGCATGCTTAGTTTGTTTTTTTAGGTATTGTGATAGTGACCAATAAGAGAAACCAAGTTTTCTTCTAACAAAATTTACTACATTATTTAATTTAAGTAAAAGCTCGTAAAGTGCTGAACCAATTTTTGCTAACCATTTTGCATTAATAATAACCGCATCAAATTCATCACCGTGAGTAATTAGCACTTTTCTTCCATCGGCTAATGTATGACGATCTTCATTTTTAATAGAGATCTCTCCAAAAGAAAAATTAGTAAAATCTTTTAGTATCTCATCATGATTGCCTGGAATTAAAGTCACTTTTGTTCCATTTTTTGCTTTTTTAAGAACTTTTTGGACAACATCATTATGTTCTTGATGCCAGTACATTTTTTTACGCATTCTCCATCCATCAATGATATCACCAACTAAAAAAAGATATTCAGAGTCCGTCTGTTCTAAAAATTCAAGCAGCATGGAGCTCTTACTCCCACTAGTTCCTAAATGAGTGTCTGAAATCCAAATGGTTCTGTAAAGTTTTTTCTTATTTTCAAAATTCACGATTAATTATAAACCTATTTTTATAGATGGTTGTATATACATAAAAGATATCACATTTAATATTATTTATTTGTATAAAAACATTAGCTAATACCTTAAATACATCAACAATATGAATAAACTGTGGTACAAAAAACGCTCATCACTGCACGGATCTGGACTATTTGCTGCTACTAATATCAAAAATAAGGAGCAAGTAATTCAATATATTGGTGATAAGGTAACCAAAAAAGAAGGTGATAAACGAGCAGATATACAACTGCAAAAAGCGGAAAAAAATAAAAAAACTGGAATGGTCTATGTTTTTGAACTTAATAAAAAATACGATATTGATGGAGGGGTCCTCCGCAATCATGCAAGGTTTATCAATCATTCTTGTGATCCTAATTGTGAAGTAGAAATTACTAATAATGAAATTTGGATATCAGCCATAAAAAATATTAAAAAAGATACAGAGCTAACATATAATTATGGCTATCCCTTTGATAGTGATTTTGAAGATCATATTTGTAAATGTGGAACAAAAAAATGCGTGGGTTACATTTTAAGTGATGATGATTGGCCAAAGTTAAAAAAATATGAAAAAAAGTATAAAAAAGACCTTAGATAAAACACCCTTGATAACAATTGCTATCAATAGTGATAGAAATATCATTTATTACAATAATTTTGCTAAACAAAAATTTCTTTTTCTTGAAGAGGGAAGAGACATTAATATAATCATACGGTCAACAGAGTTAAATGATTTTATTGATAAATCTTTTAATGAAAAAAAAGATCATAGAATAGAATTTCAACCATCAAACTTTGAAGATTGGTATTTTATTGCTGATTTATTTTTTTTACCAGAAGGACGGGATTCAGATAGTTCATTAATTATCATGCTTACTGATCAAACAATGCTTTATAATTATGAAAAAATGAGAACTGATTTTGTCGCAAATGTTAGTCATGAACTGAGAACACCCTTATCGTCAATAGTTGGGTATATTGAAACTATAAAAAACGATTCTAGTCTCGATAAAGATATTACTTATAAGTTTTTGGATATTATGGAGAATCAAGCTTGGAGAATGACTCGCTTAGTCGAGGATCTGCTTTTATTGAGTAAATATGAATCAGAAGACAAACCTCTAAATTTCAAAAATGACAATATTTTAAATTTAGTTCAAAGCGCTATTGATAATTTAAACAAAAAAATTGAAGATAAAAGATTAAAAATCAACCTAGAAGATAAATTTAATAAAGGTGATTTAACGTTAAATAGCGACTCAATTATACAGGTTTTTATAAATATATTAGATAATGCAATAAAATATTCACGTTTAGAAAGTGAAATCACTGTTCGTTTAAAAGAAGCTTATTTAGATGAACGTCTTTTTGTACAAATTATGTTTCAAGACCAAGGTGAAGGTATTTCAAAAGAACATCTAAGCAGGCTTACGGAACGTTTTTATCGAATAGATAAAGACAGGTCTAGAGATTTGGGCGGTACAGGGTTAGGGCTTTCAATTGTTAAACACATTGTTAATCGTCATAATGGGCGTCTTATTATTGAAAGCACTGTAAATGAAGGTAGTATTTTTTCAGTATATTTGCCCATAAACTATACTATTTAAAAAATAAAAATTTAATAATTTTGTAATATTTAAAGATTATTCCTCACAAAAATAAAAAATGAGGTTAAAATGAAGAAAATTATTTTATCTATCTCAGCTATTATTATTGCTTTTTCAAGCACTGTAACAGCAAGAGATTATATTTCAATTGTAGGATCTTCGACGGTGTATCCTTTTGCAACATTAGTTGCAGAAAAGATGGCATCAGAAGGAATGAAAGCGCCAGTTATTGAAAGTACTGGTTCTGGTGGTGGACATAAATTATTCTGTGCAGGTGTTGGTGTAGAGCACCCTGATATTACAAACTCATCAAGAGCACAGAAAGATAAAGAATTTGTACTTTGCCAAGATGGTGGTGTAACTGATATCGTTGAAGTTCGTGTAGGAAATGATGGTATAGCATTCGCTTACGCTGCTGATTATGAATGGAAATATACAAACGGTGCATCAATGGCTGGTGGTATTGATCTTTCTAAAGAAGAAATTTGGCAAGCAATGTCTAGAGATAATAAAAATGCACCAGTAACCTGGTTTGATATTGATAAACGTTTACCAAAAGTAGAAATATCAATTATGGCACCTCCCCCTTCTTCTGGAACTAGAGATGCGTTTGATTCTTTAGTAATGAAGAAAGGTTGTGTTAAAGAAATGTTGGTCGCTGATGGAGATTGCGAAGCATACCGTGAAGATGGTCATGTTATTGAAGGTGGTGAAAACGATGAATTATACGTCGAACACATTTCAAAAGAGCAAGGTGCATTTGGTATCTTTGGATACAGTTTCTTATCTAATAACGAAGATAAAGTTGCTGCTTCTAAAATTAATGGTGTTGAAATTTCAATGGAAGGCATTCAAGATTATTCATATCCAATTGCTAGACCATTATTCTTTTACATCAAGAAAGCACACGTAGGTGTAATCCCTGGTTTAATGGATTACGTTAATGAATTTGTAAGTGAGGAAGCAACAGAAGGATATCTTTTAGATGCTGGTTTGGTTGAGTTAAGTCCTGCTGATAGAGCTAAGGTTCTAGATGACATTGCTAATTTGAAAAGCTACAAATAGTTTTAATTGAATTGAACAAAAAGAGGGGATTTCCCCTCTTTTTTTATGTCTTAATTTTATTGTAATATAATTGTAACAAAACTTTAGTATTCCATTTCTTCAATTATATGTTTTACTGGTCTTTAATAATCATTTTACTCGGTATTTACTCTGCTTATATTTTTGGCAAATCACGCATAACTTCACATTCTAGACAATTAGAAATCAAGACAGCATCGCTGCCAACATATTACGCACAATACATTATGGTTTGGTGCCTACTACCTGCTCTTATAGTTTATTTCGGTTGGATTATTTTTGAAGATCAGATTATTCAAAATCTTGTCCTTGCTAATTTTGATTTTGATTTGAACCCTGCCCTTAATGCAAGCTTATTAATTGCAGAAATAAAAAATGTCGCTCTTAGTGACTCATTTGCTGAAGGCAAGGCAATTGAAATATTAAATGCTGCTGAACATTACGCTTCAATTAAATATGTAAGCTCAATTTCTTTTTATTTATCGATTTTAATTGTTATGATTTTGGGAGTGATGTTTGCTTCTAGAAAACTGCAACCTTCTTTTCGTGCACAACAATCAATTGAAAATTATGTTAAATATTTTTTATTTTTTTGCTCTTCTGTAGCAGTATTAACTACTGTTGGAATCGTCTTTTCATTATTATTTGAAAGTTTACGATTTTTTTCTGATGTATCTGTAGTTGAATTTTTATTTGGAACAAAGTGGTATCCTTACATTCCAATTCGTGAAGGACAATCAGGATCACTTGGTTCATTTGGTGCAGTACCAATTTTTGCTGGAACTTTTTTAGTAATGATTGTTGCTATGTGTGTCGCTACTCCAATTGGATTATTTACTGCTATTTATTTAGCTGAATATGCATCACCAAGATTGAGAAGAATTATCAAACCTCTTCTAGAAATTTTAGCTGGTGTACCGACAATTGTTTATGGGTTTTTTGCATTTGTTACTGTTGCACCTTTTGTAAAAACATTTGGGCAATCAATTGGTATTGATGCTTCACCCACTAGCGCTCTTGCAGCAGGGTTGGTGATGGGGATTATGATTATTCCTTTTATATCGTCATTATCAGATGATGTTATCAATTCTGTTCCTCAAAGTTTAAGAGAAGGCTCTTTGGGTATTGGTGCAAATAAAGCGGAAACAATTAAAAGAGTCATCTTGCCAGCAGCCCTGCCTGGAATTGTTGGTGCTTTTTTATTAGGAGTTTCAAGGGCTATAGGGGAGACAATGATTGTTGTTGTGGCGGCTGGTACAGCTCCAAATTTAACAGCCAATCCCTTTGAAAATGTCACTACCGTTACCGTCCAGATCGTCATTGCTCTAATAGGTGATCAAGAATTTGATGATCCAAGAACTTTATCTGCTTTTGCTTTGGGATTAGTATTATTTGTCATTACATTAATTCTTAATATTTTTGCTTTAAGAATTGTAAAAAAATATAGAGAGCGCTATGAGTAATCAATTCTCACATGAAAGAATAATACAGTTACGAAAAAAAAGAAGTGCAGCTGATCGTCGTTTTAAAACCTATGGATTAATAGCCACCGTAATGGGGATGGCAATTTTATTTTTTTTATTATTTACAATTTTTTCGAAGGGATACTCTTCTTTTCAAAAAACAGTCATTGAACTAGATGTTACGTATGATCAAGAAACATTAAAAATTACACCTAACGCAACTTATGAAGAACAAGTAGAAGCTAAATTTTTTAAAGTAAAGAAAAATGCTATAGCCAAAGCGCTACCTGACTTAAGTAAAAAAGATATTAAGTTAATGAAAAAAATGTTTTCAATAAATGTTGATAAGGAAATAAAAGAGTATTTTTTACAAAATCCAAATATCCTAAACACTACACAGAAGCTTTTAGTAACAGCGCATAGTGATGTAGATCAAATGTTAAAAGGAAAAGCTAAACGTAATATTGAAGAGAAAAAAAGAAAATTGAATGATAGACAGTTGGAATTTTTCGATGAATTTGTTCTTACTGGAAGATTAAAATCAAAATTCAATAATTTCTTTTTCACCAATGCGGATTCTAGACATCCTGAGTTAGCAGGTATCGCAGGTTCTTTTGTAGGGTCCTTATTTACTTTAATCACAGTTTTTTTATTAGCTTTTCCAATTGGCATTGGGGCGTCAATTTACTTGGAAGAATTTGCACCAAAAAATAAATTTACAGAACTCATTGAAGTAAATATTGCAAACTTAGCAGCGGTCCCTTCTATTGTGTTTGGTTTATTAGGATTGGGAATCCTATTAAATGTTTTTGGATTGCCAAGAAGCACTCCCTTAGTTGGCGGAACTGTTTTGGCATTAATGACACTCCCAACGATTATTATAGCATGCCGAGCATCTCTCAAAGCGGTTCCACCTTCGATAAAAGAGGGCGCTTTAGCAATGGGAGCCTCAAAAATGCAGGCAGTTTTCCATCACCAAGTTCCTTTAGCATTACCGGGCACTTTAACAGGGACAATAATTGGTTTAGCCCAGGCCTTAGGAGAAACGGCACCTTTAATTATGATTGGTATGATTGCTTTTATTCCCAATATTCCAACAGGTTTCACGGAACCCTCAGCTGCTCTTCCTGTTCAGATATATCTATGGGTAGAAAGTGCAGAAAGAGGTTTTCAGGAAAAAACAGCTGCCGCAATAATGATGATATTAATTTTTTTATTTTTAATGAATGCTATAGCAGTATTCTTACGAAGTAGATTTGAGAGGAAGTGGTAATATGAGTAATATAAAAGTGTCTACAAAAAATGTAAATGTGCATTACGGCACTAAGCAAGCACTGCATCAAGTAACACTTGATATCAATGAAAAGGAAGTTACAGCACTGATTGGACCTTCTGGTTGTGGTAAATCTACTTTTCTGAGATGTATAAATAGAATGAATGATTTAATTGATATTTGTAAAGTAGATGGATCTATTACAGTTGATAATGAAGAAATTATTTCGGATGAAGTTGATGTCGTAAGTCTTCGTTCCAAAATTGGTATGGTTTTTCAAAAACCAAATCCTTTTCCAAAATCTATTTTTGATAATGTAGCTTACGGACCAACTATTCATGGAATCGTCGACACCAAATCAGATTTAGAAGAGATAGTTCATTCATCTTTAAAAAGGGCGGGACTATTAAAAGAAGTAAAAGATCGTTTGCATGAACCAGGGACTAGTTTGTCTGGTGGTCAGCAACAACGATTATGTATCGCTCGTGCTATTGCAGTTAATCCTGATATTATTTTAATGGATGAGCCTTGTTCAGCTTTAGATCCAATAGCAACAGCAACAATAGAGGAGTTAATTGATGAACTTAAAAACAAATATACAATTGTAATAGTAACACACTCAATGCAGCAAGCAGCAAGAGTATCACAACGAACAGGTTTTTTCCATTTAGGTGAACTTGTGGAGACTGGAGAGACACAAAAAATTTTTACAAATCCTGATAACGAAAAAACACAAGGATATATCACAGGGAGGTTTGGATAACATGGAACAAGATAAACACATTGTAAAATCTTATGACGATGAGATGAAAGAAATTAATAATAACATCTTAGACATAGGAAGCTTAGTAGAGAACCAATTAAAAAGGGCTCTTAATGCGCTTAAAAATCAAGATACAGCATTGGCAGAGAAAGTGATAGAAGATGACAACATCATTGATGAAAAATTCAGAGAACTTGATCAAAATCTCGTGCTCATTCTGGGTAAAAGACAACCTATGGCAACGGATTTGAGAACAATATTTTCAGCAATTAAAATGAATAAAGATCTTGAGAGGCTCGGTGATCACGCAACAAATATTGCAAAGCGAACATCGATGATCGACCTTGTTTTGCCAGAAAAACCTGTTCGTGATATCTTAAGAATGGGTGAGCATGTCCAAATTATGATTGGAAAAGTGATACAATCATTTGTTAATTTTTCTGCAGAAGAAGCTAAAGCTGTGTGGAATATGGATGAAGAAATAGACGATGAATATCTTGGTATTCTTAGACAACTTCTTACGTATATGATGGAAGAGCCGAAGAGAATATCCGCCTGCACAAATCTTCTCTATATGGTAAAAGATTTGGAGAGAGTAGGTGATTATGTGCAGAATATTGCTGAAGATATTTATTATGCGGTATCAGGAGAACCTCTATACAATGACACTCCAGACAGACAATGGGAAGCAATCAAGCCTCTTAAGAAAAAATAATTGATTGTAATTAAACTGTAATAAAAAATTATTAAAAGTTAAATAATGAAATTAAAAGCGTTAATAGTTGAAGATGAAAGCTCTCTTTTAGAATTATTAAAATTTAATTTTTTAAAAGATGGTTTTAAAGTTGATACTGCAACAGATGGAGAAATAGCGCTTGAGAAAATTTTATATAAACCTCCTGATCTTTTAATTTTAGACTGGATGTTGCCAAAATTATCAGGAATTGAGTTGTGTCGACGTATTCGAAAAAATAAAGAAATAAAAAATCTTCCTATTATTATGTTAACAGCAAGAGGAGAAGAAGAGGATCGCTTAAGAGGTTTAGAGACAGGGGCTGATGATTATATAACAAAACCTTTTTCAGTAAATGAGCTGATGGCTAGAGTAAAAGCAGTTCTTCGAAGAATACGCCCTATGTTTGCCGAAGAAGTCTTATCATACAAGGGTATTGTCGTTGATTTAGTATCTCATAGTGTCATTAGAGATAATGAAACGCTTCATCTTGGGCCAACCGAATTTAATTTATTAGTTTTTTTTATGGAAAATATCGGAAGAGTCTTTTCTCGAGAGCAATTACTCAACCATGTGTGGAAAGACGAAGCATATGTTGAGCCAAGAACAGTAGACGTGCATATACGAAGACTGCGAAAAGCAGTTAATAATGATGTGAAAGAAGATTATATAAGAACAGTAAGGTCTGCAGGATATAGTTTTGGTTCTTAAGTTAATCTAATAATTAAAAATACTTTAATTTTTTTTAAATTCATAAATTTTTAATAATCTTAAATTAAGAATTGAATTAAATTAATTAAATGAAAATTGATAAACCAGCGTTTACCTTTTCTAACTCCGAAGTTAATCCTATTGGAAAGATTATAATTCAATTGACTGAATTGGGAACGGGTAAAATTAAGTTATATAAGTTATATAACCAATATTTAAGTGAAAATTTACCTCCAGAGAATTTTTGGCATGACGCAATTGATAGATTAGATCTGCGTGTTCAGACCCATCATTATTCTAAAAGTAACATTCCTGAAAATGGCAGGCTTGTAGTAATCGCTAATCATGCATTTGGAATAGCTGACGGGCTTACGATATGTTCTTTAATTAGTAAAATTAGACCAGATTATAAAATTATTACACATAAAGTTTTACAAGGAGCAGATCATATTAAGGAAAAAATTATTCCTCTTGATTTTTCAAAAAACAGAAATGCTTTAATAAATAATATCGCTGCACGTAAAGAAAGTGAAGAACACTTAAGAAATAATGGAGTACTTATTATTTTTCCATCAGGATCAGTCTCAACTAAACCAAAATTAAAAAAAGGAATCAAAGCAGTAGATGGGGATTGGAAGCAATTTACTTCTAAAATAATAATGAAAACTCAATCACCTGTTTTACCCATTTTTTTTGAAGGACAAAATAGTGAACTTTTTCATATTGCTGATAAACTTGGTCAAGTTTTTCGATATTCTTTAATGATGTATGAACTTAAAAGAAGAATGGGAAAAAAAATTGATGTCCATATAGGAAAAAAAATACCTTTTGAAACTATAAAAGAAATTGGCAATCTTATTGAGATTACAAAATTTTTAAGAGATAGTACTTATAGATTAGATCCAAATAACAAAAATTTAATATTTTATAATTAAAGAATCATATTAAAAGTAAATAACATCAATAAAAAAGTTATCAATCAACAAAAATGTACAAGGAAATTTTATTTAGAAGAAGATGAAGAAATATAAATTCTCTTTTCAATAATTTCAAAATCTGAAAATGCAATTCAATATTACTTAGAAAATAATATATAAAACAATATTTTACATAATTGTATTTTAATAAAAAATTTACATTAGTAAATTAAAGTAAATGTATGCAAAATTACAAAAACTTTATTTTCTCCCTTAATCAATTAGCAATAGTTTGTCATCGAGGTTTATGGGGAACTCTTCCAGAAAATAGTATTTCATCTATTCAAAAAGCCATAGATCAAAACTTACCTATTGTTGAAATAGATGTTCGGCAGAATTTAAATGGGGAATTTTATCTAATACACGATGAAACTCTTAATCGAACAACAAATTTATTAGGTAATATTAGAAACGTATCTTCAGAAGATTTAAAAAATTGTAAATTAAAAGAAGGTGATGGATATACAAAAAAAGTTACCGATGAACAAATTCCTTCTTTACAAAATGTTTTAGATAAATTTTCAGGAAAAATATTTTTTGATATAGATAATAAAGATATCCAAGAAAGAGATGATTTAATAAAATTTATTCATGATAATCACTTTTGTGATTATGTAGATATAAAAAAATCATTAAAAAATATTGATGAAGCCAATTACTTTATAGAAAAAGAAAAACACTTGAACCTTATCAATATGATCATATTAAATTTGGAAGAAAACCAAATAACTGATTCTCTAGAAATACTTCAAATTACTAAACCCGATATCGTTGAAATAAATTTTAAAGACTTAAACTCGTTCATAAAAGTCTCTAACTTTGCTAATAAACTGGGAGTGCGTGTTTGGGTTAATACTCTTGATGGAGTGGCTATAGATGACTTTAATGATACCTTCGCTTTATCAAACCCTGATAATAGTTGGGGAGTTTTAATTAAAAATGGAACATCTATAATTCAAACTGATAAACCATTAGATTTATTGGATTGGTACAACAATCAATATATTTCATAAATGAAATAAAAAATACACATTTTTTAAATATTATATTTTTTGTTATGAGTGTTTTGAAAGTATCAAGTCTCTATAAAAGTTATGATAAAAGAATAGTTTTAGATAACTTTTCTCTAGAGATCAAATCATCTGAGTTTGTTTCATTACTTGGGCCCTCAGGTTGTGGTAAAACAACTGCTCTTAAAATTATTTCAGGTTTTATCAAACCAGACTTAGGATCAGTTTCGATTGAAAATTTCGATGTATCTGAGTTACCTCCTGAAAAAAGAAATACTGCTATGTGTTTTCAATCTTACGCGTTGTTTCCACATTTAACTGTTAAAGAAAATATCAAATTTGGATTACATGAAAAAAAAATCCCTCAGGCGCAAGCAAATAAGTTATTTAAAGAAGCGATCTCGCAGCTTTCACTTGAAAAAGAATTATCAAAATATCCTAACGAATTATCAGGAGGTCAACAGCAACGTGTGGCCTTAGGCAGAGCTCTAGTGACACGACCTAAAATTATTTTGTTTGATGAGCCATTATCTAATCTTGACGCAATCCTTCGTGGCAGTGTCCGTGATGAAATAAAACGTGTTCAATCAGAATTTAATTTAACTGCTATTTATGTTACGCATGATCAATCTGAAGCCTTATCCATATCAGATAGAGTGGTATTAATGAAAGATGGCAAAATTGAACAAATAGATACGCCCGAAAATATTTATGATAGCCCCTCATCATATTTTTCTGCATCGTTTGTTGGTATCTCTAATATTCATCAAATTAGTAACATCAACAAAATTGATGACAATCAATATCAAGTTAATACTAATATTGGACAACTTAAAATTTATTATGATAAGTATATTGATACCAATCATTATATTAGTTGGAGACCTGAAAATGCTATTATTGAAAATAAATCAAATAATAATATTAATGGTGTTATTAAATCAGTCGCTTTTCAGGGATCTTTTACAGAACTGAAAGTAGGAGTAAAGAATGATAGTATTAAAATAATTACCCAAAAAAGAGGTTTAAAAAAAGGGCAGGATATCAGTTTTTCCATTCATCCATCAGATATTCACGTTATTAAAAATTAAACAATATGTTTTCAAGATATCTGTTTATTTTATTATGTCTGATGCCTGGTTTAGGTATTATTTTAGCTTTAATTGGTTTTGTGACTTACATTGTTTTTATGCAATCTGTTGGATTGAATAATATTTTTGGGGAAGATGAATTTACGTTAAAATTTTGGGAAAAAACACTAGGAAGAAAATCATATAATAAATCTGTTCAATATTCTTTATACATTGGAACATTTAGTATTATTTTTTCAATTATCATTGCCTACCCAATTGCCTTATGGTTACGTAAACCATTTGCAGGTTCTCTTTTAATTAGCTCTATCTTGAAAGCGCCCTTGCTTGTCCACGGTCTTGTTGCAGCATTTTTATTTTTAAACGTTATTGAATATCACGGATTACTCAATCAACTTTTTCAATATTTAGGTTTTACAGATGAGCCAATTCGTATGAGAAATGACCGTAATGCTTTTGGGGTATTATTTTTACAAACTTGGAAAAATATGCCTTTTGCGCTTTTATTACTCTCTGGTGCGCTTCAATCAATTAGTGATGACACTCTCGATGCTGCAAGAGATTTAGGTGCCAACATTTATCGTCGTTACACCGATATTATTATTCCTCTGACAATATCAGCTATGACTGCTGCAGCAATCATTATTTTTATTGGTGCTTTTGCTGATTTTACTTTTCAAGCATTAGCAGGACCAACTAATCGTTTCTCTCTATCTCAATTGATGGTTGAATATCGAGGAAGAAATAAATGGAATGAAGCGGCTACTGTTGGAGTCACCTTAATCATTTTATCTTTTCTTGGTGCTATATTAGTAGCCTTTTTAATTAAAAAATTATTTAAATATCCTGGGTGGTTTTCACCAATAACAATCAAAAATTTAGGAAATAAAATGAGAACTTCAAAATGATTGCCAAATCAATTCATCAAATTCTTTTTATTAGTATGATTGTAATAGGAGTAGTATGGCTTGCCGTACCTTTTATCATGGCTATTCTATGGTCGTTAGTAGATCCGTCAGAACCATGGACAGTTGACAAAGTAGCACCACCTGTAATGTCGTTTTACAGATGGACTTATATGTGGGAAAGTTCAAATTTAAAAAATGCTTTAATTAATTCTTATGTGCTTGCTCCAACCGTTTCAATTGTCACGCTAATATTATCTATTCCTACATCTTATGTTTTTGGAAGATACAATTTTTATGGAAAAGAGATTGCTAAATTACTTTGCTTGTTACCCTTAGTAACGCCGTATTTTGTCCTTTCAATTTTTCTCACAGCAACGATAATATCGTTTGGCTTAGTGGAATACCGGGTTATTGCAATAGTCTTAGCTCATGCAGTTATGTTTTTACCTTATGCAATTCGTATTATGACTGTTGGTTTTGAACAAGTTAGTCAAGAACACATCGATGCAGCTAGAGATTTGTCTGCAACCCCGTTTGCAAGGTGGCGTGTCGCATATTTGCCAGCACTTCGTCCTGCTTTTTTTGCAAGTATTTTGATTGTATTTATCCAATCGATTGAAGAGTTTGCAGTTGCTTTTATTTTAGGTTCACCAACTTTCGTGACAATCCCAACCTTGCTCTTTTCTACTATGGGTCAAGATTTTGTTAGACCTAATGCTGCGGTTCTATCTTTAATACTCGTTGTACCTAATGTTTTCCTGATGCTTTTTTTAGAGAAGTTATTAAGATCAGCTAATCCAGCCATGATTTCAGGCAAAGGATTAAAGTAAATAAATTTGTAATATTTTTAAAATCATTTTGTAACAACTAAAAGTTAGTATTTCTTTTTTGGAGAAAATTATGATTAAAAAATTATTTATAACAATTATGGCGAGTTTTTTTTCCTTTGTAATGGCTGGTACAGCTTTTGCTGGAGGGCATATAAATTGGTCTGAAGTTGAAACGAAAGCAAAAGAAGAGGGTGAAGTATTCTGGTTTAACTGGTATCTTGAGGAGCCCCTTCAAAATTTTGCTAAAAAATTTGAAGATGAATATGGAATAAAAGTTACTGTTCCAGCTGGTGAAAATCAAATCAACCTAGATAAAGTTGTAGCTGAAAAAGATCGTGCTAAAGGTGATGTAGATGTTTTATCAATTGGTTTTAATCGTGTTCCTGATTTGGCAATGGATGATTTATTTATCAAATTAGCTGATAGTTTACCAGCAGATGCTAATAGAACGCCTGAGATGGCAGGTATAGATGGTTTAGGGTATGCATATGCTTTTTGGGGAAACCAATCTGGTATTGCCTATGATCCTGAATTTGTAGCTAAAGATGATTTGCCGCAAACAACAGCTGAATTTCAAGCTTTTTGGAATAACAATCCTGGAAAATTTGGTTTTAACTTTGAAAATGGAGGTTCAGGACCATCTTTTTTCTTAAATGTTATCAAAAATTTAACAGATGTAGATTTTGATAATGGCGAATCAACTGATGCAAAAATAGCACAAGTTATGCCTTCGTTTGAATACTTCAATAATGGAGCAGAAAATTATATCATTACTGGAGGTAATGCTGATAGCATCCAACGAATTAGTGATAGAGAATTATGGATGGCACCTGCATGGGAAGATCACTTGGCTGGATTAATGAATAGAGGTGAAGTGCGAAAAGGTATTGCGTATTATATTCCTGAAATGGGTATGTATGGTGGTGGAAATGGAATAGTAATTCCAAAAAATGCCCCTAATCCTAATGCTGCTTTATTCTTTGCTAACTGGTTATTATCTGCAGAAACACAAACTGCTTTTAACACCGAGTTTGGAACAGCGCCGATGCATAAGCTAGCGGATGATTCAAATGCACTTGTTCCTAATAGTCAACGTGCTTTTAGAACAAACTGGGCTGCTCAACCTTTCAGAGGTGAAGTAGAAGAAATGTTTGTTGAAAATGTTATCTTAGAGAGATAATTTTTGAATAAAAAAATCTAGGCTATTCCCATAGCCTAGATTAAGACAAACTTATTAAAGTTTAATAATTATTTTTCTTCAGTTTGTTCCATACTTTAGATTAGATCCAAATAATAAAAATTTAATATTCAATTAATACGTCTGTAAAAAAAATTTTTAATATTTTTTACCACTCACAATATTATTTCTTCCTGTTTATCACCATTATGTTTGAGTGGGATTAAGTTCTAACTTTCGATTCTTGGTCAAATATATTTTGAGTTTATTATTTTTAAATTCATAAATTTTTAATAATTCGCAATTAAAAAATTAAGTTTGAGGAGATTAATTAAATGAAAAATAATTTTAAAAAAAATATATTAATTTGTTTTTTTATTTTTATAGCTAATTCTGCCCTTGCTCAATCTTTTGTTGTTTCTAATACAAAAGATAACGGTGATGGATCTATTAGGAGCGCTATAGAAAATGCAAATAAGTCAAATGATGCTAACGTAATTTATATAGTAACTGAGAATGATATTAAAATTTTATCATCTTTAAGTTACACAAATAAATCCCCATTATTTATTTATGGTCAAGGTCAGACAGTTCATGCGCAGGATGATTTTACTATTCTTGAGTCTAAAAATGGTGCTGACATGTCAATTCATTCATTGAACTTTAAGGGGCCAGGTGGATTTGACATTGAAAACCGTGCCGATTTAGATGGAGTTGGTGGAAAAGGCATTTTGTTAAATGTTAGAGATAATCAGAATGGTATAGTTAAGTTGGTACTCAATGATGTAAAAGTTTCGGATGTTGCTAACCACGGAATACATGTTTCAGATTGTGATGTTGGTGCAACTTGTGGCGCAGGTGGTGGTGGTGCGGGTGGAGGCTCACCTGCCTCTATCTCTGTATCTTTGAACAATGTTATTGTAGACAATGTAGGTCAAGGAATGTTTGATGCTGATGGTTTAAGAGTAGATGAACGAGATAATGGAGATCTCATTGCGTCTATTTTAAACTCTTCTTTTACTAGAGTAGGTGCTGACGGAGTAGAGCTTGATGAAGGTCAAGCTGGATCGGTTATCGCGCAAATTGAAAATACATCATTTAATAACAATGGTTATTATTGCCACCCAGATATTTTGGAGGCCTATCTCCCTGAAGAAGACGAAGGTGAATTTGAAGATGGTCAGATGACTGAATCAGCTGTACCACCTGCTATTACTGGATCTCCAGATGATGGTTGTTTTGAGAGAGAAGTAAGTCTTTATGACAGTGGTTTTGTTGAAGAATACGAATTTGGTATAGATGTTGATGATGGGTTTGATGTCGATGAAGCAGGTCCTGGAGATATCTACGCTGAAGTAATTCGATCAACAATTATTGGTAACTGGGATGAAGGTCTTGACTTTGATGAGGAACAAGAAGGATCAATTAACATGACAATCATTGATACAATTGCTCTAAGAAATACAGATGATGGATATAAACATTCTGAAGAAGGCCCAGGGAATGTAAGTGCTTTTATTATCAATTCATCATCTGAAGACAATGGTGGAAAAGGCTTCGTTTTCGAAGAAGAAGAAGCTGGCAATGTTATGATCATGGCACAAGATGTTACTACATCCAATAATGATGATAGTGATGGAACTGGAATGGAACTTGTCCAAGAAGATTCAGGTTATGGTATAGTCAGATCTATTTCTTCAAGTATTGAAGATGGATTTGATATAGAAGGAGTTGAGTCGATTAAATAAAAGTTAAATTCTTGAAGCTGGATATATTCCAGCTTCAAATTTTTAAATTAAACTTAGCTCTTGATTTGAGTTTTGCTGAACCCACCCAGATAAGCTTGGATTTTTAATAAAAAATTGTGGGTAGAAAATTTTTTCTCTTAGTTTCAAAATCTTATTTTTTTTTAATTTTCATTGCCAGTTGATAATGCATTAAGAGAGGGCATAACCTCGATCATCCTCTGCGCCAGGTCTCTTCCTTTTTTTTCTTATAAGGGCTTTAATGTAATTTCTGCAGAAAGTTGAGAGGAGCTAAAAATAACAACAAAAAAATTAAAAACTAAAATTTTATATAAATTTTTCATAATTTAATGACACGCAATATTATACTTTTTTAATCTATAATAATTATATGGCCACGGCGTTAGAAAACCTGCAAGAAGCATTATAGGTATTACCCACCATACAAGTTTAGCACCACCCATAATGATCCAGTCAACTGCATTCATGGCTATTTCCATAGACACCATTGAAATTAAACTCATTCCTATGGCTGTTTTGAAAGCTTTGCTGATAATCATTTGTCTTGATAAAACGACAGTCTCTAAAATGATGCTAGTAATAATACCATTAATGATTGCTAGGATCATAATATAAAGAGTAGGCCAAGGAATGTCAGTTAATTGAAAATAAAGTATGGTTCCAAAATCGCCAATACTACATCCTAGCAAACACCAAGCAGTATTTTTAGCACTTCTTCTCCATGTATGTTTACATTTCCAATGAAAACGAGGTTTTGGTTTTGAATTATCAATTGTTGTTACAGTATTCATTAAAATTTTATTTTATTAACCATGCCATCTTCATAATGTCCTGGAACATTACAAGCTAACTCCAGATCTGTATTATCACCAAATTGCCAAATCAATTCACCGCTATCACCTGGCTCTAATAAAACACTATTACCATGATCATGTTTCATTGATGGGTTCATTTTGGCCATCTTCATCATTTGATCCATATCTATATAATCAGGAAACAATACACCCATTTCGGTCATCATCGCCATTTCTGGTTGATGTTTTATATGCTGTTCTTTAGTTCCAATGTTAAACTCATGGACAAATTCACCTTTGTTTTCAATAATAAATTTAACTGTTTGCCCTTTTTTGACTTTAATTGAGCTCGGTTTAAAATAGTTGTCATACATGCTTACACGAACTACTTTTCTTACATCTTTTTTATCACCAATCTTACCAACGCCTGCAGATGATGCAGCTAATAAATTAAATGCAAATAAAAGATTTAGTAAAAAAATTATTAGATATTTCATTTTTTCTTTCCTTATTATACTTATAGGGAGTATAAGTATATATTTATATGGCAAAATCAAGACATCCAGATCACGGAGATAAATTAAAGAGACTTCACCGTATTGCCGGTCAAATAAACGGTATTGAAAAGATGATTACCGATAAAAAATACTGTGTGGATATTCTTCAGCAGACACGAGCTGTTATAGCGGCTTTAAAATCAGTAGAGCAGTTGATATTAAAAGATCATATGAATGCTTGTGTATCCTCTGCAATGAAAAGCAAAAAGATTAGTGATCAAAACAATAAAATAAACGAAGTGTTAAAATTAATTAACAAGTTCAATTAATGACTAAAAATATCTTCTATGGAATAATCATTTTTATATCTCTAGTTTTATTAGTATGGTTCCAACTCAAAGATCCTAATATGAGCTCTAAAATGTCCAATTTGATTTCTCCAGCAAATGCTAAAAATATAGATATCTTCAAGGGCATGGAATTATATAATAAAAACTGTGCGTCATGTCATATGGGTAATTTAGCTGGTAATCCTGATTGGAAATCAGGAGTTGATGAAGATGGTCAAAGATTGCCTCCTCCACTTAATGGGACAGGACACACTTGGCATCATTCACCAGAGCAATTATTTCAAATCACCCGTTACGGATACAAAAAATTTGATCCGAATTATAAAGGCAAGATGTTGGGTAATGAAGATCTCAGTGAAGATGATGTTTGGTCAATACTTGAATATGTTAAAAGTATGTGGCCAGAAAATATTAGAACCAAATACGACTCTCACTTTAGTGAATAAGCCTAGTGATCTATTTTACCACCAACCACGAGGGATTTACTGCAGTCTTTACACACACCATAAATTTCTAAATTATGTTTTGCGTATTTAAAATCAGCCTGCTCACTTTGTTTTGCAAAATAGGAAGGTAAATTCTTTTGTGTTAATTCA
>ERZ802831.182-NODE-182-length-32836-cov-75.7663_pt1 | contig 32836 bp, 25 predicted proteins | sample MGYA00345655_ERZ802831 | MGnify/ENA primary metagenome ERZ802831 (study PRJEB30503, sample SAMEA104212376) | marine metagenome | biome: Westerlies Biome; feature: [SRF] surface water layer (ENVO:00010504) within the epipelagic zone...; material: water...
CTGGATATTCGCGGCGAGCGAGTCGATGCGGAAATTGTGGCGCTTCCTTGGTTTGAGTCTCAAAAGAAGATTCCAGACACTATTTGAGTGCTGTTTTTGCTTGGCTCGATGCAGTCAAAGTGGCAGTCTTGACACGTCATTTGCTCAGGGTGCTTTGGTGCAGTCCTAACTGAATGCATGCGCTAAATCCTCGATCAAGCTTGATGAATTCTAACCTTGGGGTATGGTGCCTTTTGCTGTTCATTGCGACATTCAAGAGCGAGTCGTCTTTAACGTAGGTATTGCGACTATGTCGGTTTACAATAGCTTGCTTTGACGGTTTGGTTTGGGAGTTTTTTCATGAAAAGTAGAGCCGCAATAGCGTTCAAGGCGGGGGCCCCACTCGAGATTGCCGAGGTGGATGTTCAGGGCCCGCGCGCAGGCGAGGTCATGGTTGAGATCAAAGCCACGGGGGTATGCCATACAGACGCTTTTACACTCTCAGGTGACGATCCGGAGGGCGCATTCCCTGCTATTTTGGGTCACGAAGGCGCCGGTATTGTTGTCGAAATTGGCGAAGGGGTGAAGTCAGTCAAGCCTGGTGATCACGTGATTCCGCTGTACACCCCAGAGTGTCGGGAGTGTAATTTTTGTTTGCACCCGAAAACGAATCTATGCCAAGCAATCCGAGAAACTCAAGGTCAGGGTCTGATGCCAGACCAGACAAGTCGCTTTACCTTAGATGGGGAGCCGATCCTTCATTACATGGGTTGCTCAACATTTTCGAATTTTACCGTTCTCCCTGAAATTGCTGTGGCAAAGGTTCGCGAGGATGCGCCGTTTGACAAGATTTGTTACATCGGTTGCGGCGTTACCACAGGTATTGGCGCCGTTGCGTTCACAATGAAAGTCGAGGCGGGCTCAACTGTCGCGGTCTTTGGCTTGGGTGGGATCGGTTTGAACGTGATTCAAGGCGCCCGAATGGTCGGAGCGACGCGAATTATCGGTATCGACTTGAATCCAGCAAAAGCTGATCTCGCGCGCCAATTTGGCATGACCGATTTTGTTAACCCCAATGAAGTTGATAACGTGGTTGATCATCTTGTTCAAATGACAGGTGGCGGTGTTGATTACAGTTTTGAATGCATTGGCAATGTCAATTTGATGCGACAAGCGCTGGAGTGTTGTCACAAGGGATGGGGACAAAGCTGTGTCATTGGCGTCGCTGGCGCAGGTCAAGAAATAGCGACACGGCCCTTTCAGCTGGTGACGGGACGTTCATGGCGCGGCTCTGCGTTTGGTGGCGCTCGCGGACGAACTGACGTTCCGAAAATCGTTGACTGGTATATGGAAGGTAAGATCAATATCGATGAGATGATTACTCACACCATGCCTTTGAGCCAGATAAACGACGCGTTTGATTTAATGCATGCGGGCAAAAGTATACGTTCGGTGGTCACGTACTGATGTCGATAGAGTTGCTGTCTTCGGTTAGATGCTTTGCTGGCGAACAACGCCGATACCAGATTGATTCAGAGGCGCTGTCGGGAAAGACGATCTTTTCTTTGTTTTTACCGGAGGCTTCGACCGCGACCTCTGTTCCCGTACTTCTTTACCTGTCGGGCCTTACCTGTACTGATGAAAATGCAGTCACCAAGGCTGGTGCGCAACGTGTAGCCAGCGAGCTTGGTATTGCAGTTGTTTTCCCCGATACCAGTCCGAGAGGCGAGGATGTCGCGGACGATCCAGCCGGTGCCTACGATTTGGGTTTAGGGGCGGGTTTTTATCTGAATGCAACGCAGGCGCCTTGGTCGCAGCACTATCGGATGGAGACCTTTGTGGTAGAGGAGCTGCTAACAGTTTTGTCTCAAATTGGAGCAGTCGATACGACCAGAGTTGGCGTATGTGGCCATTCAATGGGTGGCCATGGTGCCTTGACGCTGGCCTTGAAATACCCGGGTAAGTTCACGTCTGTCAGTGCTTTTTCACCGATTTGCGCGCCGGCGAGCTGTCCTTGGGGTCAAAAAGCGTTTAATGCTTATCTGGGTCCTGACAATGACGAATGGAAACAGCATGATGCAAGTGAGCTGATCCGAGCTGGTGCAAAGCCGTTTCCACTATTGATTGACCAGGGGTCGGCTGATCCCTTCCTCGCTGAGCAGCTCAGACCAGAGGTATTACTCAGTGCCTGCGAAGATCGGGATTTCTCGGTGACCTATCGGGAGCACCAAGGATTTGACCACAGCTACTTTTTTATCGCCTCATTTATTGAAGATCATCTCAGATTCCACGCAACACACCTGACTTCGTCTTGACAGCACACTCTGAGATCAGTCGACAGCGCAGCAGCAATAGCGCCCTGGTCGCATCCATCAAATCGCCAGAAAAAGATCCAAACCACTGAGCACCAACACCAAGCGCAGTATCAATTTTGAGCGCTTATCGAGCGCGTCAAATTGTTTCTTGAGTTCCGCGAGTTCCTCTTTGGCTGTATCGCCCGCCTCGGTGATTTTTTCTCGGCTTGCGGCAATTGCACCCGCCGCCACGACGCCCGCTGACGAGACGCCCATGGCACGCAGCAGTCGGCGTCTGCTGAGTAAGGAGGTGTCAGGCGTATCGTTGCTATCGGCGGTCATAATTTGTGCCTAGGTGTGTCTTCGTGGTCATAGTCTGCTTGGCGGGTGTCAGTTTAGACCCCACCATCAGCCCCTGTTGAATACGGGTTTGCGTTTTTCCATAAACGCCATCATACCCTCTTGCGAATCGGGCGTCCCCAAGGTGTTTTTCACGGCTTGCTTCTCATCCTCGAGTGATTCAGCGAGCGTTTTTGACTCAAAGCCAACAATCGTCTCGAGCACGCCTTTAACAGCGAGCCTTGGTTGTGCTGCTAATTCTTCTCCGAGTGCTTGCGCTCGCGCCTTGAGTTCTGCGATAGGGACGAGCTCGGTGACAAGTCCAATCCGCAGGGCCTCTTCGCCATCAATTTTTCGCGCGCGAAGAATCATATCGAGTGCATGCTGACGTCCGACGACACGCGGTAGCCTCGCGGATCCGCCCCAGGCCGGTACGCTACCCAGGTCCATTTCTGGCAGGCCGATTTTTGCGCCTTCGCTTGCTGCAATTCGAAAGTGACAGGCCAGTGGAAGCTCAAGCCCCGCGCCCAGACAAAAACCGAAAAAAGTGGCGATAGACGGTTTCCCACCATGCTCGATCATATCCAGGACCCGGTGTCGCTGGTCAAAGAACGCTTCGGGACTGCCGGCACGCTTGATGCCCTCGGGAATTTGCCGAAGATTCATACCGGCTGAAAAATTAGCAAGACCCTCAGCGGTAAACACGATTGCTCGGATACTGTCATCCGCGAGCACCTCGGGTAGCTGCTGTTCCAGCCGATCGATGTAGTCAACGGGCATGAGATTGTAGGGCTCGTCGTTCACGCTGAACGTCGCAACATGGTTGGTTACCGAATATATATACGGCTCTTTCATGGCCTTTATCCTCGTCTTGATCACGTTTGGATTGTTCAAGTGTGATGGCTAGTCAACCTGCCACCCAGCGAGTGATTTGTACATAACGTAGGCATCAACGTAGCCGCGCTCTGGGTGATTGAAGGCTGCTGGCAGCGTGCCCGCGATATCAAATCCCAGTGTTTGCCACAGCGCGACTGCCGGCTCGTTGCTCGACGCCACGAAGTTAAACTGCATGGCCAGAAAACCGAGTTTTACTGCAACGACTTGAGAGTGCTCGCACATACTGCGTGCCACACCCAAGCCTCTGGCGTGCGAGGCCACCATATAGCCGCAATTACAGACATGGTTGCCCGGGCCGCTCTGGTTTTCTTTTATGTAATACGTGCCGACGATCTGTCCCTCACGTTCGAAGACGTAGGTGCGCACTGGCAACGTCATCCAGAGGTGCTCGGCTTCAGCGGTGTTGATATCGGTCGGATAGGCGTAGGTATCGCCCGCTGACGCAATCTCCCGAAAGATAGGCCAGATGTTTTGCCAGTCGGCAGCGGTAGCCTCGCGAATCATGATTTAGAAGATCGTATATATGAAGGGTGCCAACGCAGATCCCTGCGTCATTACGACCAACACACCGAGTATGAGCATGATTCCTATAATGGGCGCCATCCATAACTTCTTGCGCTCACGCATAAAGCCCCAGAGATCTTTTAGTAGATCAAACATTAATACGGTCTCTCAAAGTGATCACGGGGACGAGCTATACTCGCCACGCGGTAACTGTCTTGCGAATGATCTGTGGCCTTGTGCGACAGCGCATCACGGCCCATGACGCTCATCAACGCGCCAATGGGAACAAACACGCCATAGTAAAGCGCAAACATGATGATACGGGTATTGATGTAACCGGCGATTAGACCAAAACGCATCCAAATCCGATAAAACGGTTGCAGCGCAGAAGGTGCGGTCAATGAAATAATGCAAAGCAGTGAAGCTATTATCCAGGGCCATCGCGGGAAGCTATGGTTAAAAAACCATGGCAGCAAGACGCCGAAGAGCGCGACAAGGATAGCCCCAAAAAGAAGGCCAAACTGACGGAGTTCGCTGGCCGTCACTGGTGGTGCGATGGGCGTTTTAACTTTGTGCGTCTTTGTCATATTGATCAGTCTAACTGGAATTCTTCCTTCCATGCGTCATCGTGGTCCCAGACGGGTTGCTGCTCTTTTACCAAGAGTGCGTTTTCCAGTACCAAGACGTCCATTTCGGTCCTCATGAAGCAGCGGTAAGCGTCTTCGGGTGTGCAGACAATCGGCTCACCGCGAACGTTAAATGAGGTATTGATAAGGATGGGACAGTTCGTAATGTCCTCAAATGCGCAGAGGAGATCGTAGAAACGTGGATTAGTGTCAGCATGGACTGTCTGCAATCGTGCCGAGAAATCGACATGCGTGATGGCAGGAATCTTGGAGCGACACACATTGAGTTTCTCAAGACCGAACAGGGCCTCTTGCTCGTCTGACATGGTGTCACAATGTTCTTCTCGCACGGTGGCCACCTTGAGCATGTAGGGGCTATCAGACGTTGTGTTGAACCAGTCTGATACCGCTTCGGCTTTAATGGCCGGTGCAAAGGGTCTGAATGATTCTCGGTTTTTAATTTTAAGATTCATCGCAGATTGCATGATCGGGGAGCGCGCATCGCCAATAATCGAGCGGGCACCCAAAGCGCGTGGACCAAACTCCATCCGGCCACTAAACCAACCAACAACGTTACCCAGAGCGAGGGCTTGTGCGACCTCGGGTAATAAGTCGGCGTCATTCAGCCGTTGAAACGGTGCATCTACGCTAGCCAAGTAGTGTTCGATCTCAACTTGGTTGAATGATTTACCGAGATAAGCGCCTTTCATGATGTCTGCGGCGTTCTGGGCATTCCGCGGTTTGTCCAGATACTCATGCCAGGTCGCGAGCGCCGCACCCAATGCGCCACCTGCATCACCAGCAGCCGGTTGTATCCAGATGCTCTTGAAGGGTCCCTCGCGCTCCAGCCGGCCGTTGGCAACACAATTGAGCGCGACACCGCCGGCGAGGCACAGATGATCTACATCGAGTTCCGCGTAAATCGTCGCAGCAAGTTTCAGGACAATCTCTTCTGTAACCACCTGAATGGACGCGGCGATGTCCATTTCGCGCTGAGTTAGTTCGGCTTCAGGCTGTCGGGGCGCACCGCCAAAAAGCGTATCAAATCTACGATTTGTCATGGTAAGCCCGGTGGCATAATTGAAATACCGCATATTTAAGCGAAAAGTGCCGTCGGGTTTGATGTCGATCAGGTGTGTCTTGATGAGTTCGACAAAGCGAGGCTCGCCGTAGGGTGCAAGCCCCATAAGCTTGTATTCGCCCGAGTTGACTCTAAAACCGGTGTAGTAGGTAAACGCGGAATACAACAAACCCAAAGAGTGGGGAAATTGAATTTCCCACTGAGGGGCTAGGGTATTTCCATCTCCCAGCCAGACCGAACTCGTGGCCCACTCACCCACGCCGTCGAGGCAAAGTACCGCCGCTCTGCGGTATGGGCTGGCAAAAAAAGCCGAGGCGGCGTGTGAGCCGTGGTGTTCATGGAACAACAGTGGCGGGAGTTGTTCCTGACCAAGCCCAGACAAGCTGGATAGTTCACGTTTCAACGTAACTTTCAAAAAAAGCTTTTCTTTCAGCCAGACTGGAATGGCGAGCACAAACGAGCGAAATCCGCGAGGCGCAAAAGCAAGATAGGTTTCTAACAAGCGTTCAAATTTCACCAACGGTTTGTCGTAAAAGGTGATGTAGTGAATGTCCTCGAGTTTCAGACCGGCCTCGTCGAGACAGTATTGAATGGCGTTTTTGGGAAATGCCGCATCGTGTTTCTTTCGAGTAAAGCGTTCTTCTTGCGCAGCAGCTACGATGTCGCCATCGACTAGCAGCGTGGCTGCACTGTCGTGATAGTAGGCGGAGAGGCCAAGCACGTTGATTGATCCGGTCATTGCAGGTTAACTACCGCCGCTCTTGGTTAAATTAAGTGCGTTTATTACGATGTGGCGCACCTCTAAAGGATAGTGTCTAGTGCAGAACACGCGAAATCTACTGTTTACGATCATAACGGTTGTGGTGATACCACTGCTATTTTTTGTAGTGCTTGAGTTCGCATTGCGAGTCGCGGGTGTCGGAACGAGTTACAGCTACTTTACGTCCATCGAGATAGACGACGAGCCGTATTACCAAGAAAATCCAGATTTTGCCGATCAGTTTTATCCGCCCTCGTTGAATGTGGGGCCGTTGCAAAACACGTTTGCGCAAGCGCCATCAGATGATCGAGTCCGCGTCTTTGTGCTGGGAGGCTCAGCTGCAATGGGCTTCCCCCACAAAAATCATGGCGTGGATCGATTGCTTGCGACGCAGCTTCGCGCACTTTTTCCCGAGAGAGAGGTTGAAGTGATCAATACCGCCATGACCTCGGTGAACTCCCATGTAGTGCAGCAGGTGGCCGCTACATTGCCCCCCAATTCAGCTGATGTGGCCGTTGTCTTAATGGGTAACAACGAGGTTGTGGGACCATACGGGCCCGGGACGTTTAACCAAAATTTCTTGTCAAGTTTATCAGCGATTCGGGGTCTTCAGGCGCTGAAACGAACTCGCTTGTGGCAGCTACTCGACAGTTCGCTTACTGACGTTCGGGCGTCGGACGCAAAAGCCGACCTCGAGTGGCAAGGTATGCAAATGTTCGTTGACAACGGGGTTGCTGAGAATGACCCACGGATGGCGTTTGTGTACGAGCACTACGAGCAAAATCTCAGGGATATCATCGCTACGCTTAATGCGAAAGGCATGCACGTCGTGTTATCGACGGTACCCGTTAATCTTCGTCAGTCGGCGCCTTTTTTATCGATCAATGCTGAGGATTTATCCGAGAGTGACGAAGATCGATTGGGCGGGTTACGCGAGCGAGCAGCTAATGAAGCCAACAGAAATCGCTGGCGAGAGGCACAGGAACTGTTAGAGCAGGCACTGCTCATTGACCCAGGATATGCGGATACTCATTTTCAATTAGCTACCAGCTTAGAGCGCCAAGGTGATTACGCGCGAGCGAGGCGCCATTTTGAGCGCGCCCTTGACCTCGATGGCTTACGATTCCGCGCTGACACGAAGATTAATACGATCATTGAACGTGTGGCGCGAGATTACGATGAAGCAGATCTGAGTTTTGTTCATGGACTGAAAGCTTTTGACAGAGCGAGTGCGCCTTATGCTCCGGGTTGGGATTTATTGGTGGAGCACGTTCATTACGATTTTGATGGTAATGCGATTCTAGCTCGTAGTTTCGCGCGAGCAATTGCTGAACACCTTCTGCCGAAAGAGGCGCCGACAAAGGCGCCAACGTTGTTAAGCAGTCAGGAGGTAGCGGCCCGAATCGGTTTTCCAAATCACGAAACCATAGAAAATATAAAGAATCTGCAAGGCATGGCAGCGCAACCACCGTTTCCCGGGCAGAGTAACTATCAGGACTACCTCGACTTTTTAGCCTCTCGTCTGGCAAGCGTGACGGCCGAGGTGGGTGCACCAGAGGATGCCGTCAGACGCCGTCAGCAGGTCTTGATTGAGGGTACTGCCGATTGGAAACTGCATTTCGAAATGGCGGCACTAGCACGTCATCTTAAGAACAAGCAGGCGCAGTACTATCACCTTGACCAATTATTTGACCTTTACCCGCACAACCGCGAGAGCTACATCAATTTGGCTACTTTGCTAAGCCAAGATGGACGCTGGAGTGAGGTGATTCCGCTTTTAGAGCGCTCACTGAAATACACCCGCGGACGCGACGAGCCCACCGTTGAAGCCATTGGATGGCTGGGTACTGCCAATTTGAGAGTTGGAAACAGCAAGGAAGCGACTGAATTACTGCTGTCGATACCCAAAGAATACCCAGACCAGATCGGGATGAGCCTTCGTGCCTATGGCAACCTCATCAAGCACAGCGTCGACACGGGCAATACTGAGGCGACTAAGCAGTATCTCTCGGAGGTACAACGTTACGCCGACGATATGATCGCATCGGGTAATAGCGCTCGCTATCCGAGATTAAATAGCCGAATGGCGCAGCTCATGACCATGGGCGGGAACAAGGCAGCTGCAACGACTTGGCGGCAGAGACCATAGTTGATTCGAATCACCGACTCGTTTGAGCGGTTTTTGCCTAAACGCGCATACTTATGTTAAATCAGGTGTCAGGATATTTGGAGACATCACTATGACTGCAGCACTAATAGAGAAAAACTGTGAGCACGGTGTACTTTGGCTGACGCTTAATAATGAGCTACAGCGCAACCCACTCTCGAGTGAGATGCTCGCAGAAATCACGTCGGCACTAGCGTCTGGCTACGATGATCCTGATGTGCGCTGTGTTGTCATCGCTGCTCGCGGGCCTGTTTTCTCAGCGGGTCATGACTTATCTGAAATGGCCAGGGGTGCTGGCGAGACACAGGAGGACTGGCGCGCTCGCGTTATGTCGATTCTCGAGTCCTGCGCAGCGATGATGCAGCGCATTGTTCACGGCCCTAAAGCCGTGATTGCCTGTGTTCAAGGTACGGCTACTGCCGCTGGCTGTCAGTTGGTTTCGGCCTGCGACCTCGCCATCGCATCGAGTGACGCCAAATTTTGTACGCCGGGCGTCAATTTGGGCGCGTTTTGCACTACGCCAATGGTGGGTATTGGCCGAAATTTGTCACGAAAACATGCGCTGGAAATGGCTCTCACAGGTGAGTTCTTTGATGCTCGTGACGCCGAACGATTTGGCCTCATTAATCGCCATGTCCCCGCTGGCGATGTGCTGGTAGAGACCCGTACGTTGGCGGAGCGTATCGCATCGCGCTCGCCGCAAAGCATTCGTGATGGCAAGACTGCGTTTTACACACAGATAGAAATGCCATTGAACGACGCATTCGAACATGCCAATCGGGTGATGGTCGAGGCGATGACCTCGGAAGAATCGCGTCTTGGGGTGGAGGCATTTTTTGACAAACGCGCGCCTGACTGGCGTTAAAAACATGCTGATCGAGACCGATAAGGGTCTGGCAGCATTGCTAACCCGAGTGCGACATATCGCGTTGGTGGGAGCGAGTCAAAAGCCGGAGCGCCCGAGTTACCAAGTGATGCAATTTCTCTTGGCGGAGGGTTACCGCGTCACGCCGGTCAATCCTATGCTGGCGGGCCAACGGCTTCAGGGGCAGCTGGTGATGGGCGGACTCGCGGACATAGACGCAGCGGTTGACATGGTTGACGTGTTTCGCGAGGGCCGAGCGTTGCCGGGTATCGTTGAGGAGGCTGTTTCTTTGGGCGTGTCTGCGCTTTGGACTCAGCTTGAGGTAAGGCACTCCGAGGCTGAAGTGAATGCGCTTGCACAGGGGTTAGATCTGGTGGTTGATAAATGCCCTCAGCAAGAATTGCCTCGACTTAGGGCGCTTGGCTTGATGTAAGCCAAGCACGAGCTAAAAGCACCGCTACGTAACGTGACCCTGTCGCCGCTTTGCCATGCCCTAATCCGTCAGCGGCACACCTACAGGCGATTACCTTTGGTTTCCTCCAGTTGTGACAGCGACAGGAGGGTTAAGACAGCGGCGATAGCAATGTAGACCGAGACGTAAAAAATGCCGAAGCTATCCCACAAGAGAACCGCAATTGTGGGTGCCAGCGCTCCGCCAATAATGGCGCCTATCTGGTAGCCGAGCGAGGCACCTGAATAGCGGACCTCTGTGGTGAATAGCTCTGTGAAGTACGCCGCCTGAGGCCCGTATTGCATGCCCAGGAATACCAGTCCCATGGTGATCGCCAAGCAAATCAGCACGGTATCGCCTGTATCGATCAGCGGAAACAAGGCAAACCCCCACAGACCGGTCAATATCGCGCCCCAGCGGTAAACGTGTTTGCGCCCCAATCGATCGGATAGTCCGGAGAAATAGAACTGTGTTGGCACCATAATAGCCGCGGCAATTAAGACCGCGGTGAGCATGAGATTCTTAGACAGCATTAAAGAAGGCGATTGCATCCCGTAAGAGATGACAAACGCAATCAAAATATAAAACGTGACTTGAACCGACAGAAAAGCACCCGCAGCCAGCATGATGCGTTTTGGGTACTTTCGAATAGCCTCAATGACGGGCGAGCGCTCAACGACGGCTGTAGGCTTATCAACAGCTTTTTGTGCCTCGCTCAAGGATTTAAAGGCGTCGGTATCCTCGATCTTGAGTTGAATGTACATCGAGATGCCGATCAGGACGATGCTGGCAATAAAGGGAAGTCGCCAACCCCATTCCATGAAAGCCTCATCGCTCATCGACGTACTCACACCAATAAACGCAAGGTTAGCTAAAACCACGCCAATCGGCGCCCCCGCTTGCGCATAGGCGCCGTACCATCCCCGACGCTCAGCTGGCGCACTCTCTGTTACCAGCAGCATGGCACCACCCCATTGTCCGCCAATGGCGAGGCCTTGAATAAATCGTAAAGCAACGAGTAGTAGCGGAGCCGCGATACCGATAGAGGCATAGGTTGGTAAAAAGCCAATGAGGGTTGTTGTGACGCCCATCATCATGAGCGCTACAACCAATGTACGTTTACGACCGATGCGGTCGCCAAAGTGGCCAAAAACGATGCCACCGAGAGGCCGCGCTAAAAAGCCCACGGCGAGCGAACTGAAGCTGATTAACAGCGCTGTTGTTGGGTCTTCCTGCGGGAAAAATGCTTGAGGAAAAATGACAGCTGCTGCGGTGGCGTAGAGAAAAAAGTCGTACCACTCTATGCTCGTTCCCGCTAGAGAGGTCATGGCGACCCGTCGCATATTTTTTTGTTGGTCTTGCCCAGTAACGTTGCTCATTGTCATATCTCTTATTCGTTGTCGTGCGCGCTGCTTGGCCGGAACGAGTCCACCGGCTGTAACAAAGGCGATCATCTGTATTCATCTAATAGTGAGATTAACCATGGGTCAAGATCATGAGTATCGAGCGAAGCATTCTGCTGACGGACTCAATCTGTGCAATCATTGCGCGCGACGCCAACATTTTGAGTGAAAAGAATCGTATGACTTCAGCTACCACCTCTGAGTTTTTCGACAAGACGAGTACCCTGCCGCAGCAAAAAAGCTTTGTTAACGGTGCCTATGCGGAGTCCAGATCAGGCGAGATATTTCAGACCGTGCATCCCGGCACCGGGCACGTCATTTGCGATGTTCAGATTGCAGATCAATCCGTGGTCGATGCCGCTGTCTCTGCCGCCGCTAACGCGTTTACCAGCTGGTCGGCAACTCCCGCTGCAGAAAGAGGACAGATTCTTCGCCGTGCGGCCGTGCTGCTGCGTGAGCGCAATCAAGAGCTCGCCGAGCTCGAGACGCTTGATACGGGCAAGGCCATTCAGGAAACCAGTGTCATTGACGTGGCGAGTGGCGTTGAGGTGCTGGAGTACTATGCAGGAGTAGCTCAGAGCCTGCAGGGATCTCACATTGATCTGCCACCCGAAGCCTTTGCCATCATGCGTCGCGAGCCCCTCGGCGTCTGCGCCGCGATTGGCGCCTGGAATTACCCGATTCAGATCGCACTGTGGAAATCGGCCCCGGCATTGGCATGCGGCAATACGATGGTCTTTAAGCCCTCTGAAATTACGCCGTTAACAGCGCTCAAACTGGCGGAAATTTATAAAGAGGCAGGGTTACCTGACGGTGTCTTTAATGTTGTTTTGGGCGCTGGTGCCACCGGCAGTGCGCTGGTGGCGCATCCCAATGTTGCCAAGGTTTCCCTGACTGGGTCTGTGGCGACGGGGAAGCGTGTTGCAGCAATGGCCGCGGATACGCTGAAAAAGGTCACCTTAGAGCTGGGCGGGAAATCGCCGATCATCATTTTTGACGACTGCGACAAAGAAAGCGCTATTAATGCGGCGTTGGCGGCAAATTTTTACTCGACCGGGCAGGTTTGCTCAAACGGTACACGGGTATTTGTTCATGACAGGATGTTCGATGCCTTTGTTGATGAGGTGGTAGACAGGTCAAAGGCCATTGTTATCGGAGACCCCTTTCACCCAGACACGCAAATGGGCCCGCTAGTTTCGGCACAGCAATTGGACAAAGTGATGGGCTATTTGTCCGAGGCTCGAACGTCTTCTAATGTGACTCTGTTATGCGGCGGTGATGTCAGCAGCGGTGACGACAAAGAGGGTGGCTATTTTATTACACCGGCAGTGGTCGTTGCCGAGACTGATGACCACCCCATTGTGACGGAAGAAGTCTTCGGGCCCGTCATGACTGTGTTGAAGTTTAGCGATGAGGATGACGTTCTTAATCGGGCAAATAACACGCGTCTGGGTTTAGCTGCAGCAGTCTTTAGTGAGAACTTCTCGCGGGCTCACAGAGTCGCCAACGCCCTCAAAGCGGGTATTGTCTGGATTAACGATTACAACATCACACCGGCTGAGATCCCGTTTGGCGGCTATAACGAATCGGGTATTGGCCGGGAGAATGGACTTCAAACCATCGAGCATTTCACTCAGTTAAAAACGATCTATGCCAATCTAGGCAAAGTCGACAGAACATTTTGACGTACTAGACGATGACTGAGGCTGCAACAAAGTCGGTATCAAACTCGCATAAGACTTCTTACGATTACATTATTGTCGGTGGTGGCTCTGCCGGCTGCGTACTGGCTAACCGTTTGTCGGAGGACGCCCACTCGCAGGTGCTCTTGCTAGAGGCGGGTGGCAACGGCCGAAGCCTCTTTGTTGATATGCCCACGGCATTTGCTATTCCCATGGCCTCTAAAGTGTTTAATTGGGGTTACTACAGTGAGCCCGAATCGTCTTTGGACGGACGCGCAATGGATGCAGCAAGAGGTCGGGGTTTAGGCGGATCATCGGCTATCAACGGCATGGTCTATGTACGCGGCCACGCACGCGACTTCGATGAATGGGAGTCGGTGGGTGCAACCGGATGGAATTACCAAAACTGCCTGCCCTATTTTCAACGAGCAGAGACATGGATGCACGGCGGTGACGACTACCGTGGTGGTAACGGTCCGCTAGGCACCTCTAACGGTAACAACCGCAAGAATCCGATTTACCAGGCGTTCATCGATGCCGGAGAGCAGGCAGGCTACGGACTGACCGATGACTACAATGGCTACCGGCAAGAAGGCTTCGGCCCAATGCACATGACTGTGCAAGATGGTGTGCGAGCATCAACCCGACGGGCTTATCTTGAGCCCGCCAGATCCCGAGCTAACTTGACCATCATTACGGGTGCTGAAGTCGATCGTCTCGTGGTGACCGAGGGCATCGCCTCAGCTGTCGTATTCACACGTCATGGGGTTGAACAGCGGGTGACGGCGCGGCGAGAAATTATACTGTCGGCTGGCAGCATTGGGTCTCCCAGTATTTTACAGCGCTCTGGGATAGGTCCGGCATCGGTATTGCAGCAAGCGGGTGTTCGACAAGTCCATGAATTGGCTGGGGTCGGTGAAAATTTGACCGATCACCTAGAGGTCTATTTTCAGTATCGGTGTCGCCAGCCGGTGACGCTCAATGGGCATCTCAGCCCTCTGGCAAAACTCAAGATTGGTGCACAGTGGTTGCTAACCAAAACGGGCTTGGGAGCCAGTAATCACTTTGAGTCCTGTGGCTTTATCCGCACTCGTGCAGGTCTTGAGTGGCCCGATATTCAATACCACTTTTTACCCGGAGCCATCCGCTACGATGGCAAGGCGGCTTTTGATGGGCATGGTTTTCAGGTTCACGTTGGTCCCAATAAACCGGAGAGTCGCGGTCATGTCCGCATCAAAAGCGCAGACCCGCAGCAGGCGCCGGCGATTGTTTTTAATTACCTGGCTACGGAGAAAGACCGCGAGGACTGGCGTATCTGCCTTCGCTTGACGCGCGAAATCTTGTGTCAGCCTGCGCTCGATGAATACCGAGGTGATGAAATACAGCCCGCGGTGGATCTCTCTGATGATGACGCGGTGGATGCGTGGGTGCGCGCCAATGTCGAAACCGCATATCACCCCTCGTGCAGCTGTCGCATGGGGGCGCTAGACGACGACTTGGCTGTCGTGGATCCGGATTGTCGCGTTCGCGGTCTTGGCGGCCTTCGCGTTGTGGACTCTTCGGTGTTTCCACAAATCCCCAATGGCAACCTCAATGCACCGACGATTATGGTGGCCGAGCGCGCAGCGGCACTGATTCGCGGTGAGACCATGCAAACGTCGGTGGCCCCCACATGGATCGCCGATGACTGGCAGACCAAACAACGTGTTGGCGATGCGGTAAGACCTTTAAATGATGATCTGTTGAGATCAGCACCGTGATGACCGCGTTGTCGGTAGCGATGGCCGTGGCGTTAATCACAGCCGGCGGCATTGTACTCAGGTGGCCCATGTATAAATGCATGGGCGATACGCCGCTCCCCACCGCGTCATTTTTGGCTATTTTGTTTACCTCTGGCCTCGATGTTGGGCTTCTCATGTTTCCGCTGATTGATTTCGAGGTGTATGCCTCAGAGCCTGACTACGCCTTTGCCAGCCCCTTGGTGATTGAGTTTGGGTTTTGGGCGGGATTGGTTTGGTCTTTTTACTTTCTGACAACCATGTACTTCTGCGCTATCGAACCTCGCCTGAAGCTCTTCGAGCTTGGACCCATCCGTTGGATCCACAACGGGGTTGTGATCGCAACCTGCGCCTTCACTGCCTATCTATTTCTCATTTACCTCCCGAGTTACATCGAGGGTATTGATGCTTGGCTTACCTACGTCATTGTCGGCGCGGTGATTGTATTGGCGGTATTGTCCAGTACACGCTTGTCGGTACTCAGGGTGTTGAGCTTAGGGTCGAGCAGTCTATTTTGTCTGCTGATACTGGTTGCGTGGCTCGCGTCAGATTTGGGCGTCGCCGGCTTGCTGGATCAGCTGGCAGGATTGACGGCCTACGCCGCAAACATCGATCGCTTTATTTTACCCATCAACGAGTACCACGGCTTCTATTTGAGTTGGTGGTTTGCCTGGTCGATCATGATTGGTCAGTTTGTCGCACGCTTCGTCAATGGCATGGAGACGTGGAAACTGCTAATCGCTATTCTTGTTGTGCCCTCGATGCCTATCGCGCTCTGGTTCGCCGTTCTCTACAGCTACTTTGCTGCAGGGCAGGCAATCGCCCCGTGGATCACGTTTGCGATGGTCGGTGTCGGCATGTTGTTTGTCATTAATAGCCTCGATTCGCTGACGAGGCTGTACTCCCAGAACCTTGGATTAACTGTGGCGCGACTCGGTCTGTATAGGTATGTCGGCATGCATGTCGTCATCCTTGCGGGATTGGTCATCCTGTATCAATTTACACCCTTCAAGATCGAGTGGATCGGCATGATCGTCATCGGACTGTATGCCGCGGTGTACATCGCAATGGTCCAGCGGCGAACCGAGGTGCTCAGTCGCTAAGCTGTGGCTAGTGCAAGCGAGCACCCTGTTGTTTGAGTTCCGCTTGCAGCATCGACATAGACAGGTGGTCGAGGGGCTTATCGTGCTTTATCGAAAGTGCGGCGGCGGTGCCAGCAGCCTGTCCCGTAACCGCGCAGCACATCATGTTTCGTGTGGCAGCGTGGCTCACGCGATCGCCTCCGGTAATTCGCCCCGCGCATATGAGATTGTCTACGCCTTTGGGTAGCAATGTGCGGTAGGGCAGGTGGAAGTAACGCCCAGTGGTTGGGAGGATCAAAATGCCGTAGCCATCGATGAACTCTGGGAAAATGCCCACGGAGTCGTCGAAGCGACCTTGTTCGCGCACGTCGTGCTCGGTCATATTGTAAAAGGCATCGATTTTCCGCGTATCCCGAATGCCCAGCGTCATCCCAAAGTTGCGTAATTTCGCATTCTCGCAGCCGGGCTGAAACGATTGAAGCGCCCTTACCGCCATCATCGCTTGCGCGCGACCTTCCATTTCACCGCGCGTGAGGTCGTTGGGGTCAGTGCCGTCATAGCCTAGGAGGTGAACCAAATTCATATAGGTCAGATCGCCGGTGTCGTAGAGCGCGCCCCATGTGCCCGAGATCGTATCCAGATTTTCAGGGATAAGGCCTTGGGCACGAGCGCGTTCAAATGGCTTGCGCAGGAAGGGCGAGAACATCTCGTCCTCTTTACCTGTTGTCTCGATAGTCCACTGCCCATATGCCCAGTCGGCATAGGTATGCGGCGCCGCTTTGACGTGTTCGATAAAGCGTGTTTTGTCGACGCCCGAGAGTGAGAACATTACCGACGCACCAATCATGTCCTCTTTCGCCTGTTTAATGGTCGGTGCACCTGCTCGGAATGCGACGTCCGCATCACCGGTCGCGTCGATGACGCGTGCCGCCAAAATTGCTTCGCGGCCCGCCTTGCTCTCGACAATGACGCCGATGATTCGACTGCCTTCCATAATGGGCGCAACAAACAGGCGATGCAGCATAGGCGTAACACCGGCCTCAAGAACGAGACTGTCTGCAACGGCCTTGAAGGCCTCACCATCAATGGCATGGCTATTGGATTGTGGTTCGGCTACCGACGCGCCTGCCTGCTTGGCGCGTTCCTCAAACTCGATTCCAATACCTTCGCTGTCGACTGTGTTGTCATGTCGATACCAAGCAAAGCCCTCCACCCCCACTGCGGTGATATTGCCGCCAAAACAGCCAAACCGCTCAAGCAGTGTGACGTCGACACCGCTCCTTGCGGCAGCGAGTGCTGCGGCGAGACCTGCCGGTCCGCTTCCGATAACCAGTACGTCGGTTGAATGAATAACCTCTACTTCTCGTGCGGCTTCAGATATTTTCATGTGTGTCACGCATCCGCTCTTGGGGTTTTAAAGGGTTGTAAAGGGCCCCCTTTTGTTTAATGATCATGAGCCAATAAAGTCGTGTCGGCAACGTCGCCCATGCTTTGTTGTCACGTTTTGCCCCGCTTGGGCTGTTGATTACAGGTTAGGTGCAGGTAATTCGTTGACCGTATTTTAAAAAATACAAAAAATACAAAAAATACAAAAGAGACAAACATGAAACCCAGAGGATCCAAACTGTGAAAACATATCGTTCGTCACCAACTGGCTCGTTCTTTAGAAAACCCCTCGCAACTGCTGTTTCCACTGCGGTTGGCTTGCTCGGTTCAGCTGCGCTGGTCACCTCCATGGAAACGCAGGCGCAGATTGAAGAAGTTGTTGTTACTGCAACCCGAAAGAGCGAAAGCGCGCAGGACATTCCGATCACCATTCAGGCGTTGAGCGAAGATACGCTCGATGATTTGGGCATCGGTAATTTCAAGGACTACATCAAAAACTTGGCGGGTGTGACATCCGGTGGTCGTGGCCCCGGTCGCAATGAAATCTTCATTCGCGGCGTGTCCGCGGGTAAGGGTGGCTTGAAGGTTGCCGGTGCTGTTGGCCTTGAGCCAACGGTCTCGCTGTACCTCGACGAGGCACCCATTTCTATGGGTGGTCGTAATATCGACCCCTACATGACAGACATGAACCGCGTTGAGGTTCTGCCCGGACCTCAGGGCACACTGTACGGCGCAAGCGCGCAGGCGGGGACCGTTCGACTGATTACGAATAAGCCTGAGTTCAACGAGTTTAGTGCGGGTTTTGACGGATCGATTTCTGAAACAGCAGGTGCCGACGGTAGCAACGCTGTCGAGGCGTTTGCCAATATCCCCCTGGTTGACGATACATTGGCTGCGCGTATTGCGATGTACAACGTGACAGAGGGCGGGTATATCAACAATATTCGGTCCACATGGCAGATTCCGCTCGTCAACCCAAGCTTTGGTGGTGTGGCTCCGGAAAGTCGTGCTGTGTCGCGTAACGATCAGTTCGTGGCGGATAACTTCAACGACGCGACGTATCAGGGATATCGACTAGGTCTTCTTTGGGCGCCCTCAGACGATTGGGATGTCTTGCTGCAGCATACCAGCCAGACAATCGAAACAGAGGGTGTGTGGGATTACGATCCGGAGTTGGGCGAGCTTAACTCCCGGTCATTCCAGCCCGATTATGCTGATGATGAGTTTGATCTAACGACGTGGACCGCAACGGGTCAGGTCGCCAACCTCGATGTGATTTACACGGGTTCCTACCTCGATAGGACCGTTGAGGGCATTTCGGACTATTCTGGTTACGCCCAAAATGGCCCTTATATTCCGTATTACATCTGTACATATCCTGGCTACGCAGAGTGTGGTGAGGCTGCGTTCTTCCTCGACCAGTACTACAACACGGAGCGCACTACCCACGAGTTGCGTGTGAGCACCGACGCCGATGCACGACTCCGAGCGTTGGTTGGTGTATTCGCCGACGACACTGAAAACGTCGAGCGAGGTGACTGGACATACCCATCTAGCGTGGACGTCGGATTTGTACCCAACGCGCCGATACCGGGTGCAACGTCCAGCAATCCCAATACTCGACCTCCCGGTGTTGCGTTTTTTAATGATTTCACGCGAAGCAAGAAGGAGTTGTCATTCTTTGGTCAGTTGTCCTACGACATCACCGATGACATCACGGCTTCGTTTGGCGCACGTCGCTACGATATCGAGATTGGTCTGAAGGGCAGTTCAAACTTCGCGAACCGAGACTACGGCGAAGGTGATTATGATTGGGGACGTAACGTCGATGAGATTCTAGGAGACTCCAGTCCTGCAGATCTAAGCGACACCATTTTAAAGTTCAACTTGCAGTGGAATGTCAGTGACACAGCCATGGTTTACGGGACATGGTCTGAAGGCTATCGTCCTGGCGGCTTTAACCGAAACGGTGGTTCATCGGCAAATCCAGAAGGTCCTTTTGTACCGAACTTCTACGAGTCTGATGAAGTGACCAACCTTGAGTTTGGTTGGAAGACGACATTAGCAGACGGCAGGCTGCGCTTTAACGGTGCGATGTATCGCATTGAATGGGATCAAATGCAGATTGGCGTGTTGGATTTCGATATCTCTAACTTGACGTTCATCGACAATGTATCCGATGCCGAAATCTCAGGTATGGAGCTTGACAGCGTCTGGTTGGCAAGTGACAACCTCACACTGTTCGCCAACGTATCGTTCAATGACACTGAGTTGACGAGAGTACCTGCAAACATTGTTGGTTTGCGTGACCCAGGAAGCTCACTGGCTCTTGCGCCAGAGCTCCAGTACGTGCTTCGTGCTCGATATGACTGGGAAGTGAGCAACGGTGCCAATATGTTTGCGCAAGTCGTCCATCAATATACCGATGATCAAATCAGTGCGATTGTGACTGGGGCCGATTTCGAGATGGACAGTTACCGCACATGGGACGCAAGCCTCGCTTACGTTCGTGAAAACTGGACCGTTACCTTATTCGGTGAGAATCTAACGGATGAGTTAGCTGACCTATTCATCAGTAACGAAGACGATATCATTAAGACAACACCCAACAGACCTCGCACAATAGGTCTGCGTCTTAGCTACCGCATGTAGCAACGTAGCTGTTACTAGGTAAACTGAAGGCGTCCACCGTGGGCGCCTTTTTTTTCGTAGGGTCGATGCATTTGCGCAAGTACGCATAGTAATGCACTACGACAAATGCCACTTTGGCATCAGTGGGTCGATATCGTGTCTGAAGAAACAAGCAATGTCACCGAGTTAGAGCCGCAACTCAACGCGGCCAAACGCCACATACAAGCGGGCAATATGGCTGCCGCGACAACAGTGCTCGAGACGCTGTTGATGGCAGATCGTGAACACCGCGAGGCGCTCTACTATCTCGCCGTTTGCCAGCGACAACAGGGGCTAAATAAGGAGGCCATAGACACCCTCAAGGCACTCACTGAAGCCCACCCAGACTACGGTCGAGCCCATCAAGAAAAAGCCTACAATTTCATTGCACTTAAGCAGTTGAGCGATGCAACAGCTGCCTTTGAGCGGGCTGTCGCGCTCAACCCCGCATTGCTGGCGAGTTGGCGAGCCTTGTGCGCGCGCTATGAGCAACTGAACCAGACCATTAAGCTGAGCGAGGCTCGAGCCCGTGTCCAGTCGCTCGAGGCAATGCCTAAACAGTTGCAAAGTGTTGCGAGCCTTACGTATGAGGGCAAATTATTCATAGCCGAGCAGATTTGCCGACAGTTCCTACAGAATGAGCCTCACCATAGAGAGGCAATGCGCCTACTGGCCGACATCGGTAACCAACTTCAAGTGTTGGATGACGCGGAGTACTTACTCGAATCGTGTGTCGATTTTTATCCAGACTTTCATCGCGCCCGCTTGGACTATGTTCAGGTCCTACACAAACGCCAAAAATACGACAAAGCCCTGGCGCAAGCACGTCAGCTCAAAAAGTTGGCACCGCAAAATGTGCTCTATGACGTCACTTTGGCTGCGCAGCAGCAGGCGCTCGGGGACTTCGATGGTGCGCTGGCGATTTACGAGGAGGTGCTCGGCCGTCATGGTGACGTGGCGCAGGTACTCACCTCTCGTGGCCACGCCCTGAAGACCTGCGGTAGGGCGGATGAAGCCGTTGATTCATATCAACGCGCCTACGCTGCACAAGCTGACTACGGTGACGCCTATTGGAGTTTGGCTAACTTAAAAACCTATCGCTTCTCCGATGCGGAGATGGCATTGATGGCATCACAGGAAGCGTCGTCTGATACGAGCCCGGAAAACAGGTATCACCTCTGTTTTGCACTCGGGAAAGCATTCGAGGATCAAGGCGACTACCGCTCGTCATTCGACTATTACGATAAAGGCAATCGACTTAAGCGTGAGCAGAGCGGATATCGATCCGAAGTGCTCGAGAGCGATCTTGCGGAGCAACGCACTCTGTTTGACGCTGACTTCTTCGGCGAACGCGCGCATTTTGGATGTCAGAGTTCGGCGCCTATTTTTATCGTTGGGCTACCGCGGGCAGGGTCCACGCTGCTAGAGCAGATACTGGCATCTCATAGCTTAGTCGACGGCACACTCGAACTCGCCAATATTATTGGCACGGCAAACCGGTTAAACAGCCTAAAACGCAGGGGTTCAGCGACGCCCTATCCGGCGATCTTGGCTGACTTATCTGCTGATCAAACCCGTGAACTCGGTGAGCAATTTATTCAAGAGACTCAGCATCATCGAGGCAGCGGTGTCTATTTCATCGATAAGATGCCGAACAATTTTAGGCATATCCCGCTTATTCAGCTGATGCTGCCCAAAGCGAAGATAATCGATGCGAGGCGCCACCCCATGGCCTGCTGCTTCAGTGGCTTCAAGCAACTCTTTGCTGAGGGGCAGGAGTTTACTTACGGGCTACCGGAGATTGGTCGCTATTACCGAGCCTATGTTGAAGTAATGTCACATTGGGATCTCGCATTGCCCCATCGAATTTTGCGGGTCCAGCATGAGGACGTCATTGATGACCTTGAAGGTCAGGTCAGGCGTATTCTCAACTATTGCGAGTTGCCCTTTGAGCAGGCGTGTATTGATTACCATGAAACAGATAGGGCGGTACGAACACCAAGCTCGGAGCAGGTTAGACAACCTATATATAAATCAGGGATGGAGCAGTGGCAGCACTTTGCCGAATATCTATCGCCGTTAGAGGAGGCGTTGGGACCCACGCTTCACCAGTACAGAGGCTCATCGGCAGGTTAAGGACCGAATCTGTAAACGGTCGTCGCAGATGAACACGAGCGCTGCAAAATACGCTACTCTCTTAGTTCACGATAAAAATAATCTTGGGATGCTTTATGACGCAGGCTGTAGATCGCGTTAATTTCGCTTTGACCATATCGGTCATGCTGGCTATGGCCATACCGCTGCTACTATTTCCTGAGGTAAGTGCCTTGGCACTGCAAACAGCCTACACCTGGTTGGCGACCAAGTTTGGCTGGCTCTATATTTTGACCGCAATCTCAGCCTTTAGTGCTGTCGTGTTTATTGGGTTTGGTCCCTACGGACGAGTGCGTTTGGGTAGTGACGACCCAGAGTTCAGTACGCCGAGCTGGATTGCCATGTTATTCGCTGCGGGCATTGGCGCGGGCATGATGTATTGGAGTTCCATTGAGTGGGCGTTCTATGCGGACACGCCGCCCTTTGGTGCAGAGCCTCGATCGGCAGAGGCCTACGTGTGGGCATCATCCTTCGGTCTGCATCACTGGGGGCTCGTCGCTTGGTCATTTTATTGTCTGCCAACGCTGGCCATTGCGTACCCGTTTTACGCACGAGGCGTTCCTAAACTAAAGTACAGCATTTCAGCATCGCACTTTATTAAAGGTGGTGAGTCGTCGATTGGTGCTCGCCTCATGGATAGTTTTTTTATGATTGCGTTGGTCGGCGGAATCGGCAGCTCTCTGGGCTTCTCGACACCGCTTATCGCGGCCTTGCTCTCGAGGTTGACCGGTCTCCCTGCAACGTTTGGTATGGAGCTCTTCGTCGTTGCTGTCTGTGTTGCCATGTTTGGCACCAGCGTCTGGCTTGGATTGACCCGGGGCATCAAGCGTCTCAGCGATTTTAATATGTGGCTGGGCTTTGTCATGCTGGTGTGTGTGCTCCTGGCCAGTGATACGGTCTTTTTGCTGCGCATGGCAATCAACTCCATCGGTCACACGCTTCAAAATACGGTCGCAATGATGTTCTGGACAGACCCGATCAACAACACTGGGTTTATCGAGGATTGGACCATTTTTTATTGGGCCTGGTGGCTGGCCTACGGTCCATTTATTGGTATTTTCGTGACGCGAATTTCCAAGGGACGATCGTTGCGCGAGGTTGTTTTTGGCATGCTGGGCATGGGGTCGCTAGGCGTTTGGCTGTTCTACCTTGTCATTGGCAACCACAGCTTAGGCTTACAGCTAAGTGGTGAGGTCGATGTGCTGGGCGTCATGGCAGAGGCCGGGGGGAATCAGGCCATTATTGCCGGGCTGGACGCATTACCGTTCGCGACACTCTTTATCATTGCCTTCATCTTGCTAACCAGTATCTTTACCGCCACTACCTATGACAGTGCCTCCTATGTCCTTTCAGCCAGTGCCACACAATCGCTCAAACCCTCCGAGGACCCTGCGCGGTGGCATAGGGTGTTTTGGGCGATCGCGATTGCTATTCTCCCGATTGGCCTCATGTACGCAGGTGGCTTGAAGGAGGCGCAGACGGTGGTGTTGGTCGTGTCGTTACCTTTGGTCTTCACCTTCTGGTTATCCGGCATCTCCCTATTCAAGTCCTTGAAAGAAGACCACGGTGCACCGTCTGAAACCTGAGTCGCGGAGGTCTGGGTTGCTGGTACGCTCATGAGTGCTCAGCCGGTTGCCGTTGTCACAGGTGGCGCGTCAGGTATCGGTGCCAGTATTGGATCGGCACTGCGTGACACGGGTTTTGATGTGTTTGTGCTCGATAGCGATCTTGAGCTAGTTGCCCAGTACAACGATACGCACCCACTGTCGCGAGCGAGGCCTTGCGACGTATCTGACGCGCTTTCGGTATTAGCTGAAGTCAAAGCGGTTATTAATGTCACAGGCCGTGTTGACCTGTTGGTGAATAACGCGGGCATTTCGGGACCCACTGCACCGGTCGAGGCTATTTCGCCCGAGGCATGGCAAAAAACGCTCGATATCGGTCTTACTGGTGCATTTAATGCCGCCCGCGCGGTGATACCGATTATGAAGGCGCAGAGTTCAGGCGCCATCGTAAACATCGCCTCCAATGCGGGCCTGATGGGCTGCCCTAACCGATCGCCTTATGTCGCGGCCAAATGGGCATTGATTGGACTGACCAAAACCTGGGCCATGGAGCTTGGATCCTACAATGTTCGAGTCAATGCCTTGTGCCCTGCGAGTGTGGAGGGGGCCAGGATCGATGCGGTCATAGCCCGCGACGCGACGGCGCGGGGTGTTTCCGAGGACGCAATACGCTCGGTGTACGAGCGGCAAAGTTCCCTCCGAGCGTTTACGCGAGTAGAGGATATTGCCGCCATGGTCTGCTATCTCGCGGGCGATCAGGGCATACGAATATCAGGACAGGCCATCGGGATCGACGGTCACACCGAAACGCTAGCAAACTATCTTGGGCCTTGAGCTAATTTAAATTTTGATGGGAAATACTGTGTGGCGTTATCGTGCGGCTTAACACGGCAGTTGGGTTTTATCAGTACGCTTTGGCAGTGAGGTGCTTGGTTTCGCTAAAGTTAGCGCTACACTTGGGATCTGCTTAGACGAGCCAGATCGAGTTCCAACATTGCCATTTTGAACGGCCGAATTTATGGATCGTACGGTTACATTAACCAGTCACCACGACACGCTTGAACTTTTCGGGACAAGAGCAGCCGCTCGTAGACGTGAATATGTATTTGTTGGCAAACCCATTTACAGCATCGCTTATCAATCAAGCACCGGCAACTGGCTGCAGGCGCTCGGTGTGCGGAGATATGCCCTCTGTAGCAACGCGATCCAGGTGTAAGCCGATGCCATTAGCCATGCGACAATCTATCAGCGGCGGTTTAAAAAAAGGTCACGCGTTACTTGCGCTTCTTATTATGGTCCTCATCGTGGTGCCACTCGCAGCCAATAGCGGTGAACTGCAAGTGGCTAATCTCGGAGACTGTAAACTTGAGTCCGGGGAGCAAATCACGAACTGTCTCGTTACTTATCGGGTCTTTGGTAAACGCAACGCCGATGAATCAAACATCGTCCTCATGCCAACCTGGGTTAATGGCTCGTCTCAAGCGCTGGCAGACTCAAATTATCTGGGCCCTCTTGGTATTGTGGACACCGATCACTATCAGGTGATCGCAATTGATGCCCTTGGTAATGGATTGTCCTCATCTCCTTCGAACCACGATCAAGGCGTCTTTCCAGTAGTCTCTATCCGAGACATGGTTACGAGCCAGCACCGTTTGTTGACCGAGCATTTGGGTTTAAGCCGTATCCACGCGGTCGTAGGTGCATCGATGGGTGCTTACCAAACCTATGAATGGTTGATGATGTACCCTGACTTTGCAGATCGTTTCGTACCCATTGAGGGCACGCCCTGGAGCACGTTTTACGGGTATCTTCGCGATCAACTTCAATTGGCGACGCTCAAACTCGATCTCGAGGACCCGAAGCAATTTGAGGCAGCCAAGTCGATTGCCGGTGCGATGAAGGGACTGGTTTACTGGACTCCCGATTACGTGAATCGTGAGATGGGGGGTGACAATTTTGAGGCAGCCTATGAGGCTTTGGTAGGCAGTCCATCGGCGGATGATCTGAGGAATGCGCTGGCACACCGACAAGCAATCGCGACTCATGATATTCGTCGGGATCGACCCGATTTTCCAAGTACCGTTCGAGCGTTGTCTGGGCGCAAAGTGCTAGCGGTTGTCTATGAAGAGGATTTGACCGTTAACCCTGAGCCTAATTGGGAGTTCGCTTCGATGCTTGGATTCGAGGTCATCGAAGTTCCTGGCGATTGCGGACATTTTGGGCCGAATCCAGAGTGTTACCAGGATCAGCTAATTCCAATTGTGAGTGATTTTTTGGCGCTTGAGTTTCCGGAAATGGAACGCCATACACTCGCCGGGAAGGGGGTCACGCGCGAATACTTTTTGCACATCCCAAGGCAAGCATCGAGTGCACCGTTACCGCTAGTAATAGCACTGCACGGTTGGAGTTCCACAGCGACGGGGTTTTCGAGAGCTTATGGCCTTAATGGCCACGCTGACGATAACGGTTATGCCATTGCCTACTTACAAGGGTCGAATTTTTATTCGCCACTCGCGTGGGATGAGGGACTTCACTTTGTCAGCAGTTGGAATGATGAGGCGAGCAACCTGACGCCTACCCCGGCAGGACCGCACTGCACAGCGGATAGAGTACCTTACCCTTGCCCACCAGATTGCGGGTCCTGCAATCACTGTGGTTGGACGTCATGTGGTGACGACTTGGGATTTGTCGATGATGTCATCACCGAGTTGTCACAGCGCGCCGATATTGACGAGGAACGCATTTACTTATTTGGGAACAGTAATGGCGCGACGATGGCCCAGCGTTACGCCTGCGGCAACAGTTCACGGGTGGCTGCGGTTGTTTTGTCACTCTCTCAAATGCCGCCCGGATACACCTGTGGTCCGGCGAATGCGCTACCGATGTTTCATTATTACGCGGGCCGTGATGATGGCGTTGGCCACGATGGCACGGCGACCAGTGACGGGTGGATATTCTCATCGGCGGCCGACAATACGCGAGTCTGGGCTGAGCACGTCGGATGCTCGAACCCGCCGCAATTATGGCAATCTGATCTTACTGACCAGTTTGGTTGGGAGTGTTCGGCGTATCGCGACTGTGGAAGTGAAAATGTTGATGTGGTGAGTTGTAAAGACCCTGATCAGCACCATGAATTGGGTGAGCAGCGGATATCTTGGATCCCCGCGAATTGTGTCACGGCAAGTCAAGCCGACTCCTTGCCCGGGCAACCACTGTGTCCTGATAGTGGGAGTGTGCGCCCTCAATCCGCAATGGACGTATTCTGGCAGTTTATCAGTCAATACTGATATCTTATTTCCCCGCTGAGAGGGTAATGAACTCTACCAGAGCTTCGATTTCCGAGGCCGTCAGTTGCTCTGCATAGCTAGGCATAGCCCCGACTCCCTGAGCGAGCGCAGCTCGAATTCGGTGAGCGTTGGGCCTGAGCTCATCAAGATTAGGTCCAATAACACCTCGTGTACGGGCGGCCTCCAGAGTGTGACAGACGCCGCAGGGTGGGTTCGTAGTCTCTACAAATAAGCGGTTACCTAGGGTGTTTTCGTCGTCAGCGGCATAGTGTTTTCGTCCCGTAATTTCTGTTGCCACAGCAGTACCCCTCTCTGCGAGCGCAACGGGCGTGGCTCCTGCGCTTGCCAGAGTTTTACTGACGACCACTGTGAGGCCGTGATCGAACCACCCGTTGTGCCCATAACCGCGCTGGTTTGCAGGGAAGTAACGAGGTTGCCTCTCGCCCAGTTTATCCGTCGCTCTACTGACGAGGTAATAATCACCGGCGGGTAGGTCGACCTCCAACTGAAACGTGCGCCAAGCATTGGGGCCAAGATCAGGGCCATAGAGTTGGGCCCGTTGCCAGCCCTTGCCGCCGTCTAGCGAGATATCGACATGATCGATACCGCGCTCTCCTGAAAAAGCGACACCGAACAACTGATGTTTGCCCGGGCGGGTGATGTCGTTCTTATCGCCCAGTCCGTTGATCCAGGATTTAACAGGCATGCGGTACATCGAGGGATGACTCTTGTTACCACTTTTACCCACCGCTCGCATTCGGTAGCCCGACTGCTGAATCTTACGATCCGACTCATCGCTGGTTGCTGCGATTCGCTGAACCCATTTGACCTGATTGACACCAAAGTAGCCTGGCACGAGAAGGCGGACGGGACCACCATGAACCAATGGGAGGGGCTCTCCATTCATTTCCCAGACTAGCAAGCAGTCGTTAAGGCCTTTGGCTATGGGCACCGATCGCTCCACAGCGACGGTGCTCGGGTCGATACCGGCTGGAAGGGGTTCCCCGCCGGTCGCGGTCAGAAAGCGTGCATCCGGCGAGATTCCGCCAAATTGGTCGAACACATCGGACACGCGGACACCTGTCCACAGAGCACAGCCCGCGGCGCCGACCCCCCAAGGTGAGCCGGACGGCGCATGCTCAAAGAAGACTCTGCCGTTTCCGGAGCACTGAATTACGCATGCCACGGTGGTTGTAGGGAGCGTCTTAAGGTCGTCTAAGGTGATTACTCCCGACGCCTTGACCCCCTCTACCGAGAGACGCCACGAGGGTCGACTGTTAACGACACTCTGCTGGGGCATGGGTAAGTTGTTGCGAACAAAAAACTGCGAGATGGGGGTGATGGGGCCCTGGCCGTAGGCATTTCGAGCCGTCTCTAGCGCGAGTGGCTGGGCGTTGTGCTCAATAAAATCCCTCGGTTGTTTACCTGCGGGCAGCAGCGCTTTGACGGCAGCCAGCGCAGACGCAGGTAAGCCAAGACAGGCGGCCGCAACAGCGTTGAGCGTGGCAGCTTGTAAGAGCCGCCTGCGAGATAACGTTTTCCAAGCCGTGGACATGAACTATGGTTTCGCTCGTTGTTATTGTAAGAGAGCCCAAACGATGACGCCCAATGTCACTAAAATCAATGCGCGATGCATGACCATACTCTGTTTAAACGTGCGGCTCATGACGACGCCCAGTGCGCACCACACGACAGCAAAGAAGACCTGAGCGACTAAAAAACTCAGCGGTACGACAAGCAGGCGCTCCGCAGCACTCGTAAACGACTCGCCAAATTGTGTGAGCGCAAGCGTCGCCATCATCCAGGTTTTGGGACTCATCGGGTGAACAATACTCCCGGACCAAAATGTGAACGACGACGTTGTGGTCCCGGGTTCGGCAGGTGTCCAGTTGCGCAGAGCGAGATAGGCCATGTAGGCGGCCGAAAAGTAGACAAATAGACTGGCAACCGTTGGGTTTGCCTCGATGAGACGCATCAGCCCTAGCGCCAGCGATATATTGAGAGCGAGTTTTCCTACAGTCAGTCCTGCGATAAAGGGAAGTGTGCGTATTAACCCCTGTTGCGCGCCCGAGGTCATGAGAAGCATATTCGCCGGCCCCGGTGTCGATACCATGACGATAATGAACATCCAGAGCGCGATATAGTCGCTGACAAATTCCACAGTGTTGCCTGACGTTTTGGAGAAGCTCGGAGAATACGATACTTTGCGCGAGCGCGGCAGTGAACTCGCGCATTGGCATGCAGTTGGATGTGCTACTGTCGAAAAAGACGCCAAAGACTAAAAAGGGGATGTGATGGATTTATCCTATGGGAGTGAGTACGACCTATTCCGCGAGGAGGTTAGGTCGTTCATCAGGGAGTTCAAGGACAAACAGCCCAAAGCCGATGACGGGATTAAAAGTCAAGCGATGCGAGATTGGCAAAGTCTACTGGTGCAGCATGGCTACCACAGTCGCACCATCCCCGAGGCCTACGGCGGATTTGGCGCCGAACCGGACATCATCAAGTCGCGCATAATCGCAGAGGAATTTGGTGCTCAGCGTGTTCACCGTGGATTTAACGGGCAGGGTGTAACGATGTTGACGCCAGTTCTCCTCGAGATGGGTACTGAAGAGCAAAAAAAGACGTTTATCGAGCCGACCATCCGAGCGGAGATGATCTGGTGTCAGGGATATTCCGAGCCCGGTGCAGGCAGCGACTTGGCCAGTCTCACCACCAAAGCCGAACTCGACGGCGATGACTGGGTGGTTAATGGCCAGAAAATCTGGACCAGCACCGCGCACCACGCTGACTGGATTTTTTGTTTGGTTCGCACCGAGCCTGAGGCGCCGAAGCATCTTGGCATTTCGTTTCTACTGTTTCGAATGGATACGCCGGGAATTGAGATTAGACCGCTGGTCGATATGACGGGCGACGCTAATTTTAACGAGGTCTTTTTTACGGATGTGCGTGTTCCCAAGACCCAAATAGTGGGTGAGCGGGGTCAAGGTTGGCAGGTGGCTAATGCTATCTTGGGACACGAGCGCGGCTCGCTGGCAACGCCCGACGCTGCCCTTAATAGGCTAAATGGCGTCAAGCGTCTGATGCGTGAGGAAAGTATCAACGGTGCGCCGATCATGGATAACCCCATTTTTCGCGATCGATTGATGAAGCTGGAGGGACGTGCGCTCGCCATGCAATACAATGATATGCGGCTACTCTCTGCCAAGATCAACAAGAATCAAGACGTTCGGTTGGCTGCAATGATCGTGAAGCTGGCAGGGACCGAATTGCGCCATGAGATTGAGTGCTTAGGCATTGACGTGATGGGTGAGATTGGTCTGAGTTACGGTGACAATCCTCACTTACGAGGCCATGGATCATGGCAATACCAATACATGTTTTATCTGGGCTTGATTATTGGCGGCGGCACCTCGCAAATACAGAAAAACATCATCAGCGAGCGTGGCTTGGACATGCCCAAGGAACCTAAGATTCCGCTAAAGGTAGCGCAAGCTGCACCTGATGGCGCGAGCAGGGAGGCCTGAGATGGACTTCGGATTATCACAGGATCAACGTTTACTCGACGAAAGCCTGCGTAAGTTCCTCACCTCGGAAGTGCCACTGGATTCGGTACGCAAGCTTGCTGCGGGTGAGTCGAGTGATGCGTCCATCTGGCAGGGTTTGGCCTCTATGGGGCTAGCCGGTGTACTGATTCCAGAAGCCTATGGTGGTGCTCAGCTTGGCATGTTGGATGCCGTTGCAATCGCCGAAGCGCTCGGTTACGCGGCATGTCCCGGGCCCTTTATGAGCACCGCTGTTATGGCGAGCTATTACCTTGAACAGGCGGGTGCGACGGACCCATTGGCGGCCATGGCAGCCGGCACTTATCGAGTTGGGATTGCGTTTAGTGATGCGATTGGTACACGCAAAGGTCACATAGTGGAGGTTGATTCGGCGTTGTCAGGCCAGTCACTCTTTGCCCTCGATGCCGAGGCCGACGCCTATCTGATTGGCCTTGGCGATGGGCGCGTATTTATGATCGAAGCGTCCGAGGTGGTGCGAACGCCACTGACCACAGTGGATGTGACAAGAAGCGTGTGTGAACTGACCTTGAACGACACTCCTGCCTGCCTCGTATCGTCCGATCCTGAATTACTAAAGCAGACACTCTATCGCGGCCGCGCTATCCAAGCGGCTGATACGCTGGGCGCGGCGCAATATATGCTTGACGAGGCGGTGGCTTATGCACTCGAGCGCAAACAATTTAACCGGGTGATTGGATCTTTTCAGGCGGTCAAGCACATGTGCGCCGAAATGGCCTCTCAACTGGAACCTTGCCGTGCTTTTGTGTGGTACGCCGGCCATGCCTTTGACGAGGCGGCAGACGAGGCGGCGTTGACGGCCTGCCACGCCAAGGCGCATCTGGCCGAAGTTGGACAATTTGTGGCGAAGACCAGCACGGAGGTCCACGGCGGTATGGGTTTTACAGATCTGGTTGGTTTGCATTACTGGTTCAAGCGCATCGGCTTTAACCGTCAGTTACTGGGTTCTCCCGAGGCTGTGAGACAGGAGGCTGCCGTATTGGATGAATTACGCAGACCCTAGCCCTATGCTGCGCCACCACACTAACAATCATAAAAGAGAGTCTGCTCTATGATCTTGAGACTGGTGTTCCCCGCGCTACTGTTGCTTGTTTGCGCTGGATGCGGGTCGGATAAGTCCGGTCCCGGACACAGCACTATCGTGACCTTAACCGAGGGACAGGCTGCAGGCGTTCCATCGCCTTATGATGATCAAATCACGGTGTATCGAGGGCTACCCTACGCAAAACCGCCGGTCGGTGATCTGCGCTGGAGACCGCCCCAGAGGGTGGATGCATGGGAGGGGATTTTGGTTGCCGATGCCTTCTCAAACAGTTGCTACCAACTTCGTCATACCTCGAGCTTTGTCTGGCGCCGAGAGGATTTCGCGGTCTCGGAAGATTGTCTTTATCTCAATATTTGGTCGCCGGTCGCCGCTGATAATTTGCCGGTGATGGTGTGGTTTCACGGAGGCTCTCACATCAGCGGGCAAGGCCATTCACTGATATTTGACGGAACGACATTGGCCAAACAAGACGTTCTCGTAGTCACCGTCAACTACAGGCTTGGCCCGTTTGGTTTTTTAGCGCACCCCTGGCTCAGTGAAATTGGTGATACGGGTACGTCCGGTAATTATGGCTTGATGGACAGCATTGCTGCTTTGGAGTGGGTTCAGCGCAATGCTGATGCTTTGGGTGGAGACTCTGGGAATGTTACAATTTTTGGTCAATCAGCAGGCGCACAGAGCGTATGCTCACTCATGGCTTCAGGCCGTGCCCGCGGGTTGTTTCATAAAGTCATTGGTCAGTCGGCTTCATGTCTAAGCTCGGTGGCCACGACTGACGTGAATGGCTATCACCGCGGTTCCGAGTTGGTTTCTAAACTGGGTGTGAAATCTGCGGAAGAACTATTAGCAGCAGAGGCTGATGCGCTTCTGGAGGCCATGGTCGCGTCAAACTGGCAATCAGAAACTCGAATAACGATTGATGGCTACGTCCTCGATGAGCAGCCCCCTGAGGTGTTTTCTTCGGGAGCGCAGGCAAGAGTGCCAGTGATGCTGGGATTTTTAGCCGATGAGGATGAGCAATTCTTTCCGGTGACCGAAGCCGTAACTGAAGCACAGTTAGATGAGTTTTTAACCTTTGTTGCGGGGCAGCGTGCCGCGGAACTCAAAGCACAATACGATATGGCAGATCTCACGCCTGGCGAACTTAAGGGCGTCATTTCTACTGATATTTACATCGCACTGGGCATGCAGCGCTGGGCTGAGTATCAAGATGCGATAGGGCAGCCTACCTACCTCT